>WNFC01012841.1_pt1 | contig 18486 bp, 16 predicted proteins | sample 5400541 | NCBI WGS metagenome assembly WNFC01 (sample SAMN13153342, study PRJNA577476) | soil metagenome | isolation source: 120 cm saprolite under Douglas fir tree site 2 hole 2 replicate 1 | place: USA:California | collected 2015-04-18 | reverse complement strand
CCGCCGTTTGCTATGGTTAGATCCTCATCTCCGGCGATGAGCGAATCGCGCCCAAAGTCCGGCCCTGTCACCTCCGAAAGCGAATGAGGCAACAAGATCAGCGGCTTCGAGGGCGCACGCCTCAACGAGGACCGGTAAGTAGGGAAAGCGTAAGGAGGTTGAGTTCCCGGCTCCGGCCGGCGGTATCCAGGCGCATCAAGAACCGTGCCGGTACTCATTCGGATTGCTCCCTTTTCTGGAGGCGGCGCAACACTGCTTCCATACCTGAGATTTCCGCCATATAAACTTCCCGCCGCAAGAAATTATCACGCTTCTCCCGCCCCTCCAAGCGCGGCGATCTGAGCTTTCACGCCCATATCGCAGTATGTGCCCTGAAATTGTGAGGCTGTGGATTTGTGACCCCGAATGCGCCGAAAACGGCCATGCCCCATCGAAAATCTTATGAATTGCGATCCACATCTGTGTGACACTTGAATGACCGCGGCAAATATCTTGACTAGACCTCCACTATCCCAGATTATCCGCCGTGCCGCGCACTGGCGCTGTCCCAATTGCGGCCGCGGGCGGCTGTTCCGCGGGGTGTTCCGCATGCTTCCCCGCTGCCAGGAATGCGGGCTTTCGTATTTTCCAGAGCAGGGATACTACGTCGGCGCAATGATTATCAACTACGCTGCCACCACGGCATGCGTCGTGACAATTTTCCTGCTGTCGCTGTTGTTTCCTGATTTCACGCGATTTTCAACCAATCTGAAAATTCTACTTTGGATGGCTTTCGCGATCGCCTTGTCCTTATCGCTGGTGCGGCACGCTTATAGCTTCTGGTTGGGACTTGACTTCTGGATAAAACCAAGGGATCCGGATGCGGCTGCCAACTAGCACTCTGAACGGTTTTGAAGTTACGGGGGGCCTTCGCTGGCTGTTGCGAGCTTGGACGTTCTTGTGAGCAGAATTCGTACCGGATTGCGGCGTCTAATTGACTCACAAAGCGGTCCTGTTAGAAATTCGTCTTTCCCGCGGCAAACACCTCGCGTCCCCCGACGTACGTAGCTAATGGGTGCGTCGAAAGAATCTGGCCGTCCGGAACGGTCATGATGTCTTGTGACAGAATCACAAAATCAGCGAGCTTGCCGGCTTCGATCGAGCCTTTTACTTTTTCTTCGAAGGTTGCGTACGCGGGATTGACAGTGAAGATGCGCAAAGCCTGGTCGCGGCTGATCTTTTCATCGGCGCCAACCGCGGTTCCATCCTTCGCATTGCGGGTTACGTAGAAGTAGAACGGGATGAAGGGATTGTTGGGATACATTTCGGCGGGCGTGGGTCCTCCGTAATCGCTGCCGCCGATCACCACCAACTTGTGGTTCAGGAATTCCGCCACGGGATTCTGGTGTTCGAGCCGGTCTTTTCCCATGGTCGGATTCGCTCCAGGAAAGCCTGCGTAGTAGCCCGCGTCCTGGATTGAAATAATCAGGCCCAATTTAGCCATGCGATCCATTTGCTCTGGAGTCGCAAACGGAACGTGCTCCACATACCCCGTTGCCTTTGAGAATTAACTCTATTCAAATTGTCGTGGCACTCAATTCGAACCAACCGAGAGCGGCGCGCGTTGCTTCAAGATACAAGCCACTCTCGGCTGGTTACCCAAAACAAAACTTAAATCCCCATCGGTTCGAGTGCCGCAAAATTGGCTGCCCCGCTAGTTCGCAGGCCTCGGAGGTGGGGGTGGTGGCAGAGGCTTCGTGAACTTGGAATCCTCCACCGGAGCGTTTGCATCGGCCTGAGCCCACTTATAGGTGCGGTTTCCTTCCGCGCTTACGACGCGAACCGTGAAGGGCACCTTGACGCCGCTGACATCGCGATAATCGTCGTAATTCATCTCGTCGGGGAATGCTCCCAGGACGCTCTGCATGGTTGTGTAGGTGCGCAGGAGCAATCCGCTTTGCGCGTCAAAGTACAGGCGATCGATTGCGGAACCGTCGGGACGAGCGCCAACTACGCGGTACGCATCGTGACCGTCGATCTTCTCCATCGCGTCCACCTGAACCTTCGTATGATCGGCCGAAAATTTCGAAGCCGGGGGGAATTCGGCAAGTTCCTTCAGGAGGCCCAATTCGCCGCCGGTGTCCTCGCGCAGAGGCGTGCCGTGCCAACCAATCGTGCCGTCAAAGCCAACCACATTCGCCGGTCTTCCGGGGAATTGGATCGATACGACTTGCTTGCCTGGAATCTTGCGATCCATTTCTGCGGGAACCGTGCCCATGGAAGGGGGAACAGGGGGAGTTCCCGGAGGCGCCGGGGGCGCTGGAACAAGCATTTCGACCGTTCCCTTTTGCACAAGAGAGGTGATTTTGCCAATCGAGGCCATGCCGCCTAGTGCCTGTGTGTACTTGCTGAAAACTTCTTCTGCTGCAGGAAGCGGGGCCGCAGGGGCAGCCGTTGGCTTCGGCGGTGCAGGAGGACCCGACACAACGGTCGCGGGGGCCTTGCTGGGTGACATGGCGGACTCGATCATCGAGACAGTTCGGAGGGCGAGAGCAGGGAAAACCTCCGCTGCCGTCGGCTCGGCGGGCGATTTTTCTCCAGGGAACACTAGCGTTGGCGCGCCCTTGGGAGCGCCGCGATGGCAGGTAAAGCAGGTGATTTCGCGTTTGCCGTCAAACACGGTGTTATTGAGCGCCATGGTCATCGCTATCATGCTCCGCGCGACGTGTTTCTCCCTCTTATCATCAACGTCGAACTTCCCAATGGTGTGACAGTACGGACAGCCAACCCCAAGGGCGAGGGTGATGTATTCCATCGCCGGATGGATTTCGGTCGCGGGAATGTCCTTAAGCAATTTTATATTCTGATAGAACTGCGCCGCGGTTTTGCCTTTCATATTTTCGGCTGTGGGGGGCGGGGGCGGAGGTCCCGCAGGCGCTGGAGCTTGTGCGTTTAGGCTGGGCAGATTCCATGCGAGACAAATCGCGGCCATTGCTAGAATCACAAGGACCCCGGAAAAACGGCGGACGGAAAATCTTGTTTTCATAACTCTTCGGCCATCCTCTCGGTGAAATTCCCTTGTGGCGCGGGATTATACATTTCGCGCCCTGTGCCCCGTGTAAAGAATTGTTAATTCTCTCCGCGAAACCCATCGGATTGTTGACAAGGGGAAATGCCCGGAGTATAGGTCACAAATAATTTTGGGACAAGTATATGTGCGAAACTCAAGATCGATAAGCGGTGGGCCTTCTTGGAGTATCTAAATTGGGGGCACTGGAGAAGGAATTGGGCGTGGACGCGAGGTTTGGGGTATTGTCGCGTGCAGACCGGACCACGATTGAACCAGGACGTCCCGGGCTAACCAGGGCGCGCTACTTTGTTAAGAATTTGGTGAAATATTTGTAACCATTGGGTAAGCTCAGTACGTCCAGCCTTGGCAGAAACCTGTATCTGAGCAAGATTGCCAGTTGTTGCCTCGGGAGTAGAAGCAACCTTGGATCATGGGTGGCCGCCGAGAATTAAGCTTCGACCGCTGGTAGACCGTGGGCGCGGGAATGCCAGCGATTTGTGATTCGGATTCATGATTGTAAAGGGAGTTTGTTGAGGAGATGCTAATGAACAGGAAAGTTCGGCAATTCAGCTTGAAAGGTTTGTTCGTAATCGGAGTGGCTCTGTTCGGCGTGGCCGCGCTTTTGAAAATTGCAAGTGCGCAGCCGAAAAAGGCCTCCGATGTTGCGGGATTGGCGAGCGCCTCGGGAACCGTGGACGGCGCCAAGCCTTTCGCGGCCGCAAAGGTATATTTCCGAAATACAGACAAGCGGATCTTGTACATGGTGTACACGAATGGCGGCAAATATCAGGCGATGCACCTGATGCCTGGAAACTATGAATTCAGCGTCCAGACGAAAGGGCAGGAATCGGACGTCCAGAAATTAGAAGTGAAGGGCGCGGCCAAGCTGACGGCGAATGCAGCGATGCACGAGGTAACTGAAGCGCAGGCCGCGAATGGCGTGCAAACCATGCCCTACGATCAAATCTATCCCGTGGGATCTGCCGGACGGAAAATTGCCGAGGGGCTCTGTATCCGTTGCCACGGCCCCAATTTTCTGCCTTCCCGGCAATGGGATGCGGACCAATGGAATTCCGCGATCGACTTTATGAAGGGGACGAAGTTCTCGTGAAGTGGCTCGTAGAAAACTTCGGCCCGGACAGCAAGCCGCGCGCGGTGAAATTCCAAACCGAAATGCCGGTGGATGAAACGAAGATCAGCAAGGCGGAGTACATCGAATATTATTTGCCGCCCGATCCTCCTGGCCAGGGGAGGCATTCCCCCGAGTATTCCAGCGTGCGCAGTCCTTTTGGCGACAGGCGGGTCAGCCAGGACGTAGTGTTTGATAACCACGGTAACGTCTGGGTCACGGATCGCGGCTTCCCCAATCGAATCTCCAAGCTGGATCCACGGACGGGTGAGTTTCAGGATTTCATCACGCCACGCCCGAAAGTCGGGATTCACGATTTGATGATCGACAAAAACGAGGTGCTTTATCTCCCCGAAGAAGACGGACTGAACATGGACGTCTTCGACACGAAGACCCTGAAATGGCTCGATTCTCTGCCGCTCGATCCTGACAACGTCATACCGGGCATGAAAAACGGCCAGTCGCTCGTCTTCGACTCCAAGCACAACATGTACGCAAATTTCATCGTGGGCAATGGAATGTCCCGCACGGACTGGACGACCAAGAAGGTAGTAGTCTCCACGCTGCCAACTCCCAATAGTTTTCCGTACGGGGTTGTGAAGGATCACAAGGACAACATCTGGATCGCGGAATTTCACGGTACCAAGATCGCGAAGCTCGATGCCGAAACCCAGAAGTACACCGAATACTCTCCGCCCACCACCCCGGCGTTGATCCGCCGTCTTACGGTGGATTCAAAGGACATCGTTTGGTTCGGGCTTTTCAGCGGAGGGAAGCTGGAAAGACTGGATCCAAACACGGGCAAAGTGACGGAGTGGAAGATTCCGTTCGAGAACTCGCAGCCTTATGACGAGAAGGAATCGGCAACCAAGGGCAAGATCTGGTTCAGCGATGCCGGCCAGGGCGGGGCTCTGATCCTGTTTGATCCGGCGAGCCAGGCGTTCACGATTTACCCTGGGCCGCAGCGGTCAGACATGCCCATGATCCGAGTCGCCGATGACGGGGCCGTTTGGTACGCGCCCCGCTCCGGGAAGAATGGTGGTGTCGGCGTAATGTATCCTGACATGACGAAGGTCACCACACTCGCAGGCTACGGTAATAACGACTAAATGGAGCGCGGAAGCGAGCAGTTGTGATTCAGTTGACGACTGCTCGCTTTCCGATTTTTTGGATTGACCAGAATTGAAGATACACGCTTCCATTCGAGACCTGACTCGCTCTTCAAAATCCAGTTCATTGAAACGCGGTTTGCTTTCGGGTTGGCGCGATTCAGCCCGCCAACTTTGGATGCAATTCGTTGTTCAAATCAGCGTGCTTGCCGTTCAGGGGAAAGCGCAATTCGACCATTAGCCCGCCCGAGGGGGAATTTTCGGCTTTCACTTGCCCTCCGTGGAGCGATACTGCTTTCGTTGCTATGGAGAGGCCCAAGCCAGCCCCCCCCGGACGACCGTTCGCGCGAATCCGCCACGCGATAAAAAGGCCTGAAAATGTTTTCCAAAGCATGCTCCGGTACGCCGTCCCCATGGTCGCGAACTCGAATTACGGCGCTCTCCAGAGCTGGACCGCGCACGTGCTCAAGAGTGACCTCAACTTCGCTGCCCTTATGCGTGTAATTGACGGCATTGCGAATGACGTTCTCGATCGCGCTGCGCAGCAGGTCCCGCACACCGGCGATGGAGCATGGGTGCAAAGTCACAACCCGGACGGAGCGATTCCGGCTCTTGGCTTCAAAGTCGGCGTCCACGGCAACTTCCCGCACGAGCGCATCGAGTTCGACGTCGTCGCAATTCACCCGCTCCGCGCTGCTTTCCCAACGAGCAAGCGTGAGCAAGTTCCCGATGAGTTCATTGAGCCGCCCCGCTTCGCGTTCGATCCGGTCCAGGGAACCGTTGACCGTGGCGTCAGCCTGCTTTCGCGCCAGGCCAAGCGCCACATTCAAGCGCGCCAGCGGTGATCGCAGCTCATGGGAAACACTATGGATGAGGCGCTGTTGCGACGACATCAGCGATTCAATCCGGTCCGCCATCCTGTCAAAATCGCGTTCGAGATCTCCAAGCTCGTCCTTGCGTCGAATCGCGGCGCTTCCGATTCGTGAACTAAGCTCTAAATTCTAGCCTAGTGGCCCGAGCCGCGTGTAAAGGATTGTAAATTGAACTCCGAGCGGCCAAAGGTGAAGGAGCCCCTGCTCGTTTAACCTTGACAAGAAAGAGGATATGACCAATATTTCGGCAGTTGAATTACAGTTAGAGAACCAATTGATGTAAGCAGACTTCGTTACACGGGGAGGGGCGAGCCTGCCCCTACAGCTCAATGGCGGTTTGACGCGCAGGATGTCCGCAGTTGAAGCTTCGTCCAGATCGCAAAGGCGCAAATTTCTCCGAGGATTATGACGCCTAACGAAACAGTTGAACGGATTCTTAAAATCTGACAGGATCAGCGGCGTCCGAAGCCTGTGAATCAGTTCCCAGGAGGAAATAGAATGTCGGAGAACTATTACCGAAGGAATTTTTTGTTCGTGCTGGCAATGATGATCGTCCCCAGCGCGCTCGCCACATTGGCGGCACAGGGGCCGCCGGCCTCGCCGCTCTCCGTCAACCTGTTGAAGGACGGCGTTTATTGGACGGAGGGAGGCTCGGGCGGAAACACAGGTTTTATAGTTGGCAAGGAAGGCGTCATCGTCTTCGACGCAAAAACGACTCCGGACTCCGCAAAGGAAGTGCTGGCCGCAATCGCCAAGATCACGCCGAAACCGGTAACGCACGTGATTATTTCGCATAGCGATGGAGATCACGTCAACGGCCTCTCCGCCTTTCCGAAGGGCCTGACCATCATCGCCCAGGAGAACTGCAAGAAAGAGATGATCGCCTCCAAGGACTCCCGGTTTCCCGCTCCACAGGATTACCTCCCGACGCGGACTTACGACAAGAAGCTGGCGCTCACGATTGACGGGGTGAAACTGCAACTATTCCACTGGGTGCCCGCGCACACGAGCGGCGACACGGTCATGTACCTTCCGGACGAGAAGATCGCCTTCGGCGGGGATATGGTCGACCTGACGCAATTCGCGCTGATCCACGCGCAGAAGGGCGGCAACTCGGAAGGCTGGATCGAGACGATGAAGGGGATCATCGCTCTCAACGCCGACACTTACGTTTCCGGGCACGGCGGACTGCAGACGAAAGCCTCTTTGCAGGAGCGGCTCGCTGCCGTGGAAGAGCGGCGGGCGAAAATCAAGGAAATGATTGCGGCGGGCAAACCGCACGATGAGGTCACAGCGACCGCGGGATCAGTGGAATCGCCGAAAAACGGCGCCCCTCCCTTCCCGAGTTTTACGGAAGTCGTGTATCAGGAGCTGACGAAGAAGAATTAGTTTTTCAGAGCCGTACGGCCTTTGCCACGCGCAAGTTCGAATCAAGTGACGTCTGCTGGTCGCATCGTTTCTAGTGCTTCACGGAGGAACCCGGGATGTCCAAGCTTCGTTTGGCCATGGCCTGCTGGAACTATGACCGCACCCGCGCTTTGCTTGAGGACCGCATTCCCGTCGACGGAATTGACCTGACGTACATCAACATCCCCGTCGAGGAAACGTTTTTCCGGATGATACGCCACCGGGAATTCGACGTTGCCGAGATGTCCCTGTCGTCCTACACCCTGTCCATGTTCAAGGACCCGAAGCCATTCGTAGCCATCCCGGTTTTTCCGTCGCGGTTCTTCCGCCACTCCTGCATCTACGTCAATCGCAACAGCGGAATCCGCGAGCCGAAAGACCTCGTTGGAAAGCGCGTGGGGAATCCCGAATATCAGTTAACCGCGGGCGTGTGGATCCGGGGAATCCTGAGTGACGATTACAAGGTTCCTGTTAGCAGCGTCACGTACTTTCGCGGCGGGGAAGAAGAGCCGGGACGCACCGAGAAGCTCGCCATTTCGTTGCCGCCGGAAATTCGCCTCGAATCCATCCCTCCCAACAAGATCCTCTCCCACATGCTTCGTGATGGAGAGATCGACGCGGTGTACTCGCCCCGCATGCCGTCCACATTCACGCAAGGCTCCGGAAACGTGCGCCGCCTTTTTGAAGACTACGAAGACGTGGAAAAAGAGTATTACAAGAGGACGAAGATTTTTCCGATCATGCACACCGTGGTGATTCGCCGCGAGGTTTACGAGAAGCATCCGTGGGTGGCGCAATCTCTGTACAAAGCCTTCGTGTACGCGCAGCGGGAGAGTTACGAGGACTTGTACGAAACGGCCGCGCTCAAGTTCATGCTTCCCTGGCTCATCCGCCACGCCGAAGACACTCGCGACTTGATGGGCAAGGATTTCTGGCCATACGGACTCGAGCCCAACGTGCATGTTCTGAACACATTCCTTCGTTACTCCTTCGAGCAAGGGCTCGCCAAACGCCTGCTCACCGCCCAGGATCTATTTGTTCCGGAATCATTGGAAGCGTTCAAAATTTGAAGACATTATTCTGGCGGGCTCCAAGTGGAGCCCACTCCCCGCGCCGTTGTGCTTCACGAGAGGGAAAGGACATTCATGGCAGAAAGCGGAAGTAAGAGCTCGCTTCGATGGTGGGCGCTGGGCCGCGGAGATATTGACGCCACGGTCGCCCAGGTGGGCTTCAATGTAGCGCAGATGATCATTCCCGCTTTCCTTCTGGTGCCCGTCGGCATCTCCATGGGATTCAGCGTCGGGCATTTGCTGCCGGGTTTCGCGCTGGGGTTTCTCGTCGGCTCGCTGGGACTTACTTGGTCGGCGGTCGGATTGGCGAAACGCGAAGGCCGCAGCAACGTCACGGCCCACGTCTACATCAACAATGTGCCGGGGATCATCGCCTACACGCTGGCGATTATGCTTCCTGTGTATCAACAAACCCGCGATCAGGAATTGGCCTGGAGGATCGGGGCGGCCGCGGTCGTATGGACGGGACTCATCAAACTTGTGGCCGCGTCAAACTTGTGGCCGCGCCGTTCGCGGGCGCCATTCGGCAGTTCATCCCCAAGCCGGCGACCATGACGGTGTTTGGCGCCGCCATGTACAGTTATCTTGCGCTGGTTCTTTTGCAGCGGATCTTCGACCAGCCGCTGGTCGGTATCGTCGCACTCACTATCGTTGCGACCACTGTGATGGCCAATGTACCCATAACCAAGTGGAAGATTCCTCCGTTCCTGGTAGCCTGGCTGGTTCCTCTCGCCATTGGATTGGCCATCGGTTACGTTCACCCGGTCTGGCATGGGATTTCCGTGCAGATTCCTTTCGTGCGGACGCCAGGCCTGCTCCAGGCCATGAGGCTTGCGATTCCCTATCTTTCCGTGATCGCGCCCATGGCGATTTACCAGATCTTGCAGGATATCGCATCCGTGGAAGGTGCGAACTCGGCTGGGGATAATTACGACGCCCGATTGATCGTTGCCTGCGACGGATTGGGAACGTTCCTGTGCGGCGCCGCCGGGAGCATTATTACTCCCGTCGTTGCCGCGTTGCACCCGCCCTATAAAATGATGGGCGCGCGCATCGGGTTTTGTTTCTGGACGGCCTTGATTTTCCTGGCTGTGGTCATGAGCGGGCTCTCGCTGTTCATGGCGCAACTATTTCCCTGGGCGATTCTCGCCGCGATGATTGCGTATGTCTCGGTCGGCGTGGGCAGGGCCACTCTCCACCGCGTGGATCACAAATACATCACCGCAGTGCTTCTGGGATTGGTTTTACCAGCGGGAGCCGTGGTGGGATCCGCCGTGAATTCCGCGCTGCCCGCGCTGAAACTGTCCTCCCAAAATCCCGAAGTGCTGGCTGCGCTGAACCGCTCGATTTATTGGTCGTCCCTGCAAGGACTCGGCAACGGTTTCCTATTCCTCGTGCTGGTCGTCGCCGCGCTGATCGCGGAAATGATTGACCGGAACTTTGGGCGTGCCGCCATTTGGTGCCTGATCGCATCGGTCTTCTCCTGGTTTGGTTTGATGCATTCGCCGATCCTGCAATGGCGCGCGCAACCCATGTACGCCGCCGGATGGCTCGCCGCCGCAGTCATCGTATTTTCCGCCCGTTGGTGGAGAGGCGACCTGGCGGAGGCCCGTTAGGCGCGAAATCTGCGATCTGAAGAACTCGCTGACCTCGCTAATGATCAATGGCGCTGTCCCCAGACTACGCGATAGGCGGTGACTCAGTTTGAAAAGAGACATGCCCTCTCCGTCCCGAAGAACACGGGACGGAGAGGCCTCTACAAAACCCTCCTTGTCAGCAGCAGTTGTAGAGGCCGCCCGTTCTTGAGGCGGGCAGCTGTTGGTTCTTGACACTCGACGGGGCTTACGTTGTAATCCACAGGGTCGAACCAGATTTTATAAATCGAGGAGCAAAGATGAAGAAATTTTTTCTCGTTCTGACGGTAGCGCTGGTTTGGACAGTTCGGTCTCCGGCGCAGGAAAAGACACCCCTGCTGCTCGTGCAAACTGTTTCCGTGCCGGGGCTTGCGCGCAAGTGGGACCATTTTGGAGTGGATCTCAAGAGCCACCGGCTTTTCGTTACCTCAGAGGAAGAGCCCGCGGTGGAAGTCTTCGATCTGCAAACGAACAAGCACCTTCGCAGCCTCACCGACTTCAAGGAACCCCACAACGTCCTGCCTTTCCCGCAGATGAACAAGATTTATGTCGTGGACGGGGAGGCCTCGGAAATCAAGGTTCTCGACTACGAATCCTACAAATTGATTGGACACATCCAGTTGACGATCGACTCGGACCCCATCGCTTACGATCCCGCTACAAAGTATCTCTACATCGTGAACGGCGGCCGTGAAGCGAAAACACCGTACTGCCTCGTGAGCGTCGTGGACACGACGACTGACAAGAAACTCGCTGATATGAAGCTGGAATCCAACCGGCTTGAGTCGATGGCCCTCGAAAAATCTGGGCAGAGACTATTCGTCAACATGACCGGAGTGAACTCCATCGGAGTGGTGGACCGCGAGAAACGCGCGGTCGTCCAGACGTGGCCCATCACCGCCGCGAAGGAAAACGTTCCGATGCAATTCGATGAGGCGACACATCGTTTGTTTGTGGTCACGCGCAAGCCTTCGAAGCTCGTCGTCGTGAACACGGATACGGGGAAGGAAGTTACGAGCCTCGACGTGGCTGACTACGTCGACGATCTTGCTTACGATGCCGCGCATCACCGCCTTTACATTCCCGCAGGTGGCGGGGAAGGCGCGATCTCCGTGGTCGAGCAGAAAGGCGCGGACGATTACCGGGTGGTCGCAACAATTCCGACGAAACCCGGCGCGAAGACCGCCCGCCTGGTGCCCGAGCTCAACAAGTACTACGTCGGTGTTCCGGCCAAGGACAAACAGGAGGCGCAAATCCTGGTTTTTGATGTGGCGCCATAATTTAATCTGGTTCGACAGATTCCAAGCCGGGCATGGCATAGCGCCCCGATCACGGGACAACACTCACATGACGGATATTTTCATCGCGCGGCGCCGCAATTCTCCATTGATATTATCGAATTAGGTTGATCAAGTACTGGGCTGCTTTGAATTCCACAGGTTCACACGAACTCCGAGTTCGTAGATTTATCAGTTATGCGAATCGGAAAAGTTGATCGCCAGCGAGACAGGAATTGATGAGCAAGGCCTTGCCGATAGCTGTATTGGGCGGCTGACCGCACTCGGGGCAACCCTCATCTATTGGTCTGGCTTACTTTCAGAACGCTATACCTCCCGGACCACGAGATTTCGCGAACCGCGCGCGCATACCAATCCGCCAACCCCTCGAATGCGGGCATTTCATGCGCTAATTCGACCGGAAATTTCGCGTGCCAGTGACAACTCAAAAAAACAAAGCTTGACTTCGGTTGAGAGGTCCGCTAGAAGTGAGTGCCAATAAGCACTTATAGGGTTGCCCTCTCAGAACACTATGATTTACAGCGATATTTGCCACATGCATCGGAAGGATGGTGAAGACTAGGTGGCTGAAGTCAGCATTCAAGAAGGTGAGTCTCTGGAAAATGCCTTGCGCCGTTTTAAGCGCAAGGTGCAACAGGAAGACATCATCAAAGAAATCAAGAAGCACAGCTATTACATGAAGCCTGGAGAGAAGCGCCGCGCAAAACAGGCGCTTTCGCGCAAACGGTTACGCAAGAAGCAACGGCGGGAGCAAGACTAACCCCCAGGCGGACGGCACGACCCAAGGGTTTTCCTGAGCAGCTTCGGACAAGTCGGCAGTGGGACCTGCGTTCATCCCTGGCGTATCCCAGAAGAGTCTGACTCGGACGAAGGTGTTGCGGGCTTTGCAACCAGCGCAGAGTCTCGGAGCAGCGTATGGAATACCACGATAAGGTTCTGAAGTGTTCGGAATGCAGTCAGGAGTTTGTTTTCACCGCCGGCGAACAAATGTTTTTCGCCGACAAGGGCTTCAAGAACGAGCCCAAGCGGTGTAAGGACTGCAAATCCAAACGCTCTCAGAGCCCGGGCCCGGGTAACGTCCAGCGGTCGGAGACCAAAACGACCTGCTCGCAGTGCGGAAAAGAAACGACAGTTCCTTTCCGCCCGACGCAGGGGCGTCCCGTGTTCTGCCGTGAATGCTTCCAACAGCGGCGGTCCATGGGTTCACCGGCATAGCTCAGGGCTAGCAGGCCTGCATTTGCCGGAGGGCCATTTCTCCAGTGTAGCGGGGAAGGGTCATCTCCCTCGTGATGCGTTACTGTCTCTGCCCGCACGGCGGGCGGCGGCCTGACTGCTCTCCACCAGATTCATGAACCGGCGCTTTGGCCAAGGGTGCCGCAACACCGGAACCAGAGACCCGGTTCAAGCTTTTTAAGGATTACCAATCCCGCCGCCACCTTTGCCTCCAACCCTACAGCCCCCGCGTTCTCATTGATGGTCGAAAGATCGAGTCTTTCTCGCACAACTCCCGGTTTGAATCTTGCTTACCACCCAACTAAGATAGGCCGCCGAAGGGGTTTTACCGTCGCGTTACAGACGATGGCGCGGGAGAATCTGAGAAACAATATGAAAACTTCACTGCCCCAACCGGTAAGTCGTACCGCGGTGGGACCGCTGGACGAAGCTCTTGCGTCATTCGCACTGCGATATCCGGGCGAAACCGGGCGACGCCAGCCCGTACACACGGTGTATGGCGGCGCGCATTTGTTCCAGGCAGGCACCGCGCGGCGGCTGGGTGATGTGGCGCTGGCGGCTTTGGGAGAGTACGCGCCTGATGCATTTACCTTCGCGCGTGCGGCGGGGTTGCCGGGAGCTGAAAAGTTGCCGAACTCCGCGAGTAAAGCAGCTGCGCTTGAGCGGCGGTTTGCTGCTTCGCCGGAAAAGCTCCGGCGCGAAAATCGCGCTGCGTGGCTGGCGCACACGGTTTACGCTCGGGTGATCGAAAAACTCCATCGTGAACCGGTCGAGGATTTTCGCATCGACTTCGAAGACGGCTACGGGAATCGTCCCGACGCGGAGGAGGACCACCACGCGAAGCTTGCCGCCGAAGAAGTCGCGCGGGGAATGAGCGAGGGCTCCCTGCCGCCTTTCATCGGCATCCGCATCAAGCCATTCTCCACCGAGCTGCGTGAACGGAGTATTCGTACCCTCGATCTCTTTGTGAGCACACTGTATGAAGCCACGCACGGCCGCATCCCCGAACATTTCGTCGTCACACTCCCAAAAGTCGTGATCCCGGAACAGCCGGCCGCGCTGGCAGGCTTGCTCGAAGCGCTCGAAAATGTTCTTGGCGTCGAAAAAAGCTTGCTTCGATTCGAGGTCATGATCGAAACCACACAGGCGATCCTCAACGAGCGAGGAGAATCGAATTTGCCCCGACTTCTCGACGCTTCCGCGGGCCGTTGCGTCGCCGCTCATTTCGGCACCTACGACTACACGGCAAGCTGCAGCATTACGGCTGCGTATCAAACGATGACCCATCCGGCCTGCGATTTCGCCAAACACATGATGCAGGTTGCGTTCGCCAGCACCGGAATCTGGCTTTCCGACGGCGCAACCAATATTCTGCCGGCGCCGCCTCATCGCGTGGAGAACAGCAAGCGGCTCACGCGCGCCCAACGGGACGAAAATAAAGCCGCCGTCCACCGCGCCTGGCGGCTTCACTACGAGCACATCCAGCATTCGCTTGTCTCAGCGTATTACCAGGGATGGGACCTGCATCCCGCGCAGCTCCCCACGCGCTATGCCGCCTTGTATTCGTTTTTCCTCGAGGGGCTCGATTCCGCGGCTGCACGATTGAAAAATTTTGTCGACAAGGCCGCCCAGGCCACGCTCGTCGGCGACGTGTTCGATGACGCGGCTACCGGGCAGGGCTTGCTGAATTATTTCTTGCGTGCAATCAACTGCGGCGCGATCAGCGAAGCGGAAGCGGAGCGGCTCACCGGTGTCACACCTGAGGAATTGCACCTTGGCTCGTTCTTGAAAATCTTGAAGAACCGAACGAAGTGATTTCCCACAATCAGCCGGGCTCGATTCCTGCAGATCAGTTCCCTCGATAGGTGGAGTAGCCATAAGGACTGATCAAAAGCGGGATGTGGTAATGCGTTTCCGGGTGCAGCACTTCAAACACGATCGGAATTTCCGAGTAGAATGTCTCCACATGCTGCCTGTGGTAGTAGGGGCCGATGTTGAAAAGCAGGCGATACGTTCCGGACTCAATTTGACTGCCTTCCGCCATTAGAGTGTTGCACCGCCCGTTCGCATCGGTCAGGCCGGCGCCGAGCTGCTTCCATTCATATCCCGAGCGAATCTGCAGGATAACTTCGACACCGATGGCCGGCCGGCCGCGCGACGTGTCGAGTACATGCGTCGTAATGGCGCTCATCGTGACGATTGCTCCAAGGTCAGAAGTTTTTCCAGTCGCAGACGCGTGATCAGCCGCTGTTGTTCGGCTGCGATGTTCAGTTCGTGCGCGGAATCATTCTGTAAGCGTTGCTCGAGAAGCGCAAGCATCTCCTCGGCGGATTTTCCCGCCGCGCAGACGATGAAGATGTATCCGAATTTCTCGCGATAGGCCTGATTTCCCTGGGCGAGTTTCGCTTTCACGTTGTCGGTGGCGATGCGCGCGCCCGTTTGTTCGCCTTCAGCCCACCTGCGCGAGGATTCCGATCCAGTCGCGGCCTTTTCGCCGATCTGCGGATGCCGGCCGAAGGCTTCGAGCCAGTCGGCGGACTCTAAATCTTGCCAGATGGAATCCGCGGCTTCACGCAGAATGTTCAGGCCTGCGAACGGGCGCCGCTCGGAAATTCTGGAGGCCCAGCGCGTCGAGCCGCAACAATCGAGCAGAAATTCTTCGGCCTGAGCAACAGGCAGCGCGTTGAATTCCTCAAGCGTCACTTCACGCAGGCCTCCGCGCCAGCCTTCCGAAAATTCGCAGCCGGGCTACTCCCCCGTCGGGATAAATGTTGAAGCGTGCGTGCGTCGCTTCTCCCGAATCCAGGATTTCCTTTTCGTAGGCATGCTGGGAATCAGCCTTCAGCTTCGAATTCGGCAGGATTTCTTTCCAAGGAAGGGCCGCAAGCGCGCCGGACTCGGTTATGTCGCATCCAGCGCGGCTGACTTCGAGAGAACAACAATCGGGGAAATTTCCCTTGAAGTACGAGGTATCGACTTCGACGCGGCGAATCATGCCCGCAGCGCCGAGCCGCACAACGCACCAGTCATGGCCCGGGCCGCGGCGTCTGCGCGTCTCCCAGCCGTCATGCATTCCTTCTGATCGGCCCGGCAGAATTAAATTGTTGCGCGAGCCAAAGAACATGTCGCTCGAATCGATGACCAAACCGCCATGGTCGATAGCGGCGAGGTCGATTTCGCATCCGGCGCGTTCGATCGCCGCCCAGTCAGGTTGGACCTCACCGTAAACGCGCAGACGCGCCACGCCGCCGTCGGGATAAATCTTGAACCGCAAATGCGTGACGCGGTTCGGACAGGAAACCTCGAAGCGATTCTGCGTGTCGCCTGCAAGCGGCGACTTTCGCAGTAGCGTGCTCCATGACGCGCCTGTGTCTGTAAGCTGTTTGACGCTGGGATCGCCTTCTACTGCGCAACTTTCCAGCTCGCCGTCCTCGGGGTAATTTCCCTTGAAGTGCGCGGTATCAACGATCACGCCGTGAACTATGCCGGGTAGCCCCAACTTCACGATGCACCAGTCATAGCCGGGAGTGCGTCGCCGCCTCGTTTCCCAGCCGTCCATCCATTTGCCGACGTCCGTGTATTTGTCCGCGATCCAAACCGGCGCGCCAGCTTTCAACAGATTTTGTTTTGGCGCGAAAAATTCGTCATTGGCCGCGAGGACCCGCCCGCCCAGCCGCTCCGCCGCGAGGTCGATGTATTCGGTGAAATCCATCAATGTTCGCCTCGTCGCAGCAGCGCGCCGCGCGGAGCGCCAAGAAACTGGCCGCGGTCATAAATCATTTCGCCCCGCAGAAAAGTCGCTTCCACAACGCCGCGTAGGGGATAGTTCGCATACGGCGTCAGTTTGTGGCGATGGTGAAGCATCTTCGGTCTCACAATGAAACTCTTCTCCGGATTCCACACTACGATGTCGGCATCGTATCCCGCCGCAATTGTGCCTTTGTGTTTTTCAAGTGCCGCCAATCGGGCCGGGCCGCTGCACATCCACCGTACCAGATGTTTGAAAGAATAATTTCGCCCGCTCAGTTTCGTCCACATGACGGGAAGACCGAGCTGCAACGAGGAGATGCCGCCCCAGGCTCGGAAAAAATCGCCGGTGTTTCTACATTTCATGTCTGGTGGTGAGGGCGAGTGGTCGGAAACAACCATATCGATGGTCTTCTTTTCGAGTGCTCGCCACATGCCGTTTTGGTTGCGCGAGTCGCGAATCGGAGGCGCGCATTTGAATTCCGTGGCGCCGCGCCGGATCCCGCCTGAAGAGAATGCCAGATAGTGGGGACATGTTTCCGCTGTCACGCGCAATCCCTCCTTCTTCGCGCGGCGAATCAGGGGTACGGAAAGCTCCGAAGAAAGGTGGACGATATGAACCTGCGCATCGAATTCGCGTGCGAACGCAATCATCATCTCGATTGCCATTCTTTCAGCGGCAGGAGGCCGCGAGCGCACCCATGTCGCGTAACTCCTCGGATCGGCCTTCGCGAACCGCTTCATCGCATGCTCGATTGGCCCCGGAAGCTCAGCGTGGACGAGCAGCGGCACTTTCATTTCCGCAAGTTTTGGCAGCGCAACGCGAAGATCACTTTCGTCTACGTTTTCAAATTCCGGCACGCCAGATGGCACAAGGAAGCACTTGAACCCAAATACGCCCGCGCGGTGCAGTGCCTGCAATTCGACGGCGTTGCCGGGCACGACGCCTCCCCAGAAGCCGACGTTCACCCAGCATTTCTCGCGCGCCGCAGTGCGCTTGGCTTCGAGCGCTTCAGCCGTGGTTGTCGCGGGAATGCTGTTTAGCGGCATGTCGATCAGTGTTGTGACGCCCCCCGCAGCCGCCGCGCGCGTCGCCGTCTCGAATCCTTCCCAATCGGTGCGCCCGGGCTCGTTGATATGGACGTGCGTGTCCACCAGGCCAGGCATGACGACAGATTCCCGCGCGTCATACACGTTCGCACCCGAAGGCAGATCATCATGGCCGCGCACAGCACTGATCGTTCCATTGCGAATATGTACGGTCGCAGCCTTTACGCCTTCCGGCGTCACCACACGTTCGCTGCGGATCACTTGGATGGTTTTCATTGGCCGAGCTGCGAAAGGAATTCTTCGAGCAGGTTTTGTGTGACACGAAGGCGATAGCGCGCGGTCGAGCGGATATCGTCAATCGGCGAAATTTCGCGGGCAAGAGTTTCCTTCGCCACCGCGATGATAGCAGGTGTGAGCTTCGCGCCGCGCAGCACGTCTTCCGTTTTCACCGCGCGCAGCACGATGGGCGCGATGCTGCCGAGTGCGATGCGAACGTCGCCAATCGCGCCAGCCTCCATCTGTGCCGCCCCGGCGAAGCACACCTTGGAAATCGCCTGCGCCTTACGCGTGCCCACTTTCCGGTAGTATTGCTTCCATGCTTTCGCGCGGCGCGGCAGGCGGATGGCGCGCAACAATTCGTCCGGACCGAGTTGCATCTTCTTATAGCCGGTGTGGAACTCGTGATACGGCAGCCAGTGCACATCGCGCGCGGAAATGAGTTCGATTTCGGCGTCATAGACCAGCAGCGCGGGAGGGGAATCTGCCGCTGGCGAAGCGTTCACGATATTTCCGCCCAGCGTGCCGCGATTTTGCGTGGCGATGCTGCCAGTTTCCCTCGCAGCGGCGCAGAGCAGCGGGAATTCCGCTTGGAGAACGGGATGATTCTGG
>WNFC01002902.1_pt1 | contig 18486 bp, 16 predicted proteins | sample 5400541 | NCBI WGS metagenome assembly WNFC01 (sample SAMN13153342, study PRJNA577476) | soil metagenome | isolation source: 120 cm saprolite under Douglas fir tree site 2 hole 2 replicate 1 | place: USA:California | collected 2015-04-18 | reverse complement strand
GGCTTGGGAGTTACTATATAGATTCGGCTAGATCGAACTAGATTCAGCTATACTCATGTGACCCCGGTTCGGCTCGCCGCCGACTTAGTCAATTTCCCTGTCAGGGGAAAATGCCGTAGCGTACAACCCTGGGGGGCTACACGGGAGGATCGCATGGCGGAGCGACCGCGTGTTGTGTCCACAAACCCGGTGAAGTGGGACATCTATTTGGCGCGCCCCGCGCCGGCCAAGTTGCTTGGCGCCGTTGAAGCGGTCAGCGAACGCGCCGCGATCGTGAAGGCGGCGAAGGAATTCAAGCAAGACGCTGCGAAGCTAATCGCAGTACGACGGTAGCAATCGTTTCGGTGGACAGCACCGGTTTAAGTTGGCTGCGCGACGGTCGTTGGTTGACGGCTGAGATACGCGGGGAATGTCCTCACCGAGGACAACTCCATACCCGAAACTTGCCCCGCCCTGGTCGGCGGGGCTTTTTTCGACCGGAGTCCGCCACCGCGGGCGCCGACCTAACGCTGACATGCGGCCTCACTTTTTCCTTTTGTGAGTAGGACGGACAATTGGGCCAACCCCCGTCACGGCGTCAATTCCAGCTTTAGCTGTTCGATCGAGCAACTTCTTCGGAAGGAGCATGTGGTTGCTTGAATTAGCCAAGTAGTCCAGCCTCCAACCCCCTGGCGGAAACTTGGAACTCTCAAAATCGGACTGAGGCGCGTCGGCATCAACACCTACCACGGTAACCAATTTGAGGCGTTTGCGCTGCTCGTCCGTCATTTGTTTGAGAATTTGTTTCATGTTGTAGCCACCGCCCGAAAATCCATACAACGCGACGATGCCCGGGTGATTTAGCACACAGTCCAACGCCATAAGGGTCCCGTCGCTGTCGTTACGTGTGCCGTGAATCTTGCCGTCAGGGCCGGGCTTCGCGTCACGTCCTGGCGGCTTCGAATTGCCCTTCACATCCAGCACTTTTGGCTTAAAGCCCTTGTCAAAGCCCATGAGGGAACCCATGAGGACCGCGTACTCTTTCGCGGGGCCCTCGTGCAACGCTCCATTCGGCCACTGACGTTTATTCCCGTTCTCGTCCTCATATTCCCCAGAATTGCCCCGCATGATCAACATAATAGGCCCCGACCAGTCCCCGTCATCATCTGCGATCTTACACGTCGGCGCTCCCATTTCTTGCCTCCGTCATCAGTTGGTAACGGGTTAGTCTCTGCCGGTTAGTGGCAAAGGGAGCTGTCGGGGTTCAATCGCCCGTTCCGGCTCCTCCGCGTCGCCGCGGTGCTCGCGGATGCCCGCGTTTGCGCACCGTGGATGGTCGCCCGGTTAATCCCTCTTTAACCGAGTTAACCCCCCCTTAAGTCGTCGCCATTAGCTTCAACGAACCCCCGCGTATCGCCGGCCTGAGGGACGCCGCTTGATTCGGGGCGCGGATCGGCGGGAGCGCGGGTGGGCAAGCGTCGCGACACATCCTCCAAACGTACTGCGCTTGAAGTCCGGCTCACGGCGGACGACCGCACGGCTGCGCCAATCGACGGGCGCCGCCACCGCTGGGCGGAGGCGCGCGATGACACCCGCGATGACCGGGGTCACGCCAGCCGCACTCTACGCGGCAGTGGCCGCAGCGCAGCCGCGGCGTCGCGCAAGGCCAAAGCGGACGGAGGCTTCCGGCTCACCCGCCTGATCTACTGGGGCGTTGTGCTCGCCCTGTGGTCCGTTATCGGGTTGGCCGGCCTGTTCGCCTGGGTCGGGTTCCATCTGCCGCCGATCCAATCGCTGGCAATTCCGAAGCGCCCGCCGACCATCGAGATCAGCACCAACGACGGCCGCATCTTCGCGACCCGCGGCGAGATGGGCGGCGCTGCCATCCCCGTCCATGAAATGCCGGCCTACCTGCCCAAGGCCTTCATCGCTATCGAGGACCGGCGATTCTACGACCATCACGGCATCGATCCGATCGGGCTCTTGCGCGCCATGCTCGCCAACGCGCTCCATCGCAGCATCTCCCAAGGCGGCTCGACCATTACGCAGCAGCTCGCCAAGAACCTGTTCCTGTCGCGCAATCGCGCCATCATGCGCAAGCTGCAGGAGATCGTGCTGGCGCTGTGGTTGGAGCATAAGTTCACCAAGACCGAGATCCTGGAGCATTATCTCAACCGGGTCTATTTCGGCGCCGGCGCCTACGGGGTCGAGGCGGCGGCGCAACGCTATTTCGGCAAGTCGGCGCGCCAGGTCAACCTCAGCGAGGCCGCGCTGCTGGCAGGGCTCGTCAAATCGCCATCGCGGCTCGCTCCGACCAAGAACTACGACGGCGCGGAGCGCCGCGCCCAGCGCGTGCTCGCGGCGATGTCCGACGCCGGCCTTCTCAAGGCAGAAATCGCCCAAGCCGCCATGGCGTTGGGCCCCACCATCGTAAGGGCCAGCGGGGGCGGCTCGTCGAACTATGTCGCCGACTGGGTGATGGATGTGCTCAACGATCTCCTCGGCCTCGTCGAGGAGGACATCGTTGTCGACACCACCATCGATGTCGCCTTTCAGCCCGCGGCCGAAAAGGCGCTGCTTGACCAACTGACGCAGAAGGGCCAGCGATTCGGGGTGGAACAGGGCGCGCTCGTGGCGATGACGCCGGACGGCGCGGTGCGGGCGCTGGTCGGAGGGCGCAACTATGCGGAAAACCAGTTCAATCGTGCGGTGGCGGCGAGGCGCCAGCCGGGCTCGACATTCAAGCCGTTCGTGTATCTCACGGCGCTCGAACGCGGTCTGACGCCGGAGTCCGTCAGGGACGACCGGCCGATCGAACTCAAGGGCTGGCGGCCCGAAAACTTCAATCGCGAATACTTCGGGCCGGTCACGCTGACCCAGGGTCTCGCCAATTCGCTCAATTCGGTCTCGGTACGCCTCACGTTGGAGCTCGGACCGGCCGCCGTGGTGCGCACGGCGCATCGGCTCGGCATCACCTCGAAGCTTGAGGCGAATCCTTCGATCGCACTCGGCACTTCCGAAGTCTCGGTGCTTGAACTCGTGTCCGCCTACGCACCGTACGCCAATGGCGGCCTTGCCGCCATCCCGTACGTGGTCGAGAGGGTGCGCACCGCACATGGCGGCAAGACGCTATACATGCGTAACAAAAATACGCCCGCCCGCGTCATCGATGCGCGCTACGTGACCATGATGAATGCCATGATGCGCGAGACGGTTACGAGCGGCACCGGCCGCCGGACGGATTTGCCCGGCTGGCCGGTCGCCGGCAAGACCGGCACCAGTCAGGATTTCCGCGACGCCTGGTTCGTCGGCTTCACGAGCCAGCTCGTGACCGGCGTCTGGCTCGGCAACGACGACAACACGCCGACCAAGCGGATCACCGGCGGCGGATTGCCGGTCGAGGTCTGGAGCCAGTTCATGAAAGCCGCTCACCGGGGCAAGCTGCCGTCCGATCTGCCGGGCGATGCCATTGCGGCGATCCCTCCCGGGATGAGCGTCCCGGTCCCACCGGCCAGCGTTTCGGGCGGGCGCGGGCGCCCCGCCGACGGCGCTCCCCCACCCTACCCTCCCACGCAAGCGGCGGAGGGTAGGGTGGGGGTTTTCGACCGCCTGTTTTCGCGGCGCTGAAGCGGGTGATATCTTGGCTACAAAGAGGGTAGTCATGACTAGACAGCAAATCATCAAGATGACCAGCAAGACTGGTAGTCTTGTGGCATCGAACAAAGCCGGTGTGGCTCCAGTTAATCAAAAGCACGTCGCTCGGTTTGCGGCGCTCAAGGCTGCTGCGTCCGTGCAGAAAAAAGAAAGTGCACCTGTGCGAAAGAAAGGATGACTGGCGTCGCTCTGCCACCGTTGTCCTGAATCGAAAACCCCCGGGCTTCACCGGGGGTTTGTCTTTTGCCATTTAAACGCGCCGCCTGAAGCGCTCACTTCGCGCTGCGCGCGCCCCGTTTGAGGCGTTGCGCCGCCACCCTACGCTCCCCCGCTCGCAGGGGAGCGTAGGGTGGCGGCAAGGCCCGGCGTCGCGGCTTTGCGGCGCCGAAGCCATCGCGCGCCATGCCGTAGCGATGCAGGTCGGTGCCACGAACGTCGAGCCAGGCCTTGGCCCGCTCCATGTCAGGACAGATGCGGCCGAGCAGGCGCCAAAACCGCACCGAGTGGTTCATTTCCAGGAGGTGGGCAACTTCGTGGGCGGCGAGGTAGTCGAGCACAAAACGCGGCGCCAACACCAGCCGCCACGAAAACGACAGCGCGCCACTGGTCGAGCACGAGCCCCACCGGCTCACCTGGTCACGGATCGAAATCCGTCGCACCGTGACGCCAAGACGATCCGCGTAACGCGAGACCGCAGCTTCAAGGTCGCGCTTGGCCTCGCGCTTGAGATAGTCGGTGATCCGCCGGGCAACATGAGCGGCATGGCCCGTAACGCAGAGTAACCGCCGGCCGTCGCGGTCGGTCTCCGTCAATACGGTACCGCGCGCGCTGCGCCGGTGCGCGATCGCATGCACGACGCCGCGCAAGGGAATTTCGCTGCCGTGTTCGAATGGCGCCGGCCGCGGCAGCCTGTCGAGCCGCGCCGCGATCCAGGCGCCGTGCCTCTCGGCGAACTCACGGGCCTCCCGAAAGCTGCCACGCGGCGGCATGGTGAGAATGGCTTCGCGCGTGACGGCGACGACGCGCAGCGTATAACGGCGGGCTTGGCGATGACGACGCAGCCGAACCAGATGGACAGCGCCGTCGCAAACGACCTCAATGGCCTGCGGTTCGGTCGGACGACGGTAAAGCAGTGCACGCAAAGTCATGGACGAGAATTCCGGGGAGGAGTAACTGGCGCGATAGTGGCATATTCGCTGGGTTGGCAAGGCATATTCTTTTTGATCTCAGAATCCACATCATCTTGCGATCAAATTGCAGTCGATCGCAAGCGATGGTAGCATCTAGCGATGAACGTTGATTCATTTTATCGGGATTACCCCGGACGCCGCGCCAATCAAAATAGTGTAATAATTTCATATGCTTGACGGCAGATCAACGAATTTTATAATCGCCTTGCAAAATCGTCTGAGTTACGCATCGCAGCGGAGAATCAAGGCGCTTCTCCTTCGGTGCGAAACCACACAGGGCAGGCGCACCGGCATTCGAGCAAAACGAAATACCCCTAAAAAAGCACATAAATTCAAGCACATCTAGCCACCCTCCGGGAACGCCCGAAAAAAGCGCAGGGCGAGACCCGGTCACACTGCCGGCTCCACCTGCCCGCCCGGACCTGAGCCGGCGAAGATGCACGACGCAATCAACCGGATCTGGCGCTAATTGGGGTCGAGACGTGTCGCTCGCCTGGCTCCGATTGACGCGACTTTGTTGCCGGCACGGCGAAAATCATTCGTCAGCACGAAGTCGGCGATGCGCGGCGCAATTTCGGCCCGGAAACGCGATCCGTTGAATACGCCATAGTGGCCGACGCCGGGCTGCTGCCAATGCGCTTTGAGCGTGTCGGGAAGGCTCTCAAGGAGCTGATGCGCCGCTTTGGTCTGGCCGAGCCCGGAAATGTCGTCGTTTTCGCCTTCAACGGTCATCAGCGCGACCCGCCGGATCTTTGACAGATCGACCCGGCGGCCCCGATGGGTCATGGCGCCCGTGGGCAAGGCGTGACGGACGAACACGGTCTCGACGGTTTGCAGATAGTACTCGGCCGCAAGGTCCATCACGGCGAGATATTCGTCATAGAATTCACGGTGCTTTTGCGCCGAGTCGCCGTCACCTTGAATAAGGTGGTGAAACAGGTTGTGGTGCGCCTCGATGTGACGATCGAGATTCATGCTGACGAAGCCGTGCAGCTGCAAAAATCCCGGATAGACGTCACGCATCATACCGGGATGCGGAAACGGCACCTTGGTGATGACGTTACGCCGGAACCAATCGATGCCTCGGGCTTGCGCCAGTGCATTGACGCCGGTCGGGTTGACGCGCGTATCGACCGGGCCGCCCATCAGCACCATGGAATGGGGGACATGGGGATCCTCGACCGCCTCCATGCGGGCAACCGCAGCAAGCACCGGCACCGAGGGTTGGCAGACCGCAATGACGTGAACGTCGCCGCGGAGAAAATGCAGGATTGAGATGACGTAGTCGATGTAATCGTCGAGATCGAACGGTCCTTCGATGACCGGGACCATGCGGGCATCGGTCCAGTCCGTAATGTAGACATCGTGGCTGGGCAAGAATGCCTCGACGGTGCCGCGCAGCAAGGTTGCATAGTGGCCGGACATCGGCGCCACGATCAGCAAGCGGGGCTGCGGCCGCCGCGGCGCTTGCTCGAAGACTCTCGCGAAGTGCAGCAGGCGACAAAACGGGCGCTCCCAAAGCGTTTCGACACTAACGGGTACCCGTTCGCCGCCGACCAGCGTGTTCCGAATGTCCCATTCAGGCCGGCCGTAGCGTCGGGTGGAGCGCTCGAATACCTCGCAGGCCGCCGCAATCGATTTGCCGAAGGTCGTGAGCGCCAGCGGGTTGAGCGGGTTCCGGAATAGAAGCTTGGTGGCATCGGCGAACGCCCGCGACGGATTGAGCGCCGCCAGGCTCATTTCGTAGAACCAGTACATGGGTGCGGAAATCAGGAACCCGCCCTCACCGGGACCCCTGGGAGCACCTCCAAATTCACCAATCGCCATACCGATCCCTCACGCCCGCTGCATCGCAGCATATGGCGAATGGTCACATTTATTTCAACAAAGAAGTTTTCGTGAGCCCCCTCCCTTCCTGGGACCGCGGGCGTCTCGCCCGCTCTTTTATGTGGCACCGAAGGGCGGGCGGGACGCCCGCGGTCCCAGGGAAGGGTAGGGGTGCGTCACTCCCCTGTCTGCATCAGCGACCCGTGACGTCGGGCTGCACTCAGCAACAGCATGAAGCCCGCTACGCCAGCCGAGAACAGGACCATATTCATAAAAAAGGCCTCAACCATAAGGTCGGCCCGAAATTGATGGTCGATGAGCAGTGCGCGCATACCCTCGAACACATAGGTCGGCGGCAGCGACCACGCCACGACTTGCAGCCAAGGCGGCAACACCGCAGCGGGGTAATACACGCAGGTCAGCGGCATCAGCAGGAACATGACAGTCCAAGCGAGGTTTTCGGCCCCGAGGCCGTTGCGCATGATCACGCCGGACACGAAGATGCCGACCGCCCAGCCGGTCAGAATGAGATTGAGAAAGAACGCCGCCAGCGCGAGGCCCATGCCGTAGAGATTGAAGCCGAAGAAGCCGATCGCCAGCAGCGACACCGGCACCATGCCGATCAGGAGGCGAACGATACTCATCGCCATCATGGCGAGGACGAACTCGATCGGCTTGAGCGGGCTTATCATGAGGTTGGCGAGATTGCGCGACCACATCTCCTCAAGAAACGACACCGAAAAGCCGAGCTGGCCGCGGAACAAGATGTCCCACAGCAGCACCGCGCCGATGAAGGTGCCGCCGGCGCGGGCGAAAAATCCGGCATTCTGGCTGAGATAGAGTTGCAGGAAGCCCCACATCAGCATCTGCACCACGGGAAAGTAGACGAGTTCGAGGAGCCGCGGCCACGATGAACGCAAGAGGTACCAGTAGCGCTCGATCATGGCGGCGATCCGGCGCCAGGAAATCGCGTAGCGTGAGATCGTGTATTCGATGCCGGGCTTCATGGCGGGCGCCATTCACTGCCCGGCATCGCGCATGCGGCCGCGCGCGACGTCGAGGAACACCTCTTCGAGAGTATGGCGCCCATAGCGCTCCAGCAGCCTCGCCGGCGTCCCGTCATCCTCGATCCGACCCTTTTTCATGATGATGACGCGCTCGCAGAGCCGCTCGACTTCGCTCATATTGTGGGAGGCGAGAAGGATGGTGGCGCCGCGCTCGGAGCGGTAACGTTGCAGCCTCGCCCGCACCCAATCAGCGGTGTCGGGATCGAGCGAGGCGGTCGGTTCGTCGAGCAGCAGCACCTCCGGGCGATTGATGAGAGCCTTGGCGAGCGAGACGCGGGTTCTTTGCCCGGAAGACAACTTGCCGGTCGGCCGGTCGAGCAGGTCCGCCAGTTCGAGTTCATCGGCCAACGCGGCGACCCGATCGGCAAGCCCGTCGACGCCATAAAGGCGGCCGAATATCGTGAGGTTCTGGCGAACGGTGAGCCGCATCGGCATGTCGATGTACGGACTTTCGAAGTTCATGCGATGCAATACGCGGTACCGCTGGCGCGGCATGTCGGCGCCGAACACCCGCACGGCGCCGGAAGTCGGGGTCAGGAGCCCCATGATCATGGCGATGGTGGTGGTCTTGCCGGCGCCGTTGCCGCCTAAAAGGCCCGTGAGCGAGCCGACCGGCAAGGTGAAGCTGACGCCATCGACGGCCATGCCCCGCTGGTAGATTTTCACAAGCCGCTCGACGGCGATGGCGGGGGGTGTCATACGAAGATCAGGGATCAGGGGGTGAGGAGTTAAGCAATGGCCATTCTACGCTTGAAAGCCCCCTTGGCACGCTTGATCGTTGGCCGCCGGGTGCTGACATCTGGAGGTCAGTAATCGGCCGTCGGCAGGCTGGTCAAGAGATCGGCTCTGCCCCCTCCCTACCCTCCCCCGCATGCGGGGGAGGGTAGGGAGGGGGGCTTGATCACTGATTTCTGATACCTGGCATGATCATGTCCGAAGTATTCGACGAGCAAACGCCGCAAACCCTGCGTCACGTGCGTCTCGACACCTTGGTGCGGCTGCGCTGGCTTGCGGTCCTCGGCCAGACCGCGGCGGTGCTCGTCGTGTACGACGGCTTCGACCTGGAAGTTCCGTTCTGGGCCTGCTTGGCGGTCATTGCCGTCTATGCCTCGGTGAATGTGGCGCTGCGGCTGCTGTTTCGCTGGAACCAGCGCGTTGAGCCGCATCAGGCCGCAAGGCTGCTGGCCCTCGATATTATCGAGCTTGCCGTACTGCTGTTCCTCACGGGCGGTTTGCAGAATCCGTTCTCGTTTCTGATGGCGGGTCCGGTCTTGATTTCGGCCGCGGCGCTGCCCAAACGCATGACGCTGATGCTTGGCGGCGTCGTCTTCGTCTGCGCCACGATCCTGGTGCGCTTCTATTATCCGCTGCCATGGCCGGAAGAGGAACCGCTCGAACTGCCGCCGCTTTACATGATCGGCGTGTGGCTCTCGCTGATGCTGGCGATCGGCTATATCAGCATCTATGCGTGGCAGATTATCGAGGAGTCGCGCCAGCTTACCGATGCCCTTGCGGCGACCGAACTGGTGCTGACCCGCGAGCATTATCTGACGCAACTCGACGGCCTTGCGGCGGCGGCCGCCCACGAACTCGGCACGCCGCTCTCCACCATCCTTGTGGTGGCCCGCGAATTGGAGCGCGAGATCAAGCCCGACTCCCGGTTTGCCGAGGATATCCGCCTGTTGCGCGAGCAGGCGCAACGCTGCCGGGTTATTCTCGGCAAGCTCACCGAACTGCCCGCCCCCGGCGAGCCGTTCGAGCGGATGAAGTTATCGGCCTTGATCGAGGAATCGGTGGCGCCGAACCGCGGCGCCGGCGTCGCCATCGAGGTCGAGATTGCCAAGGACGATCCGCGCGAGCCGGTCGGAGCGCGCAACCCCGCCGTCCTGTACGGGCTCGGAAACATTCTCGAGAACGCGGTCGATTTCGCCCGCGAGCGGGTCCAGGTGACGGCGGCCTGGACGGATGACAAGGTTGTGGTCGAGGTTAACGACGACGGATCCGGCTTCCCGCCGGAAATCATCGACCGCATGGGCGAACCCTACGTGACGAGCGAGCGCGGGCGGCGCATGCGCGGGCGCGAGATGCCGGGGCTTGGCCTGGGGTTCTTCATCGCAAAGACGCTGCTGGCGCGGTCCGGCGCGAAGATTTCATTGAAAAACAAGGCATTTCCGCAGCGCGGCGCGATCGTCCGGGTGCGCTGGAAGCGGGCTGATTTTGAGCGTCCGTTGATTTCGGAGCTGCCGGACGGCACAATGCTCGACGCAGAAGAGGCCGACAAGAATGACGCCGCATCAAAACACTCGGGTGCCCCTGGGCCTGGAGGTGCCGACAAAAGCGAAGCGCCGCCTCTTGCCGAAATTCATTAATCCCATACCTATTGTATGGTGGAGCAGGTAGGCATTGGTGACGATCATTGACTGAGGCACAATCAATCATGACGGAAAACCTCATTGCGGCGATCCCGGGTGATCGTACGCTGCTGATTGTCGAGGACGACAAATCGTTCCTGCAACGACTGGCCCGGGCTATGGAAGGGCGTGGATTTACGGTGACGACCGCCGAATCGGTCGCCGACGGCTTGACCGAGGTGGAAAGAGCGCCGCCCGCCTTTGCGGTCGTCGACATGCGCCTTGGCGACGGCAGCGGCCTTGACGTGATTTCGGCGCTCAAGCAACGCCGGCCCGATGCGCGCGGCATCGTTCTCACCGGATACGGCAATATCGCAACAGCGGTGACGGCCGTAAAGCTTGGCGCGGTCGACTATATGTCGAAACCCGCCGATGCGGATGACGTCGCGGCTGCGCTCCTGGCTCTCGACGGCCACAAGGCCGAACCGCCGGCAAATCCGATGTCGGCCGACCGGGTGCGGTGGGAACATATCCAGCGCATCTACGAATTGTGCGGCCGTAATGTCTCCGAAACAGCACGACGCCTCAACATGCACCGCCGCACACTGCAGCGGATTCTCGCCAAGCGCGCCCCCAAGTAGGCCCGCGGCCGGCCTCCCTACCCTACCCTCCTCCCGCGAGCGTCGAGGGGTTCCACGAATCATGTTCACGGAGGAGCCGTAGACCAGGTTGAGCGTGAGCGAAACCCGGGGCCGCCTTGCCGTATTGATAGGGCATTCCCGGATTTCGCTATCGCTCAATCCGGGCTACGGTCCTGCAGTCCTGAACCAAGAGGCGCCCATTTTGCTCGCCGATAAGAATGGTCAAGGTAGTTCCTTTTGGAGAATGAGGTCCGATCCAAATGGCCGACAAGAGATCTGATCCCGCGAGCCAAACCGACGGCGAGCATGACGACATCATCTATCCGTCCGCAATACCGTTCGTACTCGTGCATCTGACCTGCATCGGCGCCATCTGGAGCGGGGTCACCTGGCAGGCGGTTGCGATCGGCATCGCGCTTTACTGGCTGAGAATCTTCGCCATCGGGGCCGGGTACCATCGATACTTTTCGCACCGCGCCTACGCGACCGGCCGCGTCGCCCAATTCGTGCTCGCTGCGCTGGCGCAGAGCACCGCGCAGCGCAGCGTTTTATGGTGGGCCGCCAAGCACCGGCATCACCATCTGCATTCCGACACCGTCCACGACGTCCATTCGCCTCGCCAGAAAGGCTTCCTGTATAGCCATGTCGGTTGGATCTTCGCGGCCAAGCATGACGCGACCGACCTCGTCAAGATCGCGGACTTCGCGCGCTTTCCGGAACTGATGTGGTTGCACCGTTACGAACTGGCGCCGGCCGTGGGGTTGGCGGTCCTGTGCTTCCTGGTGGGCGGCTGGCCGGGTCTCATCGTTGGATTCTTCTGGAGCACGGTTCTGCTCTATCACGCAACCTTCTGCATCAACTCGCTCGCCCATGTGTGGGGAAAGAAGCGCTACGTGACGGGTGACGATTCGCGAAACAACTGGTTGCTGGCGACCTTCACTATGGGGGAAGGGTGGCACAACAACCATCACGCCTATCAAAGCAGTGTCCGCCAGGGCTTCCGGTGGTGGGAACTCGACCCGACCTACTACATCCTGAAGGTGCTCTCTTGGGTGGGTCTGGTGTGGGATTTGAAGTTGCCGCCGGCCGCAGTGCTGCGCAACGAGCACCGGCTGGGTTCTCGGGTCATCAACCGCGCCGCCGCACAGCTCGCCGAGAGTTTCCAGCCGGACCGCATCGCCGCCACGATCGGAGCGGCGCTTGACGGCTCAAGCCTGTCGGCGCTGCGAGAAAAGCTCGCTGAAACCCAGCATCGTGCCGCGAACGTCTTGGCGAACCTCCACCTGCCGCATCTGCCGACGCGCAACGAGGTGCTGAGCCGCGCGACCGCGATGTTCGCCAGAACACCCTCGATCGACGACATCGTCGATCAGGCCCACACACTGCTTCTCGACGCCATCGGGGCGCGGCTCTGCCCCGTCCGTGCGTAGGGCTGCGGCGGGCATCGGGTGAGGAGCGGCCGTGACCAGGCCGGCCGCCCGCTCAATCGCCCGGGTCTTCTTTCAATTCCGCAGTATCGTCTGAACGATTCTCACCGCCGCCGTCGCCACCCATACGAAGGCAGTGGCCGTCGAGGTCCTCGATGGTCATTTCGCGTACTCCCCACGGATAGTCTGCCGGCGGCTTGCGAATGATCGCCCCGGTCTTTTTGTAGGTCTCGTAGAGGGCGTCGATGTCCTGCACGAAAATGGACATCCACGTGCGCGGACCGCCTTGCGGTTCGACGGAAAGGAAGAGTTCGACTTGCTCGCGCCCGACGCAGGCGAAGTCCACAGGATCGCCCCACTCCCATTTCTTCTCAAATCCGAGCTTGTCGACGTAGTAACCGATCGAGGCTGCCATATTCCTGACCGCCAGGATCGGCACCGCACGCTCGAAGCGATTTGCCGACTGCTCGTTCGGGTCGGCGCCGGCGGCAATCAGGGCTGCGGCAATGGCCTCGTTCGTTTTTGGCGTTGCGAGGCTAAGGGGCGTGTAGCCGCGGCTGTCCTTGGCCGACGCGTCGGCGCCAAGCTCCAGCAGCAGCTTGACCATCTGCGGGCGGTTCTTCAGGACGGCCAGATGCAACGGCGTGCGATGGTGTTCGAAGCGGCTCATCTTGCGCACGTGCAGAAGCTTTGGATCATCGGAGACGAGCTTGCGGACAAGGTCGGCACGATTGAGTGAGACTGCCGAGAAGATCGTCGGCTTGGCGCCGCGGGCGAGAAGGTAGTCGGCTGCCTCTGTGCGCACGTGTTTGAAACATGTCGCCCACCCGATCACGCCGATCTGGTGGTCGTCTCCTTCACCGTCGACGTCGGCGCCCGCATCGATCAGCCGCTCAACCACTTCGACGGTTCCGAATTGCGCGGCCCAATGCAGCGCGGTCGCGTTGTCGAATTTGTCGCGCGTTGCGATGTCGAAACCTCGCCGCAGCAGGACGTTGACGCAATCAAGATGGCCTTCGGCAGCTGCGATATGCAACAGCGGCCGGTTCCATTGGCTGCCGGTAATGGTGATCTTTCGTGGATGCTGCGCCAGCAAGCTGTCGAGATCGCGCGCGCGGCCCTCCTTGGCCGCGGCGATGATCTGGCCGTCGAGGCTTAGCGCATCGACGCGCGCTTTGAGCGCACGCCAGCTCGGAAAGCCGTAATCATTGGCGACGGCGAGCTGGGCCTGATGGAGCTTTGCCGACGCATCGCGCGTGCGAAGCCCGGCAAGCCGCTCCTTGGCGGCCTTCTTGAGCCAGTCGATGTGGGGTTGAGGCGGGAGCGCCTTGGCCATGGCAAACCTTCTTTCTCTGCGCCCGGTGTCCGCGGCTCACGGGCAAGAAAGAAGGGACGGATGCGTTCAAGCGCTACGAGGCGGGTTCAACCCTTCACGCGGACCGTAGGTCGCCTGCCGACCTCACAAATTCATTATCGGCGAGCCACGGAGTGTGTCAACTCGGTCCGCATCCAGTCCCTCCCCCGCTTGCGGGGGAGGGGGAAAGCCGCGCGCGTCTTTCGCTTCCCTAGATTTCGCTGCCATACGGCCCCTGCGGGCCGCATAGCGCCTGCAAGCGCCCCGCCGCGGCGCGCGCGAATGCCAGGGTAAACCCTTCACAAAACCGGACGTTCAGCGCGCCGCCGCCCGGCCGGTCCATGGCTCATTGGCCGTGCGCCGCGAGCGGCGAACCCGCAAGGACGCTGCGGCGACAAGCGCGGTGGCAAGCACTCGGTGATCAGGTTCGCGCGGAAGGGCCGAAACGTAGGGCTTGAATGGCGCGACCTACGTGCCGGAATGTCCGAAATCGACCGGTGTCGGCGTGACGGCGGGCGGCCCGAGCGCAGCACCATCCAACGCGACGGACAGCTCAGTCGCTGTCGAGCGTTGCTGGACCGCTCGCTTGCGAGCCGTCCCACATATCGAGTTTCGCGGCGAGCAAACCGAAGAGCGCAACGATGACCAGCACGGCTATTACGACCCGGGTGTCACTCGAGAAGCGGCGACGCATCGTGGACCTCGCTGCACGGGCTAAAAGAGGAAGCTTGCGCCGGACACGATGAGGAAGATCAGCACCACGCGGCGAAACGCGGCATCGTCGACACGGTCGAAGAGGCTGAGACCGAGCCACGTTCCGAAGAGCACCGCAGGGGCGTAGACGAGATAGCTCGCGATCGTGGCGGAGGTGAGAATCCCGAGGCGCGAGAAATAGACGAGGGTCGCGACCTGAATCGCTAGGATGAAGGGCTGCACCACGCCGCGCTGAATATCCTTGGGCAGACCGCGCAGGCCGCACCAGATCGTCGGCGCGGCGCCCGGGAAGGCGACGGCTCCCCCGGTGATGCCGCCCAGCACGCCGCACGCGGCGTCGGCGAGGCAGTTCCCGCCTCGAACGACGAGGCCGGGCTTCAGCAGCATGAAGGTGCCGTACGTAATGAGGAACGCGCCGAGGCAGAGACCGAAGCGATGTGGATCGGTATCTCGCAACAGGGCTGCTCCGAACGGAATGCCGACAAGGCCGCCGATGACGAAGGGCACGCAGCGTCGCCACTGCATCGTGCGCCGTAGCTTGGCGATGCTGAAGAGCTGCGTGGTGATGCTGCAGGCGAGGAGAAGGGGAACGACGGCGAGGGGCGTCGCCCAGTGCAGGAGGAGCGCGCCGGCGACGGCCGAAAAGGCAAAGCCTGCGAGGCCCGCGACAAGGGCGCCCGACAACACCGAGATGACGACAAGCGGATGCGGTCCGGTTCCGGTGAGCCACCCTGCCGCTGTCGTCGCCGCGATGGCGAGCGTGCAGAACACCACGGCACGGCTTAGCGCTATGACTTTTGTGGCCGAGGCCTCGGCCGAATGCCGGTTGCCGCTGCCGTCCGCCGCCGAGGCGGTTCCAACCGCGCACAACGACAAGAGAGCCAGGCCTCTGACCCGCCAAGCAACGTTCATTCTTTGTGTCCTGAGTTCAATTCGATAGTGGGGCGTGCGGCTTCGCGGAAGCGAAGCGACACGCGGGTGGCGGGCTTTCGAGCCGATGAAGGCTCGAAACGGTCATTCGCGACGCCGACGATCTCCGCGCTATTCCGCGACGGCTTGGCCGGAGCCGCCGAACTCGGCCGGAAAGTCCTTCAGCTTGGGCAGCCCGTCCCGCATGCGCAGCACCGTCTCGGCGTAGTTGACGTGGACGCCGGGAGTGAAGGCGAGGGTCGGGATCGTCGCGGCGAACACGTCGACGAGGCCGAGGGGCGGATGATTGGTCAGCAAATGCCCGCCGCACTTGGAGCAATATTGACGCTGGCTGAGCGGCGTCTTCTGGAACGTCGCGACGTGCTCGGCGCCCGAGGTGATCCGCACCGCCTCGGGCTTCCAGAGGCTGAATGCGTTGACCGGCCCGCCGGACCACGAACGACAAGAATTGCAATGACAGTAGCCCATGGCCTCCGGTGACCCGGCGACCGACAATTTGACTGCGCCGCAAAAGCAGCTTCCAACGTGTGTCATAATCCCTTGGCTTCCATTGTGCAGATTGCGAATGCGGCACTCTGGGTCCGGATTGGGCGGCAGTCACGCCGATATTTCTCGGCCGCCGGCTGCAAAATTGCAGGCGCGGGCGGGCCGTGATACACCCGCCCTCATGAACTGGGACGATCTGCGCATTGTTGCCGCCGTCAGCGACCGGGGGTCCTACGCCGGCGCCAGCGCGCGGCTGCGCATCGACGAGACGACGGTGGCTCGACGCGTGGCACGGATCCAGGGATCTCTAGGCGTGACCTTGTTCGATGCCGTCGACGGTGTGCGCAAGCCGACCGGCTACTGCGAAGCCATTCTCGCTCACGTCCATGAGATCGCCCGGCATGTTGCCGAGATCGGCAATGTCGGGAAAGAGGCGCATGGGGTGGTCGGAAGGTTCCGAATTGCCTCGACCTATTCGGTGGCCGAGATTTTGGCGCGCCATGCCGCGCAATTCTTGGTGGCGAATCCAGGCTTGACCCTGCAGTTCATGACGTCCGACGAGAACGTCAATTTTTCGCGCTGGGAAGCCGATCTGGCGGTGCGGTTACGCAAACCCGACAGAGGTGATTTCACGATCACGAAGCTGGCGGATATCCGGCTTTACCTGTTCGAGCCCGTCGCAATGCGCGATCCGGACGACCGACCTGTCGTTTGCTGCTATCCCGAAGATCTCGATCACACTCCGGAGTCCCGATACCTCATGGCGCGGCGGCTGCACGCGCAAGGCCGCTGCATCACGGGAAACCTGCGAATCGTGTACGAGCTCATCAAGACCCACAGGGCGGTCGGGGTTCTGCCGGAATCTGTGTGCGCAGACTTGCTGAGCGACCCCGGGCTGCGCGCCACGCTGCTTGAAAGCCGCCGAGACGCGTGGCTTCTCGTTCAGAATCATCTCAAACGCGATCCCGCAGCCCGCGCGGTGATCGATTGGGTGCGCGATAGCTTCAGTGCTCTATCCGCACGATGACTGCTTAGGCTGACGAGCAAGGCGACTTCCGCTCAGGGTCACAGAACGAACCCGCTACCCGCGGGAGAAAGCGGCCCGGATGCTGGTCGTAAGCGGAGAGGACAGTAACCACGTTGATTGAGCGCAGATGACGGGGCGGGCGCTCCGTCTTGAGGATCGAGGGGTCAAAGCACTCCAACCTCAAGACAGGAGCCCCAATGAGCGAGAAGTCCATCAGCCCGCGGGCATTCGCTTCCTCAGATTTCGCTGCCGTACGGTCCTTGTGGGTCGCAGAGCGCCTGCAAGCGCCCCGCCGCGGCGCGCGCGAATGCCAAGGTGACGCTCTTGCGGGTCGCGGCGTGCAGCCTGTGCTCCGGCGCTTCGCGCACCAGCTCGGCCCCGTAGCCGTCAGCGAGAATGAGTCCGGCGTCGGCCGGAAAGATATCGAGCGGTACATGCTCGGCGGTGGCGAAGAACAGGCGATCGCAATGCATCCGATAGTCGGCCCATTTCTGATCGGCGCGGAAATCCTCGATCGAGGATTTGATCTCCACGATCCAGATTTCGCCGTCGCCCCCGAGGGCCACGAGATCGGCGCGGCGTCCGGACATGAGCGGCAGCTCGGCGACGCAGGACAGTCCGAGCATTACCAGCAAGCGTTGTGTCCCGCGCGACACTGCGAGCGCTGTTGGCGATTGACGGCGATCAAGCGGCGCGATGGGGGGTGAAATGGTCGACATCACGACATTGGTCCTGCGCGCCAGTTTCCCAATCCGGGCGTCGACGATAGATTCTTGAGCCGAACATTCCATGGCGCGTCGAAGCCGACAAGGCCTTTAGGGGGTGTTTGATTGAACCATCTCACTCGCTGTCATCGCCCTCCCCGGACTTGATCCGGGGATTGACCGGGCGATCCAGTAACCACCGACCGTGGGTATTGGATCGCATCGAAATCGGATGTTTCCGATTTCGACAATTTAATGCCGAAGTCGGGCAGGCCCGACTTCGGGTCAAGCCGGGCAATGACAACCCTGTCGTCGGAAAGGAATGCCGCTTGCCGGCCGCCGCGCCTTGCCGCAGTTTGCCGCCCAGGAGGGCATAGCGATGACCGCAATCGATTACGAAGCCGAATACGACAATCGGGCGCGGGTGCCGGAGCACCCTCAGATCTTTGCCCGATGGGCGACGGATTCGGCATCCTATCGCGCCCGATTGCCGGCGTCGCGGCAAGCGCGCATCAGCTACGGCGTGACGGCCCGCGAGGTGATCGACCTGTTCGATGCTCGCCCCAACGCTCCGCTGGCGGTGTTCATCCACGGCGGCTGGTGGCGCAATTTCGAGCCGTCGTTGTTCAGCCACTTCGCAGCGGGCCTCAACGCCCATGGCATCGGCGTTGCGGTGCCGGGATACAATCTTTGTCCGCAAGTGAGGATCGCCGACATCATCGATGAGATGCGCCGCGCGCTCATTGCCCTGTGGCGGCGTTACGGCCAACGCATGCTGGTGCTCGGCCATTCGGCCGGCGGCCATTTGACCGCGATCCTGCTGGCGACGGACTGGCCGGCGCTCGACGCCGCCGTGCCGGCCGATATGGTGGCGGCCGGATATGCGATCTCGGGTGTGTATGATCTCGCGCCGCTGGTGCACGTATCGATGAATCAGGACCTTCGCCTTGACATCGACAGCGCGCGAAAAATGTCGCCGCTACTGTGGCCGGCGCCGCGCGGCCGCGTGCTCGATGCGGTGGTGGGGGCGCGCGAGTCGAATGAGTTCCTGCGCCAGAGCCGCGTCATCGCGGACGTCTGGGGGAAGGCCGGCATTGCGACGCGCTACCAGGAGATCGCCGGCGCCGATCACTTC
>WNFC01002900.1_pt1 | contig 18488 bp, 17 predicted proteins | sample 5400541 | NCBI WGS metagenome assembly WNFC01 (sample SAMN13153342, study PRJNA577476) | soil metagenome | isolation source: 120 cm saprolite under Douglas fir tree site 2 hole 2 replicate 1 | place: USA:California | collected 2015-04-18 | reverse complement strand
GTAAAGTTATTTAAATAACTTTACGACGTAGGACTATTGGACATCAGCTAAATGTCAACGCAACAAATGTACTATAGCGGTGATGTATACTATGTACATGTGACAGAAGTACTATATAGCGGTGTACATACCGCTATTGTGCATTATGCACATAGGACTATTGTGTGATTTGTGGGTGTACATAACCATGATGTATAGTACTAGAGGGCGATCCAGGGTACTACCCGCTACAGTTCAGAGTGTACATAATGCTGATGTATGCTTAACGAGTAGTGATATCAGTATGTGCATAATGCACAATAGCGGTATGTACATTTAAAGAAGAGACTACCCTATCAGTAAAATGTACATCATATATATGTAACATGCACTCAAGTACATATAAAAGTTACATACCAGTATGTATACTGAATTGTGAACATCCCTATGTAACTCTCTCCTGCTTGCCTATCCATGTAGATCAGCGACCAGGGCAACGCGCTACAAGCCATTTTTACGGGCCTCTGTGGAGAGAACCCATAATGTACCGACCCGATTCATTCAGGCCGTCTCTTGCCCGTCTCAGGGCCTTAAATGGCAAAGAAAAAGGCCCCGGTGATTGCTCACCAGGGCCGCCAGCCGTCTTTTAGTCCTCGCTTTCCTCTTGCCAGCAGTCTTGAAACTTCTCTACCAGGGCCGGGTACTGCTCCGCGAACGCTTGACGGTCCTCGTCCGAGTCAAGCCACTCAGGGCGCATTGCGTAAAAGGTTGGAAACTGCTCAACGGTTTCAGGCATATGGTACACTTCTCTCTAGGCTTAACAGCCTGGCTAACTGTGTGAGGGCCGGTATGAGTTTGGCCGCTTGCGCCGGTCCCACATGAACTATCATGCTTATAGTATACATGACTATGATGTAAATTGCAATAGTTTACAAGTCAATTTGTTGGATTTTTCAGGATACAATAAACTTTGTGCATTATGCACAACAACAAAGCCATATGTACACAATGCACATATGGCTTTACTCAATTGTCGCTGGCTGGTAGACCGGCCCGCGCTACCCGTTAGCGAAGCGCGAGGCCAGCAAGTTCGCTTGTACCCCTACAGATACCCGGTTTCGTTCTTCGTCGCCATGCAGGCCCTCGATTGCCGTCTTGATTAGCTTCTCCATCGGCTTGTTTGGCACATAAAACCAGATGACCGGAAAGGCCGACTCATACCCATAGCCCTCGCTGGAACTGGTGTACTTCCGCACCAGCCGCACCAGCTTTGACAGCACATCAGCCGGTTTCTTCGGGCTTATCTCGACCTCTATGGCGATAACCAGCCCATCCTCTTTTTTGATCAATGCGTCAGGGATAGGGCCGAGCTTATCACCTTTCTTCAGCAGCGCCGTTTGTTCGCTTCTATAGCGCCGCTCAGACTTCCAGAGGTATTTGAGATCCATCCAGAGCCGCAACTGATTGACCGCGTAGATATGCGCCAGCCTGGTAGACGCCGGAGCATGCGCGAGCGGGTAAATGGTATCCAGACCCACCAGGGCCATGCCCTTTTTTGTCACCCACAGATACCCAGGCTCATCGGCCAGGAACCTGTGATATTCAACCCACCCGGCCCGCCTCCACCGATCTAACACCCCCTTCGCGGTTGACTCTGCCATCAGCCCATCCTCAAGAAACGGCTTATAGCGATCTGGAAAGCGAGACAGCAGTTTCAGCAGTTGATCAAACCGAATGGCATACTGTTCTGCTATCCATTCAATACACGCCAGATCCCGACGAGTCGCCATGACCAGGCCCTTATCTCTTCGCTCTTTTCTCTTGCGTTCAATTTCTTTCATGTCTATACCTTTGATTCATTGCTTTATCGAATGATCCCGCGCAGGCCAATTTGAGCGCAGTATGCTAGATAAACGTCCCTCTATCCATCCAGCGCCACAAAAGCCGCGCCTGCTGGACTACTACAGGGAGCGGTAGCAGGATGCTGCAAACCAGGGCAGCGACCACTATGGAATGATTTTCAGCGACCAGGCCGCTGATATTCCGAGGAATATTTTTACACCAGCCAGGCCAACGACCAGGGCAACCAGAACCAGGCCGACCAGGCCACTACCATTTTTATTCAGCGACCAGGCCAACAACCAGGGCAGCCAGGCCGCTACCATTTTTTGCACCAGCCAGGCCGAGCAGACCACTGTACTTTTATTCAGCGACCAGGCCGACGACCAAAGCAGCCGGAGCCAGGCCGCGCAGATCCCGATCAGGGCAACCAGGTTACAGCAGTATTCCCAGGAATAACTACGATTGCGGAAGTTCGCAGGGTAAACACCAGCTCGCAGGGCTAACGATCCAGACCAACCAGAATGATCAGCAGATTAGCCACCGGCACAGAGATCCAATAAAAAAACAACATTGTCGATAGCCAGCGCCCCCACCGTTCAAGCTCGATCAATCTACAACCGGCCCCACGGCGCAACTGGACACCTTGTAGAACGCTTTTAGATAGCTTGTAGACCGCTTAACAGATCGTTTGTAGATTAGCGCCAGGCCGACCAGGGCCAGCGCCAGCGCACAAAAAAAAGGCCCTGGTTGGGATCTCCAACCAGGGCCAAACCACCGCCAGCTACAGGCCCAGGAGCCGCCGCCAGCCCGGTTTATATTCCTCTCCATAATAGGTTTCCGTCCGGTAATCCCGAATCTCATGCTTATGCTCAACCCAATCCTCTGAAGTGTCCACTTCACCCGGAGCCAGCCCAAAGCGCTCACGCCGGTACTCATCGCCAATTTTGACGCTGTTTGCATGATCGAGAATGCCATTCACTTCAGTGAAGTCACCGGACCAGGTACGAGCCTCATTCTCATACTCACCGCTCAATGAATACCCGGCCTCAGTTTCCTCGACTTCATAACCGACCTGTTCAGCTTTCCGGTGTAAATCGGCCTCAGTCGGTTGATGCTCAACAAAGAAGTCACGCAAGAAGTCAAACATTGAAATTCCCTTTTCCTCTCAGCCCCATCAGGGCCAGAAAAGCGCGGTTTGACTTCAACTAATCGCCCGGTCAATCGGGACCGAAAAACGAAAGTAAAACCGCGCCCTCTCTTCACTATGCCTTTACCGAGCGCCCGGCCAGGTAGGTTTTAAGTGAGGTCACTGTGATAAGATCAGTGTTACGAGGAGTGGCTTTCAAATTGTGGCGATCCCGCAGCGTGCGTACATACTTCACATCTTTACCGATAATCAAGGCTGCTTCCTTGATCGAGACGGTTGTTTGCTGAAGTAAAGCCTCAATATCCGCCTCTTGACCCTCGTTCTCAACCTCGTTTGATTGCGCCCCTTCGGAGCCATTCAGCGAGGTTAAAACTTCAATATCGAGTGCATTAAGCTCATCGGTATCACCAGGAACGCGCCCATTGACCGCAGCATGAACGCCAGTATCGACTACTGAATTGACTTCAATTAATCCGACCTGCTTGCCCAGGATAGGAGCCAGCGCCCGCGCCAATTCCGTGTAATTAACTTTGGTTTTAGCAGGAGTCATTGACCGCATTTCTTGACGCAATTCTGAAGCCAAACCATCAACTTGAGAAGCCGGAGCCAGGGACCGCAGATCAGCCGCCAGGCCCTCTATGCGCTCACCGATCAGCCGGTTATCGGTATCACGCTGGCTATCAACTGTCATCTGTAGCGCCTGGACAGCTTGCAGCAGGCCGTTATAGGCCCCTTGCGAATTGGTATTCAGATCCGTCAGGGCCACCCGCAGCGCCTCATTTTGTTGCGTCAGGGCCGCAACTTGCGGCTGATACAGGGCCTCAACCCGCGCTAAAAGCTGCTTGCCGCTCAGTTGAAGAGGGAAGAACCAGGCCACCAGGAAGAACACCCGCCGCTCTTTGCGCCCGCGCAATTGGTCCGTCAGGTCATCAATATCATGGTCGATTTCAACCCGCTTGCGCAGCAAATCGCGCTGGTACTCCAACAATTTAACGCGCTTGCCCTCGATCACTTTATAGCTCTCAGGATCGAGCTTTGAGGATGTTTGGTCTAAGGTATAATCGGCGGTCATGCTCAGCAAGACAATCAAGAGCGGAAAGACCAGGCCGAACCAGGGAGCTATAACCGGCATCCAGTCAGGCAGAGCACCCAGGCCCTTACCTGTAGGAGCAATAAAGCCGATCAGAGAGGTATACACGTTGGCCCATGCGGAAGCGACCGCGCAAATCAACACCCCCATCAAGTAGAGCGCTTGCCCACGCCGATCACGGAGACGGCCAGCGTTCAACCTGGCCCTCATACATTGAACAGCTATGAGATCGATAAAGAGCGCGGTAGCATAGCCCAAGCCAGGGAGCGAGTCATGTTCGATTGTGCTAAAGAAGCTCCCAGAGGCAAACACCGAGACGACCAGAAAGACCGCAATCACGATCCAGAAAAATTGTGCTGAACCGTCCTCTTTTCGCGCCGCCAGGAAAGAGGCCCAGATTGCTTTGATACCACGCTCAATAGCGGTAAAAAATTTGATAGTCAGCCAAAGCGCCAGGACACTCACGACCAGCGCAGGACCGGCCAGGAGCGCATATGGCTGATTAATATTCTGAGTGATCACTTGAGGATTAAGCACCAGCCAGAAGCCACCCACCGTCAGCGCCACGGCCAGGAGCAGCCAGTACACATAACCCGGTATCCTGAATGTACGGCGCGCAGGAGCGGGAGCCGCAGCAGCCGGAGCCGGGACCGGATCAGCCGGAGCGGGAGCCGCAGCTTGCTTCTTACGCTTGCCCTTTTCAGGCTTCTCAACAGCAGCCGGGACCGAAACCGGAGCGGCTACCGTCTCCACGGCCCCCGCCTCTGGCTGCACTTCTTCATCTGTAACCATTTCATGCTCTGCAATTGCCATCGTTTCAAAGTTCCTTCCATTTATAGATCAGTTTATAATCACTGTCGTCTGTCGTCTGTCGTCGGAAACCGGCCATTTTCCCAGGAAAAAAGCCTTTTTTCTGTCGTCTAGACAGCTTTCCGACTGATATAGCCCAAGTCTTCAAGCCGGTTCAGCAAGGCGTTCGCCTTATCTTTTTTGAAGCCGGTCAGCGCCTCAAGCTCACGCGATGAAACGCGCCGCCCCTCTTCGATCAACTGCTGAACCGCATCATACACAATCCGCAAATCACCAGAGAGCGCCGGGACCGGAGCCGGGAGCGCCGCGCCCTCTTCTTCCTCTTCAGCTTGCTCATCCTCTGGCAATTCTTGATCAGCCTGGTTGTCCTGGTTGTTGACTGTAAAACGATTATCCTCTATCCCGCCGTCACCGGCAACTGAAGCAGGGCCAGGAAAGTAGGGTTGCTGCACCGTTCGCGCCCCATTCGCGCCAAAGCCCACACCGAATACATAGGTACGGCCAATCGGCCAGCGCTCCATGTCTTTCCTCACCGCCGGATCATTGCAAACAAGCTCTTTTTCAGAAGCCATCAGCAATTGATGGACAATGACCATCAGCGCGACCTTGCGTAAGAACGCCAGCCCCGTCGCCTGCTGAGAAATGAAGATCCCGCCCATCTGGAAGTCTCGCGCCTCTTGCCCGCAGATACGAGCAATCCGCTTGATCAAATCGGCATTCTCCTTTTCCAGCGCGTCTGTCGCATCCATCAGGCTACCAACCTCATCGACAATCAAAGTGAGCGCAGGCCAACGACCATCAGGCCCCGGCTTAATTTGCCCATTCTTGCGCCCCAGGAACGTGTTTAAGAAGAGAGTAAGCACCTGGTTTGCCTCTTCAGCAGACCGCGCCAGAGGCCGCAGAAACGCGCCAGCATACGCCTTCACCGCATTGGTCAGGGAGTCATTTTTGAAGAAGTGAGGATCAACCCCCAGGAACTTATGACCCGCCTGGTAGCGTTCCTCGACACGGAGAACCGTTGTGCTTGTCTTGCCAGTACCGGACAGGCCCAAGATCCAGATGCAGGCACCAACAGCCCAGGCCACGGTATCAACCAGGCCATTCGCGCCCACCCCGACCAGCACATGACCGGGAGGCACCAGACGCCGGACCTCTTCATAAAGAACATTCGTAGGCAGATCCCCGGCAGGCCCCGCGCCAGCACCCGCAGCGCCAGGGCCGAGCAAGCCAGCGTTACCCGCCTCAGAAATGCGCAGGCCGCCAGCGCTCGGAGCCTGATACAGTTCTAAGCCATCCTTGTTGTATTTGGCAGCATAACCGTTCTGCAACGCCCAGGCCATCAACTCAGGAAGTTTACGCTCAAGATCAATCTTGACCTCTAATTGCTCATTCTTCAGTTCAGCACCTCGCGCAGCCGCTACCTGCTTACGCGCCGTGGCCGCCTGTATGCGCCTGGTTGAGTGATCCAGCACAATCGCATGGTACAGCCGGTACACTTTGACAGCAGCAACCAGGCCCAGGACCACACCGCCAACGATCAGCAAGCGCGAGAGCCAGAGCAGCACGCCACTGGTGAAGTCTTCCAAGTGACCGCGCTGGTAGACCAGGGCCATAATAATAAATCCAAACAGCAGCACCAGAGGAGTAGCCCACACGAAGCCCGGTATGGCATGCAGGACCGCAGCCACCGCGAAACCTCGATCTAACCGCTCAGGGCCACCAGCAGCACCGCGCCGACCAGCGCCCGCCGCCGAGCCAGGCCGCTCACGCTCAAGAGATCCTTCGATAATGTTTTGTTGGTTATATGGCATGCTTGCCCCCTCTACGCCCGGCCCGCCAGCGCCACAGGCGATAACCCCCATAGGCCAGCAGGACCAGGACCAGGATTTTACAAAACGGATCAGCACCGGCCCACAGACCGGCCATTCCCGAAAACGCCTCGACGGTCCCGGCCAGCAGGACCAGGACCAGGTTAACGACCAGGTAGAACACTCCAACGACCAGGGCCAGGCACGCAGCCAGGCCCACACATACGAAAGTCAATAAGCCAGTAGTCATGATTAGCGCCTGGACGCGCGCAGCGCCCGGCAGATCTTGAGGCAGCATCATGGGCGCGCCACCTCGCCATCTTTCACCGGCTGAACCAGCACCGCCGCCTCTTGCTCAATTTCCGCGTGAATGCTAGCAGGATCAACACCGAAGTACTTCAGCATGCAATCGTCACAGATCCCGTCAGTCCCACCGTCTGAAGGAGAACACCACGCGCAGCCGCTCGCTAACTCATTCATGCGCCACCCCCACCACTTCAAGCAGCAGCTCGTCACCGGCCAATTTTTGCCGCGCCCGCCAGGACAAGGCCGATACCGCCTCTGGGGAACAACCCAGGACCGTCGCCACCTCTTCTCTGGAATGCAGGCCCACGCCTGGCAGCCCATAGCGCTCAGCCAGAGCCACCCGTTGACGATCTGGCAGCCGCGACACCGCCGCCTCAAGTTCGTGCTCAGTCTCAGAAGGATCAGCCGGAGCCGGAGCGGCAGCCGGAGCGGGGAGAACATCATACAGGGTAAAATTTTCAGCCTCTTCAGAGGATGAGAGAGGAGCGTCAAGGCTGATTGACGGCAAGCCCAGAGCCGCCCGCCATTCATCGATCATCGCAAACCGCGCAGACTTGACCAGGTAGGGAACCAGGTCACGCACATAACGGCCAGAGGCGACCACCTCGCAGACCGCCAGCATGCCCACAGAATACAAATCGTCATACTCAAGTTTGTTGCCAGGGAGAGAGCGCGCAAAGCGCCAGGCCAGCGCCTTGACCGACTCAGAGCACACCATGATAAGATCATGTGAATGCTGATTAGTGGTAGAATGCCACTGCATGAAAGTACCTCTTTTACTTTCCTGCTAGCCCTGGCAGGTGGTTCTAACACCAGCCAGGGCAAACGCATTTTTGAGCCTTATTTTTTTCTAAGAGCTTGCGTTACCTCAACACTTATGTTACAATTTCTTCAAGGTTTCAAAATTTCAAAACCTTAATGAGAGTATACCCGCATCCATCGAAAAGATCAAGGTCTTAAAGTCCCAATACTTGTACAATGGGGAGAGAGAGAGTTACAATGGCAACAACACAACAGAAAGAGGCGTTATTAATGGCACAAAGAGGTAAGCCGCCAGAGGGCTACTACACGGCCAGCACCACGCGCAAAAAGCTAGGAAATATCAGCGATGGAATGCTACGATCATACATTCAAAAAGGGTTGATAGAGCGAATTGTCCCGCCAGGCAGAAAACAAGGCTTCTATAGACGCGATGAAGTTGATAAAGTAGCTAGAGAACTTAGCGACTCAGGCGACTTCACGGAGAAAACAGGAACACAATTCCAAGTAGCCACAAAAGAGGATATGCCGGAATGCGTTGACCTTCTTATAGCGGTATTCGGAGGCGGCAACACCATCGAGAGGCGGCAGAAGTGGCTAGAGAAAAACCCCGAAGTGGGTTACATCGTCAGAAGCAAAGGGAAGATCGTAGGTTGCGCTTTTGTGCTCCCTCTCACACCGGAAAAGATCAACGCGATATTCGATGATCAAGGTTCTGCTTCAATCGCATCAATCACAGCCGACGACATCCAGGAGCTAAAGCCAAGCACACCCGCCTACCTCTACATCGTAAGCGTAGGCGTAAAGCCAGGCTCAGAGCTAGCCAAACGGCTAAGAGGCCAAACACTGATTAGGGGCTTGCTCAATAGCCTCTACAGCTTAGGCAAGCGAGGCATACCCATTAAGCTTATCGCAGGCCGGAGCGAAACAAAAGACGGTATCAGGCTCATGCAACACATGGGGTTTACCGAAATAGAGTCAACCACATCTAACAGGAACTTTATCATTGAGGTTGAACGCGCAGGGATGCCCGATATCATGAGGTACAAGCGCCTACTCGCAGGGTATAATGCAACACATCAAGGAGACTTGACTTAGCCCAAAACGAAAAGGACTATCCCGACTCTGGCAAAGAAAGGATAGCCCAAATACTTCTGATAATTCGGTCACGCCGCCCGCATAGCTGTTTGACCGGATACCCCTTTAGATTGCTTTTAGATCGCATTTAGAAAGGTATCGGTATGAGTATAGCACCCTCACAGATCCAGGGACAAGGAAACTGGACTAATTATGCTATAGGCGTCCACAAGGCAGGGTTTAATGTGGTGCCTATGCACCCAGGAACCAAAGCGCCCGCGCTGGATACCTGGAAAGAATACGCCAGCCGCAGGCAAACAGAGGAAGAGATTCAGGCTATGGCCTGGACTGCTCAAATCGGCATTGTCAACGGGATCAACAGCCTTCGCACTGCCGACCTGGATCATTGCGACGACCCGGAGATCGTGTTTGAATTCCTGACTCTGCTAGGGCTGGACTTTGACTATCAGTGGATCGTTGAGACACCTGGAGGCGGTTTTCATATCCATTTCGAGTGTCCCGACCAGCTCACGCTCACCACTAACGGCGTGCTGGTTGGATACCCACGCCGGGACAGCGACGGCCAGGCATTCAAGCAAATAGAATTACGCTGGCACAACTGCTTGACCGTGTTCCCCTATAGCTCGCACCCGGACAGCAAAGAAAAATATGACTGGTTGCACGCGCAGGCTCCACAAATACCTCTGGCAGTGATACCCGGCCAGGTCGTTGAACGCGCCTTCTTAACTCTGGCCACCATGCAGAAGCCGGAGCCGCAGGGCAAAACGAAGTATGACCCATGGGCAGCCAAAGCGCTTGACCAGGAGCTTTATATCTTGCGCCAGGCCGAAGAGGGCCAGCGCAATAACCAGCTTAACAAGTCAGCCTTTAACCTCGGTCAGATCATCGGCGCGGGAATGCTGGCAGAAGAGGATATCAGAACCTCGCTGAGCCGCGTAGCTGATGCCATCGGGCTAGGGGAGAAAGAGGCCGCCGCCACGATCAAGAGCGGGATCGAGGCCGGAGCTAAAAAGCCCCGCATGCCCAAACAGGTCTACAAAGCCAATGAGCCAGCCTTTAAGCTGTCACCTGTCAGGCAGATAGACGACGAGCGACTAGCCAACTTCACCGCCGACGACCAGGGCCACGCCGAGGCCGTGTATTACCTTTATGGCCCTTACCTGGCTCATAACGAGGCGTTTGGGTGGATGATCTGGAATGGCACACACTTTGTACCGAGCGTGCAGCGCATAAACACGGCCATTGTGGAAGTCTTGCGCATGCGCCAGCGCGCAGCCGCGCATATGGAACGGCCCGACCTCGCAAAGATCAGCAAGGCCAACGCCGGAGCCGTCAACGCGACTAGGGCGATGCTTGAAAATCTGGCAAATGTGGCCGTTGATGAGTTTGACGCCGAGCCAGATATGATCAACTGCCTGAATGGGATTGTCAACCTGAAAACCAAGAAGCTCATCCGGCACAACCCGGCCTACCGCTTTACCTGGTGTACCACCGTTGCCTATAAGCCAGATGCCACCAGCGTTCTCTGGACAGAGTTTCTACACGCGACTGTGACCAGCCCAAACACGGACACCCAGGAAATGATCAGCTACTTGCAGGAAGCGTTAGGCTACTCAGTCACCGGCAACACGAACGAAGAATGTCTCTTTTATATCTTCGGCCCGCCCCGGAGCGGTAAAGGGACACTCTCAGAAACCATTCTAGCGATCTTCCCCAGGCCCATCGCCGTTGAAGTGGACTTCAATACTTTTACGGCGAAGCGCGAGGGCGACACTCAAAATTTTGACCTCGCCCCGATGAAACCGGCCCGCCTGGTGTTTGCCTCAGAGAGCAACAAATATCAGAGCTTGAACCCCGCGAAGATCAAGGCCATGACAGGCGGAAATGAGATTTCATGCGCCTTTAAGCACCGTGATACATTCCAGTATAAACCTCAGTATTCTGTATGGCTCAGTAGCAACCACGAAGTCAACGCCGACGCCGACGATGATGCGATCTGGGGAAGGCTACGAGTGGTCAGCTTCCCCAACTCTCGACTTGGCAAGGAAGATAAGAGTCTGAAACGGCACATGCTGCAACCGGAGAACCTAGAGGCCGTGTTAGCCTGGATGGTCGAAGGGGCTTGCCTCTGGTATCAGCGCGAAGAAAAGGGCCTGAAAACGCCGCAGGCCGTGAAAGACTTCACGAACCAGCAGCGCGACGACCAGGACTCCATTAAGCTCTGGATACAAGAATGTTGCGAGGAAGACCCGGACGCCTGGACCGAAAACACCAAAGTCAGGACCAGCTACGAGAACTGGTGTGAGGCCAACGGGTACGAGCCAAAGAAAGCCAACGGCTTCGCCAGATCCTTGACGGCCAAACAGCTAAAGGTCGGAGTGCAGCACCGCGTTACCCCAACGCCCGGAGGTGCGAGCGAAAAGGTGAGAGGCGTTCAAGGCTTGCGTATCACCACCAGCTAAGCATAAGCCATCTTTTCACACCGAGCGGGATGCAGAAATGCACCCCGCTTTTTATTGCTCATGTCGCTCTACAAGCCGATTATCCCCCATTTCTTGCCTGTCCACGCTTTTTTCTGCTGTCCACGCTTTTTTTAGGGCAAAAATAAGCGTTCACACCGCTTCACAGGCCGCGCCAATATGCTGTACACGCATTTTGCTGTACACAGAGATTCTTGACTTCTGCAAGTTTAGAATTTGCATGTTCCTAAACCCAGGTTTTGGTGTCCCTTTTGGCCCTATTGCGTGGACAGCAGCCACGAAGCCGCCACCAGAGCGCCGGGAGAGGTGTACACGCTTTTTTCCTCTTTTTTTCTTCTTGTTATTGCGTGGACAAAAAAGAATTACGTACCAAGTGGGGGTTACGGCGATGGTGCCGAGGCCCGCGCAGCCCTCAAGTATTCCCAAAAAAGCACCAGGGCGCGCAGCCGCCAGCCGGAAAGAACCCGGCCCGGCCACCGCGCCAGCTATGCCAGGAGCATAGATTTGTCAGCTCGTCACACATGCTCAGAGCATAGAAACCCGGCAGGAGCCGCGCCAGGCTCGGCAGCCGGAGCGCCGACCAGCCAGGAAAGCAGGAGCGACCAGGCCGACCAGCGCGGCAGATCCAGAACCCGGCCCGCGCAAAGCGAGATATTGGTATGCTACCCCCTTGCAATTTACAACACTATGATGTAAACTATTATTAATGATTATCGTATGTTGTAACACTAGAGAGGAGACATAGCAATATGGCGCGTGCATGGCTTGACGAGCGGCTCAGTACACTCATCCCGGCCCTGGCTGGCAAGTCAGAGGCCGAGATTGCGCAGCTATGCGCCGAGGAGTTAGCCGCCTGGAAAGCGCGGCCAGATATCAAGTTTAGCTCTTTGCGCCCGGTTATGACCGCCGCCAGGAAAGCCTTAGCGCAGATCCCGTTAACCCCCGACAACCGATTTAAGAACGAGAGAACCGGCCAGTTTGAGCACCTTGCCCGAAAATACCTGAACTTTACGGCTGAAGAGTGGGCCAACCTGAACATGATCAGCGAGGAGAAGTTACAGGAGCGCCTTGAGGAGCAGCGCCTTCTCGACCAGCCGCAGGCCGTGATAGAGCGGGCTGAAAAGTTGCTCCATAGCGACAGGTGGGACGACCTGGTAACAGGGCTAGCCCTCGCGACAGGCCGCCGCCTCACGGAGCTACTGAAAACAGGCCGGTTCTTTCCAAAGACCGCCTACACTGTGACCTTCGACGGTCAGCTTAAAAGGCGCGATCTGGCCTTGAAGCCCTATGAAATCCCGGTCCTGGTAGGGGCCGAGATAGTGTTAAGCGCCTGGCACCGGCTGAGAAGTTTGGAAGATTGCACCAGCCTGGATAACGACCAGGTAGCGCAGCGCTACAGCAAGACCGCCAGCGAAAACGCTGTCCGGCAGTTGAGCGGGTTGATCCCGCAGCGCTCAGAAAAGGAAGACCTGTACACGCATGCATTCAGGGCCGTGTATGCCCGGCTGGTGGTACTCCACTACTGCCCGGTTGCTATCAATGACCTGGTGTATGTCAACGCAGTCTTAGGCCACTACCAGGCCACCGACGAGGCCACGCGCCGCCAGTTTGCGGCCACCATGCACTACTTTGATTACAGGGTTGGGGATGGAAGCGGGCAGATCGACGGACGGCAAGGTATCAGCCTGGAGCAGCCGGGCGTTACCGTTCTTGAAGTATTCACCAGGAGAAAACAACAGCCTATGACCACGACACAGGACCAGATCACCGAGCAGGCCGCCGTCCTTGAGACGAAGCCCGCCAAGACACGCGGAACGATTACCACGAAGCCCGGCACATTCGATCAGTTTCAGACGACCATGCAGGCGCGCAGCATGCGCAAGCACGATGAATTGGTCGTTGAACTGCTGGCAAACGACGCGACCTATCAGCAGATTAGCGCGATCCTGCAACCGTTAGCCGACGAGCTGCACCAGGCACCAGAGAACCCGATTGCCCTACTGCAAACGCTGGTAGCGGCCTACAAGGCAGGCGGCACCGGCCCGCAGGTTGCAGAACTGGCCTCGCTGATGAAAGAGGTAGACGGCCAGGAGCAGCCGGTTAGCTACTTGCGCGGCCTGGTTGAGCGTGACCACAGCTTTAAAAAGGCCCTGGAAAACCGCCACGCAGGGACAGATTACGCCTCGCTCACCATGAGCCAGCTTAGCAGCATCAAGACGCCGCAGGCCGCCACCGAGCGCTTTAGGCGTGCCGTAGATGCCATCATGGCCCACAACCAGGCTCAGACCGATCCTCTGCACTTGTGGTACATCAACGCCGCCGCAGTGCGTGACCTGGTTGGTGGACGCAATGACGCGGTTATGGCCTACCTGGAAACGCGCCCGGAGATTGCCGAGCATAACAAAACGTTCGCACGAAAGGCCAGCGCCAACAGCAAGCCCATGCTGATTGAAAGCGAGGTGATTGTAGAACCCGGATGGACGAAGCCTAAAGGCAAGCCCCGCAAGGGCCAGGCCGACGATGAAGAGGAATAGGAGTGTGACCGGCCCTGACCTGGTTGGAGATCCCGACCAGGCCAGGGCCTTGAGCGTGAAGTGAGGAGCCATGATCCACTACGACGAAGGCGACGAAGACGAGCGGGAGGAAGAACCCCGCGAAATTGACACGGTGATGGTAGAGGAACCCGCGCCCTGCTGTATTTGCGGGCGACCAGGCCGCCGCTATGGGTGTTTCCGTTGCGGGCGGTCCGTTTGTTATAGCGAAACGAATTACTTTGCTGATACCCCTTGTGGCGGCTGGCTGCTAGACACCTGGCACGACGACCACCCGGAGGGGAACGAGTTTTACTGTCAAATCTGCTTGCATGCGAACCTGGTTGACCAGGCCGGAGCCAGCGCCGCCGGTATGCTGTTTACTATGACCCCGGACCAGGTGCTACAGGTGACGATTGACGGCCAGGCCCCGCGCCTCTTGACCCAGGATGAAACCCGGACGGTGATAGCGCATCTGTATGACCAGCGCGGCGACCTCTTCGGCAAGCCTTACGATCCCGGCCAGGCCGAGCAGAGCCAGGAGCAGGACTAGGCCGGAGCGCTGGACGAAGAATTTTTGTAGTGGTGTTTGCCCTAGTTGGTTGATCCCGGCCAGGGCAGAACGCGAGGAGAGAGACGCTATGAGCACGCGCCAGTCCTATAGCCTGGCAGCTACGTTTTCCGATCCCGACCAGGCCAAGCGCGTTTTTATGAACCTGGAACGAGCGTTGAAAGCGCTCAGGTTTGACGCGCATGTGAGCCGCCTGACGATCAAAGATGAGATGTATGTGAGCTTCTTACACGAAGGCCCGGAGAGCGGCATACCCGCGCCGGTTATGCAGGCAGTACGCCAGCACTTGAGCCAGGGCCAGAGCTTAGGCCCGTTACCCCCGGAGACTATCGCCACCATCCAGGCCCGCCGCCAGTCCCGCCGAGAGCAGGGCATAGGCCAGTATGAGAGTCACGAACCAACCAGGGCAGTCTATGAATACCCGGCCATTCATGATCGAGACACGAAGGAGATCCTTGCAGAGTACTATGATGAAGGCCAGCTTATCAGCGAGGAGCCGTATACCGGCCCTGGCCCCGCGCCTGGCAGCCCGGTGTATCCGGTGAACCTGGAAGACCTACCCGCCGAAACCCGCGCCCAGGTTGAGGAAGAACTGAAGCGCAGGAATATGCAAGTGAGATCCACCCAGGCCCGCCAGATTGCGCACGCGCCCACACCGGCAGCCGCGCCGCCGCAGGGCCGCCGATCAGCGCCAGGCAAGGCCGGGAAGCCCCTGGTAGAGCGGTATCTGACCTACTTGCGGTTAGCGCAGGAAAACGCCCGCGCCCGGCTGCACGATAAAACCGGGTTAGCATCCGATCAGTACAATTTTAACCTCTTGCTGATGACCTCGTATCATGACACTTATAGCCGCATGGCAGGCAAGGCGTTCAAGTACCGGCTTGCAGCCAGCGCTCAAAACATGATTGACGCGCTCAGGCCGCGCCCGTTGCTGGTGGAGGATATGAGCCTTGAAATTATGGCGAATATCGGCACCCACCAGCGCGAGCTTGACCCGGACACTGCAACGCCCATCTTGACCTTGCCCGCCGCGCCGATCTGGTTAGAGTTTGAGGAGCCGGTTCTAGCAGCGAACGGCGATATAGCGGGCATCTTCTTTACTTGCGCAGACCGGGAGGTTGAGCAGATGCTTACCGAGGAGCGACGGCCAGCCATGCGCAGGGTGTTAGAGTCTTCTGTAAAGCGGCCCGACCAGTCCTATTCATGGTCACTGAACTTTATCAGCAGCGACGGCACGCCAAGCACGCGCTATTCCTACGAGGAAAAGGCCCGCGCCTGGTGGATTGTGCCAGCGACAGCGAACAACGACGAGGGCCGATGTCCAACGGACGAATGCCAGGAGCAGCCGAGAGGAGACGGCACCTTTGATATGATCCCCTGTGCGTTTTGTGGGACCATTCTGGCCTATTGGCGTAGCTGGATGGTGACAGCCCTGCTTGCTGTATCGGGCGACCTGGCAGCCACCGAGACGGCAGAATGGCCGCGCCACCAGGAGCAGACCACTCGCAAGGTGAAGCGGCCCAACAGCCCGAAATATGATGAGATCAAAGTTACCCATGACTACTACCTGGTGAGCTTTGACGCCAGTATGAGGCGAGTCACGCCGGAGCCGGAGCCAGAGGAAGCCCACGAAGTAACGCCGCGTGGCTCATGGGTAGCAGCCGCTCAGGAGATCGACCCGGCCAGCGTGGTCTATGTTCGCCATGATTTCGGGAAGACGCAGCGCCGACTTGACCCGGAGCGTAACCCGTACTGGAAGACCAAGAGAACCGTCGAGGTCAGGCCCTTCAGCAAGCGTATTCCCATGCGTGTAGACCACTTGCAGCACCGGATAACCCGCGTGATTGCGTCACGCTTTGAAAAGCCAGCAGAAGAGTGAGAAAGCGGCCCTGGTTGGAGATCCCGGCCAGGGCAAGCAGAAAGAAGAGTGTGCATGAGCATTTTTACCACGGAAACCGTGACCAGGCCGCGCCAGGGCGCAACCATTCGCATCGATGCCTACGAGCCGGAGCGCTGGCAGGCAGCGCAGGCGAGCGGGCAAAAATTTGAGCCAACCTATGTGACTGCTGAGTTGTTAGAATATCATATGGACCGAGATTACCGCATGAAAGCGCGTGGTTTTGCCCTCGTGCGTCCGAATGAGGCCCTGACCAGGCCAAATGTAGGCGGCGTTTTCGGTATCCAGGGTGAGGGCTGGCTAGAGCGGCCTTACGCCTATGTGCGCGAGTTCATTATCCATCCCGACGACCTGCAAGAGATGAATCGCTGGTGCAGGCAACACGACTCAGATCTGATCATTGAGAAGCAGCCGCGCCCGTTCCCCATGTTCAAAGAGGGAACGCGGGTGAGGGTACTGGAATATAAGACTGAGCACTATGATACGATTGCAGCCGGGCAAGCCGGGCAGAACGCCTCCACCGCCGAAGAGAGCAGCGAAGGCGGCATGACGATGATCATTTTTGACGATCCCGCGCTGAACCAGGGCTATAAGTCTATCGGCGTGGTATCGATTGCGTTGAGGGAGGTTGAGTAACCATGTATGATGCATTTGACCCGTATGATCATGAAGCGGTAGCAGTAGAGCGTCAGAGAGTGCGCGAGCAAGGCCAGGCCGCTCTTAATTGGCAGCAGCTTTATACCTGGACGCAGGGCCAGCCAGAGGGCAGGGTGTTAGGCCGCTCTTGCACCAACTCAGAAGATCCACTTTGTACATATCTGGGAGAAGTCACCGGGACGCGCGCGGTAGTCTGGGGCGTCGGGCCATCGATCAAGACCGGGTATGAAGACCGGCTGATCAAACCGGCCTGGATGAAAGCATTGATCAAGGAGACAGACCACGAAACGGGCGACCAGTCCGGGCCAGTGACACGCGAGGCATATCTGCGTGTGTTGGAGCGCGTGAAACCTGCTGAGTGAAGAAGAGGAGCAAGCCATGATTGCAGCACATCGTATTCAACTGATTCGAGTGGTGTTCCCTGATGCCAGGGAGGCCGACCTTGTAGAGCGTCTGGAGCGGTTCAATAAGATTGCAGAGAAAAACAAGAGGGAGAAACGCATGTCCGGCAAAAACCAAGACTATCGCCAGGGCTATGACCTCGGCCAGTACTTAGGTGAGACGGGAGAGGATTACGACTTTAAGGAGCTTGACGCCCTCGGCAACCAGATCTATGATGAGATTGATTGGTCCGAGATCCCGTTTGAGAACCTGGAAGCGTTCAAGGACGGGTTAGCCAACGGGTACACCCTGCCGGAGCACTGGCAGGAGCAGCGCGACAAGTAGACATGTCCGTAGAAACAAATTCCATCATGATGGAATAGCGGGTGAAGACGCTGGCAGCCCGCAGAGAAAACCGCCAGCCACAAGCTCAAAAATGTCCGTATAAACAGAAACACGCAGGAACTCGTTAACCGTCGCCCTGATAGCGCCAGCTACCAGGGCCTTCTTTTTGCCGCCAGCAATGGCCCTGAGAGGCTCAAGGACTCGATAAACGGGGCGGGGTAGTTGGTAGGGCGACCATGCCAGGAGAGCAGCCAGAAACGGCGCTCAGAGGCTCAGGAACTCGACAAACGGGGCGGGGTAGTTGGTAGGGCGACCATGCTAGGAGAGCAGCCAGAAACGGCGCTCAGAGGCTCAGGAACTCGACAAACGGGGCGGGGTAGTTGGTAGGGCGACCATGCCGGGAGAGCAGCCAGAAACGGCTATAAACGAGCCAGAGCAGCCGGTGTAAAATGTCGCAATCGGGCAAGCCGAAAAACCAGGGCCTTGACTCGTTAAACGTAGGGGTATGTAACCAGGATGATATACATACCAGTGTTGTACACTTTATTAAGTAACACAGTTCGTTAAACATCACCGGTATGTACATTTTACCACCCATAGACAGATCTTATACTTAACCATATAAATGTACATACCGCTATTGTGCATTATGCACATACTGATATCACTACTCGTTAAGCATACATCAGCATTATGTACACTCTGAACTGTAGCGGGTAGTACCATGGATCGCCCTCTAGTACTATACATCATGGTTATGTACACCCACAAATCACACAATAGTCCT
>WNFC01003527.1_pt1 | contig 18489 bp, 11 predicted proteins | sample 5400541 | NCBI WGS metagenome assembly WNFC01 (sample SAMN13153342, study PRJNA577476) | soil metagenome | isolation source: 120 cm saprolite under Douglas fir tree site 2 hole 2 replicate 1 | place: USA:California | collected 2015-04-18 | reverse complement strand
GCACCGCTCCGGCGAATCCGCCTTCGGATGCCAAACGCACTATTGCTGGCTGCGGCTGGCCAATATCCCAAGGCGCAGGGCCGTCGTGGTACGACGCATCCCAGGGCAGTCCCGTCAGCCGTTCGTGACTGGTTGGGTATCGACCACTGAACGGATCATCAGCAGGGGTTCCTGATCGTTCCGACAACTTCGTCCCCTTCCTGCAACTGATCATACCAGCTCATCGTGGCACGCCAATCCACAGGTCTTGATTATTCCTCCTGGAGCGTGACAGTTTGATCAGCGGCCTTCCCTCCTCACTCTCCGCCAACGGCTTCCCGTCTTTGTTCGAATGATTCATAGGTAGTATTCCGCTGTCCGACTCCTCGGAGACGTGCACGCGGGTCGTATGGCCATGGCCTTCTCCCGCCGTCCTACAGCGCTCCCGCGCCGCAGGCATCTCCGAAGTCTCCCGGTTCTCGCGCACGAAGTTTCTAGGCGTGTCTGGGGTCTACGACTACGCAGAACTGACCGTGAGCTCGCGCTATCGCTCGTGATCATGTTGCCTTCCGCCAGTCCTGTGACGTCGGCGTCCTGATTAGGCGATCCGCCTGCGCCGACCCACCAAGCGACAATGTAACGACAACCGATTGACAGCGAAGCGACAACCTCTGCGTTAAGAGCGCGTAGGATTTTCATAAAATTCGCGTGCAACTCGACGGCGCGAGTCGGTGGGTTCTTGCCCGCGAGAGAACGTTTTTCGAACGCATAGTGGCTGTTGTCCAGTGTTTCACCAATGCCTGGTTCTCGTTTCTTCAGCCGGTCTGCTGCTGGACTCAGCAAGCAAACAAAAGGGGGGTACAGATATGCGAGTTGAGAGATTTTTGGGGCTCTTCGGCATTGCAGCACTGACGGTGTGCCTCTTCGGCTGCGGGGGCTATGGCGGATCGTCCAAGACACCTCCGCCAACACCACCAACTTCGGTGACCATTAGTCCAGCGAGTGCGAGCGTACCGGCCAACGGAGGTATGCAAGGTTTCACCGCTATGGTTGGAAATGACTATCTGAGTAGAGGCGTCACCTGGTCCCTCTCTGGTATGGGTTGCACTGGGGCCACTTGCGGTTCGCTTACAGCCATGACCTCGAGTGCGGTCACTTACAACGCGCCTACGGCGGTTCCCAATCCCGCGACGGTCACTCTCACTGCGACATCCATAAATGACAGCGCCAAAAGCGCCGCTGCGATGATTACAGTGACGTCAGCTTCGCCTCAAGCCGCCGCTGCTGTTTCGTTGACTATCACCGACACCCCAGCGGCCGGAATTGCTTTGCTATCGTTTGAAGTAACTCTCACTGGAGCGACGCTCAATCCAGGAAGCGTGGATCTGCTGAGTGGCAAAGGGCCGATGCAGATTGAAGTCAAACGGCTCGAAACAGAGTCGGTTTTTCTGAGCACGGCGAGTGTGCCTCCCGGCACATTCACGAGTCTGACCCTCACGTTTGCCAATCCCGAACTTACTTTCAAGAACGATGTGGGAACCACGTTAGCCCAATGTGCCCCTGGAGTACCACGAATTTTCCAGGCTCAGGTTTGGTTATCATAGCGAATTCGCCTACCGGCATTCAGGTGGACGTCAACCCCAACACAATTCTCACCGGCGCTCTGGGAGTGGATTTCACTCTAGCCGGAGCGGTCAGCGTCCAGGAACTTACCATGAAGCCAGCCGGGGAGCTGGATGATCTCGACGATCTAAGGGGAGCTGTGCAAAATCTCGATTCGGCCAACAAACGATTCACCCTACATACGCCAAATGGCGACCTTACGATCACTACCGACGGCAACACCAGATTCGAATTTGAGGAATGCGCCGCGGATAATTTCACCTGCGTGCAGAACAATCAAGCCATCGAGGTAGACGCAGAACTCATGGCCGATGGGGCTTTCCTAGCCAGGAAAATTGAATTCGAGGACGAAGCAGAAGGCGACGAACTCGAAGGCATCGTCGTCGAGATCGACGATCCGATGCACTTTGAGATGGTTGTGCTCGACGAACTTAGAAGTGTCAACAACGTGAGTACTGGTAATCCGATTATCGTCACATTAAACGGTCCGGGATTTCAAGTAAAGGCGGACGGTCTTCAGGTGCCTAGCCTATTGCAGGGGAACTTCGAAGGTGCCACGGATACATCCCAGCTATTGCCGGGTCAAATGGTCGGGATTCGCCTTGCGCAGCCGGCGAATCCCGGCCCGCCCGTCACGGTCACTGCCAATCGAGTGCGACTGAGAACGACTCAGTTCACAGCAAGCGTGAAGACCGGATCAGTGGTGCCGCCCAACTTCAGCGTGGATATGCTACCGGCACTGTTCACCGGTAACAACGTCAGGAGCATCCACGTGCAAACGTCCAGCGATACGGATTTCGAAGCGGCTTCCGGCGTCAGCGGTTTGGCTGATGGCAACACCCTCTCGCTCCGAGGGCTTCTCTTCAATAACGGCGCGCTTCCTCCCGAGCTTGTCACTAAGAAGGTGCGTAAGCGCTAAGGCGAGCTGAATCCGAAGTCCTGAGGTTGATACGCTAACAAACGCCGCAGCGAACGTCGGCTCATCGATCATTCGTTGCGGAACGCTCGCTGGCGAATAACTTGGTATATCAGGAATTCGGCTGAACCGTAAGGCTTTGACTTTTCGAATTTCCCTGCGATGAAGAATAACAGTAGCTGGTGCCGTACCAATTAGTATCGAGAAGTCCTAGTGATGTATCGGAAGCGCGCATCAACAAAAGAATGAGGATGAAAGCGGGATGCTCTGGCGTGCTTTCGATACATCGCCTTGAAGGGAGCCGCCCGCGGTTGCGGCGGACGCGGGCCCAATGCAAATTCAATGGAGGGAAGGTAGGGCGTGGACGTGCGCCGAAGCTGTGCGGCGAAGCGCTTCGGCTGATTGAGGAGTGTGAGGTCTTCGTGGAGACAGAGCTGGCCGTTACGGAAGGCCCGCTTGCGGGCATGGACAAACTTTCCGCGAAAAACCTTACGCAACACCTCGCAAGGAAGAAGAACTGCTCGGATGCGGGAACCCAGTGGGTGTGATCGAGCGACAGCCCACCTCTTGAAAACTACTGCCCGCTTTTCTTGCACTATGTGGAATAGGGCTGGCTCCGAGTGGAGGCGCATCCTCAAAGGGAGTCGCTACCGGGCTATTGCTTTTTCAGTGATGCCGAAACGGCCTCAGATGTCGTTGCAGTGAGTTTTTTGTATTCGGCTTTGGCTTGACGCAGTATCGGTATATCCGGGTCCGCGTCTTTCCAGGTGCTGAAGAAATCTTCGTAGGCTTTGCGGCTGTCCTCACGGTCCCCTTGCAGGGCGTAGGCCCGCGCTAGGCCGATTTGCGCTAGGGGAGCAAACAATTCCCAATCCTCCCACCCGCGATGATCAAGGATCTTCTCAAATTCGGCAGCAGCTTTGGCACCCTGCCCTGCGGTCAAGTAAGCTTGCCCGAGCTCGTAAGGAATATCCGTCGCTACCCCTTGTTCGTATTGCTCCGCCGGTAGGAGTACATCCACAGCCTTTGCCGTGTTTCCACTTTTGCGCTCTATAATTGAGCGAAATTCCGGCTGGCACATTTTCTGGTTACGAGTGTCCTCGGGCATCAGCCGATCCTTTCTTTCGGCCATCTCGGCGGCTCCCGCTTCATCACCTGCAGTTCCTAAAGCCTTGGCGCACAAGTCGAATACGTATTCGTGGTCTTCGCCCGCTTTCACAGCTTTGCGACAGAGTTCCCGCGCCAAAACATAGCGTCCGATGTAGGCTTCAATCCAGCCATGCCAAGCAAGCTGGTCAGCGGCATTCTGCATTCTGCCCGCGTGGTTCTGCTGTTTAACCAGACCGTCGCTCAAGGAACGAAGCTTCCTGAGGTCGCCGCGCAGGAACGCTAGTTGTTCGCCTTGCTGGCTGCGGGATGCGGCAGCGTGAAGACTCCTACTCCCTCACCCCTAGTCGCTCAGGATGCGAACGTTATTGGCCAGTACGATTTGGTGCTGACTTCCACGAATGGACATGGGACGACAAATATCTATACAAACTTTACGCAAACCGGAACGACATTTGCGGGAGCAGCAAATACGCTCGTCTGCCCTGCGAATGATTTGTCACAATGCTTTGGCAATGATGCCCCAGTTACTTCTATCAATCCCAGCGGAACGGTAAGCGGCCTGAGTGTCGCGATGACGATTATCTTCCCGAACATGGCGGGAGCCGATACCATTTCGATGGTTGGCACCGCGACCGGAACCAATCTCGCCGGGACCTACACCGACAGTCGCGGTGACAAGGGAACCTGGACTGGAACCGCCGCCAGTTCACTGAGCGCAAGTTACAGCGGGACGTTCAATTCGACTTCCAACCCGCTGCCGGTAGCCCCAAGTATTTCTATTACGCTCGCGCAAGGTGCCAGCTTCAATCTGACTGGAACGGCGACTATCACGAGTTCGCCGTGTATCAATTCGCTTACCTTATCAGGGCAGGCGATTGGTGAGGCGTTCAGCCTGACCGATGCGGCGAGCAAAGCAGTCATCATGGCCCTGCCAACCGGGAACAATTTCACCTTCAGCTACAATTTTGACCCGACCGCGACTAGCTGCGCCGGAGACTTTGGGCGCGGAGAGGTGACAACAAACCAGTCCCCGTGGGACTACTGAATAGGCGGCTCGATGTTTGTCGCCGACGGATAGGAAATAATCGGAAGAAGCTGGCTCTACCGCCGATTGCGGGCGGACGACGGCGCACCTTGAAATAATCGCATTAGCGAGAACTCGCCATTTTACTTCGACGGTTTTGCTTCGTGCGCTCGCAGGTCCGCGGTCGTGGCATCCAGTTTTTTTAGCATGGTCTGAATCTCGGGATTTGAATGGAAAAGTTTCCACACCAAGCCAGTTCGATAATTTTCAACCATCACGGTAATCGGCGCCTGATTCAAACCCATGTAGATTGGCGACCACCAATCCTCATCAAGGTTGTACGCGTCGATTGGACCATAGATGCCCCACACACGATCGCCGAGATCGCGATAGAAATGTTTGAACGCTGCCATCGAGGCGTCAGGCGTATAGGGGAATGACGCCAGCGCACCAGTCGGTGCAAGCGTTCCCTTGTCATCTGGCGGATTTGGCGCCTCGGGAACGTAGCCTCGCGGACCGTCACTGGCCGTAAGTCCCCACGCATCGGCGCCATAAGTTTTGTGTTTACCCGGATTGTCAATCGCGTACGCACGATTGATCAGCGCAAGGTTGCGATTGTTCTCAAAATAATTGGTGTAGAGGTCAGTAAGCGAATGTGGATCGAAACCCATGTACGAATAATGCGCAAAAAATAACGGACCGCCGCTGCCTACTCCCACATCCAGCTTGATTCCGTAATACTTGGTTCCGTTGGCGTAGTGTTCGCCTTCTGACGAGCCTGACCACCCTTTGCGGTAAAGCCTGGCCGCTTCCGATTGGCCGGCCCAGCCGGTGTAATAAAGCTCCGGCGCCACGCCATGCGTAGACGACGCAATCGCAAGAAGATAGACAATCATCGTTTCATTAAAGCCGGTCAGCCGATGACGGATGAACCAGCTCCACTCGGGCGTCCAATGCCAGTAAAGCGCGTCGCTATCCTGCGATTTGCGGTACCAGTCCCACTCCACCGTTTCCCACAGATGGGTGATGCGCTTCGCGAGTGCGCTTTCCTGCGGCGTTGATTGATTGAAATACTGGCGCGCAGCGAGAAGTCCTTGCACCAGGAATGCGGTTTCGACCAGATCGCCCCCGCTATCGATTACATCGAACACAGGAAGGAACTGTCCGGTCGTGCCGTCCATGAAGTGCGACCACGCGCCGTGGTAGCGCGGTGCTTTCTCCAGAAACGTCGTGATTCTGCTGAGCCGCTCAACACCCTGTTCACGGGTGATGAATCCGCGTTCCACTCCCACGACCAGAGCCATGATCCCAAATCCACTGGCGCCGGTTGCGACGATTCGATCGTTGCCAGGAAGACTTTCGCGAATCATGCCAGAGCCGGGATGCGCCCCTTCCCAGTAATAACGGAAACAGGCTTCCTGCAGCATGGTGAGAAGTTCGTCGTCGGTCATGCTGCGCGTTGTTGCAGAGGCGATCCCCGAGAGAGCCGATTCGCGGTAGTTCGCGTCAGACGCGGAAACCTTGTAATAAGCCTTCTGGCCGACTTTGCCGAGAAAATCGGTGTAACGATACACGCCCGGAGTCTGCATGCCAATCGGCTGGAAGTTCGAACCATCAAACGAACGATAAACAATGAATCGGCCGAGAGCAGATTCATCTTTCGCCTGAACCTCAGGGACGTCCCAGCTCAGGTCAATGTGGCGTTCATACGCACGCGCCTGGAGATTCCTGGGCGCCGGCGACGCAGACTTGGTATCCGCCGCCGAAGCGGAAGCATTCTCGATTCTGACCTCGTCAACAAATAGAGTATGGGGTGTCGAGTCAGCGGCCGCCTGCTCGAAAATCATCGAGCTGAGTCGGTGAACCTCGAATGAAGTTACCGACTCAGGTTTGATTCTGTTCAACGGAATCAGAACCCGCGTCCATTTCTTTGCTTCGATATCACCGGAAAACTCTCCGACGCGAATGGCCTCCGAAAACCCGCGATTGGTGTCATGTAAACGAAGTCCGGGAAGGCCCGGGGCCGCAATTTTTTCCTCGGAGTACAACCAAAACGAAAGTGTGTCCCCTTCGAACAGAATTTCGCGGTCACGAAACTCCATGACCTTGATCTGCGCGGCCCAGGAACCGCCGGCATTGGACCGCCACGAGACTCGAACTGAATTGGGCGGTGTGAGAAATAGCTCAGAACTCAGCGGGAGTTTCTTGTCGGTAACCTCGAGCGTGCTCGGCTCGACCGCTTTGCCGGAAGAGTAGTAATACGATGAAGTGCGCGGCCCGTTGTCGAAAAAAATATGTCGATAGTAAGACGTCTGCGCGACGCTGTGCGGAGCTGAAATCAGGGAAAGCGCGGCAAGAACTATAACGCTGAGTGCATACCCGCCGCGCGAGCCAGCGCTTGCGGCTCGAATTGCAAAGCGATTCATTTCGACTGCACGCGTCACGCGCATGGATCCTGTTCTCCCCTAATTCCCTGAAAAACGCCGTCAAGCGAAGTCTGCGCAGCGAGCCTGCCTGCCGCGGCGACCGAAGGTTCCGACCCTGTCGGAAGGAATCATCTCTTGGATCTTGTCCGCACCTCCCGCAAGCTCTCCACAAGGCGCTTCGTGGCCAGGGAACAGTGCCTAGCATCAAAATTAACAATCGTTGACAAGCGAATCTTACATGACTATATTCTCGAACAGTAGTACTTAACCGATTTAGCTAATCGTCCGCACAGGAGGGGTCCTGGCTGGCGACGTTTTTAAGGGGTGGGAAAAATGAAAATGGGGAAAATTGTTGTTCGGGGGCTTTTGCTTCTGGTGTGCTTGAGCGTGCTGCTGCCCAGTGCATCGGCACAGTATCGAGCATCCATTCAGGGCGTGGTCACAGACCCTGACGGATCAGTCGTAAGCGGCGCTACTGTGACGTTACAGAACAACGAAACCAGTCAGTCCATAACCGCCACAACAAACGACGATGGCGTTTTCAACTTCAACTCCCTCCCACCGAGCCATTTTACGGTGACCGTAGAAAAGACCGGCTTCAAGAAAAAGGTCGTGCAGGACTTCGGTGTGATCGCGGAGCAGGCCAACTCCTTGAACGTCAAATTAGAAGTAGGACAGGTTTCCGACACCGTCACCGTGAACGGCGACGCGGTACCTCTAATCGACACGGAGACCGCGAACCTGCAGGGTACTGTGGGCGCGCGTGAATTTCAGACTTTGCCCTCTTTTGGCCGCGATCCTTTCCAACTTCTTCAGCTTGCGCCCGGGGCATTTGGAGATGGCGCTCAGGCCGCAGGCGGCGGTACCGGCAACCTGCCGTCGTCTTCGCAGGGTGGCAGTGGTAGCGCGGACGGCGTTTTTAAAATCGAAAACGGTGGACAAATCACGGCAAATGGCGCCCGAGCGGGCAGTAACAACTACCAGATCGACGGGGTCGGAGTCACCAGCGTCACCTGGGGCGGGTCGTCCGTCATTACTCCGAACGAAGACTCCATCAAGGAAATCAAGATCGTCACGGATAACTACGACGCAGAAAATGGGCGCTACAGCGGCGCACAGGTTCAGGTTATCTCCCAGAACGGGACCAATAATTATCACGGCAGCTTCTTTTTCAAGGCGCACCGTCCTGGCCTTGATGCCTTCCAAAAGTACAACGGCTATAACACCAGCGTCGTGCGCGATGCCGGCCGGTTCAACGATTTGGGCGGCACGATCGGGGGACCGATCTGGCGTAACAAGCTGTTTGCTTTCTTCTCGTACGAAAGGCTGGATAACAATGCTGCCGGCTCAACCACCAGCGGCTGGTACGAGACATCGCAACTCCGTGCCATGGCGGCTTCCGGGACGAACGCAGCAGCATTCTATAGCTTTCCGGGAGTTGCTCCCAACGGGGGGGCGCAGACCGATACCTTGGGCGGGCAAACTCTCAATTGCGGCAGCATTGGCCTGATAGAAGGAACTAATTGCCACTTCATCCCAGGCCAGGGACTGGACATCGGCAGCCCGCTGACCAGTCCGCTGGGCACGCGTGATCCGGGCTATCAGAGCAATTCGAATCCCGGCGTGGGCAACGGTCTTGATGGCTCGGCGGACATCGCGTTTTTCCAGAACGTTCTCAACCCTAGCAACAGCAGCCACGTCCAGTACAATGGCCGCCTCGATTTCAACCCCACCAAAAAAGACCTCATTGCCTTCAGTATCTACTACGTGCCGAATTCCAGCACGAGCCTGAATGGCAATGGCACTCGCCAGATGAACCTGTTTAATTCCACGTACATCAACCGAGCGATGACCGCGCTCTGGGACCACACGTTCAGCCCCACCCTGGTCAATGAAGTGCGGATCAATGCAGCAGGCTGGCTGAACAAGGATCTCGCGAGCAATCCAAACGCTCCCTGGGGACTCCCGCAAACTACCTTCAACAACACTGGCGGAATTCAGATCAACGGGCTGGGGATCGGTTCCTTCAACGGATTCGATCAGTGGACCTACGGTGCGAAGGACGTTCTGACCAAGGTTCATGGCGCACACACGCTGAAAATGGGAGCAGAGGTTACGCGCCTGCTCTCCGTTGATGCTCCTTTCTGGGCCGACCGTCCCAGCTACACCTTCAACAATATTTGGGACTTCCTCAACGATGCTCCAATCACGGAAAATGCGCAGTTCGACCCGGCCACGGGCATTCCGTCTGCCCAGCGCAAAGATCTCCGGAGCAATATTATTGGCCTTTTCGTCCAGGACAATTACAAAGTTAAGCCCAACCTGACTGTAACCGTAGGTCTGCGCTGGGAGTACTTTGGCCCGATTTCGGCAAAGAACGGCAAACTCGCCACCGTGGTATTTGGCTCCGGGGCAAATCTTTTCTCCGATCTAAGGGTCCGCACCGGCGGCAGCCAGTTTGACGCATCTACCAACAACTTCGGGCCGCAGCTCGGTTTTGCTTGGAGTCCGAAGGCGTTCCACGGGCGCGATTTCGGCAGCCGCCTGGTTCTGCGCGGCGGCTTCGGAATTGCCTATAACGGCATCGCCCAGTCCAACTCGCTGGACGTGCGTTTCAATCCCCCGTTTGTGCAAAACAGCGCAACTCTTTCGGGAAGTCAGATTCTCTACATCGGCAGCTTCCCTGCGGACGTTAACAATCCCAACGGGTACGCGTCCAACCCCAACGGTATCACGACGTTCGGCCCGAACAACCTGCCTACTACCGGCCGAACAGAGCTCACCGCATTGCCAGCTAGTTGGCCCACCACTACCACTTATCACTACACTCTTGGAGGCGAATACGATCTGGGCCACCAGTGGGTTGCCTCTCTTGGATATCAAGGAAGTTCAACTCGTCATTTAACCCAAAAATATAACCTCTACAATGTGGGCGCCGCGAACGGCATCGCTTTCAACCCGAGTGTCTCCGGCATTGACTTCTATACGGATGACGGAGGGGCAACATTCAATGCGCTGCTGGTGGAGTTGAAACACAATTTCAGCGACGCATTTTCGATCGATGCGCAATACCGCTTTAGCCACACATTCGATTCCGGTTCGAACGCATACGGAAACGCCAACGGTACCGGCCTATATCAGTGGAATATAGCAACTAATTATACCACCTCCGACTACGACATCCGGCACGCCTTCAAGGTGTTCGGTATCTGGTCTCCCAGGCTTTTTAGGGGCAGCCACAGCTGGGCCGAGAAAGTCGCCGGCGGCTGGAGTATCTCCGGGATTCTCAACGCTCACACTGGTTTTCCCTGGACACCGTATTACGGTTCCAACACCATCACCGGAGGTTTCGATCCGGTTTTCAGCTTCGGACCTGGTGCGGGCGGCTCATCGAGTGCCAGCGGTACCGGCGCTCTGCTCCCGGCAGCCTATCTAGGTGGGTTTAAGTTCGACTATCGCAGCAGTGCGACTGTCAACGGAATGGCGTTCTTCACACCGCCGACGACTGTTCCGGGTACTCTCTTCGACTGCTTGTTCCCGAATCCAGATCCCGTTAAATGCCCAAGCGGTCAGCAGGGTTTTGGACCTCTGCCAACCGCTCCGGGAGTTCACCGGAATATGTTCACTGGGCCGGGCTACTTCGATGTTGACGCCACACTCAGCAAGTCGTTTGGCCTTCCGACATTCAAGATCATCGGCGAAAACGCAAGAATTGAGTTTCGCGCTAACTTCTACAACCTGTTCAACAAACTCAATCTGAACGGCAGCTGTGCCTTCAACGGGATCCAGTGCGACATCACAAACGCGCATTTCGGCGAGTCACAAAGCGCGTTGGGCTCGCGCACCATTGAAATGCAGGCCCGTTTCAGCTTTTAACCCAGAAGGGTCCGGTCACTAACCCCGGCCGGACTCTTCACCACCCCGGGAAGCTGTCAGCTGCGGACATGGAGAGGGTTTCAGGGTTTGTTTTACAAACCCTAAGCTAACCAAGTCTTGGTTGACAGCTTTTCTTTTTCCCGCGCTGCCACGCGACTTGCCGGAAAATTCGGTTCACTCGGAGACGCAGCGGGTGTATAACTTAGCCAATCTCGGAGGGCTAAGACGGGAATTCCAGGCAAACTCTCTTTTCGGGGCTTCCGCGTACTGGTCTGTCTTGCCTTCGTAAGTGTCCGGGCTGCGGCGCAAGGTCCCCAACATTCTTCGCCCCTTGGTCCTGTCGACCGTGCAATTGACCTTGCGGCGAAAGGGCACTGCGAAGAGGCGCTTCCTCTTCTAAAGAAGTTCACGCCTCGCGTCACCGTCAAGGAACTCAAGTACCGCGCACTGATGTCCACCGTACGCTGTGCTCTGAATCGGAAAGAAGACCAGACCAGCGCAAATGCACTCTTCGATTTGCAGCGAGATTTCCCGGAGGATCCCCAAGTGCTGTATATGACCTCCCAGGTCTTCCTGGAGATCGCAGAGCGCGCTTCTCAGGAACTCGCAATGAGCTTTCCGGCCTCCTATCAAGCGCGTGAACTCCAGGCAGAGACGCTCGAATCGCAAGGAAACTGGGCGGAGGCTGCGATAATCTACAAAAAGATATTGGAAGAACAGCCGAAGCTCCGGGGCATTCATTACAGGCTTGGCCAGGCGGCGCTGTCGCGGCGCGGGCCTCCCACTGGCACCGAAGATGCAAAAAAAGAGTTCGAGCAGGAGCTTGCCATTGACCCAGTGAATGCTGCCGCGGAATACTGGCTTGGCGAACTCGCGCGCCGCGACGGCCAATGGGACGAGGCGATTTCGCATTTTATTTCTGCGGCGAACATCGATTCGAACTTTAAGGATGCGCTGTTAGCTCTCGGGATGACGTTAATTTCCGCGGGGAGGTTTGCCGAAGCTGTTCCGCAGCTCGAACGGTACATAAAAATGTCCCCCGATGACCCGGACGGTCATTATCACCTTGGCATCGCGTTTGCGCGGATGCACCGCAAAGAGGATTCCGTACGCGAGATGGCACTTCGGGAGCAGCTGTCTGATAAGAGAGAGGCTGCTGCCAGAGCACGAGCCACCGCAGCGCGGCAGTAGAGCCCGATTTTCGGAACGGATTGTGAGGGCGATCGATAGGCGGCGTAGAATTCTGGAAGCACCGGGATTGGGCGGTTTGGACCTGCTCCTTGAAAAATCATCTCGGCGGGCATAGCTCGATTAATGATAGAGCCTCGTTTTACGAATGATTTACCAACGTGTTCGTGGATCACTACCTGACCATCGTCAAACGTCAAACCAAATGGGAATAGGCGCCGAGAAATAGGTGTTGAATTGAATATGCGCGAATCACGGCTAGCGCGATTGATTGTGGGGCTAGCAAGCGTTGTTTGGGTGTTTATGCCTGGCACTCTCGCCAGTGTTCCTCAGCAGAGCGGCACATTCAGCCGCCTGGCGGAGAGTGCTAGGAAGGCTGGTGAGGAAAATCGCCTTGACGAAGCCGCCGCCCTCTACGCAAAGGCTTTGGCACTTCAGCCCAAATGGACCGACGGCTGGTGGTCACTCGCCACCATCGAATATGACCGCGATCACTACGCGAAAGCCGCTCACGCTTTCGAGAAAGTGATTGCGCTGGATAGCAAGAACGGCACCGCGCACGCCATGCTCGGCTTGTGCCAGTTCGAACTGCATCAGGACGATGCGGCCTTAAAAAACCTGCTCGCTGCGGAAAATATCGGTGTCATCAAGGACCAGCAATTGCGTATCGTGGCGCTCTATCACATGGGAGTGCTGGAGTTGCGTGCCGGAAAATACGGCGCGGCCAGGGAAACCTTCGGGCAATTGGCCAGGGATCACATCCGGAGCAAGGAATTAACCACCGGAATGGGCCTGGCCGCACTCTTGATGAAGCCGCAGGATTCGCCTGCCGACGGTACGCCGGGTGCTGGCGTCGTGCAAGGCGCAGGCGAAGCCGAAGTACTCCTGACGGCAAACGATTTTGATGCGGCCAAGCAAATGTACGCCCGGTTGACCAGCGAATTCCCGGAGCATCCCAACCTCCACTTCGCCTTTGGCAGGCTGTTGCTGGAAACGCACGAAACCGACGAAGCAGTCCAGGAATTTCAACGCGAATTGCAGCGTGATCCGAAACATGTAAATTCGATGCTGGAAATCGCGGTGGCCCGTGAGTTGGTAGACCCGCAGGGTGGCTTGCAATATGCCGAAGAAGCCGCGAAGCTGGCGCCGGGACTGCCTTTCGCCCACTATCTTCTCGGCATGCTCCGCTTGGACACTGGCGACGCGACCGCCGCAATTTCTGAACTCGAAATTGCGCAAAAAGCCTATCCGCGCGAGGCTGGAGTGTACTTCTCGCTCGGGAAAGCCTACGCCCGCGTCGGCCGCAAAGAAGATGCCAGCAAAGCTCGCGCCGAATTTGCCCGCCTGAACGCTCTGGCAGCAAAACCAGCAGGCCCGACGATCTATGGAGAACAAGTGAAATCTCTCGATAAGGAGCTACCACACTAGTGGCCCCTTCCTTCACCTTTCCCCCTTTCCGCAAACGCTATGCAGGCAAAGCCGGTTTTACCCGGCGAGACTTCTTGCGCACCTTGAGCGCCCAGATCGGCTTCTCTAGCGGACTGGCCCTCGCTGGCGGATTTCCATTGCTTCGCAGCGCGTCGGCGGAAATTCTTGATCCTCAGCAAATCAGGCCAGCTCTGTTCGAAGAAACTCCGCCTACAAAAACCGGAATCTCGTTTACACACGTAAACGGGCGTTCCCCCGAATACTACCTCCCAGAAACCACTGGCGCAGGATGCGCGTTCCTGGATTACGACAACGACGGCTGGATGGACATCTATCTCGTCAACAGTGGCAAATGTGATTTCTTCAGTCCCGATCCGCCGCTGCGCAACGCGCTGTACAAAAATAATCGCGACGGCACTTTCACCGACGTCACGGAAAAAGCTGGCGTGTCCGCTGGCGGCTATGGCATGGGTGTAGCCGTTGGTGACTTTAACGCCGACGGCTTTCCCGACCTCTACGTCACGCAGTACGGGAAGAGCATTCTCTACCGCAACAACGGAGACGGTACCTTTAGCGACGTCACGGAAAAGGCCGGCGTAGCCGCGCCCGGCTGGTCGTCTAGCGCCGTTTGGTTTGACTACGACAACGACGGAAAGCTGGATCTCTTTGTCTGCCGATTCGCGGATTTTGACAAGTCCAAGCACGTATTCTGCGGCAACGAGCGCACCGGAAAACGTTACAATTGCAGCCCGCGAAGTTACCCGTCATCGCGCAGCTGGCTTTTCCACAACAACGGCGATGGGACTTTCAAGGACGTTTCCGTGGAATCAGGAATCGCCAAATTATTGGGTAAGGCCTGGGGCGTAGTGGCCACGGACATCAACAACGACGGCTGGATGGATCTCTTCATCGCCAATGATACCGTTCAGAATTTCCTCTTTCTCAACAACAAAGGCAAATTCACCGACATCGGCCTCGAATCTGGCGTGGCGTTCAGCCAGGACGGCCGGGAGCGGGGCGGGATGGGAGTAGACTCCGCTGATTTCGATCAGGACGGATTTCAGGACCTATTCGTCGCCAATGTAGACCAGGAAATGTACTCGGTATATAAGAACAATCACGATCTGACTTTCGAGGACATGGCCGGCCCCATCGGCCTGGGCAAAACCACTCTGCTCATGAGCGGCTGGGGTGTGAAGTATTTTGATTACGATAACGACGGAAATATCGATTTGTTCATTGCCAATGGCCATCCCGACGACAAAATCGAAGAGCATTCAAATCACGTCAGCTACCTGGAGCCGCTGCTGCTTTATCACAACAATGGCCGGACTTTGGAAAATGTCAGTGACGTGGCTGGTCCGGCGTTTCAGAAAAGTCTTGCCGCACGCGGAATGGCCGTCGGCGATTTTGACAATGACGGCGCGGTGGACGTGTTGGTGGCGGTAAATGATGGCGCTCCGGTCCTTTTGAAGAACAACGCGGCTACTGGAAATCATTGGCTCGGCATAAAATTGATAGGGAAAAAATGCAACCCAGATGCGATTGGCGCGAAACTCACGTGGACGGCGGGCGCGTTGAAACGAAGCCAGCTGAAAACCGGAGGTGGCAGCTTCCTGTCATCGCACGATCCGCGCGTTGTAGTGGGAATCGGTACAAACCCGCGAGTCGAAAAACTGGAAATTCGGTGGCCGCTGCCCAGCGGGCGCGTGGAGACGTTCTCCGATTTGCCGGTGGACCGTTACATCACAATTGTGGAGGGTGAAGGAATAAAGGCCTAGCGTCGTATGGCACGCCGACACGACGGAGCTCGTACCGTCGCACCGCAGTCGATCCCACAAAATCTACGTGACTATCGGCGGCTAAACTTGGCAGACTGAGACAATTTCGGTGTCCGCTATGGGGGGGGATTCATGGGCCGCCTTTTGCATATAGTTCGCTGCTCGCTGGCGCGCTGTTCTCTCTTGGAGCTGCCTTCGCGCAATCCACAAAAGCCGACAGCCTGACCATCACGTACACCGTAAACCAAAATCAACGCTGCAAACCGTTCGACCCGTCTCTGCCCTATCCTGGCAATGTCGGAATCGCGCTCGAAGCGATCAATCCGATGACGGGTTCTATTTTCACTGAAAACGATGCCTCCATACATGTGGTCACGGCCACGCCGGAGCCATCCGCGATCGTGCTTTTGCTCTCTGCTTTCGGTGGATTGCTGTTTGCCGGCATGATGCCGAGCAAACTGAAATTTACTGGTGCGTCCCGGTAATTTCTAGCGTGGAACTCTCACCTTCCGCGCTGTTCGGCGCAATCCAAATGGTCACGTGCGCCGATTCGACGCCAAATTTATTTTCCGCGCCCCAAAAAGCAAACGCATCGGCGTCCAGTTCGAATGTAACTTTGCGTGATTCACCGGCCGCCAGGGCAACCTTTTGGAAGCCCTTCAACATGCGCACCGGCATCGCTACGCTCGTCCCTTCGAGCCGGACATACAGCTGCGCCAAGGTTTCGCCCGCGCGCGATCCGCTATTCTTGATTTCGGCGCTCACCGATAGAACTCGCGACTGGTGCGCGGGTTCGGCAAGCGCGTTCTGCAAACTGGCAAACGTCAATTGCTTCGCACTGGTCTGCGTGGCGCCGTAGCTGAACGTGGTGTAGGTCAGTCCATATCCAAACGGAAATTGCGGCGAATTCGGCTCGTCAATGTAGCGCGAGAGAAATTTCTTCTCGCCCTTTTCCGGCGGATGCTCAGGATCCGCTTCCGGTCGCCCGGTGTTCAGCGCATTGTAGTAAAGTGGCTCCTGGCCTACCGACCGCGGCCAGCTCAGAGGCAAATGTCCAGTTGGAGCAGCAGCACCAAAGAGCACGTCCGCGATCGCAGTTCCTGCCTGCACTCCCGGAAACCATGCGGCCAGCACTGCTGGTACATGTTCGAACGCCCAGGGAACGGTAAGCGGCCTGCCGCTGAACAAAATTAGCACCACGGGTTTGCCCGCGCCGGCGACTTTTTCCAGCAACTCCTCTTGCCGGCCCGGCAGACCGAGCCAGGTGCGCGAAGCGGCCTCGCCCGTCATCGCCGGCGCATCTTCTCCCAGCGCCAGAATGACAAGGTCGGAGCTCCGTGCCGCCGCGACCGCGGCAGTGATGTCGCTGTCCGGTCCATTCAGAAATCCCGTGCCTTTCGCATAATGTACATTCGCATCACCAAGTTTTTCGCTTAATGCGCGACGCAACGTCACCGCATCCGCGCCCCGTCCCAGCGCTCCCCAGGAACCAATCATGTTGCCGGCATCGTCGCCTAGCGGGCCGATCAGCGCCAGCGAAGTGATCCTTGCAGAAAATGGCAGCATCGGCACGCCAGAAACCGCCTCGTTGCGCAGAAGCACCAGCGATTGCGTCGCGGCTTGCCTGGCGATGCTCACACTCTCCGGGCGCAACATCGCGGACGATTCCTTGTTCTCGTCAGTGTATGGATGGTCAAACAATCCCATGGCAAATTTCACCCGCAGTACATTGCGAGCAGATTCATCAATATCGCTCTGCGCGATCTGGCCCGACTGTACCAGCTGCATCAGGTTGCGATGATAAGCGTTGCTTACCATGTCCATGTCCACGCCAGCCAGCAACGCCTTGCGCGCCGCCGTTGCGTCGTCGTTGGCGATGCCGTGTGCTTGAACTTCACCAACCGAATTCCAATCGCTTACCACAAATCCCCGGAAACCCCATTCTTTTCGCAACACCTGCTTCAGCGTGAATGGATTTGCCGTCGTCGGAATCGCATTCAAGGCATTGAATCCTGACATGAACGTGCCCGCTCCGGCTTCCTCCGCAGCGTGAAATGGCGGCAGATAAAATTGCCGTAGCGTGTGTTCAGAAATTTCCGTCGAGTTGTAATCCCGCCCGCCCTCCGCCGCTCCGTATCCCACATAATGTTTCGCGCAGGCCACAATACTGTCTGTTGCGTCCAGACGCTGGCCTTGATAACCGCGCACATACGCGCGCGCCATCGCTGCTCCCAGGTACGGATCTTCGCCCGCGCCTTCGGAAATGCGGCCCCATCGAGCGTCCCGTGCGATATCCACCATTGGAGAAAACGTCCAGCGCACTCCAGCCGACGATGCTTCCGAGGCCGCAACGCGCGCGGCCTTTTCCACAATTTCCGGCTCCCAGGTGGCCGCAAGACCCAGCGGAATTGGAAACGACGTGCGGAACCCGTGGATTACATCCAGCCCGAAAATCAGCGGGATTTTCAAGCGCGAATTCTCGACAGCAATTCGCTGCAGCGTATTTGTTTCACGCGCGCCGGTCACATTGAATAGCGAACCGACCTGGCCCCTGCGAATCATGTCTCTGTCGTCGGTTCTTCCGGACGTCGGCCCGGTTGCCTGCCCGGCGGAATACTGGACCAGCTGACCGATTTTTTCTTCCAGCGTCATTTTCTGCAGCAGCGCGTCCACTTTTTCTTCCAGGCCCGGAGCATCCAGCGGATTGGCGTTTACCGCCTCGTTCTTGGTCTGAGGTGCCGCCGATTGTGCTGAAGAAATCTGCGCGAGAAACGATGCAACGCACAGGAGACAAATAATTGACAGGACGGAAGCGCGCCTTCTGCCGCAACCGCTCTCCACCGCATTCATGGTCAAATGAAATTTCATATGTGAGATGATGACACCTTCGCCTGTGAATGAGTATCCGAGCGGAAGGACGTAGCGGCCGTGGCCAAGAATTTCAACGGCAGCCTCGACGACTCTTCCGCAAAACTATGTCAGCAGCTTACTCCATGATTCGCCATAGGTAAATCGATTTATCTGAACACCTGGCGATACTAAAGAAGCCGGCTGGCTTGGCAAAAGTCACTATCCCGTGGCTTGCGGCCCGCTGCGTCCTGTGCCAGACTACGCTGCCATTGCCGCCATGACGCGCTC
>WNFC01005828.1_pt1 | contig 18490 bp, 11 predicted proteins | sample 5400541 | NCBI WGS metagenome assembly WNFC01 (sample SAMN13153342, study PRJNA577476) | soil metagenome | isolation source: 120 cm saprolite under Douglas fir tree site 2 hole 2 replicate 1 | place: USA:California | collected 2015-04-18 | reverse complement strand
GCTGCGCCATCGGCTCGATCACCTGCACGGTGCTGCCGGCCATCGTTCCGGTGAAGCCGGCGCTGGTCAACAGCGTCAGCATCCTGCCGCAGCAGCAGCAATTCACCGACCCGACGGTCAACCTGCTCAATGTCGGCGACGAGGACCTGTTCTGAGCGAAGGCACGCGGGGCCAAGACGATCACACGTGGAGGATGACGGTGCGTAGCAAGCAAATGGCGAGGCTCCTCACGGGACTGGCGCTGGTCGCACTCGGCGGATGCGGCAGCCTGCCGCCCAACGCCCTCGTGTCGGACACGGCGTCGGCCACCGCCCAGGCGGGAACCGCGGTCGGCAAGAACCAGGTCGGCGAGGCTTGCGAATACCGGCCCAGCAGCCTGCGCGACGTCGACCTCGATGCCGGCCGCGCCTTCGGCGTGTGGTGCGGCACCTGGCGCCAACCCAGCGGGCGCATCTTCGAGGCGACCGAGAAGCGCGACGGCACCGCACCGCTGCGGCAGCTCGCGACCGCGAGCCTGTGGCGCTCCTACCTCGACCAGCGCGCCACCTGCACGGCGCCAGCCAGCACCAGCATCCTCGACAACGTCCCCGCCGTGCTCATGCAGTGCTCGCGCTCCGCCGCCGGCAAGCTCGTCGACCAGCGCCTGACGACGCAGCCCTTCGGCAGCGGCGACCTCGACCGCTATTACGGGCTGATGCGGCTCGGCGACAGCAAGAACGGCATCGACGATTTCGCCGGCGCCGAGGACGCCTTCCGCGACGCGCTCGCCGTGCAGCAGAAGATCCTCGGGCCGTCCAACCCCGGCCTCGCCATGCCGCTCATGCATCTGGCGCTGCAGCTCAGCAACCAGCAGCATTTCCCCGAGGCGAGCGCGCTCTTCGCCCGCGCGCGCCTGCTCGCCGCCGACTCGGACCCGCTGGTCGCGGCGCGGCTCGACTACTACCTCGCCATGCACGCGCTCAACCAAGGCCAGGCGGCGCAGGCCAAGACGCTGGCCGACCAGGCCGAAAGGGAGTTCGCCGCCTTCGTGCCGCCGGGTATCGAGGAAGCGGCGCGGCGCGGCAGCCCCGTCGCGTCCGCGGCGTCCGGCGCCGCGCGGAACGCGGCGCTCGGCGCCATCCAGCCGCTCGTCGTCGATCCCCAGGCCGAGATGGGCATTCGCGGCCTGGCCGCGGTGTGGCGGCTCAAATCGACCATGGCCTATAGCAGCGGCGGCTATGGCGAGGCGCGCAAGGTGGCCGACCAGGCGCGCGCGCTGCTCAACGTCAGCGGCTTCAACCCGCCCGGCACGGTGCCGCGCGTCATCCGCGTCGCCGCGCTGAGCGACGCCGCCATCGGCGATCTGCCGGCGGCGGAGCGCGGCCTCAAGGAATGCGCGGTGCTCTTCGACCAGGTGACGCCCAGCGAGAAGCCCGAGGCGCTTTGCCTCTTCCATGCCGGGCGCGTGGCGCAGGAGCGCGGCAATGTCGACGAGGCGCTCGAGCATTTCCGCGCCGGCGCCAAGATGGCGCGCGAGCGCCATTTCGACCTGTCGGAAAACCTGGTGATGCCGTTCCTCGAGACGCTCTTCGCGCAGGCCGAGCGCGATCCGGCCAAGGCGCCCGCCGCCTATGCCGAGATGTTCGAGGCGGCGCAGCTCGTCCAGGGCAGCCTCACCGCGCGCTTCATCAGCAAGGCCGCGGCGCGGCTGGCGTCCGGCGACGCGCGTGCCGCCGTGGCGCTGCGCCAATTGCAGGACGCCGATCTCACCCTCGACACGCTCAAGCTCGAGCGCGACGCCGAGACGCAGAAGCCGGCATCGCTGCAGGACGCCAAGAAGCTGGCGCAGATCGACGGGGCAATGGCTGCGGCCGAGGTCAAGCGCAACGCCGCCGAAGCCGCGGCCCAGGCGGCGGCGCCCGGCTATGCGCAGCTCATCCAGGCCGAAGCCTCGACCAAGCTGGTGATCGAGCTGCTGCAGAGCAACGAGGGCTTCCTCACCATCCAGCTCGGTCAGAAGTCGAGCTTCGGCTTCTTCGCCACGCGCCAGGGCATCACCGCGTTCCGCGTCCCCCTCACCCTCGAGAGCGCGTCGCAAGCCGTCAATCACCTGCGCAAGACGGCGCAGGTCGATATCAGCGACCGCGGCGACGTCACTATCCCCGCCTTCGATGTTGCCGCCGCGCATCGCCTTTACCAGGATCTGTTTGCGCCGGTGGCGGCGAAGCTCGGCGGCATCAACCGCATCGTCATCTCCAGCAACGGCCCGCTCTTGAGCCTGCCCTTCGAGATGCTGGTCACGGACGCGACGCCGGCGGTCGGCAACGGCGACTATCGCGGCGTGCCGTTCCTGCTGAAGCGCTTCGCGCTGAGCTATGTCCCGGCGCCGCAGACCTTCGTGCTGCTGCGCCAGATCGCGTCGGCCTCCGCCGCGCCCGAGCCCTATATCGGCTTCGGCGACTTCCGCAAGCCGACGCGGGCGCAGTTCGCCGCCGCCTTCCCGCGCGAGCGCTGCCAGACCGACCTCGACGCGCTGGCGCAACTCAGGGACCTGCCGGGCACGCGGCAGGAGATCCTCGACGTCGCCAAGATGCTGACGGTGAAGCCGCAGGACGTCGTGCTCGGCGACAAATTCACCAAGGCCACCGTCAACGGCACCGACTTGAAGCGCTACCGCGTGGTGCATCTCGCGACGCACGCCTTCCTGCCGACCGAGCTGCGCTGCCTGTCGCAGCCGTCGATCCTGATGTCGGCCCCGGCGCAGGCCGAGAGCGCCAAGGACGCCTTCCTCGCCAGCGACGAAGTGCAGGAGCTGAAGATGGATGCCGACCTCGTCATCGTCTCCGCCTGCAACACCGCCGGTCCCGGCGGCGCCGCCGGCGAGAGCCTCTCCGGCCTCGCCCGCGCTTTCTTCTTCGCGGGGACGCGCGGGCTCCTGGTGACACACTGGTCGGTCGACGACGATTCTGCGGAGTTCATCACCACCCGCGCCATGCTCGGCATGAAGCCCGGCGCCTCGCGCAAGGACACGACGCTTGCCTTGCGCCAGGCGAAGCTCGATCGCCTGATGACCGCGGGCTCGCCCGGCGGGCCGTCGCTCGTTTTCTCGCATCCCTTCGCCTGGGCGCCGTTCGTGCTCATCGGCGACGGGCTGCGCATCGCCCCGGCGACGGCACAAGAAAGCGCGCCGGCGACAAAGGCTGGCGGCTGACCGAGAAGGACAATCGGCGCCGGGAACCGCGGATCATCCGCCACGTTTATTGAACGAGGATCGGGCGGCCTTGAGTTGCCGCTGACGCCCGAGAGGCGCGACCGGCTCGCTGTCGAGCATTTGGCGAGTATTTGATCATTACTCGCCAAGGCGCTGCGCCGAATTTGGCCGGCGCCAAAACTAAATTTACCTTCCGCCCCTAGCCTGCACCTGCGACCGACCCGAACCTTTACGTGGCGTCGCCCCATTTTCCAACGCTGGTGTGGCTATGCAACGACTCCTCCTGCCCCGCCTGGGCCTTCTCATCGCGGCCGCGCTCCTGCCGGCATGCGCCCCGCAGCGCCCGAGCGACAGCGTCGTGACGACACGGCCGTTTGCGGCAAAGCCGCTGCTGCGCCTGGCGAGCTATGAGCCGGGCAGCAAGGTCGACATCGTCACGCAACTGGAGGCCGAGCCGGCGGACGCGCGCCGCGGCCTGAGCCCCAACGATCAGGTCGCGAAGGTCACGGCGCTGTGGCACGCTGTCAAGGTCGGCGCGGTCGGGCGTCCCGTCGAATGGTCCAATGTCGACACCGGAAGCCACGGTTTCGCCGAGATCATGCGCGACGTGCCGATCCCCGACAGCGACCGGCTCTGCCGTGAATACCGCGAGGCCTTCGTGATCGGCGGTCGCAGCGAGAGCGATGTAGGCCAAGCCTGCCAGCTCCGCGACGGCAGCTGGTGGAAGATCCAGGGCTGATCGCCGCGGCCTTCCCCGGCTCAGCCGCCGGGGACCACGCTCTGAAAATGCGGCGGCCCCACCGCCAGCAGGCAGTCGTCCAGCGGTGAGCGCGCGGGGTCCGCGAGGAAGCGGCCGACGATGACGCCGGCGCAGGCATGGGCGGCCAGCACGCCGTGGCCGATGCCGCGAAAATCGAGCCTGACCGCACGCGGCAAGTCCTTGGCCGCGAACTTGGCCCAGGCCGCCGGCGTCACCGGGTCGAGCTCTCCCGACAGCAGCAGGATCGGCACGTCGCTCGTAGCAGCGCGACGCTCCTCCGCGGCCGCCTGCCCGACCGGCCAGGACGGGCACGCCGCCAGTGGCAGCGTCGACAGCGCGAAATTGCGATAGAGCGGCAGCTCCGTCGCCGCCTGATCGACCGCGGCGCGGCGGTTGAAGGGAAACTCGTCGTGGCACTCGACCGAGAGAAACAGGCCGTGGCTCACCGAGGCCGAGACATAGTTTTCGAGCGCGGCGCGCGCCAGGCTGGACAGCGGCCGCGTATCCGAGGCCGCGAGCGCGGCAATGATCGCCGGCAGCTCGCCGATGCGCCGCCAGTCGTAGAAGGCATAGAATAGCGCATCGATCAGCCTGCCGTCGTCGAGCCGCGCCACGAGCGGCGGCCCGCCGCGCGGATCGGGCAGTTCGACCCGCAATGGCGTCACCGCGGCCTGGCGTACGGCTTGCTCGAACCGCTTGGCGATGCCGGGAAAAGCAGCGTGGCACGCCTTGTCGTCGTCGCATTCGCGGAACAGCGCGGCGAAGACCTGCGCCGCGGCGGGCCCGCTCTCGACATAGGCGGCGACATTGGGCGGATATACGGAATCGAGCACGACGGCGCGCGTGCCCTCGCGCCAGCGGTCGACAAAGCGCAGCGCGACGCGCGTGCCATAGGAGGTCGCCAGCAGGTTCCACGAGTGGTAGCCGAGCTGCGCGATGAGGCTGTGCGCATCATCGACGATAGCGCCGGTGTTGTAGCTGGCGAGGTCGATGCCGGCGGCAGCCAGCCGCTCGCGGCAGCGCTGCGCGGCTCCCGACCAGATGGCATTGGCGAGGTCGAGGCTCAGCGGCTCGACGAACACGCGATAGGCGGCGTCCGCCAGCTCAGGGCAATTCATGGACGGCTCGGACAAGCCGACGCCGCGGGCATCGAAGACGACGAGATCGCGCTTGCGCAGCCAGTCGGCACGCGCGATCCAGTCCCACCAATAGCCGATCGAGGCGGCGTCGATCTGCGCCGGCGCGCCCGGACCGCCGGCGAGGTAGATCACCGGGTCGTCGGCGCCACCGGCATCGCCGCGGAACACGACGAAGCGCAGATGCAGCGGCCGCGATTGCGCCGCGCTCCACCGCTCGGGCACGGTAAGGATGCCGCAGCGCGCGCTGCGCCCGGTCGGCGTGGCAAACCAGCAGGCGACATCGGCGATGGCGGCTCGGGTGCCGACGCTCGGCGGTGCCGGCGCCAGACCGGTTGCGACCACCGGCGTGACGCCGCGGCCCTCCATCGCCTTGGGCTCGCCCGGCGTGGCGCGGAACCACAGCAGAAATCCCAGCACAGCCAAGCCGGCGATGCCACCGCCGACGGCACCCCAGGCAAGGGGACGGCGCCACATCAGCTGGGCTTTCGCCGCGCTCTCGCTGCGACAGCGCCGTTCAACCAGCCCGAACCACAGCCCGTCATACTATTGCCCGTCGGTCGGGGCACCCACGTCGCCGCAACCGCGGCTCACATTCTTCTCTTCTCGTTCGGCCTGTCGTCACTGGCCGATATTGACCACCTGCACGCGTCGATTGGCGGGGCTGGCCGGGTCGGAGGCGCTGATTGGCATGGTCTGGCCGCGGCCGATCGCTTCCAGGCGATTGCGCGGCACGCCATAGGCGGTGACCAGATAGTCCTTGACCGCCTGGGCCCGCCGCTTCGACAGGTTCAGGTTGTAGTCCGGCCGGCCGACACTGTCGGTATGCCCTTCGACCAGGAAATGAAATTTCGACAGCTGCTCCGACTGCATGGCCTCGGCGAGCTGCTTTACCTGCACCTTGGCGTCCTCGGTGAGCTCGGCCGAGTTCGTCTTGAACTTGATGTCGAGCCCGACCGCCGGCATCTGCGCCGTGGCCGCCGGCTGCGAGGTCAGCAGGTGCAGCCCGCGGAAACGCAGCGGCGGCGTTCCCGCCGGTGGGGTCAGCTGCTGGATGATCTGGTCGGACGATGCCTTGCTATCGGCCGGCTGAGTGGCCGCCTGCTTTTGGGCCGGCTTGGCGTCCTCCGCCCGCGTCATGGCTGGGCTGGCGGCGAATGCGAGTGCCACCACGGCCGGCAACACGAAGCCCTTCATTGGATGAACCCTCCCTGAAACGCAAGTCCTGGCGTCACATAGATCTACCTGGACGTCAATATATTTGCCAGTAATTCGCGGAAGGTGAAAGCAATTTGTCGGCGCCGCAGTGACGCGGATCACAGCCCGCGCTCGCCTATTCTGCACGCCGACGCCCGTCTAGCGCGGGACCGTGTTGAACATCGTGTAGGTCGCGACAAGACGCCGGCCGCCCGGATCGGCCGCGGCGGCCCTAAGCTCCTGCGCCAGCGCCGACAGGTAGAGTTCGGCGCTTTCCTGCTCGTCGACCCGCGCCTTCTTGAACAGCGGCTTGGGCGACGCGATGGCGACGATGAGGTTGGGGCCGTAAGGCCCCTCGATCTGATAGACACGCTCGCCGGCCTTGCCGCCTTCGCTCGGCGTTCCCAGCGTGATGACCTGGCCGGCCTTCATCCGGTTGTCGGGATGCAACTGCATCGGCAGCATGTGCACGACGTTGCCCTCGTTGTCGAGATAGTCGACATAGAGGTATCCGTTATAGGCCGCGGTCCCGCCGGCGTTGACGATGAGAGTGTCGCCACCCTTGTAGACCAGGTCGGGATTGTTGAACTGGAGGCGCGGCGCCGGTAAGGCGCTGGACGGCGCCGCAGTCTCGTTGATGAGCTTGACCAGCTTGCAATGCGATAGGGGATAGATGCCGACGCCGCTGGCGTCGATGCTCCCGACATTGGCGACACTGCTCGTCGCTGTCCGCAGACTGCCCAGCTCGTCGTTGCTCGAGACGAAGCCGGTGAGCCGCACATCCTGCTCGCCGATCAGGCTAGGCTTGACCTCGGCGCACTGAAAGCTGGCGACGGCGCGACTGACCTGATCGGCGAGCTCTGCCGGGTTCACCGCGCGCGGCGGAAGGACGATCGCTACCTGCGGCGGCGACGACAGGGCGGGCGGCGATGAAGGTGTCGTCACCGACGGCGGCGCCAGCTCCGGCGCAGGAATGGGTGGCGCCGGCGTGACCCGGTTGGCGATCTCCGGACCGGTGGATGGGCGCGACGGGAACAACAGGAAGTACGCGGCGCCCAGCAGCACGACCACGGCGAAGGAGACCGCCGCCACGGTGATGACGAGCGCGCTCGCGCCTTGGCGGCCGCCGGACGCCGCGCGGTCCCCCGGCGCCGCCTTCGGCCGCGCCGCGCCACCGCCCAGGCGCGCCGTACCCGCGCCGGCGCCGACGAGCTGCTGCATCGATTGCGGACGGTCCTCCGGCTTCGGCTGCAGCATGGCCGCGATGTCGCCGCGCAGCTCGGCGGGAAGCTTGGAGAGGTCCGGCACCTTCTGCCGCGCTTCGAACACCGAGCTCAGCGAACTCCCCATGTCGAGCTTGCCGCCGAAGCCGATGGCGGCGCTCGCCAGCACCAGGCCGAGGCTATAGATGTCCGAGCGCGCATCGACCTTGCCGCCATACATGCCCGCCTGCTCGGGCGAGGCGTAGGAGTATTTGCCGGCGAAATCGCCGCCGATGATGGTCTTCTCGCCCGTCGCGGTCGACTTGGCGATGCCGAAATCGATGATCTTGGCGTTCTCGATGCGGCCACCGGGAAGGATGACGTTGTCCGGCGAGATGTCGCGGTGATAGATGCCCTTCTCATGCGCCGCGGCGAGGCCGAGCGCGAGGCGATCGCGCAGCGCTCTCACCTCGGCGGGCGTGAAGCGGCGTTCCTTGAGTACCGCCGCCAGCGACGGTCCATCGGCGAACTCCATCACCAAGTAGCGCCGGCCGTGCTCGTCGAGCATGAGGCCTTGATACTCGACGACCGCGTCGTTCTTGACCGTGCGCAGCGTGCGCGCTTCCTGATTCAAGAGCGCGATGACCTGCGGATCCTCCGACAGCTCGGAGAGGATGATCTTGATGGCGTGTTCGCTCTCCAGCACGACGTGGCGCGCGCGGTAGACCGCGCCCATGCCGCCCTTGGCCAGGAACGCCTCGATGCGATAGGTGTGGCCGAGCACGTCGCCGACCTGGACCGGCGCCGGCGCCGCGCGCCGGGCGACGCCGAACTCGCCCTGCCCGGCATCGCCGGTCGGCGTCACCGGCGTAACGGGCGTCGCGGAAACGCGCGTCGAATCGGCGCCGCCGCTCTGCGAACCGGTGGTGTTCCCGGCGACGCGGGTGCGATCGTCAGCCATGGCTCTCCGCCGTCGCCAGGAGCTGGACGCCCACCACCGTCACATTGTCGGTCGCGCCGCGATCGAGCGCGGCGTCGACCAGCATCTCGACGGAGATTGCGATCGGCCGGTCGCCGCCGAGCAGCGCGGCGATCTCGCGGTCTTCGAGCATCTTGGTCAGGCCGTCGCTGCACAGCAGGAAGATGTCGTCGCGGCGCAGGCGATCCTGGACCATGTCGACGGCGAGCTTGTCATGGGCGCCGACGGCGCGGGTCACGACGTTCGCGTGCGGATGCGTGCGCGCCTGCTCCGGCGTCAGCGTGCCCTGATCGACCAGCTCCTGCACCTCGCTGTGGTCGCGGCTGATCTGGTGCAGCCGGTAGTCGCGCAGCACATAGAGCCGGCTGTCGCCGGCCCAGGCGCAGGCGAAATGCTGGCCGAAGACGAGCAGCGCGACGACGGTGCTGGCGCTCAAGCGCTCGCCACCCTGCGCCGCTGCCTCCTCCTGAAGCTGCCCGTTGACGGATTTGAGCTGGTCGCAGACCTCGGCGAGGAAGGCCGCGGCGGCGGCGGGCGGGCGGACGCGGCCCAGCGCCTCGACGACGAGGCGGCTGGCGCGGTCGCCTTGGCTGGCACCGCCGACGCCATCGGCCACCGCCCAAAGGCCGAGATCCGGACGCTCGAGGAACGCATCCTCGTTGACCTTGCGCACCTTGCCGACATGCGTGACGGCGGCGGAGGCGAGGCGGAAGCCGGGCGGCGCTGATGGCTTCGGCGCGACGGAATGCCTTACCGTGTCTTCCATCCCCACTGCTCCCATCTCCCGTCGAGGAGCGCTGCGAAGCGCTCCACGGACGGCAAACCTTCGGCGAAAACGAGAGACGGCTTGAAGCGGTCGGAACCGCTGGTCCACCACAGCGTGTAACGCGACGCGAGCAGGCCAAGCACGCCGTCAATGGCCCCGGCCGCCGCTTCGGCGCCGCTGGCATCGCCGAGCTCGACCGAGACGGCCCGGTCGGTGCGGAAGGACGCGCCGTCCGGATGTTCCGGCGACGGCGCCGCGATCGCCTCCGCCTCCTGATCGATGCGGTCGAGATCGGCATCCTCCTCGAGCGCGGAGAGTGCGAGCTGCTCGACCTCGTCGAACCAGGCGGCGGCGGTGAGCATCGCCTTGGCCGGCGCCGCGGTGTCGGCGAGCGCGACGGCGAGCGTCAGCGGGAAATAACGGCCGACGCGGTCGACGCTCGGCATCATCACGCCGAGCATCGGCATTTGGCCGCACACGCCCGACGACAGCAGGAAGCGCCAGATCGGCGCGGTCAGGTAGCTGTCGAGCCAGTCCTCGCCGAGCTGTTCCGCGCTCATGGCGATGGCATCCTGCAGCCAGCCGTCCCACGGGTCGGTGAAGTCGCGCGTCAGGCGCCGGGTGACGAAATCGCCGCGTGCCGGCAATTTGCCGAAGAAGCCGAGCCGCGGAGCGAGCGCCACCTCGTTCATAGCCGAGCAGGGCAGCGGAAATCGTGGAGCTCGGTCATTGTGAGGGGGTTGTTGACGCTGTTCGCCCGCACCTCATAGACGGCGGTGCGACCGCCGACCGAGAACCTCACCTGGAGCCGGTCGGATAGCGATGTCTTCTGCACCTGCGCCTCGTCGAAGAGGCGGAACAGCGACCATGGCCCCGACTTGGTGATGCTCGAGGCCTGTCCCGAGGCCGCCGGCGAGAAGGCAACGCGGCCGCGTTCGGTGCCGCCGGTCCCCGGCCACTGCACGAGCGTCAGCCGCGGCGGGCCGTGGGCGTAGCTCACTTCCTGGCCGTTGATGTCGATCAGCACCTGCGTCACTTCGGCATCGAGCGAGACCGGTAGCAGCTCGAACTTGACAGCGGGCGCGGCGCCACCGCCGAAGAAGCCGTCGCGGATCGCCGCGGCGCGCTGGAACTGCGTCAGCACGTCTTGGGAGATGCCGAGTTCGATGTTATCGACCTTCTGCCAGCGCCACGGCAGATGTGAGGTGTCGACGAAGGGCTTGAGGTTGGTCTTGAAGAACGCGTCAATGAGGCCGTTGGGCGCGAACAGCTTGGCGAAATCATCGAGGGTGACGTCGGTCTGGCTGCCGCGGACGATCGGATAGCGGTTGTCGAGCGCGCGCTGACAGAAAGGCAGCACCTTCGCCTGCCAGTCATCGTTGATCTGCACGCGCGCGCCGCCAACCGCGGTGGTGGAGGCGCCGCGCGCGATGCTGGTGACCATCGCGGCCAGCGGCGGTGGAAGGCGCGTTGCGTCGGTCGCCAGCTTCTGCACCGCGCCGCCGTCGGCGCGGGCAACCAGGTCCTGGCCCGGCTGACCCATCCGGTTGAGCTGCAGGTAGACCTCGTTGAGGCCGCGGATGAGATCGTCGATCGGTGCCGGCCCCTGCCCGCCCAATCCGACGAATTCGTGCAACCGCCGGAAATGATCGTCCACCGCCTGCCCGTAGCTGGGGATGGCGGGAACAGCGCTCTGGCCGACGATGCCGGCGAGCTTGTTGGCGGCACCGCTCGCCGCCGCCGTCGCGCCCTGGACCGCCGCCGCGGCCTTGTCGCCGAGCCCACCGCCGATGTCGGGAGCGCGGCTCAGCTGCGTCTCCTTTGCCGCCGAGGTCAGCAGCAGCTTCAGCGGCGAGGTCGGCGCAGAGAGGATGTTCACCACTTCGGCGGCGTTCTGCATGCCGCGGAAGGGCACGACCGCGATGTCCGCGAGCAGCCCGTCCCATTGCGCGATGTAGTCGTTGGTGTAGAGCTGGGCGATGTCGCGCTGCAGGCCGGATGAGATAGTCGCCTCGCCGCCCTTCGGCGCGGCGTCACCGAGCACCCAGCTCTCGCGCGCCACGTCGCGCGCCACGCTGGCGAGCCCGGGCATGAACACCTTGTAGAAGCCCTCATAGGTGTAGAGCCCGGGAATGCCATCCGACAGCAGCTTGCCGGAGTTGCGCACGAAGACGCGGTCGGCGGCGGGACCGGCATTGGCGGCGATGCGCCACTCCGGCAGCTTCCGCGCTGCGGCGCTTTGCTTCATCGTATTGTAGGCGCGGCTCGCCAGCGGCGACTGGAGCAGGGCGCGTCGCGCCGTGTCGATGACGCTGCCGTCGAGACCGATCGGCTGCAGCTGCGCTTCGAGCAAGGCGTTGAGGTGAGCGGTGAGCTCGTTGCGCACATCGTCCTTGTCTGGGCCGGGGAGCTGCGCCTTCCAGTCGAAATCCATCCAGGCACGGATGAGATCCTTGTCCAGCGGCCCCGCCCCGCCCAGCATCAGATAGGTCTTGAGCGCTTCGTGGACGTAATCCGGCTTCTCGAGATTGCCGCGGATCTGTGCGCCCAAGCGAACCAGCAGCCGCGGCAGGAAGATGGTGTTGAGCGCGCGGCGGTAGGCGAGGATCTCCTGCGAGCCGAGCTTGTCGCCCTGATAGAGGCCGAAGCTCACCGACCACGGCACGCTCTCGGACCGCGCGTCATAGCCGGCGGGCATGGCACGCAGGAAGCGCAGTGCCGGCAGCACGCGCAGCACGTCGCCGTCGTTCACCTGCGGCGTCGCCACGGGCGCCACCGCCTGCGCATATTGCGCCAGCTGGCCGTCGACCTCGGCGATGAGGCTGCGATTGCCGAAATAGCTCACCGTCCACGCCGCGATAGCGGCGACGAAGACGGCGGCCGCGGCGGCAAAGACGCCCTGGCGCAGCAGCGCCTGGCGGCGCTCCAGCTTGGCATCGGCGCCGGCGACGCTCGCTTCGGCGAAGACGACGCCGCGCATCAGCCGCGTCAGGAAATAGCCGCGGCCGGCGCCGCTGAACGCCGACAGCCGCTGGCGGTCGAGGCCGAAGGTCGCGGCGACGCCGGCCATGATGCGGTCGATCGGCGTGCCTTCCTGCGTGCCGCTGGTGAAATAGACGCCGCGCAGCAGCGGCCGCCCCTCATAGCGGTTGGGCATGAAGATCTCGTCGAGGAACTCCTTCACCAGCTCCTTGAGCGAGGCCACCTGCGCCGGGAAGCCATAGATCAGCGCGCGCTTGTTGAGGTCCGTCTCCTGCTGGACGCGCGCCAGCTGCCGCTCGTGCAGGCGCTGCACCACCGCGTCGTAGCCGGAGGTGAAGCCGACCACGGCGGGTGGCTCGTCATCGCTGCCGCGATCCATCGGCAGCGTCATGCCCCAGACCTGCTCGCGCTCCTCGCGGCTCAGATCGTCGAAATACTCGACGAAGCCGGCGATCAGGTCAGCCTTGGTGAGGAGGACATAGACCGGGAAGCGGATGCCGAACTCCTCGCCGAGCTCACGCAGCCGCTGGCGTATGGCGCGCGCATGCGCCAAGCGTTCGCCGCTCGACAGTCCGACGACATCGGCGATGCTGATGGCGACCAGCGCACCGTTGATCGGCTGGCGCGGGCGGAATTTCTTGAGGAGGCCGAGGAAGCCCTTCCATCCCGCCTGATCGGAGGCGGCGTGGCTGTCCTGCGTCGTGTAGCGGCCGGCCGTGTCGAGCAGCACCGCCTCGTCGGTGAGCCACCAGTCGCAATTGCGCGTGCCGCCGACGCCCTTGACGGGATCCTTGCCGTATTTCGCCGCCAGCGGGAAGTTGAGCCCGGAGTTCTGCAGCGCCGTGGTCTTACCCGAGCCGGGCGGGCCGATCAGCATGTACCAGGGCAGCTGATAGAGGTAGCGACCGCGACCCTTGCCGCCGGCGCCCTTCTTGAGCAGACCCAGCGACTCCTCGAGCCGCTTGCGCAGCAGCGCGATCTCTTCGCCCGCCTCGGGCCCCGCAGCATCCTTCGCCTGGGTCAGGGCCTGCGCCATCTGGTCGTTGGTGCGCGCGTCCTTGACCCGCGAGAAGATGTTGATGAGGCCCCAGACGAACACGATCGCCATCACCACGATGAGGCGCACCATCTCGCTCTCGAGCGGGCGCATGTCGGCGACGGCGATGAGCGGACCGATGAACCAGACGATCAGCGACAGCGCGATCGCGCCGATCAGCGTGACGAACCACTTCGCGGTGAGAATGCCGAGAACCCGCTTCATTGCGCGCTCTCCTGCCGGTTCAGGACGACTTCGATTCGCCGGTTGGCGGCGCGTCCTTCCGGCGTGGCATTGGAGGCGACGGGATCGCCATCGGCGCGGCCTTCAGCGGCGACATCGCGGCGCTGCTTCATGTCGCGGCGCAGCTGATCGCGCACCGTCTCGGCCCGCGCCACCGAGAGCTGGTAGTTGGAGGGAAAGCGCAGCGAGCGGATCGGCACGTTGTCGGTATGGCCGACCACCAGCACGGAACCGGGCTCGCTCTCGAGCGCAGCGGCGACGCGATCGATCAGCGGCACGTATCGGTCGTTGATGGTGGCCGTGCCCGAGGCGAACAGATCGCTGCCGCGCACGCGCACGGTTGCCGTCTGCATCGTCGTCGCCACCGTCACCAGCCCGTCGCGGATCTCCGGCGCGAGAAATGCGCTGAGGCGCTGCCGCGAAGCGGTCGAAGACGCGGTCGGACATGCCGTTCAGCATGTAGCTCAAGACGACGAAGACGAGCGTGAGCATGGCAGCGACGCCGAGACCGACCACCCAGGTCGGCAACACCGAGCTCAGCGGGCGATGCGGCGCCTCGAGGCCGCGCCATTGCGGCGACAGCGTGCGGTCGAAATCGCCGCGGATTTGGCGCAGCAGATTGTAGAGGCCCTCGCGCACGCGGCTCAGCTCGGACGCGCCGCGCTGCGCCACGCGCAAGCGCCCCTCGAAGCCGAGCGACAAACAGAGATACATGAGCTCGAGCACATCGCCATAGCGCCCGGGCTCGCGCTCGAAATGAGTGAGAAACTCGAAGAAGCGCTCACCGCCAGCAACATCGTTGTGGAACACGCTGCACATGCTTTGCCGGGCCCATTGCGCGCCGCTGCCCCAGGGCGTGTTGGTGATGACGTCGTCGATGGTGGCGCAGATGGCATAGTGGCCGCCGCGCAGCGCCTCACGCGGCAGGCTGGCGCCGGAGACGCGCTGCTCGAAGGCGCGGATTTCCTGGACGACGCGCTCGCGCAGGGCATCGACATTGGCCAGCGACGCGGTGCCGCGCAGGCGCACCGCCAGCGCGAGGAGCGGCGCCGCCGCGCTCACCAGCACATTGGCGCCGATGGCGGGCAGCACCGCCGGGGCGTCGCCCATGCGCGGCGCTGCACCGGGCGCGCCGGCCGGCGGCTGCCCTGGGGCGGCGGCGCGCCGGCCGCCCGGGTTCGGGCGAATCACCGTCTTTTCCGAACCGGCAGAGAAAGGATCGTCGTGGCTCATTGGCCCCTCGCCTTCCTGGATCAGCCCTTGATCGCCCAGAGCTCCATTTCCAGGCCCGGGAACTCGCCGCCGACAAAGAGGGCGAGACCGCCCGAGCCGCCGGGCTTCTGCAGCTGCTTCCACAGCGCCCCGGCGCGATCGAGCTCGAAATAGACGGTGCCGCTGTGATAGGGCAGTTGGCGCGGCGCCACCGGCAGCGGCCGCACCGCAATGCCCGGCAACGCGACATTGACGAGCTGGGCAATCTGCTCGACCGGGCCGATCTTGACTTGCGCCACGAAATTGCGGCGCAGCAGCTCGGCCTGCACCTCGGCCTTCACCGCCAGCACGAAGGCGGCATTGGTGAAGAGCGTGCGGTCCTGCACCACGGCGACGCGGACGCCGTATTGCCGCTCCTGCAGCGGGATCGGGATGGCGTTCTGCTCGAGCACCGCGCTTAAGGCCTGCCGCAGCTCGGCGATGACCGGCGCGAAGCTTTGCTGCAACTCGTCATGCTTGTAGGGCGGGAATTTCGCCGGCCGCTTCTGGCGCGAAGTGAAGGTGGCGAGCTCGCCGGCCATCTCGAGACAGGTGGCGTAGAACACTTCCGGGTGCAGCACGGCTGCTTCCGCCTGGTAATGCGCGAGCAACGGTTCGTAGCGGTTTACCACTTGCAGCAGGAGGAAATCGGCGATCTCGGCGACGCCCGTGGCGCCCGGCGCGGCGACGCGCGCCGCCACGGCCTCGCCGCGATGGTGCAGGAGGCCGTGCAGTTCGGCGAGGAAGCCCGCCAAGGGCTGTTGCGCCGTACAATTGAGGCAGGGCGCGACGTATTTGTCGTCGATCAGCACCGAGCGGTCGGCGCGCACCTCGATGATGCGCGCCACGCCCAGCGAGATGTAGCCGGCGCGCTCGGCGGTGGCGAGCGCGTAGCGCAGCCGCAGCTTGCCGACCTGGATCTGCGCTTCGGCTTCGGCGCCGGCGATGGTGTCGCTCGCCTCGTATTCGGTGGCGCTGTAGCGCGCCACCGTCTCCTCGTTGGCCGAGGTCGCCTCGACGCCGCCGGGCTGGCGTGCCGGCAGGGTCAGATAGACGATGCAGTCGCGGGTATTCTCGGGTAGTTCGAGCGGCGGGGGATGATCGGCGTCCTCGGGGATGCTGAAGGGCGTGCCGTCATCGAGGATACCGCGGCAGCTGATCATCGCGAATTTGCCGATGGCGAGGAGATCGCGGTTGATCTGGACGTCGATGACGCCCCAGGCATGCGAACGCACGCCATCGACGCGACCGCGCACGAGCTTTTCGACATAGCGGTCGAACTGCTGGAAATGCTGGGCCCGGAGGAACATCCCCTCGGACCATATGACTTTGTTATCCCAGTGCATAAAACGTCAAAGATCAAACCTCGAGATCGACCTAAAGTGGCGTGACCTCGCTCACAGGCCGCGCACCGTTTTTCACGCGTCTTGTGCGACCAGGCTCACGTCTTGGCCAAGGTCACCTGCAGCTTCTGCACCTCCGCCTTGAGCTTGGTCGTCTTGGTCGGCGGCACGTCGATCGCCGCCCGCCAGCTCGCGCGGTCGATGTCGCGGAACGACGCGGCGATGCCGATGGTCTGCGCGTTCGGCTTGAGCGGGATGGTGATCTTGCGCGTGCTGCCGGGCGCCACCGTCACTTCCTCGCGCCCCGCCAGATCCGGCCCCAAGGTCGGCGTTTCCTTCTCGAAGAGCTGGAAGAAATCGGCCGCCTCGAACTGCGTGCCGGCGGCAAGCTGGTAGATGCGCAGGACCACCGGCGACGGACGCCCGGCGGCGTCCGGGTTGATGTCGTCGGCCGCGGTTATGGTGAGGTCGACAGTACCGGGAGACGGCGATCCAGAACAGGCCGTGATCAGCGACAGTCCCGTCCCAAGAAAAACGGCAAATGCGCGCCGCCGCGTCAACATGCTTGCCTTCCCTCCGGCGGCCGATTTCGGCCTTATCCCTTAGCCATAGGTATAACCCACAATGCCGCGAAGCGAAACGAAATACACCCGACCCGCCGCGTGCTGATGTCGCGGGCGCCGAGCCTTTCCGGTGCGGAATTGCTGGTCGTGCCCGTCGGCGGGGCACGCCGGGTCAGAGCTTCTTCGCCTGCTCCTCATAGGCGTTGGCGAAGGCGCGGCCGAAGGTGCCGCGCACGTCCTCGGAGACGTCGGCGGCGATCTGCTTGTAATGCTGCTCGTAGATCTCCCAATACTTGGCCTTGCGCGCCGCCGGGAGAATGTTCTGCAGCAGCGATTGCTGCTCGAGCCGCTGCTTCAGCGGCTCGGGATCGAACTGCCGCAGCAGCGCGGCCACCGCCGCCTGCATGCCGCCCAGGAGCGCGATCTCATGGGTCTGCAGGTCCTTGAACCCTTCCTGCACCGCCTGGGCGCCGGTGAGATATCCCGGCCGGCCGCGGCTCAGCAGCGCCAGCAGCAGTTGGTTGACGTCGACGGCGAATTTCAGCGGATTGTTGTTGGCGGCGCGGATGACGGTCTGCTCGACCCGGTATTCCGACTTGATCATCGCCCGCGTCGCCAAGGCATCGCGCAAGCCCGCCGCCATCTCGCGGAAGAGCTGGCCGACCGCCGCCATGAGCTCGGCCGGGTTCTCGTCGCGCAACGCGCCCGGCTCGATCCCAGCGCCTGCGAGGAAGGCGGCGAGCAGCGCCGCGGCGTCGCCGCCAGTGGACGCCGCGCCGGCGCTCGGCCGCGCCGGAGCGGCCGGCCGCATCGCCACGGCCGGCGCAACGGCCGGCTCGGGCGGCAGCTGCGCGCGCGGGGTCGCGGCCGGCGCGGCAAACGCCGCCGGCTGAGGCAGCGCCGGGCCGGGACCGATGGCGCCGGGCATGGCGAATCCGCCAATCTCGGGCAACGCCGCGGCCGAGCCGAATCCGGCCTCGATCGGCAAGGGAGGAGCGGCAGGCCAGGCGGCGGCGCCGGACGGCGCCGCGCCCCGGCCGGGCATTTTCTCGACCACGACCGGTGGCATCGCCGCCGGCGGCGCCGGCATTGGCGGCTGGATCAGCGGCTCCGCGGCGTCCGCGAGCGGGTCCCAGTTGGTGGGGATGTTGCGCGCGGCGACGGCGGGCGGCTGAAAATGGACGCGCTCCGCCGAGATGTGGTCCGCCTGGGCATATTGGTCGGCCGAGAGCTCGCCGGCCGGGGGGTTGGGATCGAGCAGCCAGTCCGGGCTTTCCGGGATGACCGGCGCGCCCGCCGGCGGCGCGGCGAAGCCCTGCCTCTCGCCGGGAGAGCCGGCGAAGGGATTGCCGGAAGCGGGAAAACCGGAGGCGCCGGCGGGCTGGGCACCGATCGGCGCCAGCGGCGATGGCGATGAGCCCTGGGCGAAGTCGAAGCCGTCGATGCCGAAGGGATCGTCGCCCGGGCCGACCGGCAGCGGCGCTTGCGCCAGCGGTGGCGCGGCGGCGTAGGCCGGCGCCGCGTAGGCGGGCGACACGCCCTCCAGCCGGACGAGGATCTCGTATTGGCCGAGCAGCAGCTTGTCGCCGTCGGTCAGCGGCATGGACTGGCCGTTCCCCAGGGGCGCCGGCGAATCATTGACGAAGACGCCGTTGGTGCTGGTGTCGGTGACCGAGTAGCGGCCGCCCTGGAGACGGATGGCGCAGTGCTTCTTGGAGATGAGCTGGTCGGGGTCCGGCAGGGTCCAGTCGTTCTCGGGCGAGCGCCCGACGGTGATGTTCGGCGATTCGAAGCGCTGGCTCAGCGGCTGCGCCATGGGCTGCCGGCGATAGCTGATGACGG
>WNFC01002899.1_pt1 | contig 18494 bp, 18 predicted proteins | sample 5400541 | NCBI WGS metagenome assembly WNFC01 (sample SAMN13153342, study PRJNA577476) | soil metagenome | isolation source: 120 cm saprolite under Douglas fir tree site 2 hole 2 replicate 1 | place: USA:California | collected 2015-04-18 | reverse complement strand
CACAATCACCGGTGCACTAACCGTGGACCTCCAGCAGCATCCCGCACAATGCACATCACGCAACAGGCAGGTCACATACCGGCCACAACCGGCAAGACGGCCAGCGCCTGCGGCAGGGGTCCTTCAGTGAGCAGTAGTTATCTCCCCAGGTAGGCGCGCTTGAGTTCCTCGTCGCGCAGCAGCTCCGCGGCCGGGCCCTCGAGCACGATCTCCCCGGTCGACAGGACATAGCCGCGGTCGGCGATGGACAGCGCCATGGTCGCGTTCTGCTCGACCATCAAGACCGCGACTCCGGAGGAGTGGATGGTCTTGATGATCTGGAAGTTCTGCAGGACCAGCGCGGGCGACAGGCCCATGGACGGCTCGTCCATCAGCAGCAGGCGCGGGCGTGACATCAGCGCCCGGCCCATCGCGACCATCTGCTGCTCGCCGCCGGACAGCGTGCCGGCCAGCTGACTCCGCCGCTCGAGCAAGCGCGGAAACAGCGAGTGGACCCGGTCGAAGTCCTCGGTGAGCGCCTCCCCCTTGCGCAGTACCGCGCCGAGCTCCAGGTTCTCCCGCACCGTCAGCTGCCCGAACAGCCGGCGGTTTTCCGGCACGATGGCCATCCCGGCCGCGATCCGCCGCGGCACCGGCCATTGCGTCACATCCTGGCCGTTCAGCAGCACCCGTCCGGCGCGCGGCCGGACAATCCCGAGGATGGTCTTCAGCGTCGTCGACTTGCCGGACGCGTTCCCGCCGAGCAGGCACACCAGTTCGCCCTCGCCTACCTGCAGCGAGATCCCCTCCAGGATCCGCATCTGCCCGTAATAGGTGGTGACCTTATCCAGGCTCAGTAGTACCCCTTGCCCGGGGGGGCCCGGGGGCAGCACAGCGCTCATTCGGCCTCCGCGAGGTCCTCCGGATGGCGGCCCATATAGGCCTCGACGACGGCCGGATGGCCCGCGACCTCGTCGAAGCCGCCCTCAGCGATCTTGACGCCGTGGTCGAGCGCGACCACCCGGTCCGAGCAGCCGGCCACCACGTGCATGTCGTGCTCGATCACCAGGATCGCGACCCCCCGCTCGTCACGCAGCTGCCCGATCAGCTCGGTGACCTCGTGCGTCTCGGCGGGATTCATCCCGGCGGCCGGCTCGTCCAGCAGCAGCAGCCTGGGCCGGGAGGCAAGCGCCCGGGCGATTTCCAGCCGCCGCCGGTTCGCGTACGACAGCGAGTAGGCCGGCTGGTCCCAGCGGTATCCGGCGAGCCGCTGGCCGAAAAACGACAGCACCTCCTCGGCCAGCGCCCGGACCTCGCGCTCCTCGCGCCGGGCCCGCGGCAGCCGCAGGATCGACTCCCACGGCATCGCCTTGGTGCCGCCATAGGTGGCGGCCATCACGTTCTCGATCACCGACATGTTGAGGAACAGCCGCAAGGTCTGGAACGTGCGCGCGATCCCCAGCCGGGCGATGACATGGGGCGGCTTGCCCGCGATCGATTCCCCGCCGAATCGGACATCCCCCGAACTCGGCTCGTACACCCCCGTGATCACGTTGAAGACCGTCGTCTTGCCCGCGCCGTTCGGCCCGATCACGCTGACCACTTCCCGCTCGCCGACCTGCAGATCCAGCTCGGACAGGGCCCGCAGGCCCCCGAACGACAGCGAGAGGTGATCCAGCTCAAGGACGTGGGCTCGCTCCTCGGGCTCGGCGCTCACGTCACGACCTCGACGCGCCGCTGGCCGAGTAGGCCCTGCGGCCGGGCGTTCATCATCACGATCAGGATCGCACCGATCATGAGCTGCCGCGTGATCGACGGCTCCACCACGAGCCTGGTCTCCCAGACGAACGAGGCCAGGTAGATGACCGGCACCAGCAGGATCGTCCGCCAGCGGCTGTCGACCTGCACCAGCGCGACCAGCAGGCATATCAGCAGCACGAATCCGAAGTTCCCGGGGACCCGCGGATTGGCCGGGACGATCACCCAGTCGCGCAGCGCGCTGGCGATCCAGCCGCCCGACTGCGGCCCGCCCGCCACGGCGCTCGCCGATATGGCCCGGGCGATGGCGTGCGCCGCGAAGCCGAAAGCGACCGTCGCGGCCAGGACCGCGGCCAGCCGCCGCCACGGGCGCAGCCTGGCCACCAGGGTCAGCAGGACCAGCCCGTAGAACAGGTAGCCCGCGTCGGCCGGGTTGCGCAGCAATCCGTCGTAGATGACCATCACCACCAGTGCGCCGGTGACCGCGCCCGCGATGCTGCCGGCCCCGCCGAGGATAAGCCCGGCGTAGATCAGGATCAGGATCGGGGTATCGAAATCGGTCGGGAACACGCTGGCCTGCTGCGCGGCGTAGATGGTGCCGGCCAGCGCCGCGACGATGGCGCCGCACGCGAACGCCGAGAGCTTCACCCGGTTGACCGGGATGGTCATCGCCGCCGCCGCCAGCGGGTCCTCGCGGACCGCACGCCAGGCCCGCCCGGTGCGCGAGGTCTCGAGCAGCCGCAGCACTGCCATCGTGACCACCAGGACGATCACCAGCAGGTAGTAATAGCCGGCGTTGGTCGTCAGCTGGAATCCGAAGGCCTTGATCGGGTCGATCCCGGTGATCCCGTTCGCCCCGCCGAACTTGCTCGGCGCCACGTTGTTGGTGAATTCGACGAACGCCTCGCCGAAGAACAGCGTCACGATGGCCAGGTAGTCGCCGATCAGCCGCCGCGACGGCAGCCCGACGCCAAGCCCGAGGATCACCGCGCCGATCATCACGATCGGCAGCGACAGGTAGGCCGGCAGGTGGATGCCCGTGGAGCCGATCTGGGCCGAGGACAGCAGCGCGAACCCGTACGCGCCGAAACCGAAGAACGCGATGAAGCCGAGGTCGAGCAGCCCCGCCCAGCCCACCACGATGTTCAGCCCCACCGCCAGCAGCGCGATGACCAGCGCGTCGATCCCGACCTGCAGCTGGAAGGCGCCGAGGCCGAGCAACGGCAGTGCCACGCCGGCCAGCCCGGCGACCGCCAGCCGGGGCCACCAGCCGATCCGCTCGCTGGCCCGCTGCGCGCGGCCGAGCCAGGACGGCAGGTACTCGCGCCGGTGCGCCTGCCTGGCGACCCACTCGTCGGCCCCGACCTGCGGCCCCTGCGATTCCACGCTCACGGGCGGGTCATACCTTCTGCAGCTGCGCCTGGCCGAGCAGCCCGCTCGGCCGGATCAGCATCACGATGATCAGGAGCGCGAACACCAGCAGGTTGGTGTAGGTGGGGGAGATGTAGCCGGTGACGAACGATTCCGCGAGGCCGATCAGCAGGCCGCCGAGCATCGCGCCGGGCAGCGAGCCGATCCCGCCGACCACGGCCGCGGTGAACGCCTTGAGCCCGGCGAGGAACCCGATCGTGTTCGTCACCTGGTTGAACAGCAGCCCGGCCATGACGCCGGCCACGCCCGCGAGGGCCGAGCCGAGGAAGAACGTCGCCGCGATCGTGAAGTTAACGTTGATCCCCAGCATCTCGGCGGCCTCCCGGTCGGCCGCCACCGCCCGCATCTGCTTGCCTAGCTTGGTCCGGTTGACCAGCAGCCGCAGGCCGGCCATCAGCGCGACCCCCATGACCAGGACCATGATCTGGACGCTGTCGATGGTGACCGATCCGATCCGGATGCCGCTGGACAGCGAGATGAACTGCGACGTGTTGTAGATGCGGTACTGCGCACCGAACAGCAGCAGGGCCGAGTTCTCCAGGAAGAACGAGATGCCGATGGCGGTGATCAGCGGCGCGATCCGCGGCGCGTCTCGCAGCGGCCGGTAGGCGAATCGCTCGATCGCGACGCCCAGGCCACCGACCACGGCCGCCGCCAGCACGAACATGATCACCAGCAGCAGCGGCACCGGGATGGTCAGGTGGGCCGCCCCGCCAAACCACTGGATCACGAAAAAGCCGATGAACGCCCCGACCATATACAGGTCGCCGTGCGCGAAGTTGAGCAGCTTCAGGACCCCGTACACCATCGAGAACCCCAGCGCGACCAGCGAATAGAGCGCGCCCGTGGTGATGCCGTTCACCAGTTCCTGAAAGAAGAAGCTCATCCGGTGCGACTCCCGCCATCACCATCATCATCAACACGCGCTCCGCCGCGGGCCCGACCCATAGAGTCTGCGCCCGCGGCGGAGCAGTTGCCTAGTTCAGCCGATCAGGAACTCGGGATCAGCTGGTACTTGCCCGCTGAATTGATCTTGAACAGGAAGAACTTGCCGTTGACCAGCTCGCCATGGGCGTCGAAGGCGATCGGCTGGCCCAGGATGGAGGTCGGATCGTTCGTGTTCTTGATCGCGGCCAGCACGTTGCTGCGGCTCGGCGTCTGCCCGGCCTTGCAGACCGACGCGATCGCCTCGTCGACCACGTGCGTGGCCGCGAACACCGGCGGGCCGAACGTGCCGAACGATCCGTACTTCGACTGGGCGGCCGAGGCGATCGCCGCGTCGGCCGAAATCGCGGTGATGTCCGGGCCGAACGAGGACACGTACGAGCCGGAGATCGTGAAAGCGCTCGGCGAGAACAGGCCGTCCGTGCCGAAGATCAGGGCCGTCTTGTGCTGCTGGGCCAGGTTACGGCCGAACTGCTGGGCGTTGGCCGCCACCTGCCAGGGCAGGACCACCACCGAGGTGGCGGCGGTGACCTTGGCGACCAGCGAGGAGAAGTCGGTGACCTTCTGCGACACCGACTCGTGGTCGACCTTGATCCCGGCCGCCGTGAAGACCGGCGTCATCGCGCTGACCAGGCCGGTCGAGTAGGCCTCCTGGTCATCGACGATCATCAGGGCCTTCGGGTGCAGGTTCTTCACGATGTAGTTCGCGTCCTGCGGACCCTGCACGTTGTCGTTGGATACGACCCGGAAGAACGTCGGGTACGCTCCGCTGGTCAGCGTCGCGTTGGTCGCCGACCCGGAGATGAAGGCCATCCCCGCCCGCCCCATCGGGCCGCCGACCGCCTTGACTTCCTGGCTGCCCGCCGGGCCGACCACGGCGAGGATGCTCGAGTTCGCGATGAACTGCTGGGTCACGGTCGTCGCCATCGCGGGATTCAGCTGGGTGTCGCCTTGGACGAGCGAGATCTTCGTGTTGTTGGCCGCGTTGTCCATCGCCAGCGCGAGCTGCGCGAAGTGCAGCTGCTCCTGGCCAAGGACCGCCACCGGGCCGGTGATCGGGGCCTCCAATCCGATCGACGCGGTGCACGTCTTGGCGGCGGCACTGGCTCCGCCGCCGCTGCTCGTACTGCCGCTCGCGCTGCTACTGCTGCTACTGCTACTGCAACCAGCTACGGCGAGCGAGCCAACCGCCGCCGCGGCTAGGACTAGGCGTCCCTTCATGGGATACGCCTCCATTTCCGGGATATCTCACGATGTAGGAGAGGTCTTGCGCCTCGGCGCTGCGTTCGAGCACACTCAATACGCCCTTCCCAACGGCCGAATTCGTAACGCTGATCAAACCATTGCCGTTTACGCCAAGGCAAGGGACTACTGTGGGGCGGGCCTGGCAGTTGTGAAGTCGATATCAATCGGGCGGCGTTCCGCGGCCGTCCTCCGGGGAGGGAGCGTCCGGTGGCCGAAGTGCTCAGCACTAGCCAAAAACCCGGCACCAGCCTCGACGTCGCCGCGGTCCGGGCCCGCTTCTCCTCGTTGCGGCAGGGTTTCGCCTTCTTGGACGCTCCCGGCGGCACGCAGGTGCCCGACGAAGTGGGCGACGCCATCGTGCGGGCGCTCCGGGAAGCGAGCGCGAACCTCGGCGCGGGCTACGCCACCAGCAGGCGCGTCGGGAAGATCCTCGAGGAGGCCGAGGACAAGGCGGCCCGGTTCCTCGGCTGCGACCCGCGCGAGGTGATCTTCGGGCCGAACATGACCACACTGAACTTCGCGCTGTCGCGGACCGCCGCGCGCACCTTCCGCCCCGGCGACGAGATCCTCGTGTCCTGCCTGGACCACGACGGCGGAGTCGCGCCGTGGCTGGAGATCGCGCACGACCGGGATCTCGTGGTCCGGCACGTCGCGCTCAATGACGACACCACGCTCGACTTCGCGGATCTGGAGCGCAAGCTCGGGCCGCGCACGAAGGTGGTCGCGTTCGCCTGGGCGTCCAACGCGGTCGGCACGGTCACCGACGCCCGGCGCGTGTGCCAGCTCGCGCACGACGCCGGGGCGCTCGCCTGGGTGGACGCCGTCCACTACGCGGCGCACGAGCCGATCGAAGTCCGGCACATCGGTGCCGACATGCTGATCTGCTCGCCGTACAAGTTCTGCGGCCCGCACCTCGGCATCGCCTGCGGACGTGCCGAGGTGATGGAGCAATGGCGGCCGTACAAGGCGCGCCCGGCGCCCACCCGCCCGCTGGGGCGCAGCTTCGAGACCGGCACGCTCCCGTACGAGCTGCTCGCCGGGTTCAACGCCACCATCGACTACCTGGAGTCCCTGGGGGGCTTCGCCGCCATCGCGCCCTATGAGCGCTCGCTGGGCCAGCGGTTCCTCGACGGCCTGTCCGACGCGGTCACCGTCTACGGGCGGCCCGGGATGGACGGTCGCGTGCCGACGTTCCTGGTCAACGTCGACGGCGTGGCCGCGGAGGAGGTGGCCGCGAGCCTGGCCACCGCGCAGATCGGGGTCTGGGCGCACGATACGTGGTACTCGCTCGGCCTTTACCAGCGCCTTAACTACCAAGACAAGTCGGTCCGGATCGGCTTCATCCACTACAACACCGCCGACGAGGTCGACCGGCTGCTCGAGGCCCTGGCCGGGGTGCGCCCCGGGCCGCTCCGGTTATCCCGCCGCCCCGGCGAGGATCTCCGCGAGCTTGCCCAGGTTGATGTTGCCGCCCGAGACCACGCACACGACCTTCCCGGTCCCGGCCCGGCCGCTCAGCGCGGCCGCCGGCGCCAGCGCGCCCGCGCCCTCGGCGATGACCCGGACCCGCTCCGCGAGCGTGCGCACGGCGGCGGCGACCTCGGCGACCGGGATGGCCAGGGCATCGTCGACGAGCGGCGCGACCAGCGGCCACATGCTGTCGAGCACCCGCCGGCTGCCGGAGCCGTCCACGAACGAGGCGTGGTAGTCGACGTCGGCCGGGTGCCCGGCGGCGAGCGCGGCGGCCAGCGCGGCGGCGGTGTCCGGCTCCGCCGTGATGATCTTCGTGCCGGGCCGGAGCGCCTTGACGGCGCTGGCGATGCCGGTGGTCAGCCCGCCTCCGCCGTACGGGATCACGATCGCATCCGGGTCGGGCAGGTCCTCGAGTATCTCCAGCCCGATCGTGCCGTTGCCCGCCATCACCCCCGGGTCCTGGACGGGGTGCACGAACAGCCCCTCGATCCCGTCGAGCTGGCTGGTGATGATGACGTTCCACCAGTCGTCGTAGGGGAGCTTCAGCACCCGCCCGCCCAGCCGCTCGATGGCGGCGAGCTTCGCCTCGGGCGCGTGCTCGGGCACCACGATCGTGGCCGGAACGCCGAGCTCGCGCGCCGTCCACGCGACTCCCTGCGCCATGTTCCCCGCGCTGGCGGTGACCAGGCCCTTGGCCCACGCGCTCGCGGGCGCGAGCAAGATCGCGTTGGTCGCGCCCCGGATCTTGAACGAGTTGATGGGCTGGAGGTTCTCGAGCTTGAGGTAAATCTCGGCTGGGGCGTCCTCGACGTGCAGGCGCACCAGCGGCGTCCGGACCACCGAGCCGGCGATTCGCGCCCGCGCCGCCTCGATTTCTGCCAGCTCGATCACGGCTCAGCCTCAAGACCCAGGCCGGCCACGGCCTCCTCGATCTCGGTCCGTTCGGCCGCGGTGACCGGATGCTCGAGGGCCTCGGTGACCGGGGCCAGATGCTCCGGACGGCCCGGGCCGACCACGATCTGGGCCACCCGGTCGTCGGCCAGCAGCCAGCCGAGCGCGAGCCCGGCCATCGAAGTGCCGCGGCGCGCGGCGATCGCCTGCAGCCCGGCCAGCGCCTCGAAGGTCTTGCCGGTAACGAACTCCCGGTACGGCTCGGGACGCTGGGTCATCCGCGAGCCGGCCGGGTACGGCGCGCCGCGGCGGTACTTGCCAGTGAGCCAGCCGCCCGCCAGCGGACTGAACGCCAGGTAGGCGACGCCTCGCTCGGCGCACAGCGGCAGCAGGTCCCGCTCGTCCCGCCGCGCGAGCAGCGAGTAGCTGTTCTGCACGGCCTGCGGCGAGCCCGCCTCAAGCGCCGCCGCGAGCTGCGGCGCGTCGAAGTTGCTGACTCCGTAGCCGCCGATCAAACCCTCGGCCTGGGCGGCGCGAAGGGCCCCGAAGGCCTCCGTCAGCGGCACGTCCGGGTCGTAGTCGTGGGCGAGGTACAGCTCGACGTGATCGACTCCCAGCCGGTCCAGGCTGGAGCGGAGCTGACGGGCGATCCGGTCCGGCTTCAGGCCGTGGTCCGCGTCCGCCTCCATCGGGTTGAAGGTCTTGGTCGTGAGCCGCGGCCGGACCCCGCGCGAGGTGATCCAGCGCCCGATGGCAAGCTCGCTGCGGCCACCGCCGTAGGCGTCGGCGGTGTCGAACCAGCCGATGCCGACCGCCCAGGCTGCGTCCATCAGCTCGAACGCCTGGTCCTCGGTCAGCCCCTGGCCGAAGAACTCAGGAGCCGAGCCGACCCCGCCGAAGTTGCCGCAGCCGAGGGCGATGCGCGAGACGGTGAGGCCCGGCCGTCCGCCGGGGTTCTCCCCGCGCTCTCGCATGAGCCTCGCAGCCTCTCGTAGGACGGCATCACCCTAGCGGCGCCCGTCCTGCGCCGTCCACCCCACGGCGCGTGTATCAGGGCGGCGCGGGGTAGCCTGGTCGGTCACCGCTAAGCCAGTGCGTAACACCGCGGCCCGTTCGGGATTATTAGATCTTTGGACCTAACGGACCGTCGTGCGAGTCCCCGGCTCAGTGCGAGCTCACCAGCCGGTCGCGGCGCTGGGTGTCACGGCTACCACGGCATGCTGCTGCTGGTGAAGTGGGTCAGGGTGTCGATGTCTTCGGCTTTGTAGACGTGCCGGGGCGGGGTGGCGAAGGTGGCGTAGGGCCTGACCCGGATGACGACCCGGTTCTCTTCCCGGGCCATGCGCTGGATCTCGGGCAGCTTGGCGCCCCCCACCTCCTTCTCGGCCATCAGGTCGATGACCCGGCGCAGCACGTCCACAGCCTGGTCGAAGTCCTCTTCAAGGGTGGCGTCTCCGTAGACCTGCAGGTAGGTGAGGGGCCACTGCTCGTCGAGGATGCACAGGCTGACCTTGGGGTTGCGCCGCACGGCCAGCGCCTTGGCGCGGGCCGCCATGGTCGAGATCAGCAGGTCGTCGCCGTCAAGGACGTAGTACACGACCGTCATGGCGGGCCCGTCGTTCGTGCGGTTGTACCCGAAAATGCAGGTCCGGTGTTTCCGCACGAACTCCCGGCGCTCGACTCGATCCATGCTTACCTCTTTCGCGGTCGCGTTGGCTTACATGCTGTGGTGATGTTCCAGTAGCCGGCTGAGCAGGCGGGTCAGCAGGGTGCGTTCGTCGGGTGACAGCGGGGCGAGCAGCTCGTCTTGGACGTCGGCCAGCAGTGCGTCGAGCCGCTGGAGGTGCGCGGTGCCGGCCGGGGTGATGGTGATGATGTTACGGCGGTGGTCGGCCGGGTCGGGGGCGCGTCGCACCTGTCCGCGGCCGGCGAGGTCATTGAGCGCGGCCACCACGTCGCTGCGGTCCATGCAGGTGCGGCGGCCCAGGCTCGCCTGGCTGCCCGGCCCGAACTCCTGCAGCGCGGCGAGCAGGCGGTAGTGATAGCCGCGTGCGCCCGCGGCGGCGAGCCTTTCGGTCAGCAGCCGATGGGCGTGCGTCGAGATCTGGCTGATCAGCCAGGTTGGCTTATCCGTCAGCCGGGCGGGCGTGGCGGCGTCGGCCGGTGTCATGCAGCTGAGTCTAATTGCTTGTTGGTCGCCCCAACGAGTGTTAATGTTGGCACCGCCAACGTTGGCGTCGCCAATTCCGGTCGGGGCTAAGGAGCAGTCCATGTCCGACTATCCGGTTCTCAGCACCCAGGTCATCGGCCAGACAGAGAAGGCCCTCAACGCCATCCTAGGAACGCCGGTAGAACTCAGCGGCGCCGGGCAGCAACTGCACGGCCAGATCCGCGCCGCCGTCACCCAGATCACCCAGCGGCTGTGGGGCGACCTGTCGGCCGAGGACCTCGCCACCGCGGGCCGCATCCTGAGCATCATCACCGTGGCTGGCTGATGAGTTCGGTGACCTTATTACGAAAATTTGTTCAAGACCTTCTCTGTTGCTCCCAGGCCTACTACACCGCGCTCGCCCAGGACACCATCCTTCAACTCGGCCAGTACGCGGACCCAGACAACCGGGTCGTGGCCGATATTGGCGGCGGTCCCCGGATGCTGGACACGGCCAGGCCCGGGTGCTTACCGTGGCAGTGGGCGCACGAGGGTGCCTCCGGGTCCGCGGGCAGGACGTAGTCCACCTCCGTTTTCAGGCAGCAGATCACGGCGATCTCCCTTACCAGGCCTGACACGCGGACCGCAGGCCGGTGAAGGAGACGTCATGGCGGATCTTCCTGCCCGGCCCAACCTCGATCACCTGCGCCGCCAGGCCCGGGACCTGCTGCGCGCCGCGCACGCGGGCGACCCCGCGGCCGCTGGCCGCATCCGGGCGGTGTCAGAAGCGCTGACCCTGGCCAGCGCGCAGCTGGCCGTGGCCCGCGAGTACGGCTTCGCGAGCTGGGCCCGGCTCAGGGCCGAGGTCACCGCCCGCACGGCCGACCTGGCGCAGCAGGCGGAGGCGTTCTGCGAGGCCAGCATCCGCGACGGGACGGGCCGCGCGGCCCGGATGCTGGAGGCCACCCCGGAGATCGCCGCCTACAGCTTCGCCACCGCGGTGGTCCTCGGCGACGCCGACCGCGTGCGCGCCGAAATCGGCCGGGACCCCGGCCTGGCGACCCGGCCCGACGGCCGGCGGGGCTGGACGCCGCTGCACGCGGCGTGCGCCTCACGGTGGCACCGCTTCGACCCGGCCCGCGCCGATGGCCTGCTGGCCGTGGCCCGGATGCTGCTGGACGCCGGAGCCGACCCCAACGGCAGCACCGCCCGGCAGACGGGCCAGGCCGGCTGGACGCCGCTGCGCTGCGCGGTCGCCAGCGCGGCCAACCCGCCGATCACCGGGCTGCTGCTGGAGCGCGGCGCCGTGCCCGCCGACCACGACCTGTACCTGGCCGGGTTCGGTGACGACGACCACCAGTGCCTTCGGCTGCTCCTGCGCCATGCCACCGATGTCGCCCAGATCGCCCAGATGGCGCTCGCCGCCCCGATCAGCACCAACGACATCGAAGGAGCACGGCTGCTGCTGGAGGCCGGGGCGGACCCCAACCGCTACGCCGACGACGTCGCCTCGCCGTCCCCGGCGGTTTACGCCGCCGTCCGGGCCGACTGCTCGGCCGAACTAATCGGCCTGCTGCTCTCTCACGGCGCCAACCCGGACACCCCCGGTCCCGACGGCCGCTCGCCCTACACCCTGGCCATCATCCAGGGCCGTGCCGACCTGGCCACGCTGCTGCGCCAGAACGGCGCCGCCGACGACACCACCGGCACTGACCGGTTCATGGCCGCCTGCCAGCACGCGGACCAGGCCGCCGTCCGGCGGCAGCTGACACAAGATCCCGGGCTGCCCGGCCGCCTGACCGCTGCCCAGCAGGCCGCGGCGATGATCCGCGCCGCCGAGACCGGCAACACCGCCGCGATCACCTTGATGCTCGACCTTGGCTTCCCCGTTGACGCCCATGGCGGCGACGACGGAGGCACAGCGCTGCACGCCGCCTCCTACGCGGGCAGCGCAGAGGTCGTCCGCCTGCTGCTAGACCGCGGCGCCGACATCCAGGCACGCGATGCCACCTGGAACAGCACCCCGCTCGTGTGGGCCGCCATCGGCAGCGGAGAACAGCCCGCCGGCCACCCCCGCCCTGACTGGACCGCCACCACCCAGGCCTTGCTCGAGGCAGGCGCCTCCGCCGACGACGTTACGCTCTCGCCCGATGACCCCAAACCACCCAGCCCCGAGGTCGCGGCACTCCTGCGTCGCCGCGGTTCCGGGCGTGGCCAGGCCTAGGCGGCGAGGCCGGCGTAGCGGCCGCGGTCGGCGATGAGGCTGGCGTGGTCGCCGGCCTCGACGATATGGCCGTGCTCCAGCACCACGATCTGGTCGGCGTTGCGCACGGTCGAGAGCCGGTGGGCGATGGTGATGGTGGTGCGGCCCCGGGCGAGGGCGTCGAACGCCTTCTGGACGGCGCGTTCGGTTTCGGTGTCCAGGGCACTGGTGGCCTCGTCCAGCACCAGCACGCGCGGGTCGCGCAGCAAGGTCCGGGCGATGGCCAGGCGCTGCTTCTCGCCACCGGAGAAGCGGTACCCGCGGGATCCGACCACGGTGTCGTAGCCGTCAGGCAGCCCGGCGATCAGGTCGTGGATCTGGGCGGCCCGGGCCGCCGCCTCGATCTCGGCGTCGGTCGCCCCGGGCTTGGCGTAGCGCAGGTTCTCCCGCACCGTAGCGTGCAGGAGGTAGGTCTCCTGGCTGACCACGCCCACGATGGCGGCGAGGTCGGTGAGCCTGATGTCGCGGATGTCGATGCCGTCGAGGCGGACGCTGCCGCTGCCGGGGTCATACAGCCGGGCGATCAGTGACGCGAGGGTGGTTTTGCCCGATCCGGTCTCGCCGACCAGGGCGAGCGTGCTGCCGGCCGGGATCTCCAGGTCGACGCCCTTGACGGCGAGCCGGTCGGCGCCGGGGTAGGCGAAGCTGACGTTCTGCAAGCGGACGTGCCCGGTGACCTGAGCCGGGTCAATCTCGACGGGGTGGACCGGGTCGTCGACCTCGACAGGCAGGTCGAGGTATTCGAAGATCCGCGCGAACAGCGCCAGCGAGCTGATCACCGAGACGCTGGTGTTGAGCAGCCCGGTCAGCGGCCGGAACAGGGTGTTCTGCAGGGTGGTGAAGGCGATCAGGGTGCCGATGGTGACGGTGCCGGCGGTGACCGGCAGGCCGGCGGCCAGGTAGATGATCGAGGGAATCGCGGCGAAGATGACGCTCAGCGAGGCCATCCGCCAGCGCCCGGCCAGCTGGGAGCGCAGCTCCAGATCGATCAGGCGGGCCGAGGAGGCGGTGAACCGCTGGATGAGGGACGGCCCGCTGCCCATGGTCTTGGCCAGCTGGACGCCACTGACCGACAGTCCTTCCTCGATAGCGACATTGAGGTTGGCCAGTTCGCGCTGCTGTTCGGTGGTGATGGCCCGGCGCATGCGGGCGACCTTGCGGGTCAGGTAGATGGCTGGCGGCATGACGACCAGCGAGATGAGGGAGAGCCGCCAGGACAGGGCGACCATGGCGACCGCCGTGGCTATCGCGGTGGTGAGGTTGGCGGCGATGGAGGTGGCGGTCGAGGTCACGACGGATTCCATGCCGCCGATGTCATTAGTGATGCGGGACTGGACCTCGCCCGTGCGGGTGCGGGTAAAGAAGGCCATCGACTGCCGCTGCAGGTGGCCGAAGACGCTGGTACGCAGGCCGTGCATGACGTGCTGGCCGACCTTGGTGCTGATCCAGGTCTGGATCACTCCCAGGGCCGAGGTGACGGCGGCGACCGCGATCATGCCGATGACCAGCCAGGCCAGCAGCCGCACGTTCCTGGCCGGCAAGGCGGTGTCGATGACCGCGCGGAGCAGGAACGGGGAGGCCAGGCCGATGATGGAGGAGGCGACGATGATGGCGGTGACGACCGCCAGCGGCCAGCGGTAGGGGATGAACAGACGACCGATGCGGCCCAGGGATACCTCGCGGGCCTGCGCCTTCTCGGCGGCGGTAACGGTCCTCGCGCCGCGGGTGCGGCCGGTGCTGCTGATGCCTCGATTCGTGGGTGGCGACTCCAAGAGGTGCTCGATTCTGTCGGTGACTAATGGGATGGGCCCGCGCTCGGACGCGCGCGTGCCGGGAACGTCATTGCTGAGGTTACCTCAATGTGAGGTTGGAACAATAAACGCTGGTATCCTATTCCGGTGACCCAGGATCGCGATGTGGCCAGCGGGCGCGACTCAGCCGGTGATGAGCCCCTGTCGGAAGCGTTCTGGTCCGTCGCGCGCCAGTTGCGCGACGCGTCCCGGCATACCCTGGCGCCCTGGGACATCACCCCAGCTCACCTGCGGGCCCTGCGCGTGCTCATGGGCCACGGGGTGATGCGCCTGTCGGAGCTGTCGGACCACCTGCACATCGCGCCGCGCTCGACCACAGAGGTCGTCGACGCCCTCGAATCCCGGGGCCTGATCCAGCGGCGGCCCGACCCCGCCGATCGGCGGGCCACCCTCGTCGAGCTGACCGAGCATGGCGCCAGCGTATTCGAGGCGATCCGCACGGCCCGCGGCACCGAGGCCGAACGGGTCTTCAGCCGGCTGAGCCAGACCGACCGCGCCCACCTGGCCCGCATTCTCCGCAAGCTCAGCGGGTGACCGGTGCCTTCGGTGCGGCGTTGAGCGGTGCGGTCAGGGCGGCGCTGGCGGGCAGGCCTGCGGGCCTGGTGAGCGCGGGCATCGCGGGCACGGCCGGCAGGCTGCGGTCGTCCTGCGCGTCGCTGGCGGCCGGCTGGGCCGCAGTGGCGGGCCGGGCGGCGCGGTCGAAGAAGCGCAGCAGTTCCACCGGGATTGGCATGACCAAGGTGCTGTTCTTCTCGCCGGCGACCTCGACGACGGTCTGCAGGAGCCGAAGCTGCAGGGCGGCCGGGTCGGCGGACATGACCGTGGCGGCCTGCGCGAGCTTCTTGGACGCCTGGTATTCGCCGTCGGCGGAGATGATTCGCGCGCGGCGTTCGCGCTCGGCTTCGGCCTGGCGGGACATCGATCGTTTCATCGAATCGGGCAGCGAGATGTCCTTGACCTCAACCCGCTCGACCCGGACGCCCCAGGGTTCCTCGGTGGGGGCGTCGATGACCTCCTTGAGCCGGGCGTTGACCTTCTCGCGTTCGGACAGCAGCTGGTCCAAGTCGCTGTGACCGATCACCGATCGCAGCGAGGTCTGCGCGACCTGGGACACCGCGTAGGTGTAGTTCTGCACGTTGATGATCGCCTTGATCGGATCGATGACCCGGTAGTAGACGACCGCATCCACTCGCACGGTGACGTTGTCGCGGGTGATGCCGTCCTGGCCGGGTACCGCCGCCGCGATGATCTGCATATTGACCTTGCGGAGCCGGTCACTAATTGGGTTGACCCAGGTCAGCCCAGGTTGGCGGGTCTCGGGCAGCATTTTGCCCCAGCGGAAGACGATGCCTTGCTCGTACTGATTGATGACCTTGAAGCCGAACATTCGGCCGTCCCATCCCTGGCGCATGGTGCACCGGGCTCACCCGGCCCGCGGACGGCACCGGCGTGACTGCCAGCGTTCGAAATGCCCCGGGCGCACCTTCATTATCGCACACCAGTGGAATCGGCTGGCGCGGCGGAGGGCCAGGCCCGGTGCCGCGTCTGGTAGTGTTCACTCATTCTGGTTTGTAGTGGAAGTTCGTGTTCGTGTCACAGCGCCTGCGAAGTTCTGACAGCGGGCGCCGCGGATTCCAGAGTCCGGCTTTGAATACAGGCGGTCGCAGCAAGGGGGTTCCGCGCATGCGGAACCCGAAGATCGTTCCGGTAGGAGAAAGCCAAAGTGGCTCAGGGTACAGTGAAGTGGTTCAACGCCGACAAGGGCTATGGTTTCATCGCCCCCGACGACGGCACGAGTGACGTCTTCGTCCACCACTCCGTAATTCAGGCTGACGGTTACCGCAGCCTCCAGGACAACCAGCGGGTGGAGTTCACCGCCAGCCAGGGCACCAAGGGCCCCCAGGCGGACCACGTCCAGCCGATCTGACCATCCAGCGCCGCGGCGGGGCGCGCTAGCCTTCGGCTAGCCGCTCCGCCGCGTCGTTTCCGCTGGCTGCCGACTCCCTGGACCCCGACGGGACCCGCAAAATGCGCAGCATCGTCGTCTGCAGGGCTTCGCGCAGTTCCTCGTCGGTCAGGTCGACCAGATCGGGCAGGGACTCCGGGATGAAGAACACGGAGTTGAAGGAGAGCCGCTCGGCGCCGGTGGGGTGATCCCCGAAGAGCAGGGTGAGGGCACGCCGGCGCATTATCATGGCCTTGTCGTCCAGCTTGTCTCGCTTCGCCGCAGGATCGGTGGATGCCATCACCGCGTAGTGGCGGTTCTGGACGAGGAAGTCGACGAAGCTGTTCACCAGGTGCTCGATCCGGGCCCGCCGCCCGCGTATCGCGGCCGCTTCGTCCAGTAGAGCCTCGAGCCGCTGGATTCCGGGCAGCATGGCGGCGTGCAGGATGTCGCTCTTGGCGCGGAAGTGGTAGTAGACGGCGGCCTTGGTCAGCCCCAGCTCGTCGGCGATCATCTGCAGCGAGGTGGCGTCGTAGCCGAGTTCGGTAAACAGCCGCTGCGCAGCCTCCAGGATCTGCTGTCTGGTCCGCTCGGCCTGCGCGGCCCGGGTGGACATGCCCTTGGCGGGCGTCACCATAGATGACTCCTCATGTGTGGACCCGGATCGCAGTATACAAGCTGGCGGCTAGTGAGTCACTAGCTGATCGGCAAGTCGTTCACTAGACGAACGGCTAGCTATTCACTAGACGAACGGCTAGCGATTCACTTGACGAACGGCTAGCGAATGCCATAGCGTCGGAAGCCGAGCCCGCATCCGAGCCGTGGAGATCCGCCCATGTCGAACTATCTGTACCGACTCGCCCACTTCGCGTTCCGGCGACGGCGACTGGTCCTGGCGGTCTGGCTGGCTGCGGCCATCGCCGCCATTGCCCTCGCCCAGGCCAGCGGCGGGAAGACCAACGACAACTTCACCATCCCGGGCACCGAGGCGCAGAACGCCGCGGACATCCTCACCGCCCAGCTGCCGGCCTTCAGCGGCGGCCAGAGCACGATCGTCTTCGCCACCACCGGCGGCAGCGCGAAGGTCACCGATCCGGCCGCCAAGGCCGCGATCGAGACGGCCATGACCAAGCTCAGGTCGGTACCGCAGGTCTCCTTGGTCGTGGACCCGTTCCAGGGCCGGCGGGTGTCGCAGAGCGGCCAGGTCGCGCTCGGGCAGGTGCAGTGGTCGGCCAAGCCGGCCGCCGTGCAGGACGCCAACCTCAACGCCGTCAAGGCCGCGATGAAGCCGGTGCAGGCCGACGGCGTGCAGGTCGAGTACAACGGCAGCGTCTACCCGGGCTGGCGCACGCCGATCTCGGAGGTGCCCGAGCTGATCGGCCTGATCATCGCGTTCGGGATCCTGATGATCACCTTCGGTGCCTTCGCGGCCGCGGGCATGCCCATCCTGGGCGCGATCATCGGCGTGGTCACTACCTTGATGGGCATCACCGCCGTCGCATCGGTGCTGACCATCGCCTCCGCGTCGACCACGGTCGCGCTGATGCTCGGGCTCTCGTGCGGCATCGACTACGGCCTGTTCATCTTGTCCAGGCACCGGACCAACCTGCTCAACGGCATGACCCCGGAGGAGTCGGTGCCGCTGGCCATGGGCACGGCCGGCAGTTCCGTCGTCTTCGCCGGCCTCACCGTGATCATCGCGCTGTGCGGCCTGACCGTCGTGGGCATCCCGTTCCTGACCGTGATGGGCCTGGCCGCCGCGGCGTCGGTCACCGTTGCGCTGCTGATCGCCCTGACGCTGCTGCCGGCGATGCTGGGCTTCGCCGGCACCAAGGTCGCCAAGTTCACCCGGCTGCCGCTGCTCGGCGCCAGGGCGGGGCGGGTGGCCCGTCGCAGCGCGGCCGACCCGGACAGCTCCGCGGGGGCGGGCTGGGCCCGGTTCGTCGTGCGGCGGCGGGTGCCCGTCCTGATCGGCGGGATTGCCCTGCTCGGCGTGCTCGCGATCCCGGCCGCGTCGATCCATCTGGGCCTGCCCAGCGGGGCCTCGCAGTCCAAGGACAACACCCAGCGCAAGGCGTACGACCTCACCACCGAAGGCTTCGGCGCCGGCTACAACGGTCCGCTGCTCATCGTCGCCCAGGGCGTGCACGGCCCCTCGGATACCCGGCAGATCGCCGGGGCCCTCACTAAGCTGCCCGACGTCGCGCAGGTGACCCCGCTGGCCGCGCAGAACGGCATCTCGCTGATCCGGCTGATCCCCAGGTCCGGGCCGAACGACCCGGCCACCGCCAGCCTGGTGCACACGCTGCGCGACCACCGGGCCGCGATCGAAGGCCAGACCGGCGCGCACATCCTGGTCGGCGGCACGACGGCGTCCAACATCGACGTCTCGTCCAAGCTGTCCAGCGCCCTGCCGATCTTCCTGATCGTCGTGGTCGGCCTGGCGTTCATCCTGCTGACGTTCGCCTTCCGAACCATCCTGGTGCCGATCAAGTCGATCCTGGGCTTCCTGCTCTCGATGGCCGCGGCGCTCGGCGCGCAGGTCGCGATGTTCCAGTGGGGCTGGGGCGAGCACATCTTCGGCATCACCCCGTCGGAGACGAT
>WNFC01003776.1_pt1 | contig 18500 bp, 19 predicted proteins | sample 5400541 | NCBI WGS metagenome assembly WNFC01 (sample SAMN13153342, study PRJNA577476) | soil metagenome | isolation source: 120 cm saprolite under Douglas fir tree site 2 hole 2 replicate 1 | place: USA:California | collected 2015-04-18 | reverse complement strand
CACCAGGAAGGAATGCTTGGTCGCCACCTGGATCGTGCCGTGCGCCGTGCTGCCAAGTGCCGCGGCTCGCTCGGCGAGGGTGTCCGAATAATCCTCGACCTCGCCCGCCACCTTGTCGAACAGCTCATGGATGGCGATGAAATTGGCGCCGCGCACGTTCCAATGCGCCTGCTTCACCTGGGCATGCAGATCGATTGCTGCAGCGAGATGCTTGTTGAGCAACTCGATCGATTTGCCGCGGATGTTCTCGGACAGTGTGTTCCTGGTCTGATGCATGGTTCAGGTCTCCCTGGATAGAGCGGCCGGCAGCGGACCGGACCGCGGGGTTCATCGATCGCATGCCGACGCGATCTCTATTGCCAGCATATTGTGTATAGATAGTGCGAGCCCGGCATTGACGCCTCTCATTTTTCAACCGGCAGGCTTGCAGTATTGCAGCTTGTCGGGCACGGACCCCGCCCCAGTCCGATCATCGTTGGCCAAATCGGCGGCAGCTTGCCGTTTCCCCGATCAGCCGCCTAGAGTCCGAGCCAGGAATGCTTTACGGCCTCGGCCGTGGCGAACTCGGCGGGTGTGCCGTTCCAGCGAATTTGGCCCTTGCCGAGTACGGCGATCTCATCCGCGAAAGCGAGGGCAAAGCCAAGATTCTGCTCGACCAGCAGGATGGCAAGCCCCTCGCCCTTGAGACGGGCGAGCACCGCCTCGATCTCGGCGACGATCAGCGGCGCCAGGCCTTCGGTCGGTTCGTCGAGCAGGAGGAGGCGCGGATTGGTCAGCAGCGCGCGGGCCATCGAGAGCATCTGCTGCTCACCTCCCGAAAGCGTCGCCCCGCCGCTCGCCCGCCGCTCGGCCAAGCGGGGGAAGAGCGCATAGACACGCTCGAGCGTCCAGCCATTCGCCGTCGGCGCACGGCGTGCCGCCAGGGTGAGGTTCTCGAGCACCGAGAGGGAGGGGAAGATGCCGCGGGTTTCCGGAACGTAGCCGATGCCGCTGCGCGCGATGCGATAGGAGGATTGCCCGGTCATATCATTGCCGGCAAAGACTATTCGACCCGTGCGCGGTCGGACGATGCCGATGATCGATTTGAGGGTTGTGGTCTTGCCCGCGCCATTGCGGCCGAGCAGGGTCAACACGCGCCCCGGCGCCACCGCGAGCGAGACGCCATGCAGGATATGGCTGTCGCCGTAATAGCTGTTCACGTCGTCGAGCTGGAGGAGGGGCGTGGTCATCGCGCCGTCTCGCCGAGATAGCGGCGGCGCACCTCCGGCGAGGCACGGATCTCGGCCGGCGTACCTTCCGCCAATACGCTGCCGTAATCGAGCACGGTGATGCGCCGGGCGAAGTCGAAGACGATCTCCATGTCGTGCTCGATCACCAGCAGGGCAAGCTCGCCCGGCAGATCGGCGATCAACTTGGCCATTTCGGCGGTCTCGTCGGCGCTCATGCCGGCGGTCGGCTCGTCGAGCAACAGGATCTTCGGTTCGATCGCCAAAGCGAGGCCGATCTCGAGCTGGCGCTGCGTGCCGTAGGGCAGGGTGCCGACGACGGCATCGAGAAAGGGCGTCAGGCGGATCCGCTCGGCGATGGCGGCGGCACGCCGATAGATCTCGGTCGAGCGAACGAATGGTCGCCAGAAGATCGTGCCGGCGCCGACGCCGATCCCCACCGCGACGGCGAGGCTTTCGAGCACGGTCAGATCGGGGAACAGGTTGTTCTTCTGGAAACTGCGCGTCAGCCCGGCGCGTGCCCGCGCGTCGGGCGACAGCGACGTGACGTCGCGCCCCTCGATGTAGACCTGCCCGGCATCCGGCCTCAGCTCGCCCGACAGCAGGTTGAAGAGCGTCGTCTTGCCGGAGCCGTTCGGGCCGACGATGGCATGGCGAGCGCCGCGCGGCAGCTGTAGCGAGATTCCGCGGGCGACTTCGAGCGCGCCGAAGGATTTGCACAGCCCCTCCGCCCTAAACACGGCGTCGGCTCCGCGTCAGCCGCGCCAGCGCGCCGTAGAGTCCCTCGCCGGCGAGCAGCACGATGGCGATGAAGAAGGCGCCCATGATCAGCCCGCCGATGATGACCATGATGAGAACCTCGCCCGAGCTTGTCCACACCAGGAGATCGGGCGACACGAAGCCGGTGCGCTGCGCCTGCAGCGTGCCGGCAAGGGCCGCCAGCATTGCCGCGACGGTAAAGACGGCGAGCTTATAGTGCTGCACCGGGCAGCCGAGGGCGCGGGCGCGATTTTCGTTGCGATGCACCGCCGAGACGACGGCGCCGAACGGCGAGTCGATGAGTCGCGCCAGCGCCAGATAGACCAGCGTCGCCACCGTCAGGGCGACGAGAGCGAAATCCGCGGGATTGGCGAGATCGGCGTCGAGGATCGAGAGGTCGAGCTGCGGGATACCCGAAAGCCCGCCGATGCCGCCGAAGACCTTGTCGCGGGCGAACCATGCCCAGCCCATCTGACCGAAGGCGAGCGTCACCATGATGAAGAAGACGCCGGTAAGATGGATGATGAGCCGGCCGATCACCAGAGCAACCAAGCCGGTCAGTAGAATCGCCAGCGGCAGAGCTGCCGCCGGCGGCCATTTGAGGAAGAGGGTGAGCCCGGCCAGCGCGTAGGCGCCGAGTCCGAAGAAGAGAGCATGGCCGAGCGAGACCATGCCGCCATAGCCGACCAGGAGATCGAGGCTCATGGCGAAGATCGCCGCGATGGCGATCTCGCCGATCCGGTCCTGGCCGGCATAGCCCGAGAACCACCAGGCGGCCGATGCCGCGGCAAGCAGCGCAACGGCCACGATCCGGCGCTGAGCGGGCGGGATGCGGTTCACGCGCTGCGCCGTGCCGGCAACAGGCCGCCGGGCCGGAGCAGCAGCACCAGCACCATGACGGCATAGATCATGAAGCTGGAGAAATCCGGCAGCAGCACCGCGCCGAAGGTCTCTGCCATGCCGATGAGCAGCGAGCCGAGCAGCGCGCCCTTGAGGCTGCCGGGCCCGCCCACGACGACGACGATCAGCGTCGGAATGAGGATGGCGACATCCATGCCGGGATAGATCTGCAGCACCGGCGCGACGACGACGCCGGCGAGGCCGGCGAGCCAGCAGCCGAGGCAGAACACGAAGAAGAAAGCGGCGTCGATGTTGATGCCGAGGCTCGCCGCCATGACGCGATCGTCGACTCCGGCCCGGACCACCGCGCCGAGCCGGGTCCGCTCCAGACCGAGCCAGAGGAGAAGCGCGACGACGAGGCCGAGAGCGATGACGAAAAGCCGATAGGCCGGGTAGAGCTGACCCCAGATGCGGATGCTATCGGCAAGGAAACCAGGCGCCGCGATCGCCTCCTCGTAGTCGCCCCAGATCATGCGCACGACATCAATGCCGATGAAGATGAGGCCGAACGTGACCAGCACCTGTTTCATCGGACTGTCGCCCTGCAGGCGACGCAGCAGGACGGCATAGATCGCCGCGCCGAGTGAAGCGGCGATCAACGGAGCCAGCGCCAGCGCGGCCCAGAACGAGCCGGTGGCGTGAACGAAGGACAAGCCGATGAAGGCGCCCAACATGTAGAGCGTGCCGTGGGCGAGGTTGATGAAATTCATCAAACCGAAGACGACCGACAGCCCGACCGAGAGCAGGAAGAGCAGCATCGCGTATTGCAGCCCGTTGAGGAGCTGGATGACGAGCGACGCGGGATCGGGAAGCATCGGTAAGTCAGACCCGCTTTATCGCCCCTCTCGCCTTGCGCGAGAGGGGACGCATGTCATTTGTCGACCGAGCCTAGAGCTTGCAGCCGTTCGGCGCGTCCTGGACGTTCTTGATGCGGCTGAGGACGTTGAAGTCGATCTTGTCGCCGACCTTCTTGGCCTCGTAGATATAGATGTCCTGAATGATGTTGTTGGTCTTCGGGTCGATCTTGAGCGGGCCGCGCGTGCCTTCCACGCTGACCTCGTGCAGCGCCTTGACCAGCGCCGCCTTGTCGGAGGTCTTGCCGCCATTGGCCTTCAGTGCGGCGTAGATCAGCTTGCCGGTGTCGTAGCCCTGCGCGGCGAATTCCGAGGCGGTGCGGTTGTACTTGGCCTGGAACTTCGCCTGGAAGGCCTTGTTGACCGGGTTGTCGATCGCCGGGACGTAGTTGAGGATGCCGATCACACCCGCGGCCGCATCGCCCTCGCCGGGCAGGTTGAGCGGCGAGATCAGCCAGCCGGCGGCGGTCAGCTTGATCGTTTCCTTCAGGCCGAACTCGCTGAACTGCTTGACCAGCGCGGTCGCCGGCGGGCCGGCGAAGAAGGTGAAGACGGCGTCCGGCTTTTGCTCCTTGATCTTGGTCAGATAGGGGCCGAAATCGCTGATCGGGCCGAAGGGCGGGTATTGCTCGCCGACGATCGTGCCGCCGGCGGCGATGAAGGGCTTCTTGAACCCGTCCATCGCCTGATGGCCGGTCGTGTAGTCGAAGGCGATCAGCGCCGCCGTCTTGACGCCCTGCTTGACCAGCCACGGCCCCATCTCGCGGACGATCTGGTCATTCGAGAACGAGGTACGCATCACCCAGGGGCTGCATTTCTCGCCGGTCGCCTCGTTGTCGCCGGCATTGGGGATGATCAGCGGAATGCGCGAGCCGGCGGCGAAGGCGAAGAGGGCGCCAAGCTCGTTGGAGCCGATCGGACCGACCAACATGTCGGCCTTGTCCTCGAAGACGAGCTTCTTCGCCTTGGCCTGGGCGACGTCGGGTTTGTGTGTCGTATCCTCCTTGAGGATGACGATCTTGCGGCCGGCGACCTCCATGCCGCTCTCCTCGAGCGCCATTGCCAGGCTCTCGCCGAGCTCGTTCGCGAGGGGGACGTAGGGGCCGGCGGAATAAGGCATGAGAAGGCCGATGCGGACCGGCTCGGCGGCGCGCGCCGCCGGCGCAAGCACGAGGGCCAGCATTGCGGCTGTCGCAAGAAGTTTCATCATTGCCGTCCCCCTTTAGCGCAGCCGGTACGATCCCGTCCGGATGCTTCTTTCCAAACTCTTTTAAGCCTAAACTAACCCATGGAAGGTGCCAAGGGCGCGGCACGGTTGAGGAGATAACAATGTCGTATGACGGCGCGGCGATCCGCGAGCTGATCAAGCCGGATCGCGTTCACCGCGACATCTATATCGATCCCGAGCTTTTCGAGCTCGAGATGGCGCGGATTTTCGGGCGGGCCTGGATCTATGTCGGTCACGACAGCCAAGTGGCGAAGCCGGGCGACTACATCGCGACGACGCTCGGACGCCAGCCGGTCGTCATGAGCCGGCATAGCGACGGCACCGTGCATGTCCTCTACAACCGCTGCGGCCATCGCGGCGCCAAGGTGGTCGGCAACCGCGAGGGTAACGTCAAGCATTTCCGCTGCTGCTACCACGGCTGGACCTACCGCACCGACGGCTCGCTGCTCGCCGTGCCGCTCAAGCGGGGCTACGAGGGAACCGAGTTCGATGCCGGCGATCCGTGCTATTCCATGATGCATGTGTCGCGCGTCGAGAACTATCGCGGCTTCATCTTCGCCAGCCTCGCCGAGGACGGGCCGGATCTCGCCACATATCTCGGCGACTCGCGTTCATCGATCGACGACATGGTCGATCGCGCGCCTGCCGGCGAGCTCGAGGTGGTCGGCGGCTGCTTTCGCGTCCTTTTCCGCGCCAATTGGAAGATCTTCCTCGAGAACCTCAACGACACCATGCATCCGATGGTGGTGCACGAATCGTCGGTGAAGGCGGGCGAGATCTGGGCCAAGGAGAACCTGCCCGAGGGAGCGCCGGATCCGCTGCAGATCCGCTTCACCCGCAACAACGGCTTTCCCTACGCCTTCTGGGAGAAGCTGAAGCTCCAGGCGCATGAAAACGGTCATTCCTTCATGGGCGGCATCTTCCCGCCGCGCCGTACCGATCCCGTCTTTCTCGAATACGTGGCGGCGATGGAAAAATCCTATGGCAAGGACCGCACCGAGGAGATTCTCGCCGTCGATCGGCACAACACGATCTTCTATCCCAACACCTCGATTCAGTCCGGCTATCAACAGATCCGCATCATCCGGCCGCTCGCCGTCGATCGTACCCAGATGGATGTCTACGCCTTCCGTCTGAAGGGTGCACCCGACGAGTTCTACAAGACCACGCTGATCTACTCGAACGTCGTCAATTCGCCGGGCTCGATCGTCATGCCGGACGATCATGAGGCCTATAATCGCGTCCAGGAGGGGCTCGTCGCACAAGCGACGGATTGGGTCGATTTGGCGCGCGACGCCGGGCGCGACCATGCCGAGGGCGAATGGCTGACCGCGATCGGCACTAGCGAGCTGCCGATGCGCAACCAATACCGCAACTGGCTACGTTACATGGCGGAGGAGGCGTGACATGGGGCTGATCCTGGGACGCGCCGAGGCGCTCGACGAATCCGATCTGCGCGGTGTCGAGCAGTTTCTCTACCGCGAGGCCGCGTTGCTCGACGACAAAAGCTGGCAGGACTGGCTCGCCCTTTACACCGAGGATTGCTTCTACTGGGTGCCCTCGACGATGAGCCAGGCGGACCCGGTCAACACGGTCTCGCTCTTCGCTGAGAACCGCATGATGATGGAGATGCGGATCATCCGGGTCAGCCATCCGCGTGCTTTCAGCCAGGAATTCCCGACCCGCACCAGCCATCTCGTCGGCAATGTGATGATCGATGCCGATAACGGCGCGACGAGCGACGGTGGCATCAATCCGCGTGCCGACCTCGTCGTCCGCTCGAGCCTGCACGTGTTGGAATACCGCAAGGAGGATCAGCGCATGTTCGGCGGTACGGTTCGGCACTGGCTGCGCCGCGACGGGACCGACTGGAAGATCGCCCTGAAACGCATCGACTTGATCAACTGCGATGCGCCGATGGAGACGGTGCAACTCTTTCTCTAGTCGGCGGATTTGCGGCCTGGCTTGTGTGCCCGGAAGCGCGTCCTTAGAATTCAATGATGACCCCGTTCCGGACCATCCTCGCCGAGGCCGAGCGCCGCAATGGCGGCGCGGCGGGCCTTGCTGCAGTGCTACCGGTGGCGAAGTCGCCGGCGGAGCTCGCTGCGGTCCCGGATGATCGCTACCTCTCGGCGATGTCGCTCCGCATCTTCCGCGCCGGCTTGAAGCATGAGCTGGTCGATGCCAAATGGCCGGCCTTCGAGGAAGTGTTCCATCGCTTCGAGCCGCGCCGCGTGCGCGCCATGAGCGATGAGGCAATGGAGCGCCTGATGGAGGACAAGCGGCTGATCCGCCACTGGGGCAAGCTCAAATCGGTGCGCGCGAATGCCGCGGCCATGGTCGAGATCGCCGAGGAGCAAGGCTCGATGGGTCGTTACCTCGCGGACTGGCCGGACGGCAAAGTCGTCGCGCTCTGGGACGACCTCGCCAAACGCTTCAGCCAGTTGGGCGGCAATTCGGCCGCCTATTTCCTCCGCATGGTCGGCAAGGACAGCTTCATCTTGACGCCCTACGTGGTGAGCGGGCTGAACAAATGGGGCGCCTTCGCCGGCGAGCCCAAGGGCAAAGCCGATCGCGCCAAGGTGGAGGTCGCGCTGCTTGCCTGGGCCAAGGAGGCCAAGCGCCCGCTCTGCCAGGTCAGCATGATTCTCGCGCGCGCGACCGATCGCGCCGCCGGGCCGGCGACTCACCCGTGACCGATGTCGTGCTCGCGCTCCACTATCAAAACGAGGTCTTGCACCCCGAAGGCCGTATTCGTCTCGGCGTCGCCGAGCACAGCGCCGAGCGGACAGCCGTCATCGATGCCGCCAAACGGCTCATCGCCGGCGCCCGTGCTCACGGCGTGCCGGTGATCTCGGTGCGCATCGCCTTCGCGCCGGATTACGCCGAGGTCAAGACCAACGCCGAGATCTGGCGCCGCGTCGTTGCCAACAAGGTGATGGCGGAAGGAAGCTGGGGTGCCGAATTCCATGATGGTCTCGCGCCGGTGCCGGGCGAGGCCGTCATTACCCATACGAGGAATAACGCCTTCTACGCCTCGCCGCTGCAATCGGCCGTCGATCGCCTACAGCCGTCACGTCTGGTCATCGCCGGTATCGCGACCAACTTTGCGGTCGAGAGCACCGCCCGTCATGCCAGCGATGCCGGCTATGATACGGTCGTCGTCGCCGATGCCTGCTCGGCGGCGAGCGCGGAGATCCATCGTGCCAGCCTGGCGAGCCTGGCGATGCTGGCGACGCTTCGTTCCGCCGACGAGATGATCGAGGAATGGAGACGGGGCGGATGAAGGGACTTGAGGGCAAGGTCGCGATCGTCACCGGCGGGGCGACCAGTATCGGCGCGGCCATCGTGCAAGCGTTTCACGCAGCCGGCGCCAAGGTCGTCATCGCCGATATCGACGATGCAGCCGGCGTCGCGCTGGCGACCACGCTGGGCAGCGGCGTCCTCTTCCACCTCACCGATATCACCGACGACGCGCAAATCGCCGCTTGCGTCGCCGCCACGCTGGCGTCGTTCGCCGGCATCGACATCCTCGTCAACAACGCCTGCACCATGTACGACAAGGGGCTGCAGTCGAGCCGCAAGGAATGGCTCGCGTCGCTCGATCTCAACGTCGTGAGCGGCGCGCTCTTCGTCGGCGCGGTGGCGCCGCACATGCGTCGACGCGGCGGCGGCGCCGTCGTCAATTTCAGCAGCATTGCCGGCAAGCAGGGCCAGCGCGGCCGCGCCCTCTACCCGGCAAGCAAAGCAGCGATCCTGCAGGTCACCCGCAACGAGGCGATGGAGCTGGCGGCCGACAGGATCCGCGTCAACACGGTATCGCCCGGCTGGACCTGGTCGGCGACGATCGCCCGGTTGACCAAGGGCGATCGCGCCAAGGCCGATCGCATCGCCGGCGAGTATCATCCGCTCGGTCGCGTCGGCGACGCCGAGGAGGTCGCGCGCGCCGTTCTCTTCCTGTGCTCGGATGACGCTCGGCACATCACCGGAATCGATCTCCCGGTCGATGGTGGTTATGCGATGAGCGGACCGGATCAAGGCACGCCGCGAATGGGCCGTCTCGCCGAATGACGCAGGTATCGAGTTTCGTCCGGCGCCGCGATCGTCAGAACAGGTCGGAGACGGCATAGCGAAGTCTATACCAGGCCAGCCCGACCCATTCATGCGCGGCATAGAAGCTGCGCTGCAATGCCTTGCCAGTCGGCACCAGCGCGGCAGCTTCGGTCTCGGGCAGGGTCAACATCGTCGGTGCCGCGATCACGTTCAGCCCAGCCTGGGCAAAGGCGAAAGCGGCACGCTGCATGTGGAAGCCATGTGTCACCAGCACGATCGTGCCGATGGCATCGCGGCGCAACATCGCCGCGCTGAAGCGCGCGTTCTCCGCGGTGGTCTGCGAGCGGTCCTCGATCCAGCGCACCGTGACGCCGAAATCCTCGGCCAGCCCGTCGCGCATGAGCTCGGCGATCGGCCGCTCGCCGGGCTTCAGAACACCGCCGGTCACCAGGACGGGAAGCGATGTCGCGCGAGCCAGACGGGCTGCGTAGCGCATGCGTTCGAGAGTGTACGGGCCGACCGTCCCGCCGCCATATTCGGGTGACCGCTCCATCTCGCCGGAGAGGATGACGATGGCGCCGGCACCCGATGCGGGAACCGCGGCGATATCGAGCGGCTCTGTCGGCTCCAATGTACGCAGCAGCGAGCCGGCGACCAGCGGCGTCGACAGGGCGTAGAGAAGGAAAACCGCTCCACATTGCATGGCCACGCCGAGCCGCCGGCGACGCCGCGCCAGCCACAGCCCAGCGAGGAACAGCAGGAAGAGGTTGGCCGGCGGCAAGACAAAGAGCTCGGCGAACGGCTGGAGCGAGAAAGTCTCGACCATGCGCTATGGCGCCGGCGGCGCTGCCGGCGCACGCGCGGCGGCGGGGATCGTGGCTTGCGGCACGCCGATGCTCAGCGGGTTGGCACCAAGGCGACGAGCAGCATATTGACGGCGACGTCATCGGCTGAGAGCGGTAGCACCAGGCGCGAGAAACGAATCCACGGGCGCTCCGGCGAGGGTGTGTAGGTCCCGGCATCGGTGGACGGCTTCCGCTCGGCAACGACGCGGCGGTAGTGAGCGAGCACCGCGCCGGTTCCCTGATGATGCGTCACCTCGTCGACGAACTGTCCGGTCGGGTCGCTGCTGCGCAAGCCTTGGCGAACCCGGGTGACCTCGGTGCCGACGAGCCGATAGCGGAAACGCGGCGGCTCGCCCTCGACGTCTAGCAGGACGAGTTGCGGTAAATAGGGCTTCAGCTCGATGGGGTCGATATCGGCACGCGACGGCATCAGCCGGCCGCGCCGCTTGCCGTCCCAGTACTGGTAGATCGCAGCAAGGCGCTGCCCGTCCGGGCTGTTGCCGAAAGCGAGCGCGGCGTTGTTCAGGTCATCCGTTTGGCCCGGAGGCGGGGACAAGCGATGGATTCTCCGATAGTCGTACGGCAAACCGCTATGCAGGCCGAACAGGGAAACCGACAGTGAGAAGCCGCTCCAGCGTTCCGACAGGCGCTGATGATGGGCTAATTGTCGCACGTCGCTGGGTGATAGGATACCTGCTTTTGGCCAGCAATCCTGGCCGACCGCCCGAACAGTCAATGGGGATAGAGGACCATGCTCACCTTCTATTTCGCACCCGGATCGAGCTCGATGGCGGTCCACATTGCGCTGCATGAGGTCGGCGTTCCCTTCGAAAGCCGCCCGATATCATTCGCCAGACGGGACCATCGCGCGCCCGATTACCTGGCGCTCAACCCGGAAGGCAAGGTCCCGACACTGCTGATCGATGGGCGGCCGCTGACCGAGGTGGCGGCGATCCTCTATTACCTCGCCAAGGGCTTTCTCCCGGCCGCCTTGCTGCCTGAAGGCGATGCCGAAGCGGAGGCGCAGGCGATCTCCTGGATGTCTTTCATCGCCGCCACCCTCCACCCGGCGCGCCGGCTGGGGATCGCGCACGCCAGCACGGTGTTCGCGATCGCCGACCGGCGATTGGGGGAGAAGGCGTGGGCGCTGGGGCGTTACTCGATTGCCGACATCCATCTCTTCCGTCTCTATTGGCGCTTCGCCAATTCTCTGAAGCCCGCAGCCGGAACGTTCCCCAGCCTCTCGGCCCATTACGACCGCATGATGACGCGGCCGGCGGTGCGGCGAACGATCGAGATCGAGGCAGCGATCGGCTACGAATTGCCGGCGTAACCCGAGCGACGGCGCGGCTATTCCGATCCCGTCTTCGCGGTAGCGCCTATGCGTGTCTCGCGATATTTGAGGTCGCGATATTCGCCGGAGCGAACGGCGGGATACTTCGCCTCTCCGGGCGGCGCAATGCAGTCGATGACGGCGTCGTAATTGGGGTGCTGGAAGAAGGCGATCGACAGCCGCTTGGCCGAGGCAGCGATGTCGCGCGGCGGGTTGACCACGCGATGCATGTTCGAGACCCAGCGATCGTTGGTCCAGCGCATCAGCAGGTCGCCGATATTGACGACGAAATTCGCCGGGTTGGTTTCGACGTCGATCCAGGCGCCGTCGCGCGTCAGGACCTGCAGCCCGCCGGGTGCGTTCTCGCCGTTGAGAATGGTGAAGGCGCCGTAGTCGGTGTGCTCGCCGGCACGCAACTGACCGGTCTGCGGCGCCGCCATCTGCGCCGGATAGAAGTTGAGACGCATGGCGGTGATATGCCTGTCGATCTTGCTCTCGAAGAAGCCCTCGTTGAGCCCCAGGGCAAGAGCGGTCAGCCGCATGAGGAGCGCCGCCAGCTCTTCCATCGCGGCGTAGTAGCGTGCGGCGGCCTCGGCGAAGCCGGGAGGCTCGGCGGGCCAGAGATTGGGGATGAAATATCGGCCGCCTTCCGCGCCGGTATAGTAGGGATCGGCGGGCCAGCTCTCTCGGCCGAAATGATAGTATTCCTTGAGGTCCGGCGGCGTCGCGCGGTCATTGCCATAGGACAGCGCCTCGATACCGAGCGCCCGGTAACCGCGCGGCGTCGCCGGGACCGGATGGATTGCCTTGCGCTTCTCGGCGAGCGGCAGGGCGAAGAAGCCGTGCGCCTTGACGCGCAGCGCGTCGATGTCAGGCACCGGCACGCCGTGCCCGGTGATCGTGAAGAAGCCGACCTCCTGGCACGTCCGGTCGATCGTGCACGCCACCGCGCGGCGATCGTCGATACTGCCGTGGTGGGCGGCGGAGAGGTCGATGACGGGGATGGTGCGCAGGATGGTCCGCTCTCCTCAATGGAAGTAGGCGCCGCCGTCGACGACCAGGGTCTGCCCGGTGATGAACGCCGAGTCAGGACCGGCAAAAAAGGCCACCGCGCCGACGAGATCGTCCGGGGTCATGTCGCGCGCGAGAACCCGGCCGCGCAGCGACGGCTCCTTCACACGCTCGACCAGGCCGGGATTCTTGCGGACGCCATCGCTGACCGTGAAACCGGGCGCCATGCTATTGACCAGAATGTTGTGGCGTCCAAGCTCGGTCGCGAGGGCCCGCGTCAGCGACACCACGGCACCCTTGCTGGCGACGTAATGCGCCATGTAGGGGTTGCCCTTGAAGGCGACGCCGGACGAGATATTGATGATGCGCCCGCCGCCCGCCGATTTGAACGCTGGCAGCGCCGCCCGGCAGGCGAGAAAGATGCCGAGCGTGTTGACCTCCATGACCCGGCGCCATTCCGTCGGGTCGATCTCCTCGAACGGCTTGGGCGTCAGGGTCGAGTAGATCCCGGCATTGTTGACCAGGATGTCGAGGCGCCCAAACTCGTCCAACGCGGCGGCGACCATCGCCGCCGTGTCCTCGGCCGATGCGACATCGGCGGCGACGCCGCGGGCTCGGTGCTTGTCACTCTCGCGCAACCGAGCGGCTGCCGCTTCGGCGCCGTCGCGATCGGCGATGACGATCCCGGCGCCGCGTCTGGCGAGCTCCGCGGCGATCGCGAAGCCGATCCCCATGGCGCCGCCGGTGACGAGAGCGATTTTTCCGCTGAGGGGCAAGGCCCGGTCCTCCGGATGCTACTCCGCCGCCGTCGCCGTGCCTGTCGGGCTCCTGAAGGCGGCTAGCAGATTGGCCTCGCGCGCCTTGACCTTGGCGAGATTCTTCTCCTTGACGTGACCGAAGCCGCGGATCTGCTCCGGCAGGGCGGCAATCTGCATCGCCAGCGCGTGGTTCCCGCCGTCGAGCGCGGCGATCACCGATGCCATTGTCGTCTCATATTCGCCGATGAGACGGCGCTCGGTCTTGCGCTCCTCGCTGTAGCCGAAGATGTCGAATACCGTGCCGCGCAAGCCCTTCAGCTTAGCGAGCAGCTTGAAGGCCTGGAACATCCAGGCGCCGTAAGGGCGCTTCTGCAGCTCGCCGGTGGTCGCGTCGCGGGCGGCGAAGAGCGGCGGGGCGAGGTTGAATTCGAGGGTGAAATCGCCCTCGAACTGGCCGCGCAGCTTCTTGAGGAAGTCGCCGTCGGCGTAGAGCCGCGCCACCTCGTACTCGTCCTTGTAGGCCATCAGCTTGTAGAGCGACTTGACGAAAGTCTCGGCGAGGCCGGTGCGGCCCCTGGCCTTCTCCTTCTCCGCCTGCTCGACACGCACCACGGCGGCGCGATAGCGCTCGGCATAGGAGGCATCCTGATAGCGGGTCAGGAGCTCGACGCGGCGGGCGACCAGCTCGGCGAGGCTCTGCGCCGGCTTCGGCTCCTCGCGCATCACCGGGCGCGCCTGCGCCTCGACGGCGGCGCGATCATGCGCGGCGAGCCGGCCCCAGTTGAAGGTGCGCTTGCTATTCTCGACGGCGACGCCGTTGAGCTCGATCGCCCGCTCGATGGCATCGAGGCTGAGCGGGATGAGGCCTTTCTGCACGGCATAGCCGAGCATGAAGAGATTGGTGGCGATCGAATCGCCCATCAGCGCCGTAGCGATTCCGGAGCCGTCGACGAAATCGATGCCGTCCTTGCCTGTCGCGTCGCGCCCGATCGCGTCGCGCAACGTGCGCTGCATCCCGGCGGCCTCGAAATCGATATCGCCGTTGAGCACGAAGGAGGCGGTCGGCGTCAGCGCCGAGTTGATCACCGCCCGCGTCACGCCGTTCTCGATGCGCGACAGCGCCGTCGGGCTGGCGGCGACGACCATGTCGCAGCCGAGCACCAGCCTGGCGCCGCCGGCGGCGATGCGCACGGCATGGATGTCCTCGGGCCGGGGCGCGAGGCGGACGTGGCTCATCACGGCGCCGTTCTTCTGGGCGAGGCCGGTGAAGTCGAGAACCGTGCAACCCTTGCCCTCGAGATGCGCCGCCATGCCGAGCAGCGCGCCGATGGTGATGACGCCGGTGCCGCCGATGCCGGTAACCAGGATGCCGTAGGGTTCGGCGAGGGCGACCGGTACGGGGAGGGGGAGCGCGGCGAAGGGATCGGCGGCGACCGCGGCGAGCTTGCGCGAAGCCTTGCGCAGGGAGCCGCCATGCACGGTCACGAAGCTTGGGCAGAAGCCTTTGACGCAGGAGAAATCCTTGTTGCAGTTCGACTGGTCGATCGTCCGCTTGCGGCCGAGCTCGGTCTCCAGCGGCTTGACCGAGACGCAGTTCGACTTGTCCGAGCAGTCACCGCAGCCCTCGCAGACGGCGTCGTTGATGAAGACGCGCTTCGGCGGATCGGGGAAGGTGCCGCGCTTGCGGCGGCGGCGCTTCTCGGCGGCGCAGGTCTGGTCGTAGATCAGGATGGTGAGGCCGCCGACCTCGCGCAGCTCGCGCTGTACCTGGTCGAGCTCGTCGCGGTGGCGGATGGTGACGCCTGATGCGAAATCGGTGCCGAGCGGGTATTTGTCGGGCTCGTCGGTGACGACGACGATCTGCCGCGCCCCCTCGGCGGCGACCTGGCGGGTGATCTCCGGCACGGTGAGCTGGCCATCGACCGGCTGTCCGCCGGTCATCGCCACCGCGTCGTTGAAGAGGATCTTGTAGGTGATGTTGACGCCGGCGGCGGCGGCCGCGCGGATGGCGAGCAGGCCGCTGTGGAAATAGGTGCCGTCACCGAGATTCTGGAAGACGTGCTTTTCGCTGGTGAACGGCGCCTGGCCGATCCAGCTCGCCCCTTCGCCGCCCATGTGCGAGAAGGTCATGGTGCGGCGCTGCGGGATGAAGATCGCCAGCGTGTGGCAGCCGATCCCGGCCATCGCCCGGCTGCCTTCCGGCACGCGCGTCGAGGTGTTGTGCGGGCAGCCGGAGCAGAAATAGGGCGTCCGCGTCTGGTAGGGGGAGGGCGTGCCGAGGATGCGCTCCAGCCCGTCGAGCCGCGCCATGCGTTGCGCGAGCTCGGGCATCTCGCCGTTGAGGCGGCCGAGCCGCTCGGCGATGACCCGCGCCACCATGGTCGGCGTCAGCTCGCCCTCGGTCGGCATCAGGATGCGGCCGTCGATATCGCGCTTGCCGATGATGCGCGGGCGCTGCGCGGCGTCGACATGGTAGAGCAGCTTGACGAGCTGGTCCTCGATCAGCGGTCGCTTCTCCTCGACGACGAGGATCTCCTCGAGCCCGGCGGCGAATGCCTTGGCGCCGTGCGGCTCGAGCGGCCAGCTCAGCCCGATCTTGTAGAGGCGGATGCCGAGACGCGCCGCCTTGGCGTCGTCGATGCCGAGATCGTCGAGCGCCTGGCGCACGTCAAGATAGGCTTTTCCCGTGGCGGCTATGCCGAGACGTGCCTGGGGCGGATCGAAGACCATGCGGTCGAGACGGTTGGCGCGGGCGAAGGCGAGCACCGCCTCCATCTTCGGCCCGTGCAGCCGGCGCTCCTGCTCGAGCGCGGTATCGGGCCAGCGGATATTGAGGCCGCCCGGCGGCAGCTCGTGGTCCGCCGGAATGACGATCGCAACGCGTGCCGGATCGACCGAGACGGAGGCCGAGCTCTCGACCGCCTCGGCGATCGTCTTGAAGCCGACCCAGCAGCCGGAATAGCGCGAGAGGGCGAGGCCGATAAGGCCGAAATCGAGATATTCCTGGACGGTCGCCGGATTGATCACGGGGATCATCGCGGCGATCAGCACCTGCTCGCTCTGATGCGCGAGGGTCGAGGATTGGCAACCGTGATCGTCGCCGGCGAGGAGCAGGACGCCGCCATGCTTCGAGGTGCCGGCGGCGTTGGCGTGCTTCAGCGCGTCGGTCGAGCGGTCGACGCCGGGGCCCTTGCCATACCAGATGCCAAAGACGCCATCGACGGTGGCACCCTCGTAGAGATTGACCTGCTGGCTGCCCCAGATCGCGGTCGCCGCGAGGTCTTCGTTGACACCGGGCTGGAACTTGATGCGGCGGCGCTCGAGAAAGCGCTTCGCTGCCCACAGCGCGTTGTCATAGGCGCCGAGCGGCGAGCCGCGATAGCCGGAGATGAAGCCGCCGGTCGTGAGCCCCGAGGCTTCGTCGCGCTCGACCTGCATGATCGGCAACCGGACGAGCGCCTGGACGCCATTCAAATAGACGCGTCCTGATGGCAGAACGTATTTGTCGTCGAGCGAGACCTGCGCCAGCTGCATCCGGATGCCCCGATGGTGAAAGCGCGAGTCTAGGGGGATTTGACGGGGGTGACAATCTTCACCCCCGTTCGCTAGAACGGGGTGCCGTCGAGCGTGATCTCGCCGCTGCGGGGCTCGATCTCGATGACCCAGAGGTCGGGGTCGCGGCCGGCCTGGCGGGCGATATAGCCGTCGGCCGCCGCCTCGTCGACCGGCTCGGTGCCGGTGGCGCGCTGCCAGATGAGATCGCCCGCCGGGTCCTGCGCCCGGTTGAGAACGACACAGCCGCGCTCGCGGCGGTTGACCTTGACGAGGATGGCACCGGCGTCGGCGTCGCCCTTGCGCAGGACGGTCACCGGAATCGCCTGTCCGTCATAGCGACGGATCAGCGCCTTCACCCACAGCCCTGACTTGAGACGCGGTTGCATGCCGGGTCTTATAGCCGAGAGAGCGGCGACCGGCGAGCGGCGCCGGTTTATGCAGCCATGTCGAAGAAAAGCACCTCGGCATCGGTCTCGGCGCGGATGACGAGAGCGGGCTCGTCCTTGATCGCCGCGCCGTCGCCCGCCGTCATCGCCACGCCGTTGAGCGTCACCGCGCCGTTGGTGACCTGGAGCCAGCCCAGCCTTCGGTCACGCATTCTGGGTTCGACGGAGTCGCCGGCGGCCAGTCTTCCGGCATAGAGATCGACATCCTGGTGAATGGTCAGCGCGCCCTGCCTGCCGTCGCGGCTGGCGACCAGATGCAGGCGGCCTTTCGCGTCGAGCGGAAAAGCGCGCTGCTCGTAGCTCGGCGCCAGATGGTTTCGCTCGGGTAAAATCCAGATCTGCAGGAGATGCACCGGCGCGTCGGATGACGGGTTGAACTCGCTGTGCCGTATCCCGGTGCCGGCGGTCATGCGCTGGACCTCGCCGGGCCGGATCACCGCTCCGGTGCCGATCGAGTCCTTATGCTCGAGGGCGCCTGCGAGCACGTAGGTGAGGATCTCCATGTCGCGATGAGGGTGCGTGTCGAAGCCGGTGCCAGGTGCGACAACATCCTCGTTGATGACGCGCAGCGGGCCGAAACCCATATGGGCGTCGTCATGGTAGTGGCCGAACGAGAAGCTGTGCCGGCTGTCGAGCCAATCGAAGCGGGCGTGGCCGCGTTCTTCGGCCGGGCGTCGCGTGATCATGACAACATGCCCGTCAGTGCTTGTGGGCAAGCTTCGCCGCGATCTCGGCGACGTGCTTGCCCTGGAAACGCGCGATCTCGAGCTCGTTCGCCGAAGGCTTGCGGCTGCCGTCGGGGGCGGCGAGAGTCGTGGCGCCGTAGGGCGTGCCACCGGTGATCTCGGCCATGTTCATCAGGCCGGCGGCGGAATAGGGGACGCCGACGATGATCATACCCTGGTGGAGCAAGGTCGAATGGAACGAGGTGATCGTCGTCTCCTGCCCGCCATGCTGGGTCGCTGTCGAGGCGAAGACACTGCCGACCTTGCCGATGAGCGCGCCCTTGGCCCAATGACCGCCGGTCTGGTCGAGGAAGTTGCGCATCTGCGCCGCCATGTTGCCGAAGCGCGTCGGCGTGCCGAAGATGATGGCATCGTAACTCGGCAGCTCGTCGACGGTGGCGATCGGCGCCGCCTGGTCGAGCTTCATGTGGGCACCGCGCGCGGTCGCTTCCGGCACGAGCTCTGGAACGCGCTTCACCGTTACCTCGGCGCCGGCCGAGCGCGCGCCCTCGGCGACGGCGCCGGCCATCGTCTCGACATGGCCGTAGGCGGAGTAGTAGAGGACCAGAATCTTCGTCATCGCCATCTCCCTTCGCCGCTGGATCAACCGGCGGTTTGCGGGGCGAACTTGGCGAGCGCCGGGACGCGAAGCGCGAAGGCACCGTCGCCGAGCAGCGCCTGAACGATCAACGCCATCGTCCAGAAGGCAGGAAATTCCCAGCCGCCGCCCGGATTCGAGAATACCCAGCCATGGGCGCCGTGGTCGAAAATGATAGCGCCGAGCAGGAGCGGCACCAGCGCGACCGC
>WNFC01002895.1_pt1 | contig 18504 bp, 14 predicted proteins | sample 5400541 | NCBI WGS metagenome assembly WNFC01 (sample SAMN13153342, study PRJNA577476) | soil metagenome | isolation source: 120 cm saprolite under Douglas fir tree site 2 hole 2 replicate 1 | place: USA:California | collected 2015-04-18 | reverse complement strand
ACCAACTCGTTGAGCTCGTCGAGTGCGGACTTTGCCTGTCGCTTGCTGATGCCGATCTTGTCGGCTAGGTAGGCCGTCATCTGCGTCTGCGTCATCCTCCACCTCCCAAACGCCTATCAATACTGAACAACATGCATGAGCGCAGCGCGAAGTTCAATATAGGCTTGGCTCTCACGGCCCCGAGACTCTACGAGCTTGAACCGAACGGCACTGCTACTGCGATTGATTTCCGGTTAAGCGGCTTTCTGCGAGACCACCGTCCCGTAGGTGTTTCTAACGCGATAATGGAAAGGATTTTATCATGTTAGAAAGGCAGGCAATTATCGACTCAGGTTCCGGCCGGCGTGAAGCCCTGAAATCGCCTGAATCGAGACGGCTGGCCCAGGCGGAGGCTATCAGCCCAAGCAGACCGAACCGGCTATGCGCTCAATTCGCCGAGCAGCGCCTTGGCGTCTTTCAGATCGGGCAGGTCGAAACCCTCGGTGAACCAGCCGTAGATGTCGGCGAGCATCGCGCGCGCCTCGTCGGTCTTGCCCTGCCGCTTGAGCAGGCGGGCAAGGCTGATCGTCGCGCGCAGTTCGAAAAATCTTGCCTTCTGGCGGCGGGCGACTTCGATCGCCCTGCGGAAACAGTTCTCCGCCTCCGCCTCGTCGGGCGGGTCACGCATCAGCAGTAGTTCGCCCTTGACCCCATAGAGTTGTGGCTCGTCTGTTCTCTCGCCGCCACGTTCCGTTTCTCTTAGCGCCGTGGCCACCGTCATAAGGCCTTCTTCCGTGTGCCCGTTTTTGCAATAACTGTCTGCCAGATGGGCGTAAAGCGATGTGGTTGCCGCGAAGCCCTCAAGGGCCGGAAGAGCTCGTGACATCTCGGCGAGACCTTCCTGCCCCCGCCCCTCATCGGCCAGCGCCCAACCCCGAAAAATAGTGGCGGCCGCGACATGTGTGCGCATCTCGTGCTCGGTGGCGATGACAAGGAGTTCTTCGGCTCGTTCCAGGGCTGCCCGGCTGTCCCGAAGAAGTACATGATTCAGAGCCTCCCGCAACAAGGCGTTGGCAACGGAAGCTGGCTCAGAGAGCCGGCGTATGGTGTCCAGAAACTCACGGCCTTTTCTGAGTGCAGCCACAGGATAGCCGAGCAACAGTAGTGTCGTGGAAAGGGTGACGGTTGCGATGCAGGTTGCGAACTGTGCGTATTGAGCCTCGCCAGAGTTGCGGAAGGGGCCGGGGCCGAAGAGCGCGATAGCCAGTTTGAGATGCTCGCGTGCTGCTTCGAGTTGGCCGAGGTAAGAAGCAATCATGCCGAGCACGAAATGAGCCCCCGCGACCATCGCCGTAGCCTTCGCTGCTTCGGCGAGGCCCAGTGCCAGCTGAGCCAACTCTCGCGCTACGCCATATTCACGCCGGACTAAACGGAAGTGCGCCAACTGCAACAGCGCCTCCATCTGCTCCGCATTTGCGCCAAACTGCTCAGACAACTCCCGTGCACGAATCAGTACTGGTTCACGTCCCGGATCTATCGGACTCAAAACAAAGAGTGAGCGGCTTAAAGCCATTTGCAGGTCAAATTCCTGTCGGTCACGAGCCGCACTCTCGGGCAGGCTCTTGAGCAGCTCGAGTGTCCTTTTGAAATAAGCGACCGCCTCGGAATGGGCGGTCTGCTGCGCCGCCAGGCGGCCTGCCCGCCCAAGGTATTCGACCGCTTTGCGCACATTGCCGCTGCGCTCGTAATGATGGGCCAGTTCGGACAGATGGTCCTCGAGCCGATCGGAAAACAGTGCCTCTATCGCCCGAGCTGCGCGTTCGTGAAGCAGCCGGCGGCGTTCAACGAGCACTGAGTTGTAAGCGACCTCCAGGGTCAGGGCATGCTTGAAGGTGTATTCGACATCGCCCATCGCGGGCTGCTCGTAGATGAACTCGGCGAGTTGCAACGCCGCCAGCATCCGCTCCAGTTCGTCATCTGATTTCCCGGCCACCTGCTTGATTAGGCCCGATGAAAACTCTCTGCCCAGAACCGCGAGGGTCTGCAGCAACTCCTTTTCCACAGCGGGCAGCCGATCGATGCGGGAGGCGAGGATCGCCTGCACCGTGGGCGGAACACGAATCTCGTTAAGCGGCTTCACCAGCTTTGCCGCTCCATTGCGCGCGAGCACCCCCTGCTCGACCAGCGACTGGAAAATCTCTTCCATGAAGAAAGGATTGCCCTCGGTCCGTTCGATGATCAGGCGCTTGAGCGGCAAGGTGCTTTCATCATCGCCCATCAGCGCGATCAGCAACCCCTGGGCCCCCTCCCTGCCAACGGGTCGAGCCGCAATTGGCTGTAGTAGGTCTTGCTACCCCATGGATGGTGGTACTCGGGGCGGTAGTTGACCAGGAGCAGGATGCGGGCTGTCGCGATGCCATCCACCAACAGATTGAGCAGGGCCTGCGTTTCGCTGTCGATCCAGTGGAGGTCCTCGAACTCGACGATCAGCGTCTGGCTTAGGCTTTCGCGCACCAGAATTCGCTTGATCGCCTCCAAGGTCCGCCGCCGTCTGGTCTGCGGGTCCAGTGGCGCCAACGGGTCGTCACTCTCAGAAATGCCCAGCAAGGAATAGAGGTATGGCAAGGTGTCTTCCAGCGTGCGGTCGAGAATCACTACCTTGCCGGCGACCTTCTCGCGCCTGGCGCGTTCGTCATCTTCCGTAGCGATCTTGAAGTAGCTTTTGAGCAGGTCGATGACCGGCAGGTAGGCCGAGGCCTTGCCGTGCGAGACCGAATAGGCTTCCAGCACGAGGCACCCGCTTTGCGCGACCGCCTTGAACTCGAAAAACAGGCGCGACTTGCCCACTCCTGGGTCGCCCATCGCGGCGACGATCTGACCGTGGCCATCGCGGGCCGATTCCAGTGCGCGGCGCATCTCGGCTAGTTCCGCCTGGCGCCCCACGAACTTTGTGAACCCCCGCCGTGCCGCGACCTGCAGCCGCGTGCGCAACGGGCCCAGTCCCGTGACCTCGAAAAGCTCGACTGGATCATTGACGCCCTTTATCCGCGCCGGCCCCAGCGGCTTTAGTTGAAAGTAGCCCTCCGCCAGCCGTCGCAGGCTTGCGCTAACTACCACCGCGCCGGGATTGGCCAGCGTCTGCAGCCGCGCCGCAAGCCCAGTGGAATGGCCAATCGGCGTATACTCCGCGTGTCCTTCGCCGGTCTGAATCGAACGGACCACTACCTCGCCGGTGTTGACGCCGACCCGCGCCTGCAAATTGATTCCCTTCTCCGCGCGCAGCCGTTCAGCGTAACGGCGCATCTCCTCCTGCATCCGCAGGGCAGAATAGAGCGCGCGCTGGGGATGGTCCTCGTGCGCGATCGGGGCGCCGAACAGGGCGAAGATGCCGTCGCCGGTTGATTGCACGATGTAACCGTCGTAGCGATGGACCGCGTCGATCATCAGCTTGAGCGCCGGGTCGACGATGGCGCGCCCCTCCTCGGGGTCGAGGTCCTCCATCAACTCCATCGAGCCCTTGATGTCGGCGAACAGCGCGGTGACCGTCTTGCGCTCGCCGTCGATCACCTCCGTTGCCGGAACTGCGTCGCTCAATCGAACCGGTGTTTGGCCGGGCACCGAGCGAGACAGCGGCCCGGATGCGTCAATCGCGGTGCCACATTCTCCGCAGAATCTTTCGCCCGGCTGGATGGGGGTGCCGCATTTTGGGCACGCGGCAGCGAGCGGTGTCCCGCAACTCGTACAGAATTTGCGGCCTGTTCGATTGTCCGCGCCACATTTGGAGCAACGCATTAAACACGGGCTCCGGTGCCTGAATTAGTAGGACAGGCGTCCCTGCCTGTCGAAGTCGCGCGTTGCGCGCCACCATTTATCTCACCGGCTGCCGCGGCAAGTATGGCATTTGGGAGACGAGGTTGCACGGTCGATGGATTAAAAGGTTGCGCGAGCGTAGATGCTCGCGCATCGGCGACAGGCAGGGACGCCTGTCCTACTATTTTTTTCAGTCGCCCAGCTCCTTGATTAGGGTCTTCGCTTCCTTCAGATCGGGCAGGTCGAAACCCTCGGTGAACCAGTTGTAAATTTCGGCGAGCATTCCATGCGCCTCCTCGCGACGCCCCTGCTTCACCAACAGTCGCGCAAGGCTGGTCGTTGCGCGCAACTCGAAAAGCCGTGCTGCCTGGCGCCGTGCAACGTCTATAGCTTGACGAAGAGAGCACTCCGCTTCCGCCTCGCTGCGCGGATCCTTAAGCAGCGTCAACTCACCCTTAAGCCGGTAGAGTTCCGCTTGGAGGAATGGGGTCTTCTGACTTCTTACAAGCGCCTCTTTTATGGTAGTGAGCCCTTCGTCAGGCAGTCCGTTTCTGCCACAGACTTCGGCCAGCGCAACGGCTAACCAGTCAACCGGCGGGACCGTGCCTGAAAACCGCGTTATGATCCGCTCCATTTCGCCCAGGCCTTCCTTGACTCGGCCAGCATCAACGATCAACCAAGCGCGGAAGAATATGCTAAGCAAGTGCCCAATGGGCAACTCGTGTTCGGCGGTGATGGCGGCCAGTTGCTCGACCTGCTCCGCCACGCCCCGAATGTCGCGCAGCCCAATGAGATGGGTTATGACGTGCATGCCACGCGCGACTGTATTAATAAAACGCTCCGAGCCCGGGCGCGCAATGTCTAGCGCATCTTTGCTTCTTTTCAGCGCTATTATCGGATAGCCGAGGACAAACAGCGTAAGGCCAAGTAAGAACGGTGCCGACTGGACCATTGCTGAAACCTGGCCGAATGTGCGAATAGGACGAGCGCCCGATAACTCGATAGCGACCTCAACGTGCTCGCGAGCCTGCTCGAACTGCCCCAGCATGAGTCGCTGAATGCCAATTCCAGCATGCGCTGCTGAAAGCACGTCGGCATCTTGCGCCTGCTCGGCCAAGGCAAGGGCCTTCTCACATAGTTGCAGCGCCAGAAGAGGTTCCGAGTGTGACCATCGCAGGGAAGCCAGAGACAGCGTCACCTCCATTATCCGGTTGTCGCCGAGCTGCTCGCACAATTCCAGTGCACGCGTCAAAGCTTTTTCACGTTCGGCTGATCCCGGACCCATCGCTACGAGCAGCGATTCGCTCAAAGTAATCTGTAGTTCCAACTCGTAGCTGGTGCGGTCGGCGCCGTCCGGAAGCCGCTTGATAAGCTCAAACGCCCGCGTCACGTATCCCACCACTTCCGAGTGCGCCACCTGCTCCGCGGCCCTTCGCGCCGCTCGCCCAAGATATTCGACCGCCTTGCGCAGATTGCCGCTGCGATCGTAGTGATGCGCCAGCTCAGTCACGTAATCGTCAAGCCGCTCAGCGAACAATCGCTCGATCGCTTCGCCCGTCCGCTCATGCAGCGCTTTTCGCCGCTCGATAAGCACCGAATTGTAGGCGACCTCCTGCGTAAGCGCATGCTTGAAGGTGTATTCAACGCCTTCTGGTGCGGGCTGCTCGTAAATGAATTCGGCGAGTTGTAAAGCTGTGAGCAGCCGTTCGAGTTCCTCGTCCGATGTCGCGACCAGGTATCGCACCAGGCTCAACGAGAAATCCCGGCCGATCACTGCAAGCGTTTGCAGCAACTCCTTCTCCGCTGAGGGCAATCGGTCGATGCGCGACGCGAGCACCGCCTGTACCGTTGAGGGAACGCGAATCTGGTCAAGCTCCTTGGTGAGCTTTAATGCTCCATTGCGTAGCAGCACGTCCTGCTCGAAGAGTGCCTGAACCATCTCCTCGATGAAGAAGGGATTGCCTTCAGTACGTTCCAGGATGAGCCGTTTGAGGCCAGGCAGATCGGCGGGCCTCGCGGCACTAACCTCGCTCCCGCCCCTGACAGGCTGGAAAGCCTGTCCTACTGCAGAAGGGCCGGCGAGAGGCCCGGAGGAAGGAGCGGAAATAAAAAGCAGCGTGTCGAGCATCTCTTCGGCGCTCTCGGGGCGCAGCGGGTCGAGCCGGAGCTGGAGGTAGTAGGTCTTGCTGCTCCACGGATGCTGATACTCAGGGCGGTAGTTGACCAGCAGCAGAATCCGCATGGTCGCGATCCCCTCGACCAGCACACTGAGCAGCGCCTGCGTCTCAGCGTCAATCCAGTGCAAGTCCTCAAAAATGACGATCAGCGGCTGATTTAGACTTTCACGCATGAGCACCCGCTTGATCGCTTCCAATGTGCGCCGCCGCCTGAGCTGCGGCTCCAACTGCGCCATCGAATCGTCGTTTCCATGTACGTCGAGCAACACGAACAGGTACGGCAGCGTGTCTTCCAGACCGCGATCGAGCGCGAGCACCTTCCCGGTGATCTTTTCGCGCCGTTTGCGTTCCGCGTCCTCAGAGGTGATTTCGAAGTAATTCTTAAGCAGCTCGATCACCGGCAGGTAGGCGGAGGCCTTGCCGTGCGAGACCGAATAGGCCTCCAGTACCATGCACCCGGACTGAGAAGTCACCTTGAATTCGTAAAATAGCCGCGACTTGCCGACCCCAGCCTCGGCGATCGCCGCCACGATCTGGCCGTGCCCGGTTTTGGCCTGTTCGAGCGCACGCCTGAGTGTGTTCACCTCGCGCTCGCGCCCGACAAACTTCGTGAACCCCCGCGCGGCCGCGCGCTGGAGTCGCGTCCGCAATGGTCCCAGCCCGGTTACCTCATATACGTTGATCGGCTCGGCAAGACCTTTGACCCGCGAGGGACCGCGCGACTTGAGCTGGAAATAACCCTCGACCAGGCGCCGCGTATGCTCAGTAATCGCGATCGACCCGGTCGGTGCTATCACCTGCATCCGTGAAGCGAGATTGGCCGTATGTCCAATCGGGGTGTACTCGGTATGGCCGTCGGCGGTGGTCAGCGTTCGCACCACCACCTCGCCGGTGTTGATCCCAACCCGTGCCTCCAGCGGCGTGCCGCCGTCGGCGACCAATTTCGCCGAATACCTCCGCGTCGCCTCCTGTAAGCGCAGCGCCGCGTATAGCGCCCGCTGCGGATGGTCTTCGTGTGCGACGGGCGCCCCGAATAGCGCAAAAATGCCGTCGCCGGTCGACTGCACGATGTAGCCGTCGTAGCGGCGCACCGCCTCCATCATTAGTTTGAGCGCCGGGTCTATAATCGCTCTCGCCTCTTCAGGGTCGAGGTCCTCCATCAGTTCAGTCGAGCCTCTGATATCGGCGAATAGCGCTGTGACGGTCTTGCGCTCGCCGTCGGATAGCTCATTGGATACGAGAGGTAGGGCATGGTCCGCGATGGTTATTTCCCGGCCGATCAAGGTTTGCCTGCGGACCTGTGACGGCGCAGCACCGGGCTTAATCGAGCTACCGCATTCCTGGCAGAATTTTGCGCTGGGAGGATTCTTAAAACCGCACTTCGCACATGGAATCTGGAAGGCGGCGCCGCATTCGATGCAAAATTTCGCCGCCGATTGATTATCGGCATTACAATTCGGGCAGCGCATTCCCCTTCCCTAGCAAGGTGCGGAAAAAGGCGCTCCGCACCCTGCTTTCCCTCTCTGTAATCTCCCGCGGGGGAGAACTAAACGAAGGACCAGTTTTATCACAGGGTGCGGAAAGATTTTTCATAAAGAAATTGGTTTATCCGCACCCTGCTAGGCTGCGGACTCGAAGCATCCATATCAAAATGTGAACGACAATGTTATTGGCCTAAGTACCTCTCTCTTTGTCAGGGCGCGCCCTGCAGAGCGGACCCGAAATGTGGAGGTAAATCGTCATGGCTGCGAGACTTCCGTATCTCAGTCGGGAAGAGCTGCCCGAGCAGGACCGCGAACTGTTCGACCGCATCAGCCGTGAGCGAGGCGGCGCCCCAGTCGGTAATATCTTTCGTACGCTAGCCAACGCGCCGAATCTATTCCGACGCTTCAACGCGCTGGGCGGTGAACTTCGCAATGGCACTCAGCTTGACCCGAAGCTACGGGAACTTGCCCTGATGACGGTGGGGCGGTTGACAGAGGCCGAATACGAGTTCGTGCACCATTGGAACATCTCGCTTCAGGTGGGCGTCCGGCGTGAACAACTCGAGCAGCTCGCCGACTTCGAAAGTTTATCGCTGTTCAACGAACAGGAGCGTGCTGTGATGCGCTATGCAGCCGAGGCGACGCGCGAGGTCAAGGTCAGCGATGCGACGTTCGAGGCCCTGCGCGGATTCCTCGACAATCGGCGCATCATCGAACTGGTGATGAATGTAGCGTTTTACAATGCCGTGGTACGCATTCTCGTGCCGTGCAAGGTCGAACTCGAACCGACCACGAAGAAAAACTGACAGGCCCGGCGACCAAGTCGCCAATGGCCGATCGGTTTTACCGAACCAAATGTTTCGTGATTCAATTAATTCCATTGTTAAGTGATTCGGTTGCACCGGTCCCTGCCTTGAGATAGTTTACGGGTAGCTATATGGGGCGGTCGTCGCGACTCGCCTCCGGTTGGCTGGTAGGGGTTATTGTTTGGTTTGGGTTTGGGGCTTAAGGCTTGACTTTCTGAGGCCATTAATGCCAGTGAACATCAGGGAGTCTGTAAACTAACGCGGAGATCGGCTTATGCCAGAATTCGACCTTGTTGTTAAAGATGGGATGATCGTCGACGGAACTCGCGCACCGCGGTTCCGGGGCGACATCGGGATCCAAAACGGCCGTATCGCGAAGGTCGGCCGCATACAATCGCATCAGGCGAAAAAGGCGATTGATGCGAGCGGATTAATCGTCGCGCCCGGCTTCATCGACCTCCACACCCATTACGACGCCCAGATTTTCTGGGACCCGTATCTGACCATTTCCGGATGGCATGGGATCACCTCGGTCGTAATCGGTAATTGCGGCTTCGGCTTCGCTCCGGTTCATCCCAAGGACACTGACCGCGCGATGCTGACGATGGTCCGCACCGAAGCGATTCCGCTGCGCTCGATGCAGGCAGCGATGAAGTTTGACTGGGAAACTTATCCAGAATTCCTTAATGCGCTCGACCGCCAGCCCAAAGGCGTGAATCTGCTGCCGTTCGTCCCGATGAACCCGCTGCTCGGCTACGTGATGGGCATCGAGGAGTCGAAGACCGGCCGCCTCCCGACCGACCAGGAACACGCCCGGATGCGCCAAATCCTGAACGAAGCGATGGACGCTGGTGCATGCGGATGGTCGGCGCAGCGGCTGCCGCCAGACGGACCGTCTTCGGTGCAGCGCGACTATGACGCGACACCGATGAACACTGACATCATGCACGATGAAACGTGCATTGAGATGGCCAAGGTTCTGGGTGAACGTGGCGAAGGCTTCCAGGAACTGACGTTGTCGACCTGGAATCCTAAGCAGGACGCGCAGTTCTTTGAGAAGCTCGCCGAAATCAGCGGACGTCCGATTATGTTCGAGGCCGTGGCGACCCAGGATCGCTTCCCGCATCGCCATCGCAACACCATGAAGTGGCTGGAGCGCTGCCGCCAACGCGGGCTACCGGTTTATGGCCAGGGTGTTACCACCGACGCTGGCTTGAGCTTCACCTTCGAGGACTGGAACCTGTTCGACGATTCCGATGCGTGGCGCGAAGCGACCACGGGCACGGTATCGGAGCGTAAAGAGAAACTCGGTGATCCGCGCCGGCGCGAAGCAATGAAGAACCAGATGCCCCGCGAGAGCCTGATCACCAGCTACTTCGACGAGATCATCATCACCGATTGTGTAAAGCCCGAGAACAAGAAGTTCGAGGGACTCACCCTGCGCAAAGCCGCCGCTCAGAGTGGCAAGCATCCGGTTGACGTGATGCTCGACATCGCGGTTTCCGAAGATCTGAAGAGCGAGTTCTTTGCGCCTGCCATCAACCAGAATGCGGAGTTGATGAAGGAACTAATCGACTATCCGTATCTCACTTTCGGCGTGAGCGACGGTGGTGCCCACACCAAGTTCCTGACCGCTGGACGTTGGCCGACCGAGGGCATCATCAAGTACTGCCGCGATTATCAGTGGCTGTCGCTTGAGGATATCCACTGGCGCTTAAGCGCGCTGCCTGCGTTCTGCTCCGGCTTCAAGGACAGGGGCTTCCTGCGCGAGGGTGCAGCGGCGGACATCGTGGTCTACGACCTGGCGAAGCTGAACGTGCTGCCGATTGAGATCGTGCACGATCTGCCGGGCGACGAATGGCGCCGCGTCCAGCGTGCGGAAGGTTATAAGTACACCATCGTCAATGGCGAGGTGACGTTCGAGGACGGTAACTGTACGGGAGCTATCCCTGGTAAGCTGCTGCGCCACGGTCTATCGGCATAGCAGCTACACTGTAACGCAACGGGCCAAAAGGCCGGTGGGCTCAGCGCCTACCGGCCTTTTATATTGTGCTCCCAGCAAGACTACGCGGCGCACACTGCCGCGAGGCTGGAGATCGCGACGCCCCGGCGTCCCTGACGAATATCGTTGCGATCGAATCCGTTGGTGCAATAGCCCAGCGAAATTCCGGTGCCCGGATCGCCCCATCCGAGTTGTCCGCCGGCGCCGTTATGACCGAAAGTTAACGGCGAATTGGTCTTGCCGAAACCGCGGTAATTGGCGAAGCCATCGCCGCCGGCGACAACCACGCCCAGCGCGCGATTGCACTTGTATTTGAAAATCGGATCGAAGTAGTCGCCGGAGCGAACCCGCAAAGCTTCGCGCAATGTTTCCGGCTGCCAGATGGGAGTTCCATTCGCTACTGGCGGATTGTGCAACAATCCCTGATAGAACAGCGCCAACTCTCCCGCGGTCATGATGCCGCCGCCGCCAGGGACGCCGGATTCGCGCACGATCGGGTTGTTAAAGCCAGTGATCGCGGTTTCGGTCACCTCGGTCTCAGGCATCGGCGGCAGTCCCAGCTTCCGCATTTCCTCCGCCGTGAGCGCTTCACCGACATGGACAATGTCCGCCATGCGGCCATGCTCGCGGGGCGGAATCCCGAGCTGCAAATCAGGTAATCCGAGCGGCGTGGCAATATGGTCGCGCACGAAAATGCGAAAATCCTGACCCGAGCGCCGTTCGATAATTTCAGCGAGCACCCAGAAGCCTGAAGTGGCGTGGTAAACAAACCGCTCGCCAACCGGAAATTCCAGGCGCCAGGATTTGAAGCGCTCGTGACGCTGGTTGCGGTCAAGCCATTCAGACTGCGCATAGGGTGCGCTCGGAAAGCCGCCAGTATGTAGAAGCAAATGCTCGATCGTGATCGCGCCCTTATTGTTGGTGCCGAATTCCGGAACGATATCCGCTGCGCGCTCGCTAAGTTCGAGCTTCCCCTCACCCAGCAGGATCCAGATCGCCGACGAGACAATGGCCTTGGTGCAACTGAACACGCAATACAAGGTTTCGTCTGTGGCCGGTTTGTCAGTGCCGCCTTGCACAGCGTGGCCAAAGGTCTTCGTCGCGCCGATTTTTCCATTGCGCGCGATTGCGATCTGACATGATGGCAGCAATCCCTCGGCGACTTCGCGCTGCGCGCGCTTGAACAGTTCGTCAACTTTGGCCGCATCGAGACCGACCTCGCGCGGATGCTCTGCAATTTGATGGGTTCCCGGCATCGTCTAAGCTCCTGACCGAATTTCAGCAATTGATAACACGAAAGGGTCTAAGGAAAGAAGTGAGGGGTGAGAAGTGAGAAACGAGAGCCAGCACCAGCGACAGGGCTACCGTCCCAGCGATTCGTCAAGTCTGGCGCCGATTACGCCGCATCGTCGTCAACATGCGGCTGACCTCGTCGAGCAACGATCGCAGTATCACCGTCTCCGCTTCAGGCAACCACCTTAATTGTTCACAAATCGTGAGCAGTGTTTCAACTTCCGCCAACGAGCCGTGAGCGATTGCCAAAAACTGGGTCTTTTCTTTGCTCGATTCGCGCGTCCATCCCTCGGCCACGTTGGCTGCAACCGATACGGCCGCCCGCGTAATCTGTGAGCGCACTCCGTAGGTTTCTTCTTTCGGCAACCTTGGGGCCAGGCGATACAGCTCAAGAACGATGTCGATCGCCTTTCGCCAGACAGTGGTCTCCCGATAATGCAATCTCATTTTCCCCCAAATGTGCGTTGCGTGCCGCTCCCCTCTCGCTTCTCACTTCTCTACCCTCGTTTCTCTCCTTGCGGCAACCTTGGGGCCAGGCGATACAGCTCGAGAACGATGTCGATCGCCTTTCGCCAGACGGTGGTCTCCCGATAATGCAATCTCATTTTCCCCTAATGTGCGTTGCGTGCCGCTCCCCTCTCGTTTCTCACTTCTCTACCCTCTTTTCTCTCCTTGCGCCGAGATCCAGCCGGTGCGGCCTGGCAGAGTCGTGCGTCTCACCTCGCAAACGGGAAGCTCCGCCGTCAACAGGCGTTGGGCCATCTCGCTGAGTTGGACGAAACGCGCGCCGTGCTCCTTGAGTCCGCGGACAATCGCGGCAAATGTATCAAATTGGCTGATGCCTTCGGTCTCGGCGTGAATCGTATGCACATTAAGCGTACCCGCCGAGAACTGCTCGAGGTAAAAGCGCACGATCGCGCCGGAGCTTTCGAGCCCCTCGCTACCCATCACCTCGTCCATCGTCGGTAGCGTGGTGGGAATCTCCGGCGCGCGCAGGATTGCTCCGTCCACTGCGCAGCGGTAAGGGGCGTGGCCGCGCGTGTCGCTATGATAGGTGATCGTTTTTGCGTCGAGAATTCTTAGTGCGACACCGTTAGTGCGCCATCCGGGAGCGGCGAAGCTGCGCGCCGGGGTTCCGGTCACCGCGCGGTAAACCTCGAAGGCGTCTTCGATCTCTGCGCGGATTTCGCGCTCGCCCAAATCGTCGAGATGGTCCTGCCAGCGGACATGGTCGTAGCCATGGACGCCCAGCTCGAAGCCCATTCGCGTGACATCGCGTAGAATCTGTGGATACGCCAGGGCAATCGCGCGCGGCGGCAGGATGGTGCCCGATAGGATGGTGCGCAACCCATACATCGACGCGGCGTGGGTCCGCCGCATCTTGGAGATGAACCCTGGGTTTTTAAAGGCCCGCCAAACGGCCCGCCCCGAATTATCCGGCCCCATTGCCACGAAGAACGTCGCGCTGATTCCTTCAGCGGCGAGCATCCTGGCCAGCCGAGGCACACCCTCGCCGAGTCCACGATGGGTATCGACATCGATCTTTAACGCAACTTCCATCAGCGTTTTCACTAAAGCCGCCTGGAGAGACGCAACTGCAACTTGTCGGCGTCGCCAATTACTGTGCTCTAAGGTCGCGATATTATATTGCTGAGCTCTATGGACGGAAGCTTGAAGCGCGACAATTGGCCGAGCGCGCCTGCCAACGCGGCCCGTACTCCCGGGCCTTGGCGCAGGCGCTAGCGCCGGGCCGCGGAGTTTGGATTGGGATAATCCTTTATCAAGATGAAGCTCTCGCAGCGCTGAGCTTTGACGATAGCGCTATGGGAGATGCGTGCCGGTGGACATTCGGGCAGGCCCGAGGCACTCATTTCTGGCCGCACTCCCGCACTGCAAAGACCTCCGTTCTTGAAATGAAAATCCACACCCGGCGTGATTCGGACAGGGCGGTCACGCTCGTTCAGCCGTAAATCGTCATTTGCGAGAGAAATCACAATTTGCGAAAGCGCAAAATCTGGGTTTTTTTGCATTCAGCAAAGAGTAGCAGAACGAATGGCCAGAAATGCTTCCAAATCAGCTACTTAGGAAAGGCACGAACAATGCTTGAGCTACCATTAGGAGTTAGGGAGGCTCCAGCACATGTTGATTCCTTCGACTTTGGTTCTATGCATCGGAGTGCTGCTGATCGCCGTGCTGGCGGCAACTGATTGGTACGTGTGGGAGTTGAACTCGATATCCAATCCGCGTCAGCCGCGCCATCCGCAGCCACTCACCGGCCTCGAACTGGTCGACCTGGCACTGGGCCGATTAATCGCCGCCAATAAGGCGGTCCTGCCGAATGCGGTGTTTGAAAGGACTCGGGCCAGCGGCGCCACACTCGCGACCAATCCGAATGACGGCTTCAAGCGAGTTGCCTAACCGCAGTATGGTTGATTCGACCAATAAGGCCGCCAGTGCGCGCCATCACAACGACGCCGCAATTCCGATGGCTCGGGGCCTTGTCCCGAGCCATCGGCGTTTGATGTTCACCCCCGTCTGAGCAGCGCATATCAGCCGAACAGTCGCCGTGAAGCGATGGCCGCGCCATCGCGCATGGCGCGGAGTTTTTCCCAGACAATCTCTTCAGCTACCATGTGCGCGCCAGTCGTGGTTTCGAAGCCACAGTCGGGCGATGCCATCACGCGATGAGGATCCCCGAGGGCGCGGGCGAGTCGTTCGATCCGGTCGGCTACCACCTCCGGATGTTCGATGTAGTTGGTGGTCGTGTCGATTACTCCTGCAATAACCGTCAGATCGGCTGGAAGCGGACGGCGCTCGAAGCATCGATACTCATGTTGGTGGCGCGGGTTCGCCATCGACAGCAACAGCGCCCCCACCCGGGCCTTGAGCAGAATCGGCAGGATTTCATCCAGCGGCACGTCGCGATTATGCGGTCCTTCGTAATTGCCCCAGCATACGTGCAGACGGACGCAGTCGCGGGGAACGTTTTCGAGTGCGCGATTGATCGCCGCGATGATCAGGTCGACGAACCCAAGGAAATCCCTCAACGGACGCTGCGCGTAGCTGGTGTGGTGCTCCAGCGCCAGGTCGGGCGCATCGATTTGCAGCACCATTCCGCGTGACGCGATGGCTTCGTATTCGACTTTGACCGCGTCAGCCACCGCGGTTACATAGTCTTCGAAACTGGGATAGTGCTCGTTGAGCATCGCCGAAGCGATGATTCCCGGTGACGGCGAGGTCATGAAGCATTCGGTGAATCCAGGCTTGGTTTCGCCGACGATTTTAAGAAAATCATCACATTCCTTTTCGAGCGGCCGGCGGTCAATATAGCGAACTTCTCCGACGGCCTTGGGCGCGTGAAGCAGGTCTACTTTGATCGCGGCACGAAACGGGAGCGCGACGTCGAGAAAACTCGGATAGTTCCAGATGTCGGCGATACGCGGACGCTCACTCCTGCCGCCGAAACCACTCATCCGATGCTGCACGTAGGTAAAAAAGCTCTCGCGTGACTGCTCGCCATTGTTGCCGACGTCGATTCCGCATTCCGATTGCATTCGCACTACCCGGCGGGTCGACTCCTCGATCGCCCGTTCCAGCAAAGCGTTGTCGACCGGCTCATGATGACTGAGGCGCCCGAACATCTCGGCCAATTTGCTGGGCCGCGGCAGGCTGCCCGCGTGAGTAGTCAGAATGCGCTGTTCTGAATGTTTCATTGAATCAGTACGTCCGTCCTCCTTCGAGCGCAGTCCACAGGGTGGAAGCTTGTGCCACTAAAAACAATTCCGACTATGCGGCCTTGCGCATCAACCTCGGCAGGGCGAAATCGTAAGAGATTGTGTAGTAGGGTTTGTTGAATCCCAGTTTATGCAAGTCGGCCGGATTTTCATGCTTATCCAGCGTCACGATAAGTGACTGCTTAACCGCGCCGACCACGTCGGAGTTGATCCAGGGATCGCCGGTAAAGAAAAGCTGGGTGGTCAGCGTCTCGCATGCGTCATGCGTGATGCGCAAGTGCAGATGGGCTGGACGCCATGCATGACGCCCCATCCCCCTAAGCAATGCTCCGGTCGGCCCATCTTTCGGCACCTGATAGGGCGAAGGAACCCAGGTTTGAACCTCGAACCTGCCGTTCTCATCGGCAATCACGCGAGCGCGCAGATTCCACGGAGCCTGCGCCTCTGGAATATTGAAATGCGAGTAAGCTCCCTGGGCGTCTGATTGCCACATATCGAGCATCGCGCTTCCCAATGATTCGCCGTCCACGGAGCGAACGGTGCCCGACAGCAGAAGTACGTCACCGGGTTCATTGGTGCGATGGGGCAGCACGCACGGTGATTTCATGATGGGCGCGTTGAGGGCATAGAACGGACCTTCAACCGAGGTCTCGGTGCCGCCACGTCCGGCGGCATCAACCTGGTCGACGGTAGCTTCGAGAAACACGTCGAACAGCAATGGAATTTCGCCTTTTTCGGCGGTTTCCAACATGAAGCCAACCGCCCGCCGATATTCGTCGTGGCTGATGTGATGTTTGCGAATAAAGCCTCGCAAGCTGGCGAGGAGGTCCTCGACGACTTCCGTCAGCCTGGGGTCACCGGTTTGTGTTGCAGCCATGACGTCTCCTGTATGTGTCTGAAAGAGCCCGAAACCGAGCGCCATTTTACAATTCATAATCTACAACTTTTCAGCGCCATCGCCCAAGTCTCGTGGATGGCTCGCGGCCGGGCCTCAGTTGAGCGTAGTCTTTATTGAGACTACAATAAGGTGCCGAAGCGCAAAACGAAATTCGCTCCGGATGCAGCGAGACAGCTCAAACAGCTCAGTGCTGATGAGCGCTCGCGGTTAAAACAAGCCATCAAAGCATCCCTCCCGAGGATGATGCCACCGCGCCCACGAGGAATCGTTTTCGGCTCCGACGATCCTCCGAACACGCAAGCTTCGAATTTCGAGTTGGGGAGCTTCGCGTTTTCTACCGCGTAATCGATGACGAGGTCAGAATTACTCTCATAGGTCGAAAGAAAGGTAATCAACTCCTGATCGACGGCAGAAGGTTTACATTGTGAAGATCGAAAATATCCGCGAGGTCAGGATGAAGCTCAGCCGGCTTATCCGCGAGCTGCCCAAAACCGGGTCGGTGGTGATTACGAAAAATGGCAAGCCGTGTGCCGCCCTGATGCCGGTCACAAAAGACACCGACCTTGAGGTGTTGGCTTTATCGCAAAACAAGCGCTTCTGGCGGATGTTCGACGCCGCCTACGAACGCGGCGAAAAAGAGGGCTGGGTCGACTTCGACGACCTCGACTGAAACTGGCTGCCGTTAGAGTATCGCATACATGATCAGCTCGCGGTCCTACCATCGAGCTTTCTGCAACTCGAATTCCCTGCGCGAGAACACGAATGACCTGCCGCCGACCGTCGTGCCGAGTTCGGGATAAGGTATCAGATAGCCAATTCCGCTTTGATTGATTTCGTTGATCGCAGCCACCTGGCCCATTTCCGGATGACCATAAAACAGCCATATATCGTCGAAGTAGAATAGACATCCGGTCGGCGTGAACGGCAGAATCCATTCCAGCACTGATTTCGTGCTGGTGTAATAATCCACGTCGACCGTGACGAGCGATGGCGGATGCGCCGCTAGTCCGTTCGCCAGCTCAGGGGTGAGCGACTCGTCGAAAAAGCCCTTGATGAAATGGACGTTGCCGCGACTCAGATCGAGCTGTTTGCTCATCCTCGTCCGGGTTTGTTCGAGGCTGAAGCTGAGCACCCCTTTCGAGAAACCCGGATGCTCATCGCGTGGTGACGATTTGCTGGGCATTCCTTCAAAACTGTCGAACAAAAACAACGAATAGCTGTATAGATCGAGGTCCTCGGCGTCGCAAAAAACCTTAAGCGCGCGCAGAAAGCGGCTCATCGAGCGGCCTTTGCCGATCCCGAACTCATAGTAGTTTCCTTCGGGGCCGAAACGCTGATGATGCTGGTGGCGCAAGGCACGCAGAAACCAAGTCGATAGGGAGTTCGTCCGAAACCGCTTCATAAAAAATGCGTCAAGTTTCGCGCGCTGACGAATGAGCGGCCGAATCAGCGCGCGATTGATTCCACGGTAGCGGTGGGCAAACCTGTTGTGCGGCATACTCCTATGCTGAGCGATCACTCCCTGGGCGTACAACGCCGGAATCGCGCTCACCATTCGATTGCATTCGCTCTACGATTTACCCTATCTCGGACTCTAGTAGTGGGACACTGATGTATCTCTGGCAAATAGCACTAACAGCCCGCGCCCTTATCTGTCATCCCGGCCGCAGCGGAGCGGGCGCCGTTTGCGGCGCAGGCGTCACCTCAACCCGGGCCTCCAGCTTCAGGAGCCGCGGCTATCCGCGGAGAACTGCGGTCCGGCGTAACCATCATGCCGCTCACGGCTGGGCTGCCTGCCGCAATTGATGAATCGCCCGCAGCCCGGCTACTCCCGACCTGCGCTTCGGCCTCACCTCGCAACCGGCCTTCGTCGCTGGAAACGGCGTCGATGGCTGACGCATTCGAGCACGCTTCCAGCGTCCAGGCGAGTCTATCTGCGTCGAGTTGCGTCTTCGATGCTTCGTTGCGCTCTGCGCCTGAAATCTCCGAATAATGTTCCCAGGCAGGTTCGCAGGCAGGGACATCCGCGCTACCGGGTCCCTCGCGGCGCTCGGGATAAGGCGCGCGACGATCCCCGAACAGGGCAATGCGGATACGATGATAGGCTTCCTCTGACACACCGCCTGCGGATTCAGCAGAGCGGTTGCCGGCTGCGCGCTTCTGCTGCTCGAGCTGCGACTTCATCTGCTCAGCCTGTCGTTGCCGGGCGATAGTTACGCGGCTGAGATCGGCCACGATGCGCGTCAAGCGTACGAGATCGCGTAATTGGAGCGCTCCTCGCTCAGAATGAGGTGCCCCGGCCGCAATACTGCTGCTACTCG
>WNFC01020356.1_pt1 | contig 18505 bp, 22 predicted proteins | sample 5400541 | NCBI WGS metagenome assembly WNFC01 (sample SAMN13153342, study PRJNA577476) | soil metagenome | isolation source: 120 cm saprolite under Douglas fir tree site 2 hole 2 replicate 1 | place: USA:California | collected 2015-04-18 | reverse complement strand
ATCAACGCTAGCTGGCTTCAAGAGGGTAGGTCTGCACTACATCGCGTTTTCTGAACTCGCGATTGCAAAGACAAGACTTGTGTCGCATCCGAACTCAAAAATCGCAGAAATTGGCACTTCCGCGACGAACATCGGCTAGTGAAGTTCGAGCACTTCCCCGTGCGCACTGTCGGATCGCTTTTCGGACCAGACCTAACATCATTCCACCTGCCTCCGGCCGCAGCTCTCAGGCTTGATCTGCTCGGCAGCAGTCTTGCTCAGGGGTTCGCCATAGCAGTACTGGTTGCCGTTGAGTCGCTCGAAGCGATGGAACTCGCAACAGACCTCACTGGCGAACGCTTCAGTTCAAGGGGTGAGCTCTTTATACAAGGGGGCGTAAATGTAGCTTCTGCTTTTGCAGGGGGACTACCTGTCTCTGGAGTCTCATCCCGCACGTTAGACAATGCGCGCTTTGGTGCGCAGACTCCCATTGCAGGCATCCTACAAGCAGTCTTCCTCGCCGTGTTCCTGCTTCTTATGACCCCTCTCTTTCGGTTCATTCCGCTGCCTGTGATTTCTGCGCTCATCCTGTCAAGCGTCTTGGGCATGGCGCATTGGCGGAACGTACTCCGCTTGATAGACGTTCCACCCGTTGGAGCAGCGGCGTGGGTCGCAACCTCTCTTCTCACGATCCTCACCGACCTGCCCCTGGCCATTGCCGTTGGCATGCTCATCGGGGTGTTTATTCACATCAGAAAAAAGCCAGGGATGAGTACCTGGGAAGAGGCGGCTAGCAGGGACCGCCTCGCAGACTAGAACGACTGTGAGAACCGGGCTTCCAGGAATTCGCCCAGCTTGGCCGTCGCCTTGAATTGTGGGATGGGATCCAGTTCCTTGAATGCCGACGTGAACGCATTGGAGAGACTCCAGATGGTTCGCGGCCGGAATTCCTCGTACTTTGGCTCGAAGTAGAGGTCATGCACGCTGCGGGCCAGGTGCTTAGGAGCTTCCAGTTGCCCCTCGACAAACGCCTCGTAGATGACCACCTTAGCGGTGACGTCAGTGAGCTCACTTCTCTGCCACGCCTCCGGCTGCTTTCGTATCGGCTCGAAATTCCGCTGCATACGATCGACGCCCACCGAGATGCAGTCAATGAGCGAAAACGACTTTGAGTGCTTCGCGAGCACGGGGTGAACACGCATGGGACAATGCTTCCGAAGTGACACGGTCCCGCACCTGCCGGGATATAGTTGTCCATCCTGTGCATCTCCAACAGGCATATACTTTGTCCACTGAAGGGGAAACTCAATCCAGACACCTCTACCTGCCGCGAAAATTTGCGGCTGGAGGAAGAATCGAATCGCGCAGATCACGTTGGAGAGAACATGAGAGCGTTAAGACAATTGCTTGCCGCTGCGCAGGAGATTTGAACCTACACCTTGGTAACTGGAGCCCACTCCCTCCCCCGAGCGAAAATGAACCACCCCATGAACCAGGAGCAAATAGCGCAGCTTCGCGCCAAAGCGGGGTTGCTTTATCCACACGCATGCCAATCGGCCAGACGTGTACCTGTCAAGGCTCGGGTTCTACTCGGACTGTTCCTGGTCGCCGCGCTGCTCATGGCAATCCACACAGCAGTCACGGCCAAGGATGCGAGCCTTCACTTGAAGCTCGAGCATAGCTTCCACGACGCGCAGGTTTCGCTCTGGGTGGACGGCGACCTCGCCTTCTCGGGCAAGATCACCGGCGCTCCAAAAAAGAAATTCGGGTTGATCCCAACCGATTCAGTGCGCGGCAGCTTGTCGCAGATCATCCCGGTACGTTCCGGCCCGCATAGCGTCCGTGTGCGGATCGAGCCTGACGACGCCGCAATGCAGGAGGACAGCATCAGCGGGGACTTTACCCATAACGCGGAGCGTGAGCTTTTGGTCTCCGCTCGGTCCAGTTCGCTCTCGCTGTCTTGGCAAGGGACACGCAACGCTTCGGTAGAAGCGTTGTCGAGCTTTGCCTGGTTCTCGCGCTATGCGGGCTCGCTGCTCCTGACCGTCGCCGGATCCATCGTGTCTGCCCTTGCCGGATATGTGATCCGGGAGCTGCCTGCACGACTCCACTCCACCTCCGACGCCACGGCCAAGGCGGACCTTGGTCCTCAGTAAGAGGGGCCCTTTAGTTCGCTAATTGGAACGAAGCTGTAAATCTGACCTTTAGGTCTCAGTTCAACACTCTGTGGGATGGAGCCCTGATGACTAGCCTTTAGCGTATAGGAGGGCCAAAAGGTCGCCCTCGTCTGCGAAGTTCTAACAAATCGACGAGAAGAATTTGCTCGGCGGGGGCGACGCTTAAACTCGCTTTCTCTGATGCCGAAGAGCAATAACCTGCTGAAAATCCAGTCTGGTGCGCCGCATCCTTGAAGAAAGGCAGCAGGAATGCTCTTCTGAAAGAGGGTGGCTTGTCTCCCGTCGCCCGTTTTCGCCTTCTCCCAGCGTTGTCGGAGGTTCTGCCATGCGTAGGATTGCAGTTTCTTGCACACTTGCTATCAGCCTGGTTGTGGCCACGATTCTCTTCCTTTCCGGGTGTAGCGGCAAATCTGGTAGCAGCATGAGTAGCGCGCCTGCCACGGTGAACGTGACGGTGAGCGATCCGGCTACTTGTTCCGGGCCGCAAGGGCCGTTCAGTCACATTTTTGTGACGATCACTGACGTCCAGATCAATGCCAGCTCCAGCGCCGGCGACAACGACCCGGGGTGGATCGATCTGACGCCCAAGCTCTCGCAGAATCCGCAGCAGGTGGATCTGCTCGGACGGGCTAACGATCAGTGTTTCCTCGCCATGCTGGGATCGACCACCGAACTGCAGCCGGGAAGCTACCAGCAAATCCGCATCGTGCTGGCGAGCGACGGCACGTCTGTGCAGGGCAACCAGTGCGGCGGCAATGCCAATTGCGTGATCGTGAGCAGCAACCCGAACACACCGCAGTCCCTGCTGCTCTCGAGCGAGTCGCAGACCGGACTGAAGATTCCATCGGGTCAAATTGCGGGAGGGCAGTTTGTGGTCGCCGCAGGGCAAACTGAGGACTTGGATATTGACTTCAATGCATGTGCATCTATCGTGACCGAGGGCAATGGCCAGTTCCGCCTCAAGCCGGTGTTGCACGCGGGCGAAGTTAGCTTGGCCAGTTCCTCAATCAATGGAACGATTGTAGACAGCGTGAGCGCACAACCTGTTGCGGGCGGAAATACGGTCGTGGCTCTGGAACAGAAAGACAGTTCCGGGATCGACCGCGTAATTATGGAGACCGTCACCGACTCAGGCGGCGCCTTCGTATTTTGTCCGGTGACAGCCGGTATTTACGACGTAGTGGCGGTGGCGATCAACGGAGTAGGAGTCGCCTACGGGGCGACTGTGATTACGGGAGTCCAGCCAGGCAATGCGTTAGGAACTGTGCCACTGGTAGCCGAGGGGGGAGCCAATAAGTCCCCGGCTTCGATTACGGGACAAGTGACCACCAGTACTGGTAGCGCTGCTACCAGCGCCGATATTTCCGTCTCTGCCTTGCAAGCGATTTCGGTGAACGGTTCCACGGTGTTGGTGACGATTCCGCTGGCGGCGCAGTCCGCTGCCACGGCAAGCCTGACGACGGCCGCCGCTGCCAACTGTCCTGCCAAGACTGATTGCGCCAGCTACACGCTCTCTGTGCCGGCGCTGAATCCTAGCGTTGGATCGTTCAGCACGAGTGGGAGTCAGAAGCCAGCCACTCCAGCCACCGGGAATGTGAACTACACCGTGGACGCACATGCTTTCGTGCCGGGCGGTGGTGGTGCGCTCGACTGCAGCCCGTCAGATCTGCAGACAAGTTCCACTTCCACCAACACGAACCTGAGGGTTACATCCGGATCCAACGTTAGCGCAGCGATGCTGGCGTTTTCGGGCTGCCAGTAGACTGGACTTCGCGACACCGCCGGCAATTCAAAATGCTTGCTTTCTGTAACGAATTTTCTCGACTACGGTGAATTTCTAAGACACAGAAACTACAGGGAGATACCGGTATGCAATTGCGGCCTTGACCTATCGTAATCTGACGACGGTGTGGTCGTTTCTGTAGGCTGGTCTTTCGGGATCCATCAGGAGGAAAGCAATGTCATCCAAGACCTGGTGTCGAGCCGGCTTCATCGCAGTTCTGTCGCTAGCGCTTTCAACCACCATCGCCGTAGCTCAGGACCACGGTCACGGCCACGACAAACACGACCGCGATGACGATGACCACGGCAATGGTCATGGCAAAGGCCACGAGAAGGGTCACGGCCACGAGGCTTATTCCGATCACGATCGCGACATCCACGACTGGTATCGCGCTCACTACTCCCATCTCCCACCCGGCCTGGCCAAGCGCGATCGTCTGCCTCCCGGATTGGAGCGGCAACTAGTGGTTCGTGGAACTCTTCCGCCGGGGCTTCAGAAGAAAATGCAGCCCTGCCCTCGGGAACTCGAAATGATGCTCCCGCCTCCTCCTCCGAATTACGCGCACGTCGTGATCGGCGGGAATTTGGTCCTAGTCAATCGTGTGAACTTCGAGATCGCGGACGTGTTCCACTTCGAGATCAACTAGTAGTACCGGTGATTACCGCGTCGTGGATGTGATCAAGAAATTGCTGGTCGAACAGGCGCCGTTCAACGTATAGCTTGGCAACGCAGTCGGCGCACAAGGCTCATCGCATTCCACAATGCGACCGTCAGCATCGGTCCGGGACAAACTCGTTTACTCGCCTTCGTCACTTGCCCGTCACGGAATAAGGACGAAGAAGATACCGGAACAATCGTTGAAAGTAGCGCGTACGGAGTTACCCAGAGGTGACTGTGGTAAGGCTTGCTTCGATCAGGATGCCGCAACCCAAATCCAGCCGGGGGGTTCAACCATAAATGACACGACGGATACCAGTTTTGGCAATCGCGGTGAGAGCTGCGCTCGTCGGCACAGCAGCGGCACAGACCGCAGCAAAGCCCACCATGCAAGATGATCGGGGCATAACCTCCTATGTCGAATTCGGAGGCACGTCCGACACCGATGGCCAGGCTTATGAGTTGAATTCCAACGTAGGCTACGATTTCAGCCAACACTTCGGAATTGCGGTGGGAGCGCCCATTTACTTCGTAAGGCCCTCCTCCACAACCGGTGGAACCTCGGCCAGCGGTCTGGATAATCCCTACCTGAGTCTGCATCTGAAATATCCGGGGCCAGCATTGAACTTCAGTTCTGCACTTACCGGCGCTGCCCCGCTGGGAGACCAGTAAGAAGGGGCTCAGCACGGGTCGCGCCACGTTTGATTGGACCAATCACTTTGATCACGCCTTCTCAGACCTGACACCATTCGCCGAGGTGGGAATCGCCAACACGATCGCCGATACACGGCTCTTCGTCCGACCCTACACTACCTTGGGCTTCAACACCCACATCCAGGGCGGCGCCAGCTACGACGTGTGGAAGTTCTTCAGCGTCGGTGCCTCCGGTTACGACATCCTGCCCAGCGGTCAGCAGACCGTCTTCAGCCGGGTGACGGGGGGACAGAGGAGTAGCGGGACGGGGCATCATGGACGCGTGTTTGAGAACAACCAGCAGACCACGGGAAGTGCCAGTATCGCGCAGGATGACGGCTTCTCGGCTTGGATCGATGCCAACCCAGGCCGCAGCGTCGACCTGGAACTGGGCTTCACCCGCAGCTTTGTCTACGAATTGAATTCGGTTGCCTTCAGCATCGGCGTCAACCTCGGACAGTTGTATCGCAGGAGTCCGAAGTAAGCGTTTGAGAGCAAGAAGTTAACGGAGGACAAATCACATGAAGCACGGATGCGTTTCTACCCTAGCGTTCGCAATCGCGTTGTACTGTGCACCAGCACTTGCGCAGCATGGCCACGGGGCTGGTGGCGGGATGGGCTCCAGCCACGCCAGCGCCAATGCAAATAGCGCAGGCGCCAACGGAAGCAGCGCGGCCGCAACCCATGGCAAGACGATGGACCAATTGCTGGCCAAAAATACTAAACTGTCAGACAAGATCACTTCATTGACCGGCGAGTCGGCACAGCAGGCCTGTTCCAACTTCAAGAATCTGGGACAGTGTGTGGCCGCAGCTCACGTCAGCAAGAATCTAGGAATCAGCTTCGCTTGTCTGAAGAGTGATATGACTGGGACAGCAACGCCGAGCGGCTCCAACTGCCCAGCGGGTGCTGGGACGAAGACAACTGGCACGAAGACGATGAGCCTGGGAAAGTCGATTCAGAGCCTGAATCCGACTGCCAGTAGCAAGTCTGAGGCAAAGAAAGCACAGCAACAGGCTGATCAAGATTTGAAGGACTCGACTAGCAATTCCTGATCGAGCCTGCTGAGACAGAGAAGGTCCCGCAGCGATGCGGGGCCTTTTCTATTGCCACCGTATGTCGGCTTAGCGCTTTTGAGTCAGCCACAAAAAGTGGACACCGCTTCACAGAACGATTGTGAAAACCGGACGTCCAGGAATTCTCCCAGCTTCGCCGTCGCCTTGAACTGCGGGATCGGCTCCAGTTCCTTGAATGCCGAAGTGAAGGCGTTCGAAAGACTCCAAATGGTCCGCGGGCGGAACTCCTCGTACTTGGGTTCAAAGTACAGGTCATGAACCGTGCGTGCGAGGTGTTTCGGCGCCTCCAGTTTGCCTTCGACGAATGCCTCGTAAATAACGACCTTGGCAGTGACGTCTGTCAGTTCAGTTCTCTGCCACACTTGCACTTGCTTGCGCATCGGGTCGAAGTTGCGCTGCATTCGGTCAACGCCGACCGAAATGCAGTCGATGAGCGAGAACGACTTCGAGTGTTTCGCGAGCACCGGAGTGAACACGCCAGGGACAATGTGCCCAAGTCTCTGAATTCTGTATGCCGTGGGGTTCAACTTCCTCGAGCCAACCTCTGGTTCGGAATAACCTCCGGTTGGCCCCGTGATCCGGGAGTAACGCGCCGGAAACGTCCTGTCGTCGTTTCGAGAAGTCTGCGACCTCCTTATATCATTCACTGCAGGGAGGGCGATTGTTCGCCAAACCGACTAACACGGTTCCTGGCATCACTTACATGCTGGCCGGCGCGACTCAGCGCAGCGATTCCGATCCGAATGACACGACGAGCATGCCCATCCAGGTGGGGCCACACTGGATGAGCATGTGGCCGTTTGATCCGAAGACCACCGGCTTGCCAGTCGCTCATCGCGCTACCGGCGCCTACATTATGTGGGCCGGATCGAACCATCTGATTATTTCAAGAGGAGCACGATGGCGACCGAGACTGCAGAGCTCTCCGCGGGGATCGATCAACCCAACGGCGTCAGCCCGTGGCTGGTTGCCATCACGGTTACGCTCGCCACGTTCATGGAGTTGCTCGACACGGCCATCGCGAACGTGTCCCTCCCTCATATCGCCGGCGGTCTTGCTACGAGCTACGACGAGAGCACTTGGGTGCTCACCAGTTATCTGGTTGCGAATGCAGTGGTTTTGCCGCTCAGTGCCTGGCTGAGCCGGGTCTTTGGTCGCAAGAATTACTACATGACCTGCGTTGCGTTGTTCAGCGTGAGTTCGCTCATGTGCGGTCTCGCTCCCAGCCTGGGCATGCTGATCTTCTTCCGCGTGCTCCAGGGCATCGGTGGCGGAGGGCTGGCGCCCGTCGAACAGGCGATTCTGGTCGATACATTCCCGCCAGCGAAGCGCGCAGCAGCCTTCGCCCTCTACAGCATGGCTATCGTAACTGCCCCCGCCATCGGGCCGCCGCTTGGCGGCTGGATAACGGACAGCTTTTCCTGGCGTTGGATCTTCTTCATCAATATCCCGATTGGCATCGTGTCTCTGGTGCTGACTAGCCGGATCGTTTCCGATCCGCCAGAATTCAAGCGTGAAGTAGAAGAGGCTCGCGCGGCGGGCAAGCTCAAGATCGATTACATGGGGATTCTGATGGTCGCGATCGGATTTGCCTGCCTTGAAGTTGTGCTAGACCGCGGGGAGAGATTGGACTGGTTTGAGAGCAATTTCATCGTCGGTTTCTTCGTAGTCGCGATCGCGGCGCTTGTGTTTGCGCTGGTCTGGGAACTCCGCCATCCGGACCCCGTGGTCGAAATCAGCTTGCTGAAAGATCGCAATTTCGCCCTGGCCAATGCCTTTTATTTCCTCTTTGGTTTCGTACTTTATGGCTCGACCGTGTTGATTCCGCAGATGCTGCAGTCTCTCTATGGATACGCGGCGACCGATGCCGGGTTGGTCCTTGGCCCCGGCGCGATGGTGATTGTGATCCTGGCGCCGGTGGTCGTCCGTCTGGTCAACCGAATTCCTGTTGCCCGGCTCCTTGCAGTGGGATTTACCATTCTCGGTTTGTCGATGTGGTATTTCGCGAGCTTCAACCTTGCGACCAACTACGCGAGGGAAGCTTGGGCACGCGCACTCCAGGGTCTGGGGATTGCATTTCTATTTGTGCCCGTGAGTCAGCTCGCCTATTCCTATCTTCCCAAGAACAAGAACAACAAAGCATCGAGTCTCACGAATTTGTTTCGCAATCAGGGCGCTAGCTTCGGAATAGCCTTCGTCACCACCATGCTGGCCCGCCGAGCGCAGTATCACCAGTCGGTCCTGGTGACCCACGTCACGAGTTTCGATCAGAGCGTGTCGGCGAATCTGGAGAGGATTGCCAGTCGCTTCGTTGATCACGGTTACTCGACCGTCGATGCCGCGACGAGCGCCGTAGCACAGATTTATGTCGTCGTGCAGCAGCAAGCCGCCATCCTCGGGTTTCTCGACTGTTTCTGGCTTCTCGGGCTGGTTGCTTTCATCGGGCCGCTGCTTGCCATTTTCATTCGTAAGTTTCAGCAAGGCGGAGGCCCGGCGGCACACTGAATTGGATTGGACTATGAAGAAACTGATTCAACTCGCATTCTTGAGCGCAACGGCGTGGCTCATGAGCGCCGGAGGATTTGCATTTGGCCAAGTTCATCCGGATCCTCAGGGCTCCTCGATCGCTACGCCACGCCCGATTAATCCTGCCGCCAGCACAACGAACCCGAGTGCGCTGGCCACCCAGGGTCAGAACCCCTACCTGGGCAGCACGCCCGCGGGTAAAGTTACGGACGAGGTCGTTTCGCTATCACTTCGGGACGCCGTCGACCGCGGCCTGCGGTACAACCTCGGCCTGATCGAGAGCAATCAGGGAACGGCGGAGGTTCGCGCCCAACGGCTGCGCGCTCTCTCGGCCTTGCTCCCGAATCTATCCGTGAGGGGCGAACAGGCATTTGAGGATATCAGCCTGAAAGAGATAGGGTTGAAGCTTCCGCCCACCCCGGGCTTTTCAGGCCTTCCCGCAACCACGGGGCCTTTCGGCTACCAGGACGCCCGCGTAGACCTCACGCAATCCTTGTATAGCGCCGAGTTGCACGAGCGGTACGCAGCACGGAAAAGTGCCGAACAGGCATCCGCTCTGGCCACGCGGGACGCACGTGATGTCGTCGTCTATGCCGTGGGGATTGCCTATCTCCAAGTAGTGGCTAGCGCAGCGAGGGTGGAGACCTCGCGGGCCCAGCTAGCGTCGGCACAGGAACTGGATCAACAAACGGCGGATCAGGTCCGGACAGAAGTCTCGCCGGAGATCGACTCGATTCGGGCACAGGTCCAGAGGCAAACCGCTGAGCAACGGTTGATTAACGCCACTGACTCTTTCGAAAAGGACAAGCTGGCGCTGGGTCGGATTATCGGAATTCCGATTGACCAGAAGTTCGATCTGGCCGACGCTGCGGAATACCGCCCGCTGCCAGAACTCACACAGCAATCAGCGACCACAGAGGCTCTGCAGGGTCGGGCTGATCTTCGCAGTGCAGAGGCAAACGTGCGCGCGGCACAATACGGTGTTCGAGCTGAGAAAGCGCAGCGCTTGCCGGCATTTTCGTTGCATGCCGACTACGGCGGGGCCGGAGTTAACGTCGGAAGCTTCCAATCGGTCTACACCGTAGCTGGCAGCATCTCGTTCCCCATCTATACCAGCGGCCGCATTCGCGCAGATGTCGACGAAGCACGAGCGAATCTCGCTCGGAGGCAAGCGGAATATGAAGATTTGCAAGGGCGAGTCGCCTATGACATCCGCGTCGCTTGGCTGGACCTTGGAGCGTCTGATACGGGGGTGAAAGTGGCGCAGAAAAACCAGGCCTTAGCCGAACGCGCTCTCACCCAATCGCGAGACCGTTACTCGAATGGAGTTACGAATTATCTCGAAGTCCTCCAGGCGCAGGAGACTTTGACGGCGGCCCGGGAGAACTACATCCAGAGTCTTTATTCGTTCAACGTGTCGAAGATGGCGCTCGCGCGAGCCATGGGAGTCGCCGAGCGCCGTTTTTCGGACTTCTTCGGAGGCAAATAACGTGACCCAAACCATAGACGTGGTTGAAGAGAACCCTCAAATATCGCGCACCGCGACTGAACAGCAGGTGAGTCCGCCACAAGAGCCGGACCCGAGGTTTGCATCTCGACCGAGAAGAGTTCCACGATGGGCGTTGTTCGTTGTTCCCGTGATCGCCTTGGTTGTCCTTGTTTCGTGGTGGCTGTACGCCCGCCGTTTTGAGTCCACCGATGACGCGCAGATCGATGGGCATCTGAATGCCATCAGCGCTCGCATTAGCGGCACGGTTCTTTACATCAATCCGAAGGTGGAGGACAACCAATACGTCGAAGCCGGAACGCTTCTGATTGAACTCGATCCGAATGATTACCAGGCCGCCCTGGACCATGCCAAGGCGGATCTTGTAACCAAGGAGGGCGCGGCGCGTTCCGCGGGCGTCAACGTGCCCATTACGGATACGAGCGCTTTCAGCCGGTTGCGCCTTGCCGAGGCGGCGCAAGAGACGGCCGCCGCCAGCGTCGGAGCAGAGCAGGCCAACCTCGTAGCTGCTCAACACAAAGTCCAGCAGGACGAAGCCCTCTACTCGCGTGCGGAGCGGGACCGGGTCCGCTATCAGGCCCTTGTCGAAAAGCGCGAGATCTCGCGGTCTGATTATGACGCGCGTGAGACGGAGTCGCTCGCGACCGCTCAAGCGCTGGAATCCGACCGTGCCACGGTCGCGTCGATCCAGCAGAAAATCGCACAGGCGAGTAGCCTCGTCGCGGAGCGGCGGGCGCAGGTGCAGGAGGCACGGACGGCTCCTCAACAGCTGGTCGACGCCCAAGCCAAGTCACAGTCGAGCGCCGGCGAAGTGGAGCGCGCCCAAGCGGATGAACGTACCGCGGAACTGAATCTTGGCTACACGAGAATCTATGCTCCGGTCAGCGGCGTCATTGGCCGCAAGACTGTAGAACTCGGCCAGCGAATTCAACCGGGACAGAGTCTGCTTGCCATCGTTCCCGTCGACGATATCTGGGTGACCGCCGACTTCAAGGAAACTCAGCTTAAGTACATGCGCCCAGGTCAATCCGTGAGTATCCATGTGGATACATTTGGGAGGGATTACCAAGGCACTGTCGAAAATCTGCCTGGCGCCGCCGGAACGTTGTTCAGCCTTCTGCCGCCCGAGAATGCCAGCGGCAACTTTGTCAAAGTCGTGCAGCGGCTGCCCGTGCGGATTTGTTTCAACCGCGATCAGGATCCCCAGCATCTGCTGCGGCCCGGGATGTCGGTTGAGCCCTCAGTCAGAGTGCGCTAAGAGTTTTGATCTAGTTCATCGGAGCGATTCTGCACTTGAGGCGCTCCCCTAGTAATCGGAAGGAGGCAAAAGATGTTTAAGAAAATTCTGGTTGCGTACGACGAGTCTCCGGAATCCGGACGCGCACTACTCACGGCCATCCATCTTGCCAAGGGTCTCAACGCCGAGCTGAGGGCAGTATCAGTGCAGGAGAAGCTGCCTACATACGCGGGATACATCGATGCAGAGGTGCCAGGAGGGACAAAGCTGCTACGTCAGCAGGCCGCCGATTACTATCGAGACCTGCAGACCCGTGCGCAACAGGCCGCTCAGCGGGAAGGCGTAATCCTGACGACTGAACTTGTTGAGGGGGACGAAGTGCAGGCGATCGTGGAATGCGTGCAGAGAAACCAAAGCGATCTGCTCGTGCTGGGCCTGCACCGGCATTCCCTGCTCTTTGGCCGGCTGTGGAATCACACGACCCATGATCTTTCACAGCAGCTGAACAGCAGCATTCTGGGGGTTCATTGAAAAGCGGGAGGAGCGGCATTTACTTGTGGCTGGACTGCGACGCTATCAACCAGTTGTGTTGAGGAAATGCAGTGGACTCATGCGACTGAGACCATACGGTCTCACCAAGCATCAATAAAAGAAAACATCCGCGCAATCACAAGGTAGACCCCAGCTGTAGTGATTCGGAGCGCCGATGTTGGTCGCATTGGTTCGGTTCAATGGAAGGAAGGAAAAGCACATGGGCAAGCTGGAAGGAAAAATTGCACTCGTTACTGGCGGCAATAGCGGCATCGGACTGGCTACGGCGAAGCAGTTTGTGAACGAAGGCGCGTACGTCTTCATCACGGGGCGCCGGGATCCGGAGTTGGTTGCAGCGGTAAAGGACATCGGAAGAAACGTGACCGGCGTACAAGGCGACGTGTCGAATCTCGCCGATCTTGATCGCCTCTTCGCACAAATCAAGCAAGAAAAGAGCAAACTCGACCTTCGACATCAATGTGAAAGGCTTGCTTTTCACGGTGCAGAAGGCGCTACCCCTTTTGCCGGATGGCGCTTCAATCATTTTGAATTCATCCGTCGTCGGAAGCAAAGGGTTGCCAATCAATAGCGTTTACAGCGCCACCAAAGCCGCCATTCGTTCGTTCGCGCGAACCTGGACAGCCGACCTGAAGAATCGCCGCATTCGCGTGAACGCGGTCAGCCCAGGCTCCATTGACACTCCCGGACTAAGTGGCCTCCTGGCTTCTTCAGAAACGGGCCAGCAACGCTTAAAGATGATCTCCAACAATGTTCCGCTCGGCAGGCTCGGGACACCCGATGAGATTGCGAAGGCCGTGGTGTTTCTCGCATCCGACGACGCGAGCTACGTCACGGGAGCGGAATTATTTGTGGATGGCGGCTTCGCACAAGTGTAGGCCCGTCACGATCACGCGCGCGGCGCACAAGGTCAATAGAACCTCGCTTTGTGCACCCATTCCATAGCTGCTTGAAAGTTGCACAGGACTCGAAGAGAGAGGCGGACTCAAATGACATCCCAGCAATTATCCGTGAAAGTGGCAATTAATTCTTGGCGACTGGTGGTAGAGAGAGCCGACAAGATATTTTAAAATCTCACTGAGGACCAACTCTTGAGAGAAGTGGCACCGGGAAGAAACCGTCTCATCTATCTTTGGGGACATCTCACCGCTATTCACGACGCGATGTTTCCGATTCTGGGCTTAGGAGAACGATTGCACGCCGAACTAGATGCTATCTTCATCTCCCCTCCAGATAAAACAGCGGCGCAACTCCCATCCGCACGACAGCTGAAGAAATATTGGGACGAGGTAAATGGCAAATTACTCTCGCAGTTTGAAAATCTTTCGGCGGACGAATGGTTACTGCGACACCATGCCATGTCCGAAGAAGATTACGCCAAAGATCCGACCCGGAACCGATTGGCTGTACTGCTGAGTCGAACCAACCATGTGTCCTACCACTTGGGGCAGATGACGTTGGCATTCAAATAGCTAGTCCGGATCCGGGACGGCCACTGCGCCAGTGACGCGCGCACGCTCCGTCCTCCGCGCCCGCTTGCGCAACGACAAGAGCGCGGCAAGGGCGAGGCCGATCCTGAGGCCATAGTGCGCTCCGCGAGGCCATATGGCTGGCACGCGCCGTATCGGATGAGGCACTTTCGCTCGAAATCCTGAGGACCGTGGCAGAAACCTCTGAAGCATTCCGGCAGACAAAATAACATAAAGATGCGACCGAACGGTCTCAGTAGCATCCAAACTTCTGGCAAGAGTTGAAGGAGATGGTTCGGTGCTCGCTGAGTGTCTGGGCCGTCAGCCTGCACCTCGAGGGATTTCAATGAGCGATCAACATACCTTTGTTTCACCCTATCACTTTCATCCCGATCCGTACACACGATCCCAGATGGCAGAACGCATCCTAAACGCGGCCATCGTCCAGGCCGAGATCAGCAGAAGCTTCGAAGAATATCTTGAGATCTTTGAGGAATTCTATGCCTATGATGTCGAGGTAAGCAGCGAAACTCTTAAAGAAACGATTCGTGGAAAGGCCAGGGTGCGACCACTTCTCCTCAACTTCCTGGTCCCGCTTCATGTAATGGCAGAAATCGGCGGTGTGTCGATGTCGATCCGAGAAACCACCATTCCTGGAGATGCCGCAGGGGAGACCCATTCTGCCTGGACACTCGAGTTGGTAGGGGCATCCGGTAAGACCTGTACTCTGAGCTGGCGCACCTTCCGGAAGTGGAGCGCGTCGCGCGTAGTGCTCGAACGCCACTATGACCAGCGGCAAAGCGGTAGTGCCCTGACTTTCAATGACCTCAGGTTTGATTCCCCCGAAGAGTCGGCAGGGTATCAAATGCCCTCATAACGCCACATGCTGAGTTGTCCGACGCGCAACGCAAGGACTTGAGATGAGCGATCTCTTTGTATCAAGGGTGTTCGTGAAGAATCCTCGCCCTCGGTAATGGCGATCACGGAACGTCCGACACCGGAATTCCCGGTAACTTTCGATCATTCAGTCGATCGTGTCATGCTCAGCTCGCCATTGCTGCGACTAGAGACCACTCGGTCTCATCTAAGTTTGGTATAGTGCAATCAGCGACCAGACGGTCGCTAAATCCGTCATCGGTCAGGAGCATCGACGTGCGCAAAGGCGAGGAAACCCGGCAGGAAATCATTCGCAAGGCGGCCCCGATCTTTAATCAGAAGGGGTACGACGGCGCCGCCTTATCCGATCTCATGCGAGCGACTGGGCTAAAGAAAGGCGGAATCTACCGGCACTTTGACAGCAAACAAGAGCTTGCGGGAGACGCCTTCGACCACGCTTGGAAAATCGCCGTGGAGACGCGATTCGAGGGAACAGAGGAGATTCGGAACACCGTTGACCGCTTAAAGCAAATCGTCCGAAACTTCCGGGACCGGCGCGCCGGGCTGGTGCCGGGGGGCTGCCCGCTGCTGAACACGGCCATCGACTCCGACGATGGTAATCCTCGGTTGCGCGCGAAGGCTCGGCAGGCCCTCACTTCATGGCTTGATCGTCTGCAGTTGATCGCCGAGGAGGGGAAACAACGAAGCGAGATCCGTTCCGACGTCGATTCCGCGAAATTGGCCACATTGATTGCCAGTACGCTCGAAGGAAGCTTGATGGTAAGTCGTCTACAGCGGAAGGAAGAGCCTCTTGATCTTGCCTGCCGCCATCTCGAGGAACACCTCGAAACCCAGGTTCGTGCACGGAAGTCGAAAACCGGAGCGGACAAGTCATGAGTACTCAGGGGATTCCGTTGCAACCTGACTTTCGGGAGCGAGCAAAGACGAACGACGTGCCGGTGGCGCGTCTGATTGGATTTGAGGCAAAGAACGTTGCTGACGGACGGGCGACGGTGGTCTTAGCAGCCGGACCACAGCATGCCAATCCCATGGGGACTCTACACGGCGGAATTCTTTGCGACATTGCTGACGCTGCGATGGGAATTGCGTTTGCAAGCACCCTCGCGCCGGAAGAATCCTTCACTACGGTCGAGCTGAAAATCAGTTTCTTTCGCCCGGTCTGGCAGGCACAACTCAGAGCGGAAGGAGCCGTTGTACAGCGGGGCCGCACCATTGGGTACGTAGAGTGCACGATAACCGACGAGGAAAACCGATTGATCGCGAAAGCGGCGTCCACTTGCATGGTCCTCCGTGGTCAGAAGGCCGCAGGACGGTAATTCCAGTCAGTCTCCAACGTGGGCCGCAGGCCGACTTCTTCCTTTCTGCTCATTCCCCGCCTCAACGTTCACGGTCTGGCTCCAGGAAAGGATGTAAATGCCTAAAGAATCTAGCTCGAAGCGATCCCGGTCCGTCGTCGTCACTGGCGTCGGCCTGATCAGCCCCGTCGGCGTCGGAACAGAAGAGACCTGGAAGGCGATTCTGAATGGTAAAAGTGGCATAGCGCCCATAACTCTTTTCTCAGCCGATGATTACGTGTGCAGATTTGCAGGCGAGGTAAAGGGTTTTGTGCCGGAAGAGTTCGTTGAGCGAAAAGACGTGAAGAAAATGGGCCGTTTCATCCAATTCGCGATGGCCGCCGCCCGCTACGCGACGACTCAGGCTGCGCTTCATGTCACGCCGGAAAATGCTGAAAGGGTTGGTGTCTATGTTGGAAGCGGCATCGGCGCCTTCGAAGTGATCGAGCGAGAGCACAGCAAACTCATCACGCAGGGACCGTCGCGTGTGTCGCCTTTTTTCATCACGGCTTCCATCGCAAACCTGGCGGCCGGACAAATCTCGATCCACTATGGAGCGAGAGGCCCCAATATCACATGCGCCACTGCATGTACCACCGGGGCGCATGCAATCGGAGAAGCCTTCCGCATCATACAGCGGGGAGATGCCGAGGTCATGATCTGCGGAGGAAGCGAGGCCGCGGTAACGCCGTTGTCGGTTGCGGGCTTTTCCGCGATGAGAGCGCTCTCGACCCGAAACGATGTTCCGGAGACTGCGTCGCGCCCATGGGATCGGGAGCGGGATGGATTTGTGCTGGGTGAAGGGGCGGGCGTGGTTATTCTTGAAGAGCGGGAGCACGCTGCGCACCGAGGCGCCAAAGCGCTCGCGGAGCTTGTGGGCTACGCCGCGAACTCGGATGCCTTTCACACAAATGCACCGCCGGAAGATGGTCGAGGAGTTCGTCGGGTGATGGAACTCGCGTTGCAGGATGCTGGACTCGCTCACTCGGCAATTGGATACCTGAATGCCCATGCCACATCCACCCAACTTGGCGATCGGGCCGAGGCGAGGGCAATCTGTGATGCCTTTGGTGACCATGCGGAGCATCTCCTGGTCAGCTCAACCAAGTCGATGACGGGTCATCTCCTGGGAGCGGCCGGAAGTCTTGAGGCAGGGCTAACCGTTCTCGCTCTGAGAGACCAGGTCGCTCCACCGACGACAAACGTCCTGAGCGTCGACGACGCGTGCCGTTTCAAGCTTATACGGAGCGAAGCGATTGCAACCACCCTCGAATTCGCGATGACCAATTCATTCGGCTTCGGCGGAACCAATGCATGCCTCATTTTCCGCAACGTCAAACAGCATGATCCGCTACCAGCGGTCCCTCGAGAACCGTGAGCCCATTCGGCATTGTTGGCACTCACAATTTTTGTCTTCCGGTTGCGACCGATCGGTCTCTGCTGTCATCTGACCGAGGTGATAGCAAGCGAACGGCGAGGAGACAGAAATGTGGATCCGGGACAATACAAGCCGGGAGCACCGAAGTCCAGTTTCATTCCGGCGTTGTGCGAAGTATGTCGCAACCGGCCGGTCGCGATGATCGTTGTTGATTTCATCTTTGCTTGCAATCAGTGCGCGAAGAGGATTGAGGCGGCAATCTGGCATCGGCGTGACGAGCGTCTACTTGCCACACATTCCAGGTCAAGCTCAAGTTGCTCTGGTTTGGCACTACAGTGGCGGCGGCACGCCAGTTGCCAGGGCAACTGCGGCCTGTGCCACCTTCCTTAAGGCAAAAGCGGGTGTCGTTGCCTCGTTATATTGCTGTTCGCCAAGATGACCACGCCTAGGATTTAGGCGGTCTACCCGGCAAAAAAGGCATGGCCGGCCGACACCCCCTGCGTGCTAGAACGACTGAGAGAACCGTGTTTCCAGGAATTCGCCCAACTTGGCTGTTGCCTTGAATTGGGGAATAGGATCGAGTTCCTTGAACGCCGACGTAAACGCATTCGAGAGACTCCAAATCGTCCGCGGCCGGAATTCCTCGTACTGCGGTTCGAAGTACAGGTCGTGCACGGCGCGTGCGAGGTGTTTCGGTGCTTCGAGTTGGCCCTCTACGAAGGCCTGGTAGATGACCACCTTCGCCCTAACATCCGTGAGTTCGCTCCTTTGCCACGCTTCCACCTGCCTCCGCATCGGCTCGAAATTCCGCTGCATGCGGTCGACGCCAACCGAGATGCAGTCGATGAGCGAGAACGACTTTGAGTGTTTCGCGAGCACCGGTGTGAAGTCCCCCGCGAACGCCATGTTTGAGCACACGAACACGCGATAGCCACAGGTCATTGCCAATCGCATGCTCTTGTCGTGGGAGTTGCGCAACCCGATCGAGAAGCGGCATCCCTCCATCTCGGTGGCGAGATCGAGGACGCCGAAGGCCTTCATGCCGTCCGGCGACACCGCGTATTCATCATGGACGACTCCAATGTGGCGAAACCCGAGGGTCTCTACCAAAGCTTGTACGATCTCGTGGTGCGGGATCGGACGGTGCGTTTCGGTTGCCGGTGGTGTGGGCACCAGCGTTAATTCTTCGCGGCCGATGGTCCGGCCGCCGTAGCCAATGAGCGTACTAGTTTCTGACATACTT
>WNFC01003704.1_pt1 | contig 18506 bp, 22 predicted proteins | sample 5400541 | NCBI WGS metagenome assembly WNFC01 (sample SAMN13153342, study PRJNA577476) | soil metagenome | isolation source: 120 cm saprolite under Douglas fir tree site 2 hole 2 replicate 1 | place: USA:California | collected 2015-04-18 | reverse complement strand
GGCCAATTGGTCAATTAGCCTGATGACTGGATCGTCGTGGCCGCCCCAGCCGTCGTGGCGCCAGTTTCGCAGATGGGGCGCAACTCCGGGGATTGCAAGGCTTAGGACCAAAACACTTGCCAACCAAGCGGGCCGGGCCCGGCGCGAGCCTACACCGCGGCACGCTTCCATCAATGCAAAGGCGATGAACAAGCATTCGAGGGACCACAGCCACCAGAATCGGCGCCCCTCTGCAGGAGCCCCTAAACTCCAAGTCAACTGGCTCACCACCAGCCCTACGAATAAGAGAATAGCGGCCGTCTTTGACCGAGGTGACCGTGGCAGGCTGACGGCCAATGCCGCGCGGTCTGGATTCGAGAGCCGCCAAGCAACGTTGAGTAGCACTACCCAAAATAATAAGCTGAGCAGATGAAACGTGTTCAGCCGATTCCAGTTCAGAGCTGAGTCGAATGCCCCTATCACCGTCAAAACGACCAGAATCAGAATGACCGCAAACAGTCCCGTCACGCAATATGTCCTGATCGATTGCAACTTGCTGCGACCTTTAATCACTTCTACGTACGCGAAGATCAACCCGAAGATCAACAGCGCGAAGAAACCACTACTCCGCATCATGGCCGCCCAACTGGGCACGGGCGCCCGCCGGCGCCCCGGGCGCCGGCGGGCGCCCGTGCCAGGCGTAGAAGCCCGCGCGCGACACCTGGAGCGTCCGGCACAGCAGCCGGACCGGGACGGCGGCCTTCTCCACGGCGATGAACGCGAACCTCACGCGTTCTCCTTGGCAAAGAAGGCCGTCGCTTTTTTTAGGATGTCGCGCTCCATCCGCAGGGTCCGGTTCTCCCGCCGCAGGCGCCCGAGCTCCTCCCGCTCCTCGGTCGTCAGCGCCCCGGCTCTCCCCCGGCCCGCGTCGACCTCCGCCTGCTGCACCCAGCGCCGCACCGCCGTCTCAGCCAGATCGAGCTCCCGGGCCACCGCCCCGACCGACTTGCCACTCTCTCGGACCAGCCGCACCGTCTGTGCCTTGAACTCCGTCGTGAACGCCCGCCGCTTGCGTTTGGCCATGACACACTCCTACCGCACTTTCGTGCGATCTGGGGTGTCTACCAAACCGGGGCAGGTTCAGGTTCGTCACGAGAAGTGCAATCCGGCACTTCCTCCTTTCGTGGCGCATCCCGGTTCGGCTCAAGGCCGGGATGTTTTGCACCTTGTCTAGGTAGAGGAGCCGCCTCATCTTGTTGTGGTGTGGAGTAGGACCGCTACGTGTAAACTAACCATGCGCAGCGGAGAGGAAAATGAGTGCTCGGGGGCACCGTGGCTTGTGGCAGGAAAGGGGATAGACGATGTGCGCACTTAGCCGCGCGATCCCACTGGTGGGGTGGTTATTGTTTGCAGCCATCGTCCAGGCAGGGCCGGTAATAGATCAGCAGCATACACCGGCTGGAAATTTTCCTGCTTTTGCCGTGGCCAACGATAGGACACAGATTCAGACGTTCACCGTGGGAATCACGGGCGCAGTCACGCGCATTGATGTCCAGGTAAGCAGCGAGCTACTAACGGTGGAAAATCTGGTGCTTTCGCTTTGGTCCACCGATGCTGCAGGACTACCAGAAGCCCTGCTCGCTACGGAATCGGTGGCGCCGACCGATCCCGCCTTTACCAGTACAGGTCCACGACCATTGGTACCTCTTGATCTGACTGCCGGAGCGGTAGAAGTAACCTCGGGGGAATTGCTCGCTATAGAACTGAACTCAAATGCGGCAAACAACCCGCCCTTCAACGAGAGATATCTTTGGGAGATCGGAGGACAGTACGACAGAGGCACGGCCTATACACAAATAGGCTCTTCCTTTTTCAAACAAAGCGAAGATTTCCATTTCAGAACCTTCGTTACTTCTGTGCCGGAGCCGGGAACGCTGGTCTTACTGAGCACTGGTCTCGGCGGCCTGCTCGCGTATGGCTGGCGCCGGCGGCGCGCGGTGTAGTTGCGAAACGCCCTGAAAATCGTCGCTTCGAGACGCATGGCTCCCAGGCGCGCGGCTCCATGGTGCTCGTCTCGACTGCGCCCATCTCGACTAAGTAACCCAATTTAGATGCCAAGATCGAGTTGATACGCGACACATAGTTGCATCGCGAGATGTCATCGTCTTTGCGACAAATGTGCAAGAATGCCTCAATGGGCTTCACTCTTTTGCATCCGATTGTACCGCACCCGGTTCTCTGGACAGTCGTGAACGCTCGCACAGGAGTGGTTTCGGGGGATACCCAGATAGCGGCCCCCCTCCTCAAGATCGATCCTGGAGCCTCTCCGGCCCTCGATTCGCGGGTGGGTTCGCTTCGTGCGGCTCATGCCGCCCTCCGCGGGGCCTCGGCGCGCGCTTGAGCCGGGGTGCGATGTCCCAGGCGCTCGATGAGCCACTGCGTGTTGTACCGCTCGATGAACTCCGCGATGATCGCGCGCGCCTGTTCGAGGCTCTCGAAGTGATGGAGGTACACGCACTGCTCCTTGAGCGTGCGCATGAAACGCTCGGCGACGCCGTTGCACTGGGGCTCCCCGACGTAGGACGGCGTGATGGTGATGCCGAGCCACTTCACCTCGTTGATCCAGGCATCCGCGATGTACCGCGGGCCCCAGTCGCACCGGAGGCGCAGTCCACGGGCGATGTCCTTGCCGAACCCGCCGAAGGCGTGGCGCACGCCCTGACGGATCGGCTCCAGTGCTGCCCAGCGATCGCCGAGCTTGACCACGTGCCAGCCGAGCAACTCGTCCGTATGATGGTCGATCGCCCCGAAGAACCAGCACCAGCCTTCGCGCTCGGTGTAGAAGCGCGTGCCATCGGTGCCCCACATCACGTCGGGCCGGTCCGTGATGATCGTGCCGTCGTGCGCGGGATTGCCATTGGGCGGGCCGAGACGGCGCGGCGCGAGGAGGCCGTGACGCCGCATGAGGCGCAGCACGCGCTTGCCGCTGACGGTGACGCCGCGATGGGCCAGCCGCGCCCGGACCTTGCGGTAGCCTTCCCCGTGGAAGGGACTGATCGTCAACACGCCGCGAATGGCCGCCACGAGGTCGGTATCGCTCACGCGGGTCTTCGGGCCGCGCTTCCTGGGCTCCGCCGGCCGGGCCGCGGGCACCGTCGCGGCGTACACTCAAGCGGGCCACGCGGAAGACGGCGCTGATCATCGTCAGCGGATAGCTCCGGCCGGTGCTCGGGCTCCGCGCCGCTCTCATCGCGCGGACCTCTTCCACTCGTCCGTGAACCCCCTTTTTTCGATGAGGTGCTCGGCCGGCTCGAGCCGCATCATCAACTCTCCAATCTTCGCCCGGGCCAGCGTCAGTTCGCGCTCCTCGGGCTCGCCGCGACTCTTCAGCCCGCGCGCCCCCGTCTCCAGGAAGGCCCGCTTCCAACTCTCGAGCTCATGTGCCGGCACCTGGCTCTCGCGGGAGACCGCGTCGAGCGCCTCGCCTCGCAGCAGCCGCAGCACCAACTCCGTCTTCCGCTGGGCGCTCCAGCGCTCCGGGAGCTCACTTGGTCCCGCCGGGTGCATTGTCTCTGCCTCCGGTCCCGCCACCCTCGCCTTCCGTGCTCTTGCTCCCATGCCCCACCTCCTTGGTCACCGTTATAGTAGTCAAACCGGTGTCCAAAGAAACCGGGTCTGATATACGATCGGCGCTACGCCCGGGTAACCATCCCGCTTCTTTGGGATGGAAAGGCGAGTGAGCGACTGTCGAAATTCCGGCTGCTACTGGAAGGCTCAGAGGGAGACGATGGACGACCGCGCCCCACGGTACTGCTTCATCGCGTTGCGCGTGTCGACGACCAGCGAGGCCCGCTCGGCGATGTCCCCGTAGTCGAATTGTGAGTGGTTGGTGAGGATCAGCACGCAATCGGCGGCAGCCAGCGTGTCCCCGGAGGGCTCGACGGCGGCGAGCTTGTGTCCGTCGAGGGCGAGCTGCGGCGTGAAGGGATCGGCGTAGGAGACCTGAGCACCCCGCCGCACGAGCAGCTCGATGATTTCGAGGGCCGGCGACTCCCGGATGTCGTTGACATCGGCCTTGTAGGTCACCCCGAGCACGAGAATGGAGGCGCCGCGCACGGCCAGCCCGCGGTCGTTCAGGGCATTGGCCACGAGGTTGACGACATGCTCGGGCATGGCGCGGTTGATCTGATCGGCCAGCGCGATGAACTGGGCCTCGTAGCCTGTGAGCCGGACTTTCCAGGAAAGATAGAGAGGGTCGACGGGGATGCAGTGACCGCCGATGCCCGGGCCGGGATAGAAGGGCATGAAGCCAAAGGGCTTGGTGGCCGCCGCCTCGATGACCTCCCAGGGATCGACACCGATCTTGCGACAGGCGAAGGCGAGCTCGTTGGCCAGCGCGATGTTGACGCTGCGAAAGGTGTTCTCGAGGAGCTTGGCCGTCTCGGCCACGCGCGGGCTGGAGGCCTCGAACACGCTGACGGTGACGTGCTTGTAGAGACTGGCCGCGAGCTCAGTGCAGCTCCGGGTCACCCCGCCGACGACCTTGGGGATATTCGCGGTGGTGAACCGACGGTTCCCCGGGTCGACCCGCTCGGGCGAGAAAGCCAGGAACATATCGGACCCGATCACCATCCCGAGCGACTCCAGCCGCGGGAGCACGACCTCCTCGGTGGTCCCCGGGAAGGTCGTGCTCTCGAGCACGAAGAGCTGGCCGGCACGCAAATGGGGCAGAAGGCTCTCCAGCGCCGCCACGATGAACGAGATGTCGGGCTCCTTGCTCTTCCGGAGCGGCGTGGGGACGCAGATGATGAGGGCATCGGCCTGTCCGACCTCGTCGAACTCCGTGGTGGCGAGAAGCCGGCCCTCCGAGACGAGCGAGATGAGCGTCTCACTGCTGACGTCGCTCAGATAGGACTGGCCCCGGTTGAGCTGGGCCACCCGCTCCAGATCGACGTCGATCCCCCGGACGGTGAAGCCGGCCTTGGCGAGCTCGACAGCGAGAGAGAGCCCCACGTAGCCCAGCCCGATGACATGGATGCGGGCGGTGCGCGCCGCGATCTTACGCTCGAGAACATCCTTCCACGCACTCATTTACGATCTCCTTTTGGCCGGCTCGACAATCAGGCTGACCGCGGACGGGCTCGGTCCGACTATTTAGTGCGCCCCTTCTTTCTGCCAGTTTCCATGTCCGCTTCAGCAGTCATCTATGCAGGACTACGCGCTGGCTCGCCTCTTTCCTGAGCAGCAGTGATCAGAAAACTCCGCCACCGAAGTTTCCAGAAAGCTCCAGGAGCTTAACTGCTTACTCGTGCTTCTTCTTCCTCTTCTGCGCCACTCGATGGTCCGTTTCGAGAACCTTTAGGTACTCGTCCAATTCCCGAAGCGCCCAAAGCGTGATCTCCTTCACCCGAGTCTGGTAGCGCTCTCGATACGCGGGTGGCAGGAGTGCTACGCGATTGGCCGCAGCTTCGGACATGACAGGGCTGAGGGGTCCCCGACTCGGGACCTCGCTCTTCGTTACGGACCCCGGATCGTTCCCCGGTCTTTTCTCTCGCTTGCCCAGCTTTTGCAGTAGCTCCGCCTTGACGTGATTGGGGTGAAGTGGGCCCTTGCCACGTAACCATTCATGGACGCTCTTTGGGGTCACGCTCAGCGCTGCTGCAACGGGGCGCACCCTCAACTGTTCCCTCTCCATGGTTTCTAGGAGCCACTGGGCGAATTCTCCCGATGGAACAACTCGTAATTTTCGACTTGACATGAGTTACGACTCGTTATACCGTCGTATCAATCGCACGCGCGATGGAGGTTAGCACAGGGTCAGGTTTGAGCAAGTGCATCGGCGCCATCATGCGCCGACGCTAGATTGGAGGGAATCCATGAGCAGTCTGAAGCGCTGGCGGCAGGTAGGGCAAGGGCAGTTTCACAAGTGGGACACTCCGGGCGACGAACTCGAGGGCGCCTGGCAGGGAAGCCATGAGGGCCGGTATGGACCGCTCGGCAGCCTTCAGACACCCGTCGGGCTTCTGACCTTCCCCCTCCATGCAGCCTTGCTCGAGCGGCTTCGGCACGTCCGTATCGGCATGGAGGTGCTGATCCGGTACACCGGACCCCAAACCTCCAAGGCGGGGCGCCTGTTCAAGGGGTTCGAGGTCTTCGTCTCCGGTCATGACGATGTGGTCGACGTCTCACACCTGTCCGGCCAGGACGCCGCGCCGAGGGAGTCCTAGCATGGGAAGTGTAGCTACGACGAAGACCACGCACTGGAGCCGCGCACGGTTCTACACGATTCACGGCCGCCAGCTCCCTTCCGTCACCACCATCCTGGAGGTCATCGCCAAGCCGGCGCTGGGACCATGGTACGCGAAGGAGGAGCGCCGGTACTTCGAGGCCGCCATGTTGGAGGTGCTGGCACGCCCAGGTGCCCGGGACCCTGAGTACGTGCTCTCGGCCGTCGCCGAGGCCGTGAGCGGCGTCAAGGCCGCCGACCGCGAGCGCCAGAAAGCCGCCGCCATCGGGACGGCCATCCATGCTGGGATTGAGTGGCATCTGCGGACTCGGCTCGGGGAGGACGCAGGCCCCGAGCCTCGACTGCCGGAGGGCGCGGTCTGGGCGATGGAGAGCTGGAAGGACTGGGCCAAGAGCGTGGACCTCGAGCCCGTGGCGATCGAGCGCCCGGTGTACTGCGAGCTCTGCGGCTACGCGGGGACGCTGGATCTCTACGCTCGGGTGACGGGCGTCCCGACGGTCATTGACTGGAAGAGCGGCAAGGCGATCTATCCCGAAGCGTTCCTCCAGAACATAGCCTATCGCCATGCCGCAGAGCGCCTCGGCATGCCGTCCGAGCAGGGGCTGATTGTGCGCCTCCCGAAGCTCGTCGACGACCCGGCCTGGGAGGTGATGACCGTCCCCGAGACCATGACCCTGGCGGACTTCCTGGCGGCCGGCAATCTCTGGCGGTGGCAACGCCGGATGGACGGCCAGCCGGAGGGCGACCGGCTCGCCCCGCGACCGTCCGGCGCGCATCCGACGGGACCCGACTGGCTCGGCACGCCTGGGCGAATCCTCTAAGGCGTTCCACCCTCTAGCCATGACCGACCCACGCGATTCAAGCGAGGCGATCCGGAGGTTTCTCGGCCAGTGGTCGCCCATGACGCGCGCCGAGGGCCTGCATCTGGCCCTTCAAAGCCTGCGGGACCGCGTGGAACCCGATCGCGTTCTGGCCTGCGAACTGGCCTGGGAGGTCCACGCCCAGAGCTACTGGAGCCAGGTCAGGAATGCCGACGGGACCCGGTACACGACGGAGGAAGCGTACTTCCGGGATGTGCTGGGCCTGGCCTCGTGGCGGACGGCCTACAAGCGCCTCGCCGTGGGCCGGATGCTCATGACCTTTCAGGAGCCCGAGCGGTCGCTGCTTCGCAGCAGCATTGCGCGGGTCGGCCTGGCCAAGGCCACCGTGGTCGCGCCGGCCATCGAACGGCTGGGAGAGTGGAGGACCTGGCTCCAGTGTGCCAGGGAGATGTCCACGGTCCTGCTCCAGGGGAAGGTCTCCCAGGCCCTCGACGCCCTGCCGCGAGGCCGTGAACCGAGCCCGCCTGGCGAGCGCTTCCGCCGGACGGTGCTGAGCGCCATGCCGGACATCGAGGCGATGGAGCTGGTCGAGCGCTTCTTCGAGCTGGGAAAACGCGTGGTCAGCTCGCCCAATCCCGTTGCCATCTTCCTAGCCGGGTGCCGCGAGTGCCTCCCCGAATGGGAGGTCCAAGTTGCTAGGCGCAGGGACGCGGACATTTCAGTTTGCCCACGTGGGCAAAATCCTCAATAAGGGCCATGCGGCGCTCTGGTTGGCTCAGGAATCGCGTTCGCGTAGGGATGGCGTCCCGACGCCGGATTCGCGCCGGGGGCCCGTCGTCGCTTGGCCGGTCAGCTGCCTGTCTCGAAGAGTGGCGGGAGATCCGCGCCCAGGTCTTGGCCCGCGCCCGCTGGGTCTGTCAGGCGTGCAGCGTCCGGACATGCCTGGAAGTGCATCATGTCACCAAGCGCACCCAAGGGGGCTCAGACTTCGACCTCGACCGGCTGATCGCCTTGTGCCGCGACTGCCACGCCCAGACGGACGCCCCCTTTAGCCAGGGCCGCCTCGTCATCACACCTCTCGGGGCCGGCCGCTTCGGCTGTGAGGTGAGGCACGGGGACAGCAAATGGAGCGTCCGGCAGGGTGGTCGAGATGCGGGCGCCGCGCCTCCTGGCACCGTCCAACCCTGAGGTGACCGATGGCGAGGCGACGGGTCACGCAGCAAGGGCAGCGGCTCGTCATGACCCCGCTCCTCCAGCAGGCCATCCAACTCCTGCAGCTGTCCACCCTCGAGCTCGAGCAGGTCGTGCGCAAGGAGCTCGAGGAGAACCCGCTCCTCAAGGAGCTGCCCGAAGAGGAGCAGGACGTGGACGGCCAGGCCCCCCGGCCACCTCCGCGGAGGGGACTTCGTTCCTGCTCAGTCGGCATCACATCTGAGCACGTCTCACGCGGTGTTGTTGCGCATCGCCACTCCTGGGTTCGGGGTCCCCCGTGGTCCTGGGTGAGCCCGAGCGAGCAACCAAACTTGGACGAAACTTGGACTCCCAGGACGCCCCGACGACCGTTCAACCAGTAAGGGCACGAGCCAGTCTCTCCCTGAGGCCTTCTGCTCTGTGCCCGAGGTGTTCGTTCCCAACGTCAGGCACGCTACCCGGCCCTCCTCAGTGCCGCACCGAAACATGGCGCTTTTCACGGGATTCCCTCCTGGCATTCCTTATGCGTCAGACGTCGGCCGGGTATGGCTCAATCCGCCTGGCGAAAACCAAGCGACCCCGGCTAGTAGAGCGAGCCGGACAGGAGGACACCCATGGAACTTGTCAGCGGCATGATGGATGGGTCGCTCTCGTATGAGCTCGAGCATCGACGAGAACCGATCGTGTCCGGAGCCGGAGTCGAGCGGGAGGGGAATCTTGAGCTCACGGACGTCCCGCTATTTGAAGGGTGTAGCGAGAGGCAACTTCGGAGGATTGGCGGGATCGCGCGAGTGTTCGAGGCTCCGACCGGCACCGTGATCACCCGGGTGGGCGAGCCCGGCAACGAGTTCTACCTCATCCTCGACGGAACGGTCAGCGTCGACTTGTCAGTGGGAAAGCCAGTGGTCCTGCGGCCCGGAGAGTTCTTCGGCGAAATGAGCTTGCTGGACGGAGACCCCCGCTCCGCCACGGTCGTCACGGATACACCGGTCCGCCTCCTCGTGATCGACCGCGAGAACTTCTCGGCCCTCCGCCGGGAAGTGCCAGACTTCACCCCGATCTTGTTGGTCACCCTCTCGCGGCGTGTGCGGCAAGCCGAACAGCGTGCGGATCCAATGGGTGCGGCGCCGGCCGCGTGGTGAGGGAGGGAGGGCGGCACCTCCTCGCTCGTCGTTAGAGTCCTTAGAGAGGACTCGCCTCCCGTCGGAAGCTTTCTTGCCGCCCGTCGGCGACCCGAGGGGAAACACGATCTACTTGACGGCCCTATTCAGATAGGCTACCGTTAGATTAGCTTTGGCGGTCCCGCCGTCTCGGTCCAGACTTCGCTGCACTCCATTCTGAAGAAGTTCCCCATCGCGTTTGAGTCACCCTTGTGCGGGTTCCCGTGTGCGGGTTGCGTCCGCCAGATGGTGTCTGGCTGCTCGCACTCTCACACAACCAGTCAACTCACCTTACCGGGGGGACTTCAAATGGCCATCTCAAAGCGAAAGATGGAAGCAAACCGGCGCAACGCGCGCAACTCCACGGGACCGCGAACGGAGGCCGGGAAGAAAAAGAGCCGCTGGAACGCCCTAAAGCACGGGCTCACGGCGAAGAGGACGCTCCTGCCAGGCCTGGAGAGCGCAAAGGCGTACAGGGAACTGCTCGAAGGGTATCGGAGAGTTTTCAAACCCAAGGGGGTGCTCGAGGAGAGCTTGGTCCAGGAGCTCGCGGCATGCTACCAGAAGAAGCAGCGTGGGTTCCGAGTGGAGCGAAACGAATTTCGCGAAGCCGCCCACGCGGCGAAAGAAGAGTTTCTCGAGGAGAAAGAGGAGCATCTCAACGGCGAATTGATGGCCTCGATTGCCGGGACGCCGCTCTGGAAGCGTTACCGCCGGAAGCGTGACTGGTTGGTTCTCCCCGAGTCCGAAACCATGGAGACTCTTGGCCGGTACCAACGTGCCAACAGCCGCGATTTCCGGGAGGTTCTGGCGACCTTGAACAAGGCACAGCGGCATCGGAGGAAGCAGCGGTGCCCGCGGAAGACCCCCGAGCGTCGTGCCGCCGATGCCACGTAGCAACGCGTGGTCAGCGGTGGGCGCGGGCGCGAGTCCGACCAGGGGAGAAGCGGTTCGGGCTATCCGGACGGGGGCACGAGCCTGCCAGCTGCGGCTCTCGTAGAGGTGGCGACGATCAGCGTGAGCACGTCCGGCGCGCCGAAATTTTGCGAAACGAACCCACCGTGCCCCCGTCATGTAGCCATTCGGGCAAGGCCTGTGACCTGTGACCACCTCAGGTGGGCGGAATCAGGCTCCGTGGGTCCAAGAGACTCACCCGATCCCATAGCCCTTTCCCGTCTGCCCCGCCGCTACGTCAAGCGGCGCGGAGTCCGGGACGAGGGCGCCGAGGGTGATGGGCGGTGCGGGCCTGGCCGCCGACACGAGGAGGCGGCGGCCCTATCCGAGAGGCGCGCTGCTTACTGTTTGCGCGCGGCGGAACGCTCCAGGAGCCAGTCGATGGCGGCGTCGAACTCGGAAGGTTCCCTGTTCGACGCAGCGGGCTCTTCACGCGGGCGGTCTGTTGGCGCCTGCGGTATCTGTGGCTGCTCTCGGCGCTCCGCTTTGCGTGGTGGTATCGGGGGTGGGAGCGGTGACGGCGGTGCGGGGCGCGCCACCATCGGCGGCTCCACCACTGGGGTGGCCACCTCGATGGGGGATGCCGTCCGCGCCTCGGTCGTGAAGGCATTCGAATTCGGCGGCGCAGGTGCCGGCACTTGCGCCGCCGCCGCGGGCGGCGGCTGGTGCGAGAGAGGAGGAGGTGCTGACGGGGCTGGCGCGAACAGACCCCAGCCCACGACCACGGCGATCGACGCCGCGAGGGCGCCGCCGCCCGTGATCACCGCCTTCCGCTTCCACCGAGTCGCCGGGCCGTGCGCCGTCTCCCACAGGCAATTCAGGATGTTCTGCATCGGCGGCCGCAGCGTCGGCTGCTTGGAGAGCGCGACCGAAACAACGGACTCCAACGAGCCAGGAACGGTACGTCGCCGCCGGCGCATCCGGGCCGGCGTCTCCGTCACATGTTTCTCGAAAACGGCCCCACGCGTCTCTGCCTGGAACGGCGGCACCCCGCAGAGCATCTCGTAGAGGATGGCGGCGAACGCATAGACGTCCGATTCCTCGGTGGCGGGAAGCCCCCGGATTTGTTCGGGCGCGAGGTACTCCGCCAGCGCCTCATCGGCGCTGATGCCCCGCATGGCCGACGCGTCACGCAGCCCGGCTAACTCCACGTCCATCAGCTTGACATCCCCGTCCGCGCGAATCATCACGTTGTGGGGTCGCAGCGCGCCGTGCACGAGGCCCATGTTGTGAAGCGTCTCCACGGCCCCGCCGAGCTCGATGGCCCAGCGCAGCCCGGCGGCCACCTCGAGGGGTCCCTCGGACAAGATCTCGGTCAGGCGGCGCCCCTGGACGCGCTCCATGGCCACGAAGGCGTGGCCATTCTCGGCATCCCCAAACTCCAGCACGCGGACCAGGGACGGATGGGCCGCCGAGGCCGCGACAATCGATTCGCCGATACGCGGCATCGTCTGCGCGGTCTGGGGCGCGCCCACGAGCCCGCGGGGCAGGAACCGGATCGCGACTTCGTGACCGGTCGCCTCGTCCTCGGCCAAGGACACGTTCCCGAAGGCGCCGACCCCCAGATCGCTGACGATCCGATAGCGGCCCTTCGGCACCGCCGTCGGCCCCGTCAGGCCCTTCGTGGCGTCGCGAATCACGGAGCCTCGCGCTTGAAGAGTGCCTGTGGATTTGAAGGCACCGAGCCTAAGGCCGGCGATAAGGTTACGAGAGAGCGAGTCAAACATCGCCGGATCGCGATGACTCTCGCGCGTCGTGCGGGACAGGGCCCCAACGGACCGAGAAATAGGTCACCCCAACCTCCTGCGCTATGAGCAAGTGTCGGACAAGTGGGGGACATATAAGAGCATCCGGGACTATGGGAGTCAAGGAAAACGAGATAGCTATGGTGCCGCCTCAGTGACCCCCCCTCTCCCCCGTTGGGGGAGAGGGGGTCGTTCTATGGAAGGGCTGTTTGTGCCCCTCTGGACTATAGGGAGCGCAGGAAGTTCAAGAGGTCCTGCTTCTGCGCCTCGCTGAGCTGATTGAACTTGTCGACGACGGCATTGGCTTCGGAAGCCTGGAACCTGTTGTTGCCCGCGCTCTTGTGGGCCCGGATGGCCACGAGCAGGTCGCTGGTGCGGCCGTCGTGGAGGAAGAAGATACGCTGCCCGAGGCCCCAGAGCGGTGCCGTCCGGAATTCATCCCCTGCCGCTTGCCCCTGGTTGATGTCGTCGGCAAGCCCCGGCCCCATCTGGTGGACGAGGACATCGGAGAAGAGGTGGACGGGCTTGTTCCGCAGCGCCCGGATGGCGGCGTTTCCCGTGTAGAGGGTCGGGGTATGACAGTACGCGCAGCCTGTGCTCTGGAAGAGGGCCTTGCCGGAGGCGATGGAGGCGGCGCCGCCGGGGAGCGTGAGGGACGGGGTCGGCGGGGCCAGGAACCGCATGAAGAAGGCGAACCTCTCGATGCCGCTGATCGTGGCCGCGGGGGTGGCGCCGTCGGGATCTGTCACGTCGTTCGGCGTGCGGGCGAACTGGCAGTTCGGCGCCTCGTCGCGCTCCTGCGTGAACAGCTCGTTGGTGATACCCATCTCGACGTTGTAGGCCTCGCCCGAGAAGAGCAGGAGGGACTTGTTCTGGGCCTTCCACCCGAACCGCGCGATGGTGCCGTCATTGCCGTTGTTGTTCGTGGCGCCCGTGACGCGGACCCGGTGCGGCCGGCCAGAGATGCCGAGCACCGCCTTGCCGTTGGCATTGGCCGTCTGATTGTCGATGATGGCGCTGTCGGGGATCGCCTCGATGAGGCCTGCGCCAAACGTGGGAGTAGGGATGCGGAACACGATGTTGTTGCTCTGGCCCTGGGCCCAGAAATTCTCCTGGGTGATCGTGCACTTGCTCGCGTCGCCCGTGTCGTCCTTGCGCCCGCTGATCACGAAGATTGCGTGTACGCCTCCATCGCGTGTCCCGTCGCGGTTGTACTTGAAGCGCGTTTCGCGGACCGGACCGTTGAGCGTCACGAAGTAGGGAACGGTATTGCGCGCGCCAAAATCGGTGGCCACCTTGACCTGGGGATTCACGGTCGGGCTCGTGCCGCCGCTGGCCGGCTGCGAGTGACAGCCGTGGCAGCTGTCCAGGTTGAAGCGGGGACCCAGCCCGTCCCCCACGCCCTCCGCCTGCTGGAAATCGTCCAGGCCCGCCTGGAAGAGCTTCAGCTGCGAAGCGGTCAAGCCGGGCAGCGGATCGCCGGCGCCCGCGGGGTCCGGCCGAACTCCGGGGTCACGAGCAGGGGAATCAGCCCTCAGGCCCGCCACTGGACTGAGGAGCAGCGCGCACAGCGCCACGAGCAGGAGCGCCTTGGCTCTCGTCAATTGGAAGTCTCCTCTCCCTGGAATGCGGATGTGTGGACGTCGATGTCCATGGCGCGGCCATTCGTCGCAGGTCGTGGTGCTTCATGGGCGCCGCCGACGGTGAGGCAGAAGCGAAGCGCGTGCCAGCGCCGCTCCGATGCGAGCAAGGCGGATTTGTGGACGTTTTCCAATCGGAAAAAATGAACGCGTCACGAGGGAGGGCAGGTGTCAGGGGTGACTGTCATGAGCGCGACGCGATGCCTGGTGATCAGCGGAACCCGATCGGGAAACTTTCCAGGCGCCCTTATCCCTCGGGCACGAGCATCGCATGAGCCTCGTCGTCGTCGACGCGCGGGCCGAAGAGACAGCGCGCGCAGGGCGCCTCGCCCAGGCACACGGGGCAGTCATCGAGAAATCTACACAACGAGCCGCAACGCGGGCAGCCGGTGACCCGCGCGATGGTCGCGCCCTCATACGTTGCCTCGGGCAACGCGGTGGCCGGGCTCGAGTCGTTGATGGCCATGACGGGGGGCTCGATTCCGCTCTCCGTCTCGCTAGGCCAGCAACATCCTTGTCAGCAACGCCACTACGACCGCGGTCACGAAGGCCATCCAGTCCCTCATGGGTCGTCCTCCCTCAGCTCCACCACCCTCGGCACTATCGACTCGCCACGGGGGCGAGGAATCAGTGAAAATTGCATGCGGCGAGCCAAGGAAGAGACCGCAGGAAGAACAACGCCTTGCAGCTCGTTACACGCGGCTCGATTTGGGAAATGTAAGCTATTCCGACTCGAGACCTGGAAAGGACGGGCCGAAGGCGGCGCGCTTTGATCGCGAGCTCCGGCAGCTCGTGGAGCGCGCCGGCGCCGGTCACCCTCCGCTCACCGGTAGAGGTCGATGAGCTCCTGGAGCGCCGCCATCTGGTTGCCTCGCGCGGATGACGGCACCACGATCAAGGTCTTGACCCCCGCCGCCTGCCAGGCCTCGATGCCGTCGCGCACGTCCTTGGCGCTGCCGTAGAGGGTGACCTGGGAGAGCCAGCGCTCGGACATGAGGCCGGGGACGCGCTCCTCCTCGCCGCTCGCCAGGGCCTTGCGGATCGCCTGCATCTCCTCCTCGAAGCCGGCCTCCATCCAGTAGTTCTGGTAGTTGGGAAGCTTGACGTAGCCCGTGAGCGTGCGGCGGTTGACGGCGGCGGCCGCCGCGCGATCGGCGTCGATGCAGGTGGGGATCATGTTGCCGATGAAGAAGCTCGGGTCCTGACGCGCGGCGGCGGGCAGGTGAGCGAGCGAGGCGGCCATGTGCGAGCGAGCCGCGTTGGCCCACACCGCGCCCTGGGCGATCTCGCCGGCGAGAGCGACCATCTTCGCTCTGAGCGTGGCGAGCACGATGGGCGGAAGGGCGCCGGCCTGCCCGGCGCCGTCGCGAAGCGCGCTGACGAAGCGTCGCATGTCTTCGAGCGGCGTGCCCGCCTTCACGTTGAGCCGCTCCAGCGTGGGGCCGTGGCTCACGCCTATCCCGAAGCGGAACCGGCCTCCCGAGAGCTCGTGGATGAGGGCCGCCGTCTGGGCATAGTCGCGGGGATGACGGGCGTAGATATTGGCGATGGTCGTCCCGAACGGGATCTCCCGGGTCTGCAGCGCGATCGCTTCGCACAATCCGAGGCCGTCCCCGAAGCTCGGGCAGTAGAGGCCCGCGAAGCCTTCCTGCTCGAGTCGCTGCGCGATCTCCAGCGTGGCCTTCCGCCGCCCCGGCACGGCGGCGAGGCTCACGGCGGGCTTGCCCGTCATACCCACGGGACCGCGCCACCCCATCGGTTCCACGAAGTGGTCTCCGCGACGGGCTTGCGCCGGCTCGGGCCGTACTTCACCGCGGGATAGCCCAGGGGGATGCAGAAGTGAAACACCATCTCCTTGGGAATGCCGAAGAGCGCGCGGAAGCGATCCATCACCGTGGCGTGGAGCGTCGTGGGGAGAGAGCCGATGCCGAGGGCGTGGGCGGCAAGCATGAGGTTCTGGCAGGCCGGAATCACGGAGTTCGCTCCTCCGGGCGGCACCGTCAAGGCGAAGACGACGCAGGGGACGTCCTTCATGGCGTCGGCAAGCTCCATGGCGGCGCTGTAGTTCTTCTCCCCCGGCGGAATGTCCTGGGGTCCGCTCCAGCCATGATCGTCGCGGCGCTTGGCCCACCAGGCCTCGCGGTAGAGGGCGCCGAACTCGCGGATCCGCTCGCGATCAGTGACGACGAGGAAGCGCCCGGTCTGATGATTGCCGCCGTTGGGCGCCTTCACCGCGGCCTCGAGGAGCAGGCGGAGGTCCTCGGTGGGGATCGGGTCCGGTCTGAGCTTCCTGGTTGAGCGCTGGGTGAACATGGCCTCGCCGAGCGGCATCGTCAACCGGTCTGCATTCATGGAAGTTGTCCCTTCGTTGTCCGGGTGAGGTGAGACGGCAGCGCGCGAGCACGTCCGTCGCGTGCCGTCGTCGAAGATAGCCGCGAGCGCTCCGCTCCGCAACTGGGACGACTGTGGGTGCTGCTCAGGGAGACGCGAGGGCCTGGCGAACGATCTGCTGGAGCTCGGCGAGGTTGAAGGGCTTGCGCAGGAGGGGCAGCCCCGCCTCCTTGAGGAAGCGGTGCAGGTCGGAGGATCCGACGCTCCCCGTCAGGAAGATGAGGTCGAAGTGGGCGTGCCGGATCTTCTCGAGGGCGGCCACGCCGTTCTCCGCGCTGTCGACGTCGTAGCCTTCCACGTTGAGCGTGTCTATGATGAGTCGAATGACGAGGGGATCATCGTCGACGACGAGGATTCGAGCGGGAGCACCCGGCTCGGGAGGAGGCGCTTGGTTTCTGGGCATCGCGTGTGTCTCGACCTGTTGGAGGAGCAAGGGACGGGCCAGCTCTTCCAAGCCATGAAATCCGGCACTTACCCGTGGATCGGAAATCGAGTTCCCCTCAAATTGTCAGTGCCCACGCCGAAACAAGGAGATCAACGAATGCATCGCGAACACACGGCGGCGCTGACCCTCGTGCTCGGCCTCGCCGGAGTGCTTTCTCTCTCGGCCTGCGCCCACCCGGAGCCCATGAGCCTGCGGGGTGATCATGAGGTCGAAGGCCGGATCGTGGATGTGAGAGGCGAGCGCATGCGGCTGAACAACGGAATGGAGCTTCTGATTCCTCAGGACGTGGCGAGGTGGTCGCAGCTCGCGCTCGGATCCGTGGTCCGTGTCCACTACGAAGAGAGAGATGGTCAGAAGGTCGCCACGTCCATGGTCTTCATGGAGGGGGCCGAAGGCCGACACGGCTTGTAGCGGCGCCGAAGGGCGGCTCCTCCGCTATCCCTGGCCGGGCAACGTCCGCGGGCTGGCCAATAGCGTCGAGCATCGCCCACGGGGCTCTTTACCCGTCCCGGCTCACCTTTCCCCGGTCCCGGGCTTCCAGGGGCGTGTGATCAGCCGGGCCCCGCGATGCCAGGTGACATAGGCCCAGGCCCACTCGAAGAGCACGAGGAATCTGTTGCGGAAGCCGATGAGAAACATGATGTGCACGAAGAGCCAGGCGAGCCACGCGATGAGCCCCGACAGCTTGACCGGGCCGACCACGGCGACGGCCGCCGCTCTCCCGATGGTCGCCATGGTCCCCTTGTCTCGATAGCGGAAGGCCTGGGTCGGGAGGCCCGAGAGCCTCCTCAGCACATTCGCCGCCGTCGCGCGCCCCTCCTGGATGGCCACCGGAGCGAGGCCGGGCAGCGGCCGGCCCTCCTGCGTGAGCGCGCACATGTCGCCGATGGCGAAAGCCTCCGGGTGCCCGGGAATCGAGAGATCGGGGGCGACGAGGACGCGTCCGGAGCGATCCAGGGGCACTCCGAGAGAGCGCGCGAGGGGAGTGGCGGCAACGCCGGCCGCCCAGAGCACGGTGCGGGCACGGATCTGCTCGCCGCCGATCCACACCGCGTCCGGGGTGATTCGAGTGACGACGGCGTGGGTGCGAACCTCGACTCCGATCTTCTGGAGGGCCCCCGCCGCCCGCTGAGAGAGCGTCTCGGGGAAGGCGCTCAGGACGCGCGGACCACCCTCGACCAGGATGATGCGCGCCTTGGTCGGATCGATGAGCCGAAAGTCGCGAGCGATGGTTTCGCGGGAGATCTCCGCGAGCGCGCCCGCCAGCTCGACGCCCGTGGGGCCGCCCCCGATCACGACGAAGGAGAGAAGGGCCCCCTGCTCCGCGCCGTCCTCCTCGCGCTCGGCCGCCTCATAGGCCAGGAGCACGCGGCGCCGGATCTCCAGGGCGTCCTCGAGCGTCTTGAGGCCGGGCGCGAGCGTCTCCCACTCGTCGTGGCCGAAGTAGGAGTGACTCGCCCCCGCGGCGAGAATGAGCGCGTCGTAGCTCATGTGTCCTCGGTCCAGATCGAGGCGCCGGGCGGCGAGGTCCACCTTCTCGACGTCGGCGAGGAGCACCGTGATGTTGGTCGCGCGGCGCAGGATCGACCGGAGCGGGGTGGCGATGTTGGCCGCGTTCAGCGCCGCGGTGGCGACCTGGTACAGGAGCGGCTGGAAGAGGTGATAGTTGCGCCGGTCGAGCAGCGTCACCCGCGCGGGCCGGTTGGCGAGGGCCCGCGCGGCGTGGAGTCCGCCAAAGCCGCCTCCCACGATCACCACGTGCGGACCCATGGCCGCTCCCGGCATGCGGACATGGTGTGGGCCGGACGCTCGGGCTGTCAATCTCCGCGCACCGCGTGGCTTGCATGGTGTATCTAATGGTCACGTCATGGTCCTTCCGGAGCGCCGCGTCTACCGCCACGCGCTGCCCACGCGACTCGGCCACTGGCTGACC
>WNFC01013201.1_pt1 | contig 18510 bp, 11 predicted proteins | sample 5400541 | NCBI WGS metagenome assembly WNFC01 (sample SAMN13153342, study PRJNA577476) | soil metagenome | isolation source: 120 cm saprolite under Douglas fir tree site 2 hole 2 replicate 1 | place: USA:California | collected 2015-04-18 | reverse complement strand
CGATTGCATAGGTCAGGGAATTGGCTAAAACGTCCTTACCGTAGACGTACTCGATGGTGGCGCCGGGGGCGGAAGCTCCGGACCACTCCACATCAAGGTGCGCCTCATCAATATCCGCTGTTGAAATGCCCGGGTCGGCACCAGCTAATTGGAGCTTCAGATTGATAGCGGGAAGACCGGCGGCCGTACGAAAAGCAGAGATGTTCGCGTCGGGCAGGACGTTGCCCTGCGTGAGATCGGTCATCCCCATCACGGCGATGGTGATGCCTGTGCCAGTGAGGTTGCTGGAGGACGGCGGGTAGTCATAGATGGTGTACAGGTCGCCCGGCGCGATGTAGTGGCTGGTGACCCCGTTTACGGTCGTAGTAAAGCCGGGCTGCACCGAATCAGAGGTGACGCTGCGTGCGCGAGAGCGGGGCTTCAGCTTGAAGTCGTCGAGACCGGTGACGGCAAGCACGACGTTGGCGATGGCCGAGGGAAGAGTGGGATCGGTGAGGTTGGTGATGTGCTGCTCGCCGTTGAGCGATACGTTGTGAATGGTTGTACCGAAGGCCTGCTGCACCTGCCCGACTGTGCCGCTAAAGGTGATAAACGTGGAACTCTTCGCGACACTGGTGATGGTGAAGCCCTGGCTGGTGAGCCAGGAGGAGACGTTCGCTAGATCGCTGCTGCTGAGGCCGAAGCGCGCGCCGAACTGCTCGGACGTAAGCCACTGGTGATAGCTGGGCGAACTGGGATCGAGCTGGGCGGCCAGGAGCTGGTTGAGGTCGGCCTGCTGTGCCGCGGTCATGCTGAAACGCACCGAGAGCGATTCGAGCTTGAGGTCGGCAGGCGCGAGGCCGAGGTCGGTGGAGTGCCTCGCGTGGCCACCGATGGTGCCCGGCAGGGCGACCCGGCTGCCATTGTTGACGGCGCCGGCGATGCGGTTTTGCACGGGGGCCTGAGCGGCCTGGGCGGATGGGGTGAACGCGGTAACGAGGAGGGCTGCGGGGAGTACAAGAGAAGAGACAAGACGGCTACGCATGGATAATTTCTACCTTACTACGTGGAGTCCGAACTATTTCGTTACGAGTGGCTGCTAATCGACACACGAAGAATCACTGGTCTGAGTGACCCAGAGGGATCAAGGTACACGGTTAGACAGACGACGAAGAAAAATGTTGCGCCTACATCTCTGATGCTTGGTTAGACAGACGACGAGGAGAAATGTTGCGCCTACATCTATAAAGAGATTGTTTGCCGATTTCTCGATTTTCTTTTTTGGAACGACACCTGTACGCATCTGCATGGCAAAGCTGAAATGCCTGCCGTATAGGCACTTATTGGTCCACGCTAACCCGGTACCTCATTAGACGTTCCACATAAAGTAAATGAGACGGCGTGACGACAGGATCCTTTAGGAGCCATTGAACGCCATCGCGCCAGCGATTCTGAGTAAGGCATCGGAACGAGAGGCCGGCTACAGCGGCATCGTCTATAACAACTAGAGGCTGTATTTTCCTGCCTGGATGATGTGCCGGGCCACCTGGCGGCGCAGGCTGATGGTGTCGGCCGAGTCGTGCTTCGACAGGCGGCGAAGGATCGTGAGCTGCGTCCTTAACATATCTCCTTCGGCGACAGCCGCGATGACCTTGCGCGCGGAGAGCTCGATGGTGGACATGGCCTTGTCGGCGTAGAGGCGCGCCATGGCGACAGGGATTGCCGAGGCTTGGCTGCCCTGCCCTGCCGCGATCTTCTCGGCGCGCAGAATGGCAGACTCCATGGCGAAGACCTCGATGATCATGTCGGCGATGGCGCCCATGACCTCCTGCTCGTCGGCGATCTGCTGCATATATTTTTGCGTCGCGGCGCCGGCGACGAACAGCGTCAGCTTCTTCGCGTTGGCGAGCAGGTTCTGCTCGTCGGCGAGCGGGCCTTCGCGATCGATCTTCTCGCTGGGGCCGGACATCACCTCGTCCATCAGCTTTTTGATGGCGGGCATCAGGGCGAGCTTGCCGGACATCGCGGACTTCATCAGCCAGCCGGTGATGATGAGGCGGTTGATCTCGTTGGTGCCCTCGAAGATGCGATTGATGCGGGCGTCACGATAGGCGCGCTCGGCCGGGAACTCCTCGACATAGCCGTAGCCGGCGAAGATCTGCAGCACCTCGTCGACGACCATGTCGAGCATCTCGCTGGCCCAGACTTTGACGATGCTGCACTCGACGGCGTACTCCTCGATGCGTTTCTGGATCTCCTTGGTGTTGTGCTTGTCTTCCGATGGTATGCCGGCGAGAGCCTTGTCGATGAGGCCGACGGTGCGATAGCAGACCGCTCCGCCGACGAAGATGCCTGTGGCGCAGTTGGCGATCTTTTCCTGGATCAAACCGAACTCCGAGATTGATTTTCCGAAGGCCTTGCGGTCGATGGCGTAGCGGATGCCGTTGTTGAGCGCCATGCGGCCGCCGCCAACAGCTGCGTTGCCGAGCTTGTAGCGGCCGACGTTCAGAATGTTGAACGCGATGTGGTGGCCCTTGCCGACCTCGCCGAGTAGGTTCTCCGCAGGGATGACGCAGTCGGTGAGGATGAGCGGACAGGTGGAGCTGCCGCGAATGCCGAGCTTGTGCTCTTCCTTGCCCTGGGTGAATCCGGGTGTCCCGCGCTCGATCAGGAAGGCTGTGAGTTTCTCCTTGCCGGCGTCAGGCCCATCGGGGATCGCGCACTTGGCGAAGACGGTAAAGAGGTCCGCGAAACCGGCGTTCGTGATCCACATCTTCTCGCCGTTCAGCGTGTAGGTCTTTCCGTCGGCGGAGAGCACAGCCTTTGTGCGTGCATTGACGGCGTCGGAACCGCTGGTCGACTCTGACAACGCGTAGGCGGAGACGATCTCGCCCGAGGCGATCGTCGGCAGGTATTTTTTCTTCTGCTCGGCAGTGCCGTACCAGACGAGCGGCATCGTGCCGATGCCAACGTGCGCCGAGAAGGCGACCGAGAAGCTGGCCTGCTTCGCAATGTTCTCGGCGACGATGGCGGAGGAGGCCTTGTCCATCTCGAGGCCGCCGTACTCCTCGGGGATATCGACCGCAGTGAGGCCTAGGTCCGCGGCCTCTTTGAGCAGACGGCGCGTGACGGAGAAATCCTTCGCCTCAATCTTGTCAGAGGCCGGCATGATCTCGTTGACGGCGAAGTTCGCTGTCGTCTCAGCGATCTGCTTGTGCTCGTCGGTAAAATCTTCGGGGAAGAAGCAGTCGGCGGGAGTGGGATCCGTGATGAGGAAGCTGCCACCGGGGATGTGCTTGGTTTCGGAGGGAGTGGGAGTGGTCATTGTGGCCATGGTGTTACCTCGTGGTTGTTAAAAAAATCGGAAGCTTCTATTGACCTGCGCCGAGCACCAGAAGCAGCAGGCCATCAACGATAATTAGCGCTGCTCCCAGTCCGTTTTTTCGGGTGAGGAGCGACTGAGATGTATCGCGTGACCGCGAAATAGCGACTGCTAATCCGATTAACATGAAAAAACACAATCCCAAAATCAGGAAAATATCATCTCGAAAATGATCCCATACTTCCAAGTTCGTTTTGTATAGAGCGACACCCACGGTTAGGATCATCAAGTTCAGTACGACAAAGATTCGGGCAGTGATTTGCAATTTGTTCTCCCAGCCTTCCGCACAGTCAATTCACCAACTTGAACATCTAGTTCACAGCCTCAAAGATTCCAGCAGCACCCATTCCCCCACCAACACACATCGTCACGACGCCGAACTTCGCTTTCCGTCGAGGCATCTCGCGCAGAAGAGTAGCGGTTAGCTTGGCTCCGGTGCAGCCGAGCGGGTGGCCGAGGGCGATGGCTCCTCCGTTGACATTCACTCTTACCGGGTCGATGCCGAGCACCTTCAGCACGGCGAGCGACTGCGCGGCGAAGGCCTCGTTCAACTCGAAAAGGCCGATGTCTTCGAGTGAGAGGCCGGCCATCTTCAACACCTTGGGGATGGCGTGGATCGGGCCGATGCCCATCTCTTCGGGATCGCAGCCGGCGTAGGCGAAGGCGATAAATTTCGCCATCGCGGGAATGCCGAGTTGGGCTGCGCGCTCGGCGGACATGACGACTGCGGCGGCGGCTCCATCGGAGGTCTGTGACGAGTTACCTGCGGTGACAGTTCCTTTGGCGTGGAAGACGGGCTTCAGCTTGGCCAGGGCATCGAGTGAGGTGTCGGCACGTGGGCCTTCGTCCTGGTTGAAGGTTGCTTCGACAGGTTTGGCTTTGGGCTTGTTCCCGTTGGGGCCGTTCAGAGTCGTATTTGTAACTGTGATGGGAACGATCTCGTCTTCGAATTTTCCGGAAGAGATCGCCGCGAGCGCCTTCTGGTGGCTCTCGTAGGAGAACTGGTCCATCTGTTCGCGGGTGATGCCGTAGTGGGTCGCGACACGCTCGGCGGTAAGGCCCATGGACATGTAGGAGCCGGGGTAGTTGTCGACCAGCCAGGGGTTGACCGAGATCTTGTTGCCGCCGAAGGGGACGCAGGACATGCTCTCGGTGCCGCCGGCGACGATAACGTCGGCAGAACCGCCGCGGATGCGGTCTGCGGCGAGAGCGATGGATTGCAGGCCGGAGGCGCAGTAACGGTTGATGGTCATGCCGGCGGTTGTGATGGGAAGACCGGCGCGAAAGCTGGCGACGCGGGCGACGTTCATGCCCTGCTCGGCCTCAGGCATGGCGCAACCGAGGATCACGTCTTCAATCTCGGATTTATCGAGCTGCGGGATACGCGCCAGTGCGCCGTTGATGGCGAAGGCGGCGAGATCGTCGGGGCGTGTGGTGCGAAGCGTGCCGCGCGGGGCTTTGCCTACGGCGGTGCGAACGGCGGATGCGATGATGACGTCTTTCATACGTGACTCCTGTTCCTAATTCCTCAACGGCTTTCCCGTCTTCAACGTGAAGGCGATGCGTTCCTGTGTTTTTTTCTCTCCGCAGAGGCTGAGGAAGGCCTCGCGTTCGAGATCAAGCAGGTATTGCTCTGTTACTGGTGTGCCGGGCGTTACTTTGCCTCCGCAGAGGGCGTACGCGACCCAGTTCGCGATCTTGACGTCGTGATCGGAGATGTACTGGCCTTCGCGCATGGTCCATACGGCGAGCTTCAGCGTCGCCAGCACACTCTCTCCCGGGGCCGCGATGTCGGTGCGTGGCGTGGGAGCGCTGTAGCCGGCGTCTGCGATGGCGCGGGCCCTGGTCTTCGCGTCGGTCAGCAGGCGCTCGCGGTTCGTCGTGATGTTGTCGGATGGTTTGAGGAAGCCCATCGCGCGGGCCTCGGCGGCAGAGGTCGAGACTTTGGCCATAGCGATGGTCTCGAAGTTCTTCTTCAGCGCCTCGAAAATCTCGACACCTTCGCCGCGGGCGTCGGGGCGGATGCTCGAACCGGCTTCGACGCTGCGGATGGTCATCTCTTTGCAACCGCCGCCGCCGGGGATCAGGCCTACGCCGGCTTCGACGAGGCCCATGTAGAGCTCGGCGTGAGGCTGACGCGCTGCTGCGTGAAGCGAGATTTCGACGCCTCCACCGAGGCACATGCCGTAGGGAGCAACGACAACAGGGCGCGGGCAGAACTTGATTGCCTGGGTCATGTTCTGGAAGGCGCGGACGGCCATCTCGACCTCGTCCCACTCCTCTTCCTGGATGCCGAGGAGGAGTTGCATGAGATTGGCGCCGACGGAGAAGTTGGCGGAGTCGCCGGTGATGACGAAGGCCTCGAAGTTGTTGACGATCTCGCCCGATGGCTTGAGGGTTTGGGTGATCAGATTGACGATGTCATCGCCGAGCGCGTTCATCTTCGAGTGAAGTTCGATGGCGGCGACTCCATCGCCCAGGTCGATGACGGAGGCGCCGGGGTTCTTCTTGACGACGTCCTTTGCCTTCTTGATGGTGGCGAGGGAGGTGACGCCTTCGGCTACGGGGACGGGCTTGTAGGTGGAGGAGATGGGATCGAAGTACTCGCGCCCGCTGGAGATGCCGGGGCAGTCGCGGTACCAGGTGGGGTTCGGCTCGTTCTGGTGGTCGGCGTAGGCGAGGAGCTTTTCGACGTTCGGTGAAACAGGCGCTCCGGCGGCGCGCATCTTTTCGGTGGTGGCGCGAACGCCGGCGGCATCGAACATCTCGAAGGGGCCAAGCTCCCAGTTGTATCCGGCCTTCATCGCGCGGTCGATCTCGACGATGTTGTCGGCGATCGGGTTTTTATTGGGGGGAACGCGGTTGGCGCTGTAGGTGAAAAGCTCGGTGAGGAAGGGCCAGTAGAAGGCGGCGGCTTTGTCCTTGCTCGGATCGCCGTGAAGAAGCTGCGCGATGCGCGCCGGTGCCGACTCAACGTTCTTCGCCATCTCGATCGCGGGAAATTTGGGCCGCGTGCTGGGCTTGTAGTCGAGGGTCTGCCAGTCGAGAACGTGGCGCAGGTCGCGCCCTTCGGCATCCTTGCCCTCCTTTTTGTAGAAGCCCTGTTTCGTCTTGTCGCCCAGCCACTTGTTCTCGAGCATCTTGTCGATGAACGGCGCGAGTGCCACCTCGGCACGCTCGTCTTTGATCTTCTCTGCCTGCGCGGAAAAGTTCTTCGCCACATGCGCCATCACGTCGACGCCGACCATGTCGCCCAGCCGAAAGGTTCCCGTCTTCGGCCAGCCGATCGCAGCGCCGGTCAGCGTATCGACCTCTTCGATCGAGAGGCCCTGCTGCTGCATGAGGCGGATCGCGTTGCTCATCGAGAAGGTGCCGATGCGGTTCGCGATGAAGTTGGGCGTATCGTGCGCATGGACGATCGTCTTGCCCAGGCGCAGGTCGCAGAAGTGTTCGACCGCAGCCATGTCGGCCGGATCGGTGTCCGGTGTCGCGATGATCTCGAGCAGCCGCATGTACCGCGGCGGATTGAAGAAATGCGTGCCGAACCAGTGGCGGCGCAGCTCCATGGGCATGCCTTCGACGATCTCGTGGATGGGCAGGCCGCTGGTGTTGCTGGTGATGATCGAGTCGGGGCGGCGATGCTGCTGCACCTTGTTGAGCAGCGCCCGTTTGATCTCCATATTTTCAGCGACGACTTCGATGATCCAGTCGCAGTCGGCGATCAGGGCGAGATCGTCGTCGAAGTTGCCGATGGTGATGAGCCGCGCGCTGTCGGGAGAATAGAAGGCCGCAGGCTTCGACTTCTTCAATCCATCGAGCGCGGCAAGGACGATCTTGTTCCGCTCCTGCTTCGGCGCGCTGGCGTCGGTGCCCGGTGGAACGATGTCCAGCAGCACGACGGGAAGGCCTGCATTGGTCATGTGGGCGGCGATGCGCGAGCCCATGGTTCCAGCTCCGAGGACGGCCACCTTGCTGATCTGTCTATGCTTGGTCGAGGGTGCAGCGGTGCTGCTGGGGGGCATGTTGCAGGCTCCGGCGGGCGATTTACCCGAACGAAGCGAAGCATACTGAATGACCATTCATTCCGTCAAGCGAACGCACGGCCAATTTCGCAAGTCTCTGATTTTATGGTTAAAACCATCGATGGTATCCGACACTGGGTATTATGGCCAGAGCGAAATTTGTACGAACAAAAAGGGGCGACACGAGATGAGGATGGCGACGCGACGGGAGTTTTTGACATCCGCAATTGGAACGGTTGGCTACTTTACTGTCCGAGCTGCCTGGGCCAAAGATGCAACCACCCCCTATGACCTCGTCGCAGCGATTGACCGAACCCGAATTCTCGCCACGGCGAACCGATATCTTTTGGAGCAGCCGGTCACGGTGACCTCCTCGCACAGCGAACGGAGCAAGAGCGGGCCGCACGATTACTTCTCCGAGGGCGACTACTGGTGGCCGGACGAGAACAACCCGAACGGACCCTATATACGACGCGACGGATTTACGAATCCCGCAAACTTCGACGATCACCGCAAGGCGATGGTGCGGCTGAGCCTGATTGTTCCGGCACTGGCCGCGGCGTGGGAGCTGACTGGAGAGAAGAAGTACGCCGACCATGCAGGGAAGCATCTGCGTGCGTGGTTCGTCGATCCGGCGACGAAAATGAACGCGAACCTCGAGTATGCGCAGGCGATTTTCAATTTGAATAAGGGACGGGGTACAGGAATTATCGACACGCTGCATCTGGTCGAGCCGGTGCGCGCGGCGACGGTCCTGGCGAATGGCGGCGTGCTGGAAGGCGCCGCAGCAATCAAGAGCTGGTTCTCCGAATATCTGGACTGGATGAGCACCTCCAAAAACGGCAAGGAGGAACGAGACGCGAAGAACAACCACGGAAGCTGCTGGGTGATGCAGGCTGCGGAGTTCGCGCGCTTCATCGACAACGCCGAGGTGATGGCGTGGTGCCGTGAGCGCTTCAAGACGACGCTGGTGCCAGATCAGGTGGCCGCGGACGGCAGCCTGCCGCTGGAACTCGCACGCACCAAGCCGTATAGCTACTGCCTCTTCGACCTCGATGTGATGGGAACGATCTGCCAGACGCTTTCCACGCCGACGGACAATCTGTGGACCTTCACAACGCCGGACGGGCGCGGCATGCGCAAGGTCGTGGCGTTCCTGTATCCGTTCATCAGGGACAAGAGCGCGTGGCCCTTCAAGCATGATGTCGAGCACTTCGACGACTTCCCCAACCGGCAACCGAGCCTGCTCTTTGCCGGCGTGGCCTATGGACAGAACGACTACATCGCCCTGTGGAAGACGCTGAATCCCGACCCCGCAGTGCCTGAGGTCATCCGAAACTTCCCCGTTCGCCAGCCTTTGTTATGGATGGCGAAGCCGGGAGTTCGCGCGAAGAGTTAGTGCTTTGTTTCGGCGAGTCGGTGCATCTCCGAACCCGCGAGAAGAAAGCCGCCGACACCATAGACATAACTGGCTGACGGCTTGAATTTGCCCGGCTGACCGTCAATGGGCTGAATCGAACCGAGGCGTCCATCGGCGTAGATGTGCGTGAGCATCCCCTTCCACGATTTCTCGACGACGGGCAGATAAGTCTTGCGGTCGAGGATCTTTTCGTTGATCCCATACGCGATTCCGAAGGTGAAGAAGGCAGACCCGGAGACCTCGGGCAGCCATCAGGACTTTGAATCGCAGCGATTTCGGCGGCCATCTCGCGAAACTGCGCGACGTACTTTGGCCGTGAGGGATAGTCGGCGGGTAGGAGCCGCAGCACGTTGACGAGCGCGCCCATCACCCAGCCATTGCCGCGCGACCAGAAGATCGGTTTGCCGTTTGCCTGCTTCTGAGTGAAGTAGCGGCTGTCGCGGAAGTAGAGATGGTTCTCCTGGTTGTACAGGCTGCCCGAAGTAAGCCACCACTCGTGGTCCATGTAGTCGAGATACTTCTTGTCATGCGTGATCTCGTACATCCGCAGCAGGACGGGCGGCGACATGAAGAGCGCATCGCACCACCACCAGAGCAGCTTGTCCGGATCGTCCGGGCGAACGACGAGACGATCCATAATGGCCTTGGTGTCGGCCATGCGCACCGGCTTCTTGTCTTCGAGATAGAGATCGAGATAGGCCTGGCCGAAAGCCTGATCGTCTGCATGGGGAAAACGGTCGTTCAGCAGCGTCCAGTCGGAGCGCTCCGCGAAATGCAGCACGGCATCGTGGTACTTCGGATCGCCTGTAGTCTTCGAGGCTGCGAAGAGCCCGTCGTAAAGCGCTGCGAAGGTCCACTGCTTGTTGAAGTTCGGCTCGGCAACCTTCACCTGCCAGTCGCCGACCTTCTTCATCGCGGCGTCAATGGCCTTTAGCTTTATCTCGGCCGAGAGATCTGTGGCGAGCGGACCAGGATCGTCTGGCGCGTCGCCAACGTGCGCACGCTCCACCGGCGAAGGCGCGGCAGGAGCAGTTGCTGCGGGCGCAGTCTGCGCGTAAGAATTGAGACAGCATGCACTGAGAGCCAGGCCCAATGCAATGCTTCGAAACAACACGGCATTTAAAAAAAGCACCATCATCTTCCTTTTCCTTGTTTTTGTTAGACGAGACTTCCGTTCATCACCAGTGCAACCGCGCTGCGCAGCCGTGCCGTGTTGCCCTCAAAGGAGGGCCGCAGCCTCGGCTCCTTGGAGAGCGCGTTCTGTTTGAGTTCGGCCTCGATGATCGGTCCGAACATATACCAGGCGGTCGTGATATCCCCGACGATGACGATCTCGCTCGGCGCCAGTGCGGAGGCGATCATGCGCAGGCCGCGGCCAAGGAACGACGACATCTTCTGTAGCGCCTTGATGGCGTGGACATCGTCGGCCTGTGCCATCTTGACCAGCGCGGCGAAACTCTGCGGGGCTGGGCACCCGCTGAACTCCTCGTAGTAGCGGAGGCCGGCGCGGTTCGAACTGAGGGTCTCCCAGCAGCCGCGGCCGCCGCAGCCGCAGAGCGGGCCGTTGGTCTCCATCTGGACATGGCCAAACTCTCCGGCCATGCCGTTCGCGCCGCGAAGCAGCTGCCCATTGGCGAAGATTCCGGTTCCAATTCCCTCCGAGACGTTGACGACGACGAGGTCGTGCAAGCCGTCGCTATCGCCGAACCAGACCTCGGAGAGCGCGCAGGCGTTGGCTACGTTGTCCATCTCGACGTGCAGGCCGGTGGCGCGTTGAATGCGGGATTTGATGCTCGATACCGGCCAGTTCAGGTTGGGGGCGAAGATGAGTTTTTCAAGCAGCGGATCGGCGCGGCCTGGAAGACTGATGCCGATGCCATCAAACGATTTGTCGCTGTGTGCCGCGATCAGCTTGCGAATTGCCGCGATGATGCTCTGAATCGCCTTGGTCGGATCGGCCGGCAGCGCGACGACGTTCTGGGCGACGATCTTGCCGCCAAGGTCGGTGACCGCAACCGTCGTCTGCGAGGGATGAATATCGAGTGCGATCACGGCTCGCTGGTGATTCAGTTCGAGAAAAGTCGGTCTGCGTCCGCGGGGCGGCCTTCCCGTCGAGCCCTCGAGTATCCACCTCTCGTTGATCAGGTCTTCGACGATCAGCGAAACGGTGCTGCGCTGCAGGCCGGAGACGCGAGCAAGGTCGGCGCGCGAGAGAGGCTGGCGGGTCCGTACCAGATTGAAGACAAGGTTCCGATTAATCTGGCGTGGCGTCTTGTTCGACGCACTCTGCCTGCGAGTAAACGTAAACCGCGACGATTGAGAAGTAGGCATGATTTCGCTTTCCAGTTTGAAAAAGATCAATGCAGTACGTCAGACAAAAAATATCTAAAACAGGTGACGCCAAAAGTGGAACCGTCTCCGTTGGCGTTCGAAGGGAGAGCAGAGCCTACGGCTGACTGACATCTTTGATAACGAGTCTTTATATCACCGGAGTTAGGCATTTTGTCGATACTTTGAATTATTGTCTTCTAAGATGCATAGTTGCCGGCCGAATCGACGCATGAGGCGAACAATATGAGGAGCTGTACCAAATGCATTCCCGACGAAATTTCCTGAAGACCAGTGCCACCTTAGCCGCAGGCTCCCTGCTGCCCTCATCTACCCTGCGCGCCTCCATCGCGAGGCTGGCTGGCAGTGTTGATCAACCAGGCACCATCATGCATACGCGTCGGCTCACCGACGGATGGGAGTTCCTCCAGGGCTCATTGGGCGGACCATGGGAGGCATGGCACAGTGAAGAGGTTGCCGTCTGGCAGCCGGTCGCGATGCCGCATTGCTTTAATGCATACGACGGCTGCGACCCGGATGTTCCCTACTATCGCGGCAACGGCTGGTATCGAACGCACGTGCCGATTGCCAACCCGTTTCCCAAGGGACGGACTCTGCTGCACTTTGAGGGCTCGGGTCAAACCACTGCTGTGTATGTCAGGGAGAAGCTCGCGGGCAAGCACACCGGGGGTTACGACGAGTTCGTCTTCGACATCACCGATCTCCTGATTCCAGATCTCTTGCCGGAGCCTGCGCAGAGAGCAACACCGCCAGCCGAAACCGCAACGTCAGCGGCGAAGAATAAAAAGAAGAAGCCGGACGGCGTCCCGATCTCGGTGCTCTGCGACAACTCGCGCGATCTGGACCGGATGCCCTCAGACCTCAGCGACTTTAGCCTCTACGGTGGCATATACCGGCATGTGAATCTGGTCTATGTACCCGCAGTGTCGCTCGAGACCATGCATGTGCGAACGGACTTGCCTTCACCGACGAGCCCAGCGAAGATCGCGATTGTCGGGACGTTATACAACCCTGCGAGTGCGACTGATTCGTTCGAAGTCTCCGTCGATATAACGGACGCGAAGGGAACTTCGATTCACCGCGCAAAACAGATGTTGAAGCTCTGGCAGGGCGCGATGGAGATCACCACCTTCACCATAGCCACGCCGCAATTGTGGAGCCCGGCCGATCCGCATCTTTATCAGTGTCGCGTCACGCTGGGAGCCGACTCAGGCTATGTCGCATCCGAGACCTTCGGGATTCGCCACACAGAATTCGTCGAACATGGGCCGTTCCAGCTGAATGGAGAGCGTCTGCTGTTGCGCGGGACGCATCGCCATGAAGACCACGCAGGCTATGCGGCGGCGGTGCCGGACGAGTTGCTCGATCAGGAGATGCAGCTCATTAAAGACATGGGCGCAAATTTCATCCGTTTGGCGCACTATCAGCAGTCACGGCGCGTGCTCGAGCACTGCGACCGGCTCGGCATCCTGGTGTGGGAGGAGATTCCCTGGTGCCGTGGGGGCGTTGGCAACGACATCTTCAAAGAGATGGGCCGCCGCACCCTGCGCAACATGATCGCGCAGCACTACAACCATCCCAGCATTCTTTTGTGGGGTCTTGGCAACGAGGATGACTGGCCCACCGAATATCCCGAGATCAATCAAAAAGACATCCGCACATATTTGCAGGAACTGAACGTCCTCTCGCATCAGCTCGACCCATCGCGTCTGACCACGATTCGCCGCTGCGATTTTGCCCGCAATATTCCCGACGTCTACTCACCATCGATCTGGGCGGGCTGGTATAGCGGCACCTATCCCGAGTATCAGAAGTCTCTCGAAACCCAGCGCGAGCGCGTCAAGCACCTCTTCCACGCCGAGTGGGGAGCAGACAGCCACGCCGGCCGTCACTCCGAGAACCCCGACAAAGTCCTCTCGCAGATCGCCACCGGCCATGGCACCGACGAGCGCGGCCTTGCCTACCTCAACACCGGTGGCCAGGCCCGCGTCTCGAAAAACGGCGACTGGTCCGAAACTTATGCCTGCAATCTTTTCGACTGGCACCTCAAAACTCAGGAGACACTGCCCTGGCTTACCGGATCAGCGCAATGGGTCTTCAAGGACTTCACCACTCCCCTGCGCGTCGAGAATCCTGTCCCGCGCATCAATCAAAAGGGCCTGATCGAACGCGATATGACCAAGAAAGAGGCCTACTTCGTCTTCCAGTCGTATTGGGCCGAGGCGCCCATGGTTCATCTCTACGGCCACAGTTGGCCGATACGGTGGGGCGCCGCGGGCGAGGAGAAGATGGTCAAGGTTTACTCGAACTGCGAGACCGCCGAACTGTTCGTGAACGGCAAGACCGCTGGCGTAAAGCATCGCAACAGTCAGGACTTCCCCGCCGCCGGTCTGCGCTGGATGACGCCATTTGTCTCCGGACAAAACACGTTGCGCGTCGTCGCAACTAAACGCGGAAAGACTGTGACCGACGAGATCGCATTTCTCTACCAGACGGAGACCTGGGGCGCGGCAGCCGAGCTTAAGCTGACGGAAAAATCTCGCCACACCGTCGCTGATATCGAGACGGTTACAGTAGAGGCGAAGCTCTACGACGCAAAGGGCGTTCTGTGCCTGGACGCCCGCAATCGTCTGCGATTCGGCTTCGCTGGAATGGGTTCGCTCATCGACAATCGCGGGACATCCAATGCATCGCGTGTCGTCGAGATGTACAACGGCCGAGCCGAGATCAGCTTGACTCGCAAAGAAGGCGAGTCGGTCGTGGCGGTGAGCACAGCAGGAATCAAGCCGGCGTTTTGCAACATTGCTTAAACGGTTGCGCTGATCAACAGCATGAGCGACCACGCTTGCGCTTCAGTCACTCTTTGGAAGACACGGCGCAGACATGCTAGGCTGGCGCTACTGTGGCGACTTATCTAGAGCAATCGCTTGCAAAGTTGAAAGAGTTTGAAGGCTGCGTGCCGTGGATGTATCGCGACACTGTAGGCAAGGTAACCGTAGGCGTGGGCCTGATGCTGCCCGACGCCAAAGCGGCCGGGGCGCTCCCCTTTGTCGTTGGCACTCGCGCTGCCACACCGGAGGAGATCGCCGCGGAATACGCTCGCGTCGATGCGATGGCAATGGGCCGCGCCTCCGCGTTCTACAAAACTCCAACCTCCCTCGTACTGACGCAGCAGACGATCGACGCAAAGCTCAGCTCTGTCCTCGCCGGATTCGAGGCAGACCTCAGAGGCCAGTTCCCCCACTATGACGCCCTGCCCGACGGCATAAAGATGGCGCTGCTCGACATGATCTACAACCTCGGCCCCGCCGGCCTGTTCAAAGGATTTCCTCATCTTGTGGCAGCCATCCAAACCGGAGCATGGACGCAGGCCGCCGAGCACTGTATGCGTCGCGGGCCTAGCACGGCTCGAAATGACTGGACGAGGGAGCAGTTCCTGAGCGCTGTCGTCAGCACAATTAAAGCGGAAGCGGAGAGTTGGCTGACGCGAATCTGGGGTCGAATGCGTCAAATGGGTAACTGCATCGCTCCGCGCTTCGGTATAGTTGGTTACTCGACTGTAAAGTCTTCGGAGGACAGCTTTGGTACGAATGAAACGTAGAATTGCAGCGGTCGCTCTCTGTGCGATCGCCTTAAGTTGGGTGGCGAAGGCGCAGGATCTTGCGAGCTTCGAGAAACGTACCACCGTAAAAGTCCTGCCGAATGGGTTGACTCTGATCGTGTGCGAACGCCCTGAGGCTCCCGTTTTCAGCTTCTACACGCTGGTGGATGCCGGCTCAGCCGACGATCCGCAGGGTGCGAGCGGCATTGCGCACATGTTCGAACACATGGCCTTCAAAGGCAGCACCGAGATCGGCACAACGAACTACCCCGCTGAAAAGATCGCTCTCGCCAAGGTCGAAGTCGCCTACGCGGCCTACGATGCCGAATACCGCAAGCGCGTCGGACAGGATCCGGCAAAGCTCGCCGAGTTACAGAAGGTATTTCAGCAGGCGCAGGCAGAAGCGCAGAAGTTCGTCGTCCCCAACCAGGCATCAACGCATCGACCGCCGAAGACTCCACGCAGTACTTCTGGAGCATGCCATCGAACCGGCTGGAACTGTGGGCCTATCTTGAGAGCCAGCGCGTCGGCCATCCCGTCGAGCGCGAGTTCTACAAGGAGCGCAACGTCGTGCAGGAGGAGCGCCGGATGCGCGTCGACTCAGCGCCCATCGGCCGCATGGTCGAGCAGTTCCTCGCCACCGCCTACGTCTCGCACCCGTACCGGCGCCCCGGGGTTGGCTGGGAGAGCGAGATCAGCCAGATATCCGCCACTGAAGCCGATGCCTTCCACGTCAAATATTATGTGCCGTCGAACATCGTGATTGCCGTCGTCGGCGACGTCAAGGCCGCCGACGCGATGCCTGTGCTCGAACGCTACTTCGCACCCATCCCCGCTGGCCCCAAGCCCGAACCAATGACGACCGTCGAGCCGCCGCAGGTCGCGGAAAAATTCGTGACCATCCGCGAAGCAACGCAGCCCTTCTACATCGAGGGCTACCACCGTCCCGACTATCGCGACCCCGACGACTCCGTCTATGACGCGATCACCGATATCTTCTCCAACGGCCGCACCGCGCGCCTCTATCGCAGCCTCGTTCGCGATCAGGCGATTGCGGCGGAGGCGCAGGGCTTTAGCGGCTTCCCCGGCGACAAGTTCCCCGGCCTCTTCGCCGTGTACGCCGTTCCCCTCCCCGGCCATTCGCCGGACGAGATGCGCTCGGCCATTCACAAAGAGCTGGATCGCCTCAAAAACGAAGACATCTCTGACGAGGAACTCGCACGCTTCAAAACCCGAGCACGCGCCGATCTACTGCGCGGCCTCGCCAACAACGAAGGCCTCGCCCGTCAACTGGCCGAATACCAAACACGATTCGGCGACTGGCGACAGTTGTTTCGCCAACTGGAAAAGATCGACGCCGTCAGCAAAGCGGATGTGCGCCGCGTGGCTAACAAGATCTTTATCGACAGCAACCGAACCAGTGCGCGGATTGAGTTCGTCGCACCGAAACGACAAGCTCCGGGAGCGGCCATGCAGACAGAACCGGCAACGCCGACCGAACAGAACGCCGGAGGTGCGAAATGAAGACACAGCAGACAAGGAAAACATCTTCGACGCTGCGTCTCGCAGTTGCACTGTTACCGATTCTTCTCTCCACTCTTGCCGCTAACGCCCAGAGCGCACCCGCTAAACCAGAGACTACACCCAAGCCCGCCGCAACCGCACAGCCGTGGAAGAAGATTGCGATTCCTCCGCTGCATCCGTTCAAGCCAGTGCAGCCGCGGCGAATCGAGCTCGCAAACGGGCTGGTGATCTTCCTGCAGGAGGACCACGAGTTGCCCTTCATCAACGGCACTATCCTGATTCGAGGTGGCAGCCGCGATGAACCCGACGCGAAAGTCGGCCTCGTCTCGATCTATGGCGAGACCTGGCGAACCAGCGGCACCGCGACCGTCGACGGCGACAAGCTCGACGATCAACTGGAGGCGAAGGCGGCATCCGTCGAGACCTCGGGCGGCACTGCCTCGACATCGATCACCTGGTCGAGCCTCAAGGGCGACTTCGATACTGTCTTCGCCGCGACGATGGATCTGCTGCTGCATCCGACCTTCAAGGCGGACAAGCTCCAGTTAGCAAAGGGCCAGGCGGAGACGGGGATCTCGCGGCGCAACGACGATGCCAGCGGAATCGCGACTCGCGAGGCGGTGAAGCTTGTGTACGGCGCACACAATCCCTACGCACGACGGCCCGAGTACGCGACGGTCGATGCCATCACGCTCGACGACCTGAAGACGTGGCACGACAAGACCGTTCTGCCCAACAACATGATTGTCGCAATCTCGGGCGACTTCGACGGCGCAGCCATGGAGGCTAAGCTCCGTGCGGCGTTTGAACCGCTGCCACGCGGCGAAAAATTCGAGTCAACCAAGGTCACCTTTACCGACCCGAAGCAAAGCGTCAACTTCGTCGAGAAGGCCGACGTCAACCAATCCAACGTCGTCATCGTCGGCCTGGGCACAGAGCGCAGCAACCCCGACTACTATGCGCTGAGTGTGATGAATGAGATCTTCTCCGGCGGCTTTGGATCGCGCGTGGTCCAGAACGTCCGCACCAAACTGGGTCTCGCTTACAGCGTCAGCGGCAGCTTCAGCGCAGCATACGATCATCCCGGGATTTTCTATGTCCTGGCTGCAACCAAGAGCGACTCCACCGTAGCCGCAACCCAGGCGATGCTGGCGGAGGTCGAGCGTTTGAAGACCGCACCACCCACTCCCGCCGAGCTCAGCAAGGCCAAGGACCAGGTCCTCAACTCCTTCATCTTCCACTACGACTCACCCGACAAGACTCTCAACGAACAGGTAACGCTCGCCTTCTACGGCTATCCCGCCGACACGCTCGAGAAGTACAAGACGGGCATAGAAAAGGTGACTGCCGCGGATGTGACTCGCGTGGCGAATAAATATATCGACGTGTCGAAACTGGCGATCATCGCCGTGGGTAACGAAGCGGAGATCAAGCCGCCTATGTCCACGCTAGGCAAGGTGACGAACGTGGACATAACAATTCCACCTCCACGCTCGGGCAAACCCGCTACGCCTTGAAGCAGCGCGAGATAGATCGAATTTCCACAAAATAAGCACTATTTCCACAAAAAAATAGATTTGAGAACCGGTGATTTTCAGGCAGATCGCGAGTATCTTTCATTTCAGCGGAAGAGCAATCTTCCAGTAGGAGAGAGTAGACAAGGGCCATCAGGAGAACCGGGAATGGGACTCGCAAGGGAACCAGGAACGGAACTCTTCAGAGGACCGGCAACGGAACTCGCGAAGCAACTGGGAAACTGGCTGCTTATGGATGGACCGAGAAAGCTCTTACAGCGAATGGAATGACGGAAGTGTACGGGAAGCGCGAGCTCCGCTCGAAGGCTCCGAACATTTCTGGAGTGACAATCAGTTGTGATCTGGGCGCCGAACCAGGTCTTCGAAAAATCGGAAAGCAGGGGGCGAGATCTCGAAAGGGAAATCGCCCCTTCGCTTTTCTGCGATCCGCCGTCGCACGCTTCGGCGTGAACTTTGCGAAGTCGTAGTGAGCCGCCGTTCACCCAATCGATTTGTTCAAGGGAATCTGAACATGGGCCAACATATCCGCGATTCTGATCAAACCCTGCGCGTAGTTAGAAATCTCCGCAGTTGCTCCCTGGTGAATAAACTCCACCAGCCATCGAGGATCAACTTCGATACCGCACTGTCGGAGAAATATGGCGTCGTCCATTCAGCCTCCTAGCTTTTGCCCAGCTTGGCTACTTCCAGTCGCGCCC
>WNFC01020955.1_pt1 | contig 18513 bp, 16 predicted proteins | sample 5400541 | NCBI WGS metagenome assembly WNFC01 (sample SAMN13153342, study PRJNA577476) | soil metagenome | isolation source: 120 cm saprolite under Douglas fir tree site 2 hole 2 replicate 1 | place: USA:California | collected 2015-04-18 | reverse complement strand
TCATGAGCCGCGACCAGAGCCGGCGCGCCGCGCGGAACTTGGCGATCTCCTCGAACAGATCGGTATAGGCGGCGAAGAAAAAGGAAATGCGCGGAGCGAAGTCCTCGACCGCGAGTCCCGCCGATCGCGCGCGCCGCACGTATTCGAGTCCATTGGCAAACGTGAAGCCGAGCTCCTGCACCGCCGTGGCGCCCGCTTCGCGCATGTGGTAACCGGAGATCGAAATCGGATTGAAGCTCATCCTGGCGCGCGATGTGAAACGAACGACGTCGGCGACGAGCCGCAGCGATGGCTCAGGCGGATAGATGTAGGTACCGCGCGCGATGTACTCCTTGAGGATGTCGTTCTGCAGCGTGCCCTGGAGCTTTGTCAGCGGGACGCCCTGTTCTTCGCCGACGGCGATATACATCGCGAGCAAGATCGCCGCCGTCGCGTTGATCGTCATGGATGTGGAGACGCGATCGAGCGGGATGCCGTGAAACAGCCGCTCCAGATCCTCCACGCTGTCGATCGCGACACCGGCGCGTCCCACTTCCCCTTCCGCCATCCGATGATCGGAGTCGTAACCCATCTGGGTTGGGAGATCGAATGCGACAGACAGACCTGTCTGTCCGGCGTCGAGCAGGTGGCGAAAGCGGGCGTTCGTCTCCTCGGCCGTGCCGAAGCCCGCATACTGGCGCATCGTCCACAGCTTGCCGCCATACATCGTGGGGTAGATGCCGCGCGTGTAGGGCGGCTCGCCCGGCGCGCTGTGGTCGTTCAGGGGGCGCTCCAGCCAGTCCGGTGTCACGTCCCTGAAAGCACCGATCGCGCGTATGCGACGTCGTGTTTGGAGCCGATGATCAGCGGTGTGCGCTGGTGGAGCGCGGAGGGTTTGATGTCCAGGATGTCGCGCTCGCCGTCGATGGCCGCGCCGCCCGCCTGCTCGACGACGAACGCTAGCGGCGCCGCTTCGTACAGCAAACGCAGCTTGCCCTGTGGCGAGATCGTATCGGCGGGATAGAGAAAGACGCCGCCCGACATCAGGTTGCGGTGGATATCGGCGACGAGCGAGCCGATGTAGCGCGCGTTCTTCGCCTCGACCTTCCCGCCGTCGCCATTCTTGAACGCGCCGACGACCCGCTGAATCCCCGGCGCCCACTTGTTCCAGTGACTTTCGTTGACGCTGTAGTACGTGCCGACATCGGGCGAGCGGATGTCGGGATGCGACAGCAGGAACTCGCCGATCGTGGGGTCGAGGGTAAAGCCGTGCACACCCTGGCCCGTCGTATAGACCAGCATCGTGCTCGAACCATAGAGGATGTAGCCGGCCGCGACCTGCGCGCGGCCCTTCTGGAGACAGTCGGCGAGCGAGCCCGGGCCCTTCTTGGTGGAAGTGCGCCGATGAATCGAGAAGATCGTGCCGATGGAGACGTTGACGCCGATGTTGGTCGAGCCGTCGAGCGGATCGTACAAGAGCACGTACTTGCCGCCGCGCCGGTCCTCGCGCACCTGGACGGGAATCGGCTGCTCGTCTTCTTCCGACGCGACGACGCACACCCGGCCCGTGTGCTCGACGCTGTGACGCACCGTCTCGTTGGCGAACACATCCAGCTTCTGCTGCACCTCGCCCTGGACGTTGATCGCACCGAATTCGCCGAGGATATCCGTCAGGCCGGCGCGGCGAACCTGGCGCGAGATGATCTTCGCGGCGAGGCACAGATCGTACAGCAGGTTCGACAGCTCCCCCGTGGCTTCGGGGTGCAGCCGCTCCTGCTCCATGATGAACCGCTCAATCGTGATGACCGACGTCGGTGATTGCGAGCGTGCCATGACTCGAGACGGTGAAGGTGATCGTGCCTCGCTGATCGGTGCGGAGCACGGTGACGCCATGTCCTCGCAGCCGCGCCAGCGTCTCCGGCGCGGGATGACCGTAGCGGTTCTTCGTGCCCACGCTGATGACCGCGTCCACCGGCTGCAGCTCATCGAGCCAGCGGTCCGAAGTTGCGCCGCGTGACCCGTGATGCCCTACCTTCAGCAGCGTCACCCGCCCGACCTGCCCCGCGAGATGCGCCTCGGTCGGGATTCCCGCATCGCCCGCGAGGAGCAGCCGCGTGCTCCCGTAGGTCACGAGCAGGACGACCGATTCCTCGTTGATGTCCGTCTGGCTCACCGCCCACGCCGAGTCCGGACTCAGGACATCGATCGTTACCCCATCCAGCTCCATCCGGTCGCCCCGGCGCGCCGGCCGCCACTGGGCGCCATCACTTTCGACCGCGCCGAGGAAGCCGAGATACCCCGCATCCGGCACCGGCTGACCCGGCTCGAGCACGAACGCCGGATCGAACGCATCGAGCACCGCCGGCAAGCCGCCAAAATGATCGAGATGCGCGTGCGTGGCCACGATCGCCGCCAGCTGCATCGCGCCCTGGCTTCGCAGGAACGGTACCACGACCCGGCGGCCGGCATCGCCCTGCGGTCCGCGCGGCCCTCCGTCGATCAGCAGCCAGCGCCCAGCCGGACTCCGCAAGGCGATGGCATCACCTTGGCCGACGTCCAGGAAACTTACGGTGAGGCATTGACAAACAGAAAGGCGTCTAAAGGCGTGGAACAGCGCGGTCCATGAAATGAGCACGGCGACGAACGCGACCCGCGCGGCGACCAGCCAGCGACGGCGGGGCGAATTCCATAGCCACCAGGCCAACGCGAGGATGCCCAGCCAGAGCAATGCCGCGCGCGCACCAGCAATCATGATGAAGTGGCCGCCGGGCAGCGCGGCCGCTGCCTTTGCCACCACGTCGAGCAGCGCCAAACACAACCCGGCGCCGGCGGCCAGCCAGCTCGATGAGAGCAGCAGTGCCACCATGAGGCCTGGAACGGCGAGTCCCGCCAGCGGGATCGCGGCGATATTCGCGACGACGCCAATCGGAGCGACGGTGCCGAAGGTGTAGGCCGTGATCGGCGCGGTGAACAGCGTCGCCGCTGCGGCAGGCGCGAGCACGCGTACCGCCTTGGGAAGACGCTCGGTCGCCCGTCCCGCCCAGATCACCGCCGCGACCGCGGCCACCGACAACCATGCGCCGACCGATTGGACAGCCCACGGATCGCCGAGCATGACGCAGAGCGCGGCGAGCGCGACCAGTCCTCGCGGTGTGACCACGCGCTGGCGCAGCTTCGCGATGTCGAGCAGCGCGAGCATCGCCGCCGAGCGCGCCGCGGGCGCGGGAAAACCGAGCAGCCAGACGTAGGTGAGCATGACGATGGTGCCGGCCGCGAAGCGCGCACGGATCCCGAGCCGCAGTCGCTTGAGCAGCACGTTGAGCCAGGCCGCAAAGAAACCGACGTGGAGTCCCGAGATCGACAGGAGGTGCGCGAGCCCCGAGCGCGTGTAGCGCTCCCGCAGCTCGGCATCGAGCTCGGCGCGCCGCGCGATGACGAGCGCGTCCACCAGCGGCGCGCGGGCGCCAAACAACCGCCGGCTGCGCTCGGCGATCCGATCGCGCAGCGCGCCACGCCCGCGAGGGACGGCATCGAGCTCGCGTACGCGGCGCGCGACGAGGATACCGCGCCCCTGGTCACCGAGAAATCGTCCCGCGACGACCCACGTCGTACCGCCGTGAGCGGCGTGGCCCTCGGGCCAACGGATCGTGAGTGTACCACGGCACGCGCCTCCGCGGACGACTCCTTCCGCGACACCACCGGTGGCGGCCACCGGGTCGGTGAGCTGGAGAATCGCGGAATGGGTGGTGGGTGTGTTGACCCCGGGGCGTGGCCCCGGGGTCAGCCCACCCTGAGTAGACCACGCGCCCGCACATGAGGCGCGTTGTTCGCGCAGCGCCGCGCCGCCCCACAACACACCGGCCACCAGCATCACGCCGACTGCCGCGCCGAGCGGTGCGCGCCGCTGGAGGACCGCCGCTCCGAGTAGCACCACACACGCCGTGACACGCAGCTCCACGCCGTTTAACGCCGTGACGAGCCCGGCGCCAAACGCGATGGTGAGGTAAAGGATCGGCGGGCGCACCGCCGACCTAGGTTACAGCTGGGTGGGTTTTGCTCCGCAGCGCGGCGCGAGCGCAACCTTCTTGAAGGCCTCGAGCAACGCGACGTCGAGCTTGGCCTTCTCCTGATCGCTCTGCATGGTCAGCTCGGTGAGGATCTCGCCCTGGCGAGTCGAGACGTAGTGTGGGGCCAGACGATTGAGCGCGAACACGAGCACGTCGCTCCGGCAGATGTCGCAGCCGCAGAATTTTGGGAACGCGTCGCGCAGGCTCCTGTACTCGCGCTGCACGACTTCCATCGCCACGTTGGTCACGGCCACGCGGTAACGAGCCCCCCGGTCTCCTTTTCCAGCGGCCACGCCGTAAAGGTCGATCCCGTCGTGCCGGTGAACCGGACGCGGCGATACGTCCCGATCCACTCGGGCGGCCCGTCCAGCAGCGCGATCTTGTTGGTGCGCGTGCGCGCCTGCAGCAAATCGCCGCGCTTCGCCGGCCCTTCGACCAGCACCTCGTGCGTGGTACCGACGAGTCCGATGTTCTTCCGCTTCGCCACGCGGCGCACCAGCTCGATGAGCCGGCCGATGCGTTCGGTCTTGATCGCTTCGGCCACGTGATCCTGGATCCGCACCGCGGGCGTCCCCTCGCGGACCGAGTATTTGAACGTGTAGGCGTCGTCGAACTGGACCTGCTCCACGAGCGACAGCGTTTCCTGGAACTCCTCTTCGGTCTCGCCCGGGAATCCCACGATGATGTCGGTCGAGAGGGCGACGCCGGGCACGGCGGCGCGCAGCGCCGCCACGACGTCGCAATAGCGCTCCCGGTCGTAGCGCCGCAGCATCCGCTTGAGCGTGCGCGAGCTGCCGCTTTGCACCGGGAGATGGACGTGCTCACACACGGCCGGCGTCTCGGCCATCGCCGCGAGCACTCGCCGTGTGAAATCGGTCGGATACGGCGACGTGAAGCGCAGGCGGCGGATACCGTCCACCACTCCCACGGCCCGGAGCAGATCGGCGAAATCATGCTCGCCGTCGTGATAGCTGTTGACGGTCTGGCCAAGCAGCGTGACCTCCGTCGTGCCGTTCCCAGCGAGGCGCGCGACCTCATGCACGACGTCCATCAACTTGCGGCTCCGCTCGGGCCCGCGTGTCATCGGAACGATGCAGAAGGTGCACCGATAATCGCAGCCGCGTTGCACCGTGACGAACGCCGAGATCGGATTGCCGCGGACCGGCGGGACGTCTTCGTAGTGTTCCCACCCCTTGAACGCGACGTCGGCCCCGCGCTCCCCGTCGCGGGCGCGCGCGATCAGCTCGGGCAGGCCGCGGTAGCCGTCTGGTCCGATGACGAGATCGACCTGCGGCACACGCTCGAGCAGTTTGGGGCCGAGACGCTGCGCCATGCATCCCACGACGCCCAACACATCACCGGGGCGCTTGTAGCGTTTCAGCTCCCCCATGCGTCCGAGAACACGCTGCTCCGCATGATCGCGCACCGCACAGGTATTCACGAGCAGCACGTCCGCCTCGGCGGGGTCTTCCGTGCGCACGTAGCCCTCACGGCCCAGGACACCGAACATCAGCTCGGAATCCGAGACATTCATTTGGCAGCCGTAGGTCTCGATGTAAACGCGGCGCATCGTCAGTTGACCATCACCTCGAAGCGGGGACGTCCGTCCCACAGGTCCGTATCAAGATAGACGCTCAGATAATCCTCCGTCATCACCTCGACCTGGCCCTTCAAGCGGCCTGAGACCACGCCATCAGCCGTCTGCCCTCTGCGGTGCTCACGATACGCGGCTGCCTTGGCCGCTCCAACCTCGCGCAGCTCGCGTGCCCGCTCGCGAATCGCCTCGGGCCTGAGCTGGCCCGCAAGCCGCGCCGCCGGCGCGTCGGGACGGACGGAGAACGGAAAGACGTGCAAGTACGTGAAAGGCAAGGCGTGTACGAGCGTAAGAGAGGCGTGGTGATCAGCGTCAGTCTCACCCGGAAAGCCAGCGATCACGTCGGCGCCCAAACCAAAGACCGGCAACCGCTCCGCCAGCCACTCGATCCGTGCCCGGTAGGACTCGGCCGTGTACCAGTGCCGGCCCATGCGCTTCAACACGCGGTTGGAACCCGACTGCAACGGCGCGTGCAAATGCGCCGCCAGGTTGCGAGGCGCTTCGATAAGGAGCCGGGCGAGCGTGTCGTCCACTTCGGTTGCTTCGACGCTACCCAGGCGGAACCGGACGTGGGGGACGGATTCGATGAGGGCTTCGAGGAGCGCGCCCAGGGTCCTCTCCCCCTGCCCATAGGTCCCGATGTGCACACCCGTCAGCACGATCTCCGCGTGCTGCTCAGCAAGCCACCGCGCTTCCTCTATTAGCTCCGCCACCGGCCGCGATCGATTCGCGCCGCGTGCGAGCGTCGTCGCGCAGAACGTGCAATGCTCGTCGCACCCGTCCTGGATTTTTAATAGACCGCGGGACCGACCCGCGCGGTGTAGGGGCACGACATGTCGTGCCCCTACATGCGCTAATCCGGCAGCGCGCAAAACGTCATTTGGATCTGCGTTCGCGACCACCGCACGAACGCCCGGGAGCGCGGCGATCACGCCGTCATCGAGCGCCGCGGCGCATCCCATCACGATGGTCTGCGCGTGGCCGTCTTTCGCGACATGGCGGACCAGCCGACGCAGTTTGACTTCGCTTTCATTGGTGACGGTGCAGGAATTGATGACGGCGAGATCGGCGACTGCGGGATCATCCACGACCGTGGCACCAATCGCGTCGAACGCCTGACGCACGCGCTCGGTGTCGTACTGGTTGGCTTTACACCCGAAGGTGTGGAAGTAGACGTTCACGGCCGCACGGTCAGCCCCAGCAAAAACGTCCAGACGCGCTCGGTGAGGCCGGTCCCGCTGCGCTGCAGCCGCTCGACGCCGATGTCGAGGCGGCCGCGGCCGCCGGAGAACTGGCGGCCGAGTCCCGCGGCGTATCCGACCTCGGTCGGGGTCTTCCCGATCCCGAAGGGAAGCTGTCCGCCCCGCAGGCCGATCCGGAATGGCGAGCCCGGCGGTCCGATTTCCGCTCCGACGGACCAGTTGAATGTGTCGTGGGCGTTGGGGACCGTCGCCGCTCCGGCCCAGTTCCGCCACGTCACGGTGCCCGCCACATTCGCCAGCGTCCCCGCGCGCCACTGCACACCGGCGGCCACCAATGTCGGCGCGCAGTTTGGAGTCGGAGCGGAACCACCCGGCAACGCGCAAATCGGTCGTGACATCGAGCAACAGGCTCGCCGATCCGCCTATCCCGCCATACGCCACCTCGTCCCGAGCTGTGGATGTGCGGTAATTCGCGGTGTCGGCGAAGCTGCGCTTGGCGACGACACGGGTGGAGCCCGTGAGACGATGCAGGCCCAATCCCAACGCGAGCCGGCTGTGCAGGCGGGCACCCACCGCGACCCGAAGATCGGAGACGGCGCCATCGCTCGTGATCTCGTCGGTGATCGGCTGCCGCACCCCGCGCAGGGTGATCGTGTCATGGATGATCACGCCGAACGAACGGTCGAGATAGGTGGAGAAGCCGCCCCCCACCACGATGCGGCGGGTCACCGGTCCGGTGATCACCATGGCCGGGAAGCGAGTCCCGCGCAGCGCCGATCGCGTGCCGCTCGCGTCGACGGAACGCCACGACGTGCCGCTCGTCACATTGGCGCTCATGCGGCGCACGTCCGCGAGAGACGCATCGATCAGCGGCGAGAAGGCATCGAAGGGCGCGAACGCGCCACCGGTGGACCTGGCCCGCACGCTCTCCCATTTGCCTGGGGTCCCGAGTCCTCGGATACCGAACTGGGAATCCTGGCCGGCGAGACGGCCGGACGGCCAGACGGCCGCAAGCAACGCCAGCACCACAAGGACCGCGGCCGTCCGGCCGTCCGACCGTCCGACCGTCATGGCTCCCCGAACCGGAAGCGTTTCACGTATGTCACCTGCAGACCCGGCCGGAATGCCGGCGCGCGGGAGGAATAGAACCGAATCTCGGTATACGATGCCGCCTCCGGCACCTGCCCGAGGCCGATGTGTATGACTCTGCTTCCGAACAGGTTCGATGCCGAACCGAGCGGAGACTTCGCGCCGAGGTCCGTGACCACGGGTCGCGCCAATAATTGGAACGAGTCACTGCGCGCACCCTGGACCGCATTCACCGGAACCAGAATGACGGTCGCCCGGACGACATCGATAGTGTCATGCAGAAATGCCGGCAGCTTTACGCGCAGCAGGGCCCGCGCCGAGGGCACGCCACCCACCGCCAGATTGGAGTCGAGTGGTGGCGTGGGGGGATTGAAGACAAAGCCGTCGAAGCGGAACCCCACCGGCCTGTCGGCGTGCACGACGCTATCCGGCTTCACCCCGGAGGTATCGTGGATCGTGTAGCGATAGAACCAGCGGAACGTCGGGCTATTGCCGCCCGATTCGCTCGACCCGAGACTGACGCTCGCAAACGAGTCCGCCGCAACCCGTACGCCGTACGCGATGCGACCGGTATCGGGCACGCTGAATGGCGCCTTGATCGTATCGAGCCTGAAGAAGATGGCCAGGGACGAGTCGATGCGACTGATCTGCAGGACATGCCCCGCCGTATCCTTCCGGATCGAATCACCCCAGATGCGGATCGTCGCGGTGTCGCCGATTGCCGGCTGCGCCAGCAGGTAGCTCACGTTCACGCTGTCCACGACCGGCCCATTGAAATAGGAATCGAGTGACGCAAAGGTGGACGTCGAATCCGCCGCGATGGGCAGCTTGTAGAGCCGCAGTCGCAGATTGGTCGCCGCTTTGTCGCGGCGCACGATCACGAGCCGCAACCGGGCCGAGTCCGCGAAGATCGGCACGGTCGTGGTATCGCCCGCCTTCGGCGCCACGCGCCTGAGCATGGTGTCGGTCGTGAAGAACGGACGGCTGTCGACCACCCCCGGTACGTCCGTGGCCGTCATCGCCTCGGAGGCATAGCCCGGCACGTAACCACGGAACGAGGAATCGCGCTCGATGATCGTGGTGAAGATCGTATCCTTGATGCTGATCGAGTCGCCCGGACAGAAGTTGGGGCAGACGCCGGGCGACGTCACGCGTTCGGTACAGGCCCCCCCCGCCATCACAAGCGGAAATAACCAGGCAAGTCGCCGCATCACCGGTCCAGCGTCTCCTTCGTAAAAGCGTCAGGCAAGAGTGCGGCCAACGTCCAGCGCTTCTCCGTCGCCGGCCCAACCGCCGTCACTTCCAGATCCAGGCCGAATTCCGCGAGCAGCTGCCGGCAGGCGCCGCAGGGCGCGGCCGGCGGATCTACCTCGGTGGTGACAACGATACGCTTCAATTTGCGGGCGCCGCCCACCACGGCCGCGCCGAGCGCCATCCGCTCCGCGCATATGGTGAGCCCGTAGGACGCGCTCTCGACGTTGCAGCCGACGTAGACCGTGCCGTCCGCCGCTTCGATCGCTGCCCCAACGTGAAAGCTGCTGTACGGAGCCCACGCGTGGCGCATCGCGTCGCGCGCCTGTTTCACCAGATCCTTCACGCTGCAACGTCCTTGAGAAACGACGTGCCCGCCGCGAGCGCCGGCAGTCCAAAGTATTCACCGACCGTTTGGCCCATGTCGGCGAACGTGCGGCGCGTGCCCAGCGGCACCGGATGCACGTTCGGCCCCAGCACGAGCAGCGGCACGACTTCGCGTGAATGATCGGTCGACGGCGTCGTCGGATCGTTGCCGTGATCGGCGGTGAGCATCACGAGATCGTCTGGCCGCAGCCGTGCGAGGAGCCGCGGAATCCACGCGTCCAGCTCCTTGAGACCCTGGTGAAACCCCGGCACGTCATTGCGGTGCCCCCACGTCTGGTCGAATTCGATCACGTTCACGAAGACGAATCCCGTGTCGAGCGCATCGAGCGCCTGTTCGATGCGCCGGTAGGCATCGCGATTCGTCGGCGTATGCTCGCTGCTGATGTTCCGGCCGGCGAACAGGTCATCCACCTTGCCGATTCCGATGCGCACGACCCCCGCATCGGCCATCACATCGAGCAGCGTCGTTCCGGTCGGCGCAATCGAAAAATCCTTGCGATTGGGCGTCCGGCGGTAGTCCCCCGCTCTCCCTGCGAACGGACGCGCGATCACCCGGCTGACGGCGTGCTCGCCGATGAGCATCTCGCGCGCGACCGCGCACGCCTGATACAGCTCCGTCAGCGGCACGGTCTGCTCATGCGCGGCAACCTGAAAGACCGAATCGGCGGACGTGTAAACGATCCACTTCCCAGACCGCTGATGCTCGGCGCCAAGCTCGTCGATGATCGCCGTGCCGGAAGCGGCCTTATTGCCCAGCCATCCGCGTCCCGTGCGGCGCGCGAAGTCGTCCAGCAATGAAACAGGAAATCCTTGGGGGTAGGTTCGAAACGCCTTCTCCAGCAGCACCCCGCAAATTTCCCAGTGTCCTGTGGTGCTGTCCTTCCCCGCCGATGCCGGCTGAGCTATCCCGTGCGCGGCTGTGGGGCTGATCCCGGCCGCAAGCCCGGGGATCACGAAACCCTCCCGGCATTTTCCTAATCCAAGCCGCTCGAGATTGGGAAGCTTCAGACCGCCAACTGCACGAGCCACGTTGCCCAGCGTGTCCGATCCGGCATCACCGTACGCAGCCGTATCCGGCGCGGGCCCGCAGCCGAGCCCATCCAAGACGATGATTGCTGCTCGGCCCGTCCCGTATTTCACCTTAGAACTCGTGGCAGCCGCCCGCCGAGTCCAGTCAGAAATTCGTGCGGCACCACATCACTCCAATCCCCGATTTCCTTCAACGTGATCCGCTGTTTCGCATCTTCGCCCATGATGGTCGCGATATCGCCGACCTGGACTTCCAGAGTGCCGGTCTCGACGAGCGCCATGTCCATCTGCACGAGCCCCACGATCGGGCAGCGTTGTCCGCGCAGCAGCACGGCGGCGCCGGCCCCCCCGCCCCCCCCGCCACCCCCGCCACCCCCGCTACCCCCGGTCGCGATGGTCCGCCTCAGCCCGTCGGCGTAGCCGCATCGTAGCGTCGCGATCACGGTGTCCCGCTGCGCGGTCCAGCTCGCGTTGTAGCTCGCGGTGTCTCCCTTCCGCATCCGCCGCACGCTCAGCACCCTGGCCCTGACGCTCACGACTGGTCGCGGCTGTGCCAGATCATCGGCCGGCGAGCCGCCGTACAGGAATATCCCCGGCCGTACCAGATCGAAGGCGAACTGCCGGCCTCGGAGCGTGGCGGCGCTGTTCGCCACGTGTAGCAGCGCCGGCCGCCGCGGCAGACGCCCGACCGCGTCGAGAAACCGTTCGAGCTGCCGCTCCGCCGAGCCATCGCGTCGCTCCGCGGAGTGGAAGTGCGTGTAGCACCCTTCGAGCGACGCCGTGTCCACCGCTGCGCCCAGCTCTTCGATCTCATCCCAGCGCACGCCGGCGCGTCCCATGCCCGTATCGATCTCGATATGGAACGGGCGCTCGCCGCGCGTCGTCCATTCGAGGACGCTGCCGGCGTCGCCGAGCGCCGGTGTCAACTCGTGGCGGTCGTACTCATCGAACAGCTGAGCGCGCGCGGGCATGAAGACGAGGATCGGCCGCCTGATCCCGGCCGCCCGCAGCTCGGCACCTTCCTCGACCGTCGCGACGCCATAGCCCCAGGGATCGAGCGGCTCGAGGGCCAGGGCTTCCACGTCCACTTCCACCCAGGCCTCGCCCTTCGTTGACACGCTCACTGGCGCGGGTATGATACCCGGCCCGGAGGCTAAATGCAAGGCGATTCAGCGCTTGGACGTGCTCTGGGACTCGTGCGCGAGTTGCGGCAGCGGTGTCCATGGGACCGCGCGCAGAGCCCGCAAACACTCCGTCCCTACCTGGTCGAGGAAGCCCTCGAGCTCGATCAAGCGATCCAGACCGACGATCCCGAAGCGATGCGCGACGAGCTGGGTGACCTGCTGCTGCATCTGGCATTTCAGATCGTCATCGCGGAAGAGCGGTCGCAGTTCAACGCGGAAGTCGTCACGCGCACACTCGAGGAGAAGATGTGGCGGCGGCATCCGAATCTCTTCGGCCAGCGTCGGGTCAGCCACGACGATCACGCCGGGTGGGAGCTCGTGAAACGGCGCGAGCCGCGCACCGGCGGCAAGCGCAGTACGCTGGCGGGTCTTCCGCCGACGCTGCCTCCGCTGCTCATGGCGTACCGGCTGCAGGAGCGCGCCGCCGGGATTGGGTTCGACTGGCCGGATGCGAAGGGGCCGATGGCCAAGGTGAAAGAAGAGACTGCCGAGTTGGAAAAGGAGCAGGGAGCGGGGAGAAGGGAGCAGGTTGAGGAAGAGATCGGAGACTTGCTCTTTGCGACCGTGAATCTCGCGCGCAAGCTCGGCATCGAGGCCGGTCAGGCGCTCGAGCGGGCAAACCTCAAGTTCACGCAGCGATTCGAGAACGTGGAGAAGCTGGCTGAAGCGCGCGGCCTGGAGATGGGAAGGGCGACGCTCGAGGAGCTGGACGCGCTGTGGAACGAGGTCAAGTCACAGCGATGATGTGAACCGGATGGTCCGCATGATGCGGACCAGGAGATCCGCCAGCTTTTCGGTGTGTGCCTCACCCTGGACGTAGATCGCCGGCGCGGTACTCCAGCCGGTCGTTGTCCAGGTTACTGCCTCGCACCGCACTTGCGTGACAAGCACGACCACTCCTTCAACCGTGAAGGGAGTGTTGGTCGGTGGATCGCACTTGTGGATGGTGACCCTCCCGGGCTCCAAGACTGTCATTCCAGGGGACCCATAAGCGATCCTACCGGTTATCTCCGCTGTAGATTGCCGCCCAATGCCGCCTAGCGGCCGGCCGAGGCCCCAGGTAACGGAGGTGCCGTCACCCTTCCACAGTGGCGCGTCAACGCTGTCTTGGGCGTGGCCGCTCGACTTCCAGGAAGCAGGAACGCAGAACGTAAAGCCGGACGCGTGAACCTGGCGCCACAGCGAGTCGGGAGATCCGACGCCGGGGACCGCGCAAGGTACGATCGCCACTGGCGTGACCTGCGACTGTTGTCCGGCGCAGGCGACGACATACAGCGCGGGGATGAGTGAGAGAAACGGTCGAGTGTGGCGCATCAGTCCTCCTCGCGGCTCACGGCTCAACAAGAATCCACACCATCGAGCGGGCGAGAATCTTACGGTCAGGTTCATCGCCGGTGAACGCGCTGATGACAAGCCAGGTCAGACCAACTTTGCGACCCTGGAGACCGGGACCCTCGAATCCCGCGATCGTCCGATCCCCGACCTCAAATAGCGGTGCGAAATGCTCGACCCGCCTCCCGCCCGTGGTGCGAGCCTCGATTGTTAATGACCTGAACAGCTCGGCAATCTGGCCGACCCGTAACTTCAACGTGTCTGGGTGAACTATGATCGTATCGACGTGCGTCGCCGCCTGGTAGGACCTTTCCCGCGCTTGGCGCAGCGCGACGGCAAGCGACGAATCGACCGCGGAATCTGATCGGACGCCAATGACTCGCGTGACGACGGAATCCCGGCGCGCCGGCGAGGCGGCTTGTGATCGAGGATGACAACCACTCAGACCCAGCAACACGACCGCTGGCAACAGCGTTCTCACGACGCGGCGACGAGCTGGAATGTCCACACATGGAATTCTACCATAGACGCTGGGCGCCGTCAGCTTAACCGCGCGGGCGAGTCGTCACTTGCCCGGCTTGCTTCATCCACAGCATGACGGCTGCGCACGAGCTTCCCGAGAATTCCTGCGGCGTGACGCCTGGGTGCGGGTATGCTTCGATCGCCAACACGTCATCCATCTGCACCTCGTCCAGCGTCCGTTGGGGTCCGAGCGCGTCCGTCCAGACCTCCAACTCGCATGGCTCTTGCTCGGCGCTTCTCGGGTTGGGATTCATAATCGAAGTGCGACCTCGACTCGCCTGCTGCCCGCAATCCCACTCTCCCCTACGGTTTGCGAAGCAGATGAAGTGGAAGTTGGGCTTCTGGCGGATGAGCGTGAAAAGGCTGCCACCGACTCGCTGGAGGTCATCCGGCGTCAGGAACAAGCCCTGGCGATATCGTGCCTTGTGGTCGTAGAACTGCGCGAGCTCCGGGTACACTATCACATCCACGTTTTGAACGGCCGCCCGGTCGTCATCCGTCTCTATTTTGAGCATCCTCGTCGTACCGAGGTCCGTCTCGCTTGCGGCAGTGTCTTCGTGAATGGCGATGAGCGCCGGGACGTAGCCAAACCGGCGTACCATCAGGACGAGCGGGCCTCCGGGCCCTGGCACGCGGAACGTCCCATCATCTCCCGTGCGTTGCCCCGTGGGCATCCGGCCGAGATGGATCACCGCCTGCGAAATCGGTTTGTGGTTGGCCGAATCGACGACGGTCCCCTTGATCGTGCGGGACCCGGCTTGCGCCTGCGCGGCGTCCATCGCGGCCAGAACCAACGTCACCGTCAACATCAGTCCGGCTGTCGAGCGTCTCATGAGCAACCTCCGGGGTCTTCCCAGTCTCGGCTGTTGTGTTGTCGAGCTATGCCTGAAGTGTCATTCCTCACCCGTATCGTAGCGACGACTCATCGCCGCATCGCGTGCCTTGCTCGCGACGAAGAACAACAAGGCGCCAATGGCGAGGCCGAAACCTACGACCAGGAGATACGCCCACCCGGGATCGGAGTTCCCGTGGCGCCCGTCCGCAGCGATTGCGAACAGAGACCCAATGACCACGGCCGTCGTGATGAGGGCACTGAGGATCACCAGCCAGAGGACGTAGGCACCGAGGCTGTCGTGATGTGGAGGTGGTCGCAGGCTAGCCTGCTTCAGATGAGGTGAGGAGGGCGGCGCGATGCGTAGGGGCGCGGTAATCCCCCGCGCCCCTACAATCCCGCCGCTGTCCTAGCGGCAGGTGTGCAGCTGGATGTTGCCACCTGCCAGATTCCCGGAAGCACGGTACCCGTTCGACAACGAGAGTGCGAAGCGGTCCGAGCGGCCGGGCTCGCCCAGGTCGGCGACCTCCGCATCATACGTGAACCCCGGCTGACCGTCGATCTCGGCGGTGCCCGAGATGCGACGAGTGACGTCGTCCATTACGGCGTAGCCAGTCACGCCGGTGCCTTTCACCTTTGGGCCGCCCCCGTGGTCGATGTAATTCAGGTGGCCCCACAGCGCGCCGTTCTTGAACCCTCCGGCCACCGCAAAATTGCCCTTGGCCCCCGATGGCGTCCCGGTGATCCACCCACCGCCAGTCACGAAATCCGGGCAGGAGGGCGGCGGGGGGGGCAGCGGTTGCGGACAGCCGATGTCAGCGTGCGCGGACGACACCACGACGTCCGCGACTCCGTTGACGACGACGTGGAGTGCGTTGACCGTGATATCACCCGGGGCGGTGTTCTGCTCGTTGATGACCACCTGCCCGTTCGGAAGCAAAATGGTTTGGTTGGGCTGCCCGCTGACTACGATCGATGCATTGTTGATCGTCAGCTCCGCGATCTCCGAGCTACCGCTGGTCGTCGCTCCCGCGTCGGTGCACCGGGCCTCCGCCCGGGCCATGAGGAAGCCGGCCGAGATGGTGTTCCCGCCCGCGGCAAGGGACAGCTGCGCCACGGAGGCCTCCGAGCGACTGTGATTACCCTCGCCGACAGTGGAGGCGTGCAGGACCTCAACGCTGAGCAGCCCGGGCACCGTCGCATCGACGAGCGATTTCTCTTGTGCACCGCCCTCGGGAGGGAGGGGGCCGGCGTCCACGATGGTGATCGGCGCAAGCAAAGGAAGCGCCGCCTGCACTACCGTGGCCCGGCCGCTGTAGGTAATGGCAGAAGCAGACGTGGCCGAGAACGCCGGTCGTGGCGCCGCCAGATTCTGGGCGTCGGAACACGCGCTGACCAGTAGCGCCGCGGCCAGCGCCGCAACTGGCGGGGAGTGAAAGAGCTTCATCGTGCACCTCCGGATTGAGGTTCGCAGCGCGTCAATCCCAAAAACGCGCTGCGCTGCAACCTCACCGGACGCGTTGCGCCGACGGTATCGGCGCAGTTCCCATCGTCGCATGGCATTCTGGCGCGTGGCGCTGTCAGACTTCGCCCACGCGCCGGTGTTGCGCCGGCGCGACAGGGCACGTCGCCGCGGTCGGCTAGGTCACCAGCCGATGCTCGATCGCGTAGCGGATGATTGCCGCGCTGTTATTGAGCTTGAGTTTTTCGAGAATGCGTCCACGGTAGGTGCTAATGGTTTTCGGGCTGAGCCCGAGATCGGTAGCAATGCGGGTCAGCGGTATGCCCGTGCCGAGCAGGCAGAGGACCTGGTACTCCCGATCGGACAGATCCTCGTGCACCGGCCGGTCCGCATCGGTCGCGGCGTCCCACAGCAGCTCCTCGGCGAGCGCGTGACTCACGTGTCGCGAGCCTCTGGCCACCTTACGGATCGCTTCCACCAGCTCGCTCGGCGAATGCCCACGGGCCAAGTACCCAGCAGCGCCGCTACGCAGCACCCGCAGGGCGTGCTGGTCTTCGCTGTGCACATTGACGATCAGCACGCGGAGACTGGGCCATCGGCTGCTCAGCTGGCGGGTCATCTCGAACACGGCGGACCCCGGCACGCAGACGTCCATCAGCAGCACGTCTGCCTCGGTCGTGTGCACGGCTTCGAGCACAGCTTCGCGGGTCGCCGCCTCCCCGATAACCTTCATATCGGGGCAGTCGGCGACGATGCGCTTCAGTCCCTCTCGCACGATCGGACTGTCGTCGGCGACGAGCACTCGGATCACGCGGTCTCCCGGGTCAGGCGCACGATGCCACCCCCAAGAACAGAATGCCCCGTTGAGCCGAATGCGGGCGCAACGGGGCGATCTTTGCACGTCGACGACAACGAGCAGTCTTCCAGCATAGCGGCTCCCGGACCCGCGCGTCAAGAGAAAGCCCTCGCAGTGGAAGCGTCGGGTTACCGGACCTGTCGTGAGCGTCGTCACTGCGCAGGGTGGTGAGGCAGAGGCATCGTGGCGCACGACCCAGAGCCAGTCCTCTGTCACCGCAGCCCCGTTGCGCCCCCAACCGGCCCGACGGGGCTTTTGTACCTCAGAGGCTGCAACGCCCCAGGACGGTGGGTCGATCACTTCCATGAGGGGTTTATGCGCATCACAGGTTGCTTGGCGGCCGTCCTGGCTGCAACGACGTGTGCGACGGCTGTGGCCGCCGCACAAAACGGAAACGGCGCTCCCAGCGGGTCGCACTACAGTCTCAACATCATTGGCGTTCCGCACGCCAAGAATAGCAATCCAGATTGGGCCAGCGGGCACGTCATCTTCGTGAACCTCGGGACGAAGAACGTCACCGTCACCACGAAAATTCTTCTCAGTCAGAGTGCCGAGGCTGGGGTGTTCGACGTCCTCGACAAGAACGGGACCGATGGGGAGGCATCCTTCTCGCTCCCGGCACCCGGCAGCTACACCATCTGGGCGCGTGCGCTCGGTACGCCGGGCGGACAGGCCAAGATCACGACGTGCGCGACCGACATCCTGCTTACCAGCCCGGGCGTGATTTGCTCGACGCAGAACGAGGTGTTTGTCCGCGGGACGGGCAAGAGCAGCTTTCGCAACGTGACCGACGCCCTCACGACGATCGTTCTCGATCCGGTCGCCGATGCCGCGGTCGTGACCGCGTGCGGCGGCACGACCGTGAGTCTCTTCGATCCTTGCCTCCAAGGGTTCTTCTGGCAGTACGACAACAACGGGCTGAAGCTGTTACAAGTTCGCTTCTATCCGAAAGGCGCGTAGGTCCTGAGAGAGAGGTCGCGAACAAGCCGGCGGACGTCACTCCGCCGGCTTTCGCGATTGTCGTAACGGACCGCGCATAAGCTGCGGCGCGCGGAAGACGCGATCACCCTCAGGTGCGTGTTGGGCCGCCTCGGCAGATGCGCTTCTTCATGCTGGCCTGGAACGCGATCGCGCTGGTCAGCATGCCGGGGATGTGGTCGCAGGCCGCCTGCTTCAGATGAGGTGAGGAGGAGGGCGTCGAATCTCCCCGGACTCCATCCGCCGTCGCGGCCAGGCGTACACTGCCACTGTGATTGCGACTACGAGGATGGCCAGACACCGCTGCGCCAAAGGTGTGAGGCCATCTGGGTAAATGACCGGGAGCAGATAGTGCTCAATGAATGAGCCCCGATAACCCGCGGCACCGGCTCGGAGCGCAAGGGCATTTTCCAACCTCGTGAGCGGACACATGAGCCCGGGCATTGCCTCGACATAAACGCCCCAGGCGGCTGCGAGGAGGTGCGGCGCGATAAGCCAGCGGTAACGCCGGGCGAGGAGACCGCCCGCGACGATGAAAAGAAGGAAAGCGAAGTGCAGCAGAATAGTGAGGTCGGTCAGCAGACGATACGCCAAACCCCTGTGCGCCTCCCTCGCTCCACGCTCAGCGATCTCGGACTGCCACCCAGATCTCGACCGAGCCCCTAGGGAGATATAACTCGAAATCGAAGCTGTAGGCGCGCGCCAGCGCATTACCGCCCGCAAAATACGCCCACACGTCGCGCCAGCCA
>WNFC01002890.1_pt1 | contig 18515 bp, 17 predicted proteins | sample 5400541 | NCBI WGS metagenome assembly WNFC01 (sample SAMN13153342, study PRJNA577476) | soil metagenome | isolation source: 120 cm saprolite under Douglas fir tree site 2 hole 2 replicate 1 | place: USA:California | collected 2015-04-18 | reverse complement strand
GCGTCCTGGTGCTGTGCGTCGACGGCGTAGTTGAGGCGGCGGATGTCGACGGCGGAGAGTTTGCCGGCCAGATCCGCCAACGCGGGGCGGAGCTGTGGGAATCGGGCGAGTGTAGCCTGGCGAACGATGGGGACGGCGTCGTACGGAGGAAAGTAGTGGCGGTCGTCTTCGAGAGTGACCAGGCCGAGAGAGTCGATGAGGCCGTCGGTGGAGTTGCCCGCCACCACGTCGACTTGATGATCGACGAGGGCGCGGTAGATGAGGCCGAGATCCATGACTTTGGGGGATTCGGCGAAGTGGAGATTGTAGCGGCCGCTCCAGCCGCGGAAGCCGTCGGGACGCTCGAGAAATTCGTAGCCGACACCGGCGCGCCACTTGGGGGCGAGGGGAACGATGTCGGAGATTTTTTGCAGGTGGAGATTTTTTGCGTCGTCGCCGCGAATCACCATGGCAAAGGTGTTTTCGAAACCGAGAGGTTCGGTGACTTCGAGGGAGAAGCGCTCCGAGTAGAGCTGCTTGACTCGGTTGTAGACTGCGTTGGAATCGCCGTTCGGAGATTCATTGAGCACAGCGGTGAGAGCCGTGCCGGTGTATTCGACATACAGGTCGAGTTCGCCTGCCAGGAGAGCTTTGTGAACGAGAAGGCTGCCACCAAGGTTGGTCTTGCGCTCGACGGGTATGCCAGTTTTGGCTTCGATGTGCTGGGCAAGAAGCTCCGCGAGGACGACCTGCTCGGTGAAAAATTTCGACCCGATAGTGATTTTGGTTTGCGGAGGTTTGGAACAGGCGGAAAGTAGACAGACGAAGTTAAGGAAGTAGAGGAGGTAAAGGAGAAAGAAAAGTGAGCGGCGCATCGTCAAGAGACTTTCAATCTACGCTCGATCAGACCCAATAGGAAGTCGGCGAGGAGGGCGAGGAGGGCCGCGGGGATGGCTCCGGCGAGAATGAGAGAGTCGCTGACGAGGGCGACACCGCGGAATATGAATGTGCCGAGGCCGCCGGCGCCGATAGCCGCGGCGATGGTGGCAACGCCGATGGTAATGATGGTAGCGGTCCGAATGCCGGCGAGGATGACGGCTAGTGCCAGCGGGAAGCGTACGCGGAAAAGGATTTGTGCGCGGGTCATGCCCATAGCTTCGGCGGCTTCGAGGACAGCGGGATCTATGCCGGTGAGGCCGACGTAAGTGTTTCGAAGGATGGGGAGAAGCGCGTAGAGGACGAGAGCCACGATGGCGGTGCGCTTGCCGATGCCGCCGATGAACGGAATGGGAATGAGGAAACCAAAAAGCGCGAGGCTAGGGATCGTCTGGAAGATGCTGGCGATGCCAAGAGAGATGGTGCGCAGCGCGGGGCGCTGCACGATGAACATGCCGAGGGGAACGCCGATGAGAATGGCGATGAGCATGGCGATGACAACAAGGGTTAGGTGATCGAAAGTAGCGCTCAGAATTTCAGCGCGATGATCGGCGAAGAAAGACCAAGTGGTCATTTCAGGGCTCATGCGGGGGCCCCCGGGGTCGTGACGAGAGAAGAGGCGAACGCGCGCACCTCGGGGTGGTCGAGATGAAGGAATTCCTGCGGCGCGGCACTGGCAACGATGCGGCCGGACTCGAGCAGGACAATGCGCGAGGCGAGAAGCAGAGCTTCGCGCAGATCGTGAGTGACGAAGACGATGGTCTTGCCGAGGCGGCGGGCGAGAGCGCTGAATTCGCGCTGAAGTTCGGCGCGGGTGACGGGATCGAGCGCGCTGAAAGGCTCGTCCATCAATAGAATTGGCGGATCGGCGGCCAGGGCGCGGGCAACGCCGACGCGCTGACGCTGGCCTCCGGAGAGTTCACGGGGGCGGCGGCTAGCGAATTGCGCGCGCGAATCGAGACCAACAAGCTGAAGCATTTCATCAACGCGCGCGGCGGTGCGGGCGGCGTCCCACTTTTCCAAAGTGGGCACCAGGGCGACGTTTTCGGCAACCGTGAAGTGCGGGAATAGGCCGGCTTCCTGAATAACGTAACCGATGCCGCGGCGCAGACGGATAGGGTCCCAGGCGGTGGTCGAGCAATCCTGGACGAGGACTTCGCCTTTCGTCGGAGTTAACATGCCATTCATCAGCTTGAGAAGAGTGGTCTTGCCGCTGCCGCTGCGCCCGAGCAGAACGAGAGTCTCACCGTGAGGAATTTCTAAGGAAATGCCAGAAACGATAGCACGGGAAGGAATATCGTTTATGTGATACGACACATTGCGAAATTCGATGGTATTCGTGGCGGAAGACACGGTTTTTATCTTCATTTCCTATTGACAGCAACAAATCCAGGAGGGACCATCATAATTCACCTGGCCACCTGACGCCCGAATTTTGACGCATCCTTCGCGTGGAAGCCGCATCCAAGAGAAGGGGAAAACGCCATGGGAGCTCTAGCCACAGCCGTCCGCATCCGCCACGACCTTCACACTAGACTGCTTGATGCCCGTGCTCGAACCGACGAGTTATTTCGTGTGGTTCGCGAAGAGGCCATTTACGACCGGCCGATACCCGAGAGACATCGCATTATCTTCTATGTAGGACACGTAGAAGCGTTTGATTGGAACCTGCTGGCGCTACGCGCGTTTGGATTAAGTTCCGCTCATCGTACGTTCGATCAGCTATTTGCGTTTGGCATTGACCCGGTAGACGGAGGATTGCCGTCGGATACGCCGGCGGATTGGCCGGCACGCGAGGAAGTCGAGCGCTACAACCGGCGTCTGCGCGAGGAGCTGGACCATGAGGTCGAGCATGCCCTCGAGCGGCCAGAAGAAGGGCATCCGCAATTGATCTCCATGCTCGAAGTGGCGATTGAGCACCGGCTGATGCATGCGGAGACGCTGGCGTACATGCTGCACCGGATGCCGAGCAATAGAAAGATTAGCGGCGTGGAGCGCACGGCGTGGAAGGCGCGCGGAGTGAAATCACATTTGGTGGATATTCCCGCGGGGCGAGCAACGCTCGGTCTGGACCGCGTTCATGGAGAGTTCGGGTGGGACAACGAATTTAGCGCGCATAAAATTGCAGTGGACGAATTCGCGATCGACAGCCACAACGTGACGAACCACGATTTTCTACGGTTCATGCAGGCGGGGGGCTACGAGAACCGCTCGCTGTGGAGTGACGAAGCGTGGGCGTGGAAGGCCAAGGACGGCATCGAGCATCCAATATTCTGGGGGCGCGAAGGCAACCTCTGGTTGTACCGCGCGATGTTTGGCGAAGTTCGTTTGCCACTGGAGTGGCCGGTTTACGTTAGCCACGCCGAGGCCACCGCGTACGCGAAATGGCTGGGGCGCAAACTGCCGACAGAGGCGCAGTTTCACCGCGCCGCGTACGGAACGCTCGACAGCGCGAAGGAGCGCAGCTATCCGTGGGGCGAGGAAATGCCAAGTGAGTCGAGGGGAAACTTCGATTTCAATTCGTGGGATCCTTCGCCGGTGGGCGCGCATCCCGCGGGGGCCAGCGCCTTCGGTGTGCACGATCTTGTCGGGAACGGGTGGGAGTGGACACGAACGGAATTTGAGCCGTTCCCGGGATTTACACCGATGCCCTTTTATCCGGGCTACTCCGCGAATTTCTTCGATGGCAAGCACTATGTAATGAAGGGTGGCTCGCCGCGCACCGCGGCATGTATGCTGCGGCGGTCGTTCCGAAACTGGTTTCAGCCGCACTATCCGTACGTCTACGCAACATTCCGTTGCGTCGAGGACTAATCAACTCCAATCAGGGAGACTCCATGCTGACCTCTACCCTTCCCGTACGGGACGTGGCTGAATTCGCGACAGACGTGCGCGAGAGCCTCACGAAACCTGGACAGCGGGAACTTCCTTCAAAATATTTGTATGACGAAGTGGGCTCGGCGCTATTCGAGACCATTTGCGTCCTGCCGGAGTACGGACTGACGCGCGCGGATGCGCGGCTGCTGGAAAAATACGCGGCCAAGATCGTGGGGCGGCTACCGTCACCGATTCAGGTAGCGGAACTCGGAAGCGGCTCGGGAAAAAAAACGCGATGGATCCTGGAAGCCCTGTCGCGGCGGCAAATGACGTATTACTACCCCATTGAGATTTCGCCTTCGGCGCTGGAGGCCTGCGCGAAGGAGCTGGGGCAGATCGATCTGGTCGGCATCGTTGGGTATGAACAGCCGTACCTGGAAGGACTGCGTGCTGTCGCCCAAGGACGGGGACCGCAGGATTATTTGCTGGTGCTCTTCCTCGGAAGCACGATCGGCAATTTCGACCGAGAAGCAGGGGATGCCTTTTTGCGAGAGATGAGGGCGATTCTCCGGCCGGGAGACGCTTTGTTGCTCGGCACGGACCTGGAAAAGAGCGTCGAGCTTCAATTGAAGGCTTACGACGACCCGGCGGGCGTGACGGCGGCGTTCAATCTGAACCTGCTGGCGCGAATCAACCGAGAACTGGGCGCGGACTTTGATTTGAGTTGCTTCCGGCACGAGGCACGGTGGAACGCCACGGAACGACGCATCGAAATGCACTTGCGTTCCATGCGGCGGCAGACGGTGCACATTCGGGCCGCCAATCTGCGGATCATGCTGGGCGAAAACGAAACCATCTGGACGGAAAGCTCGCACAAATACCAGGCCGAGGAAATTCCGGAGATGGCGGCCCGCACGGGATTTTGCTGTGACGCTCAATGGGTCGACAGTGAATGGCCCTTCGCACAGAATCTACTGATTGCGGAATAGATAGTGGTTCCAATTTGGGAAGAATCCCCCACACCCCGGCAGTTTTTCGTAAGAGTGGCAAACAAAGGAGTTACAGCATACGGAACATGGAAGTACATACGGAACTTGGAAGAGCGCGGAAGCAGCAGAAGCAAGGAAACCATTTTGCGCTCGCTGCGCGCGAAAGTCGAAGAGAAACGCTAAAGTAAAGGCATCACCCCCTACACCCCGCCATTTTGTATGAATATCAAAAGAAAAGACTTACAAATTTGCAATTTGTAAGTGATTCATTCTGAAGGGCACGTTTTTGGCTTCCTAGTGGAGCAATTCTCGCCAAGAACAAGAAGCTCTGGGCCCCGCCAGAGCAACCTGCCACAACGCAAATAGAGTTTTCTATAGGGTTAATTATACCATGGGATAGAGGACAGTCAAGGAGAACTTTGGTAGCGGTCCGTTTTTGATTTTGTGCGTTTAGCAGGGCTGCGGATACGTTCCGGGTGCACGGTGATACACCCGCGACGAGCGACCAATTTCAACTGGGCTTCGGCCATCCGAACCACACAGGCGTAGTTTACTTTGCGGAAAGGAAACGGAGAATCTCGCGCATCACACGGTCACGTTGATCCGTTTGGAAGAGGTACTGAGCATGAGCGGAGCCATCAAGGACGATCAACTGTTTTGGCTGGGGAGCTTTCTGGTACTGCTCCTGAATCCCAGGAAGACGTAGTCCATCCTCACTGGCATCGTCGCGTGCCACGATGAACAGGCTGGAGGACTTGAGCTTCTCGGCCGGGCCGTTCGGCGACCCGCCAAGGAATACCAGACGGGCGATCTCGCCTGGGCGCGATGCGATGGACGCATCGCCAGCAGCTCCTGCTCCCAAGCTGCCGCCGACTACTGACACGGTCTTCGCGCCCGCCTTTCGCAGATAGCGGACAGCGGCCAGCACATCCAAGTGGAGCGGCGCAGTAAAAACGTCGGACTGGCCCGGACCTTGCGATTTACCATAGCCGCGGAAGTCGAACGCCAGGACTCGAAATCCAGCGGACGCGAGGGTTCGAGCCTGCTTGTCCCAACTCTCCTTGTTGAAACGGCCGCCGTGGGCCAGGACGACACCTCTGTCTCCTTGGCCGTAAATATCGGCATAAACTACGCCGCCATCCTCAGTCGGAAAGGAAATGGACTTTTGGGCGGCGGCGTTGCCGGCAAGCAACACCACAACGATAGTGGCAATAAGCAAGCGCACGCTGAAAATGTACCACTGCTGCGGCGGATTCGTCTTGTGGGGTTCGCACGCGTATTCGGTTGGGCTGGCCTGATCAGCGAGGATCCTGAGTAGCACCGGAAGAGGAGACCGAGAAGTGCAATACGCTGGAGTTCGAGGTGGGCGGGCCCGAAGTGCTGTTAGCCGTTTTGCAACTGTGGAATTGATTGCTCAAGGTGCAGCGTCGCACTCTCAGGGAGGCACTTTTCTTATTCATCCCTATTGAACCGACATTACCAAAGATAGGTCTGGAAAGGGGAACCGAACTGACGGGCACGTTGGCATTCCGTCACTTCGGAGCGATGCAAAGCGGACCTCAAGATTGTTGCGGCGAAGACTAGGACGTAGCGCGTGCGGCATGTGCGGGCCCGAGAATCAAGGGCAAGCGTCTTCCCCTTCTAACCGGGTGCGAATATGTGGATGGCTGTTTCGCTTTCACGACGCGATTGAAAGGTCAGATGGATTCGATGCGCCAGACGAGGCGGGTGGACCAGGTCTTTTGGGTGGTGAACGGGGGACGCCAGAGGGCAAGAATCTGCGAGCCCTGGTAGACGCGTTCGAAGCCTTCCTCGGATTCGGAGACCGTTTCGATAGGCGAAACCCAGAAATCCTCGACGAGGGGCGCGTGCAAGGCGATGCGAACGCGTTGCCAGCCGTCTTCCATGCGAAGAATCGGACCGGGCATGGAACCACTGAAGCGAAGGTTTTTCTTGCCGAGAGGCGTTTCAAAAAAGCGGTCGGGTTCCGTGGGGGCAAGAAGATTGATGACCGATTCGATGCCGACGGCCACGGGCTTTTCGAGAAGTTCCTTAAACTTCAGAGTGATTTCGCAAGCCGCTTCGAAACCGTTGCGGGTGGGGCTGAAAGAAAACTGCTTGAGGAGCAGGAGTTTGGATGTGGCGGACTGGTTCTTGCCAAGCAACGACAAGCTATCCGCGCGGAAGAGTTCGGCTTCGTAAGGGGCGGAGTTTTTCACGGTGAAAGCGCCGCCAGCGAAACCGGCGTCTTCGCGCAGCTCCAGAGCTTCGTAGTCAGCGTGGGTGCGCGCGGGATCGAAGATCAGGACGCGGAAGGCGTGGCGAGACCAGCGATCGTAGCGAAGAAAGCGCTCCAAGCCAGGCTCTTTCACGCGGGTCTGTTCGTGAATGGAGGCGACGGCACCCGTGGAGGGCTTTCCCGCGGCTTCGCGCAAACGCGTGTGGTAGGCCTCGGGACGACGCAGAATGGAATTAACGAGCGTGGCGGCCGCGGGGCGGAAATCGAGCGCGGCAATGGTGCCTCCGTCATTGGGCTTCAAAAGCGCCTGAGCTTCGAGGGAGGTAAAGAGCAACTCGTTGGCGCCGTCGGCGTCGTAGTCCAAAAGTTCGACGCGCGGGACGAGCGCGCCGGGAGTCTGGCGGTCCGCGATGGCTTCGGCGCGAATGAGATTGCGCCAAGGGTCGGTGCGGAGATGGGGAGCGTAAATCCCACCAAAAATTCCGTGCCAATAGGCGTCGTTGCACTGGGCGCGCAAGAGCAGATCGCGGGCTTGCAGCAATTCATCGTTGGCTTTTAAGCCGTCGTGATGCACGGGCGCGGCAGCGATGCGTGCGGAAACGCGCAGCATTTTCTTGTGAAGCAGGTTGGACTCGGCGTATTTGCGAAAAAAACCGCGCCAGGAACCACCGCGAAGGAAAGCAAGAACTTCGCTGCGCGCGATAAATTCCTTCAGCACTTCGTGATAGCGCTGCCGGACGCGCGTGGGGAGCGCCCACTCCATCATTTCAGTGTAGGAGGCGGTGGGAAGATCGGCGCGGCCGAGCGGAGTGTGCGTGGCAAGGTAGCCGGCGGGAGTGGAGAGTTGCAACCAATCTGAGTTGGCCTCGAGGGCGGTGAAAAAATCGGAGAGCCAGCCGTCCTTGTAACAGTGTTCGTGCGTTCCTGGCCAAACGCCGAACTTTTCCATGTCGTCGCCCATGGCCGCCACACCGCCGGGATGGACGCTGGCGGCATCGCGCAAGTAGGCGATGACGTCTGCGACTTTTCCAAAAGGAACGAGATAGCGCAGGGCCTTCTGCCCAGGATAAAGGCAGACGGTTTTGCCGCGGTCTTCGGCAATGTAGACGCCAAAAAGTTCTTCGGGCTCGAAGCCGGCCGCCAAGAAATGCATGTCGTCGACCAATGTGTAGGCGACGTTCGATTCGGCAAGAACGGTGGGGAGTTGCGGCTCCCAAACGCGTTCGGCGAGCCACGCGCCGGAAGGAAGGCGGCCGAAGTGTTTCTCAAGATAGGCGGACAGGCGAGTGATCTGTTCGCGCTGATCCTCGGGCGGAATCGAAACGAGGATCGGTTCGTAGAAGCCGCCACCGACGAGCTCGACCTGGCCAGACTGGACCAGCTTCTTCAGGCGAACGAAATATTCAGGGCGATGCTGCTCGATCCAGGTAAGCAGCGGCCCGGAATAGTGCAGGCCGAGACGGACTCCCGGATGCTTTTCGAGGTGCTCGATGAAGGGAAGATACGATGTTTGGTAAGCCTTTTCGAGGACGTGCTCGAAATTGCCGCAGGGCTGGTGCGCGTGAATGAGAAGAGAGAGATGGAATTTCTGGGGCATGGGGACAGTTTTTTCTCGCTAACATCATAACCTGTCGCGCAAATTTATGAATTGCAGGCGCGTTGGGAATGCCCGAAGGGCGCACGTCAAGGGCAAGAAGGCGCCCGCTGCGGCGGGCGCAAGCACGATTCGATCATGGAGCGGCGTGCTTCAGCACCCAATCAGAGACGGCGTTCAAGGCTTCCGGAGCGATGGTCTCCTCGATGCCCCCGTACTCGGTGGGCGAACCGGTCGGACCGTGTTGGAAGAGGTGGTTCAAGCCCGGCAATTCAATGGTTTGAAAGTCCTTGTTGCCTCCGTCTTGCAGGGCTTTCTGGATTTTGGAGAGATTTTCCTTGGGCGGGACCTGAAGATCTTTTTCACCGTTGAGAGCAAGGACCGGGCACATGGTTTTTTGCAATGCGGGAAGCGGATCGTAATCGAGGTAGTGTCGAAACCACGGCGAGACCAGCATGCGCACTTGGGTCTGTACTGCGGCTGGCGGAAGCGCCGCGCCTGTGCTGGTGGATTGCACAAGGTCGTTCAGTTTCGCTTCCAGCGCTGCGGGATCCTTTTCCTGGCGAACAAGCACGTATGTTTGTTTGTTGAAGGCGAGCGTTCTTGAGACTTCGCCGTCGCCCACGCCGGCGGCTTTCAAGATAAGCTCGGATTGGAGCAACAGAATGTCTTCACCCTTGAGGCCGGGCCCGGCGAGAAGGACGATCCATGCAACATCGCCGGAATGAGAGGCAACCAGCGGCGCGATTAGGCCGCCTTCACTGTGCCCGATCAGGCCAATTTTCGTTGTGGCAATTTCCTTGCGAGTTTTCAGATAAGCGAGGGCGGCATCGGCATCGCTGGCAAAATCTTCCGTGGTGGCGTTGGCGTAATCGCCGGTGGATTTGCCGATTCCGCGCTTATCGAAACGAAGAACGGCAATGCCTTTTCGCGTAAGGTGGTCCGCCAAGACCAGAAAAGGGCGATGGCCAGCGAGCGATTCGTCGCGGTCGTGCGGCCCGGAACCACTGAGGAGAATGGCGGCGGGAAACGGGCCCGGGCCGGGAGGAAGTGTGAGCGTGCCCGCGAGTGAGACGTTGGCCTTGACGTTCGCGAAGGTGACTTCTTCTTCTTTGTAGGGGTAGGGCTTTGCGGGATTTTGTGGACGGACCAATTCAAGGAGCTGGTCGGAGCGTCGAAACTCGAGTTTTTGCTCGACGCCGCTTTGCGTCCAGCCACCGGTGATATTTGTCTTTGCTGCGTTGAGCGTACCGTCATAAACGCCGCTCACCACAGGTATTTCAAAATGAAAGGCGGCGTCTTTCTGGCTTACCTTGGTTGCAGGTAAACCATTGACGCCCTGGTCGGGGCTATCGAGGGCGGCGACAAGCTCCTTCTGATCGTCATGCGTGACGTGCAACTGCAAGCGAAGGCGCATGCCGTGGTCCTCCAGCGCGCCTTGCCAAACTCCCTCAGCGGCGGCGATGGCGTCAGAAGGCTTCCTTGCGTCGGATCCCGCAGCCTGGCGATGAAAAACAAGCGGCAGGCTCACGTTGCCTTGCGTCCACGCGCCGTCTATCGTGGCGTGATTGGCGGCAAACTTTCCTTTGTAGGAAGCGCTTACGGAGGACACATTGAAAGTCAGTGCGGAATCTTTCTGGGTGAGAGAGGTGACTTCAATGCCGTAGACGCCTTGATCCAGGCTGTCGATGGTGGCTTTGAAGGCGCCGTCCGCTGCTTTCGAAACATGCAGAACGAGGTGGAGGACCGCATCGCCCGCTTGAAGGGAGCCGGTCCATTCGCCTGCAATAGTGGAGGAGACCCGCTGCGGATTCGGCTTGTGAACAGATGGAGTCTGAGCCGCGGATGTCGCGAGAACGACGAGGCTGAAAAAGGAAATGGCCCAGGTGAGACAGAAGTTTCCAGGCTTCACTCAAGACCTCCACTCGTCACGTCAAGATGGTAGATGATTCCCAGCGGAAAAGAGTTGGCATCGTGCCCAGGGCGGAACGGAGGGGATGACGAAATGGAGCATGGATCTCCCCTCGAATTTGGAGCTGGAATTGGGGCCAACAAAGAAAAAAGCGGCACCCCGAAGCGTGCCGCCCAAACTGCAACAGACTAGGTTCTTGCTAAAAGACCGAGTTACTTTCCCTGTTTCGCATACCAATCGGCGTTGACTGGCGTGAAGCTGTTCCACTTTTCGGGGAGATCTTCGAGCGCGAAAATAGCGGTCACCGGGCAGACGGGAACGCAGGCGCCACAGTCGATGCATTCGGTGGGATGGATGTAGAGCTGCGTCTCAGCCTCGAAAGCCGGTTCATCTTTGCGAGGATGGATGCAGTCCACAGGGCAGACATCCACGCACGCGGTGTCTTTTGTGCCGATACACGGCTCGGCGATCACGTAAGCCATTAAGGGTCTCCTTTGTTCGGACTGCGCCAGCGGCCCATGCAGCGAAATAGCACGACCGGCAAAAAATCCTTATACCACGCGGCTGGCCAGAGCGACAAGCAGCTAAGGTCATTGTACGGGGTGGGGAGAAGTTTCTCAACCGGCGGGGGTGCGGATAGAATGGAGTAGAAGGAAGGACCATGAGAATACGGACTGGCTTTGCCGTACTTTGCTTGCTGGCCGCGGCCACGGCTTTGGCTGCGCCGCAGGCCCCGAAGACCGCGCGCCCCCGCGATCCAGAAATGATCGACTTGCAGGGTTACCAAAAATTGGTCGAGCAATACCACGGGAAACCGCTGCTGGTGAACTTTTGGGCGACGTGGTGCGAACCTTGCCGCGACGAGTACCCCTTGCTGAATGAATTGGCGAAGCAATACGCGCCTCAGGGATTGAAGGTGGTGGGCGTAAGCCTGGATGATGATGGGGATTTGATCCTAATGCGGCGTTTTCTGGCGCGCTACAAGCCGATATTTCCCAACTACCGGAAAAAGGCAGGCGAGGAGGCAGAGTTCAGACAATTTAGACAAGCGGTGCTTCCAGGCTGGGGCGGATCGCTTCCCGTAACGATCTTCTATGGGAGAGATGGCGGGCAGACCGGACATATGCTGGGCGAAGGCACGCGGGATAAGTATGAAGCGGCGATTCGAGAGCTGCTGGCTTCAGGAAGCAACTAAAACTAAGAACCTGTTACGGAGATAATTGGTGCTCAATACTAAGGGCAATCGTATCACCTATTTTGGGCACAGCACGTTTTCGCTGACGACGCCCTCGGGCCAGGTGGCGCTCATCGATCCGTGGGTAACGACAAATCCATTTTGTCCGGAAGCTTTGAAGAAAGTGACGCGGCTCGATGCGATTTTCCTGACTCACGGCCATACAGATCATATGGGCGATCTTCTGGCTTTGGCCAAAGAGCATAAACCGAAAATTGCGGCGAGCTTTGAGACCTGCCTCTGGATTGAGAGCAAAGGCTTTGAACAAGAGACTTGCCCGATGGGAAAAGGCGGTTCGCAAAAAATCGGTGATTTTGAAATCACGATGACGCATGCGTTTCATTCCAATTCGATTGACGATAACGGAGTGCGGCACTATGGCGGTGAGCCGGCGGGCTACATTATCCGCATGCCTGGCGGGTTCAAGGTCTATCACGCGGGCGATACAGCACTTTTCGGCGACATGAAATTGATCGGCGAGCTGTACGAGCCGGACCTGGCCATGTTGCCGATCGGCGATCTCTTTACGATGGGCCCGCGTGAAGCGGCGTACGCGATTCGTTTGCTGAGAGTGAAGCATGTGGTTCCAATGCACTACGCATCGTTTTCCTTCCTGACCGGCACGGCGGAAGAATTACGCAAAGAGGCGAAAAAAATCAAAGGGTTGAGAATTCATGCGTTGAAGGCAGGGGAGAAACTATGATTCGCAGCGAGAATCTGCGCAGCGGCTACATTCTGGACGACGTCGAGGAATATCTTTACAAATTGCTGCCGGAGCGCGATGCCGTTGTCAAAGAGATAGAGGATTACGCCGCGGAGCACCGCGTTCCAATCATCGGGCCGGCAGTGGCGCGGATGCTGGCGCTCTTCGTGCAGGTTTCGGGAGCGAAGCGAATTTTCGAGATGGGCTCGGCCATCGGGTATTCGACGATCTGGCTGGCGCGCGCGGCGGGGCCAAAAGCGAAAGTAATCTATACGGATGGCGATCCCGAGAAAGCACGCCGCGCGAAGGATTATTTTCGCCGGGCGGGCGTGGCCAAGCGAATCGAAGTGCGCGTCGGCAACGCACTGGAACTGCTGAGGAAGGCGCCGGGAACATTTGATCTGATTTTCAACGATATCGACAAACACCAATACCCTGACGCACTGCGAGTGGCACTGCCCAAGCTGCGCCCCGGCGGCTTGTTCATTACGGACAATACGCTGTGGTCTGGGAAGGCGGCCCGGCTAGCAGCGCCGGATGATGTTCAAACTCAGGGTGTCCAGGAATTCAACCGGCTCGTCTACGCGTCGAAGGAACTCTACCCCGTTTTGATTCCGCTGCGCGATGGCGTGACTGTCTGCCGGAAGCACTGAACGCGACTTATGGCAACCTCCTTTACCCCTGAGCCGAAAGCTCTCCCCAGACGTGCTCCCGGGCCGAAGGGACGATTCCTGCTGGGCAGTCTGGTCGAGTTGTCGCGCGATTGGCTGGGGTTTTACAAGGGCTGTGCCGAGCAGTTTGGCGATGTGGTTTGCGTGCATCTCGCTCATGTTCGTGTTTATCTGATCGTGCATCCTCGCGACATAGAAACCGTGCTGGTCACGAATGCGGGAAATTTTACGAAGTCGGCAGACTACCGGGCCCTGGCGCGCGTCCTCGGCCGGGGTTTGCTGACAAGCGAGGGAGACTTCTGGAAGCGCCAGCGCAGCCTCATTCAACCCGCCTTTCACCGGCAAAGCGTGCAGGCTTACGCGGCGGTGATGACCCGCGCCACGAGCCACATGTTGGATTCGTGGAAGGATGGCGACGAGCGGAACATTCATGACGACTTGATGCAGGTGACCTTGGAGATCGTTGCACAATGTTTGTATAGCGCGGAAGTCAGCGATGCGGCTAAGCAGGTCGGCAGGGCAATGGAAGTGGTGACGGGAAGATTCGTTGCCAACGCGAGCCTCGCCCTCCTGTTCTCTTTCGAGATTCCAGTATTTTTCGCGCCCCGGGAATGGCGGGCCATCCGAGAATTGAACGGGATCATCGGCAACATCATCCGGGAGCGGCGCTCTTCCAATCAGCCGCGCGAAGACCTTCTGGAGATGCTGCTTCGGGCGCGCGACGCGGACGGTAACCCCATGAGCGACGCGCAACTGCGCGACGAGGTGATGACCCTCTTTCTTGCTGGCCACGAGACCACGGCTATTGCGCTCTCCTGGGCTTGCTGCCTGATTGCACAAAACCCGCCCATCGAGAGGAAGCTCGCCGAAGAATTGCGAGCGGTTCTCGGGGACCGCGTGCCGACACCGGAAGATCTTCCGCGGTTACGTTATACGGAAATGGTGCTCAAGGAAGCCATGCGTCTCTATCCGGCCGTGTGGGGCATCGGGCGGAAAGCCGTGGAAGAATGCGAGCTCGGAGGATACCGTGTACCGGCGGGTTCGAATGTCTTCATTCTGCAATGGCGCACGCAACGCGACCCGCGCTTCTTCCCTGACCCGGAGCGATTCGACCCCGAACGATGGAAGGAAGACCCTATTCGATCGGGCAAAATTCCCCGTTTTGCATATTTTCCTTTTGGCGGAGGTCCGCGCGTTTGCGTGGGTGCATCCTTCGCAATGATGGAGGCAACGCTGCTGTTGGCCATGATTCAGCAGAAATATCATCTCAAGGTCGTGTCGGAGCTTCCCATCGAACTCTTCGCGTCGGTTACGCTGCGTCCGAAGCATGGCATTCGCGTGATCCCGCATCGCCGGACAGCGGACGGACAATTCGTAACGACGCCCCCGCAAGATATGCAACAGAAGCGCACGTCAACAGAGGCATGATGATGGAGAACGGATCTTACTTGCGGAGGAAATTACGCACCAGGAAAGCGACGTTTGCGGGACGCTCTGCGAGACGCCGCATGAAGTAGGGGAACCAGTCCTTGCCGTAGGGAATGTAGATGCGAACGCGGAAGCCATCCTTGACGAGCCGGCGCTGCAGGTCGGTGCGCACTCCGTACAGCATCTGAAATTCGAAATCGTCCTTGGAAATCTGTTTCGCGGCAGCATGCCGAATAGTGGCCGCGATCATACGCGGGTCGTGGGTGGCGATGCCGTGATAGAAGCCGCTGGATAAAAGCACTTGCATCAGCCGAACGAAATTGGCGTCGACATCCGCTTTACGCGGAAACGCCACTTCTTCTGATTCCTTGTACGCGCCTTTGCAGAGACGGATGCGGCAGCCATAGGACAATAGATCCGTCACGTCGGTTTCACTGCGGTACAGATAGGATTGAATGACCGTGCCGACGGCGGGATTGCGCCTGCGAGCGCGCTTGACGAGATCGATGGTGCGCTGCGTATACGGAGACCCTTCCATGTCGATGCGCAGAAAATTATCGAAGCCTGCGGCGCGCTCCGCAATGGAAAGAACCAGGCCTTCGCAAAACTCAATGTTGATATCGAGGCCCAGTTGCGTGAGCTTACCGGAAACGTTGGCGTGCAGGCGTTCCTGAGCGATGCGTTCAAAAATCTCGAGATAAGCATCGCGGGAATGTTGCGCATCGGAAGTGGTGGAAACATTTTCGCCAAGATAATCGAGGCTGGTGAGCATCCCCGCGCCATTGCACTGGCGGGCGGCGGCGATGGCTTCGTCGAGGGTTTCGCCCGCGACGAATCGCCGGGCCATGCGGCGCGTGGTGCCATTGGTAGTGACCCAATTGGCGAAGCCCTTGTTTTCGGAGAGCTTGAGCAGCGTCGACCGGAGCATGCGGGAATTATTATGGCAGCGTAGGCAGGGCGAAACTAGTCTTTGTGCTCTTCCAGAAACTTTTCGGCATCAATGGCGGCCATGCAACCGGAGCCAGCGGCCGTGACCGCCTGGCGGTAGCGGTGGTCCTGCACGTCGCCGGCAACAAACACGCCGGGAATCGCGGTGAGGCTGCCGTGTTTGGCGAGCAGATAGCCGTTCGCATCCATCTCCAGCTTGCCCTTGAAGACGGTGGTGTTCGGATCGTGACCGATGGCCACGAATACGCCACCGAGGGGAATTTGGCGTGTCTCCTTGGTCTCCAAATTGCGCAAGCGCACTCCTTCGACGAAACCCTGGGGGGCGAGAATTTCTTCGATTGCGAAGGGGGTGACGAACTCGATTTTTTCGTTGGCCTTGGCGCGGTCAATCATGATCTTGGAAGCGCGGAATTCGTTCCGGCGATGAATGACAAAGACCTCGCTCGCGTAGCGCGAGAGGAAATTGGCTTCTTCCATCGCCGTATCGCCGCCGCCGACCACGGCAATGGGTTTGCCTCGGAAGAAATAACCGTCGCAGGTGGCGCATGTGGAAACGCCGTGGCCGATCAATTCTTTTTCGCCCTTCAGTCCCAGCAGGCGCGCGGATGCGCCAGCAGCGACGATCAGAGATTTCGTTTCGTAGGCATCTTTCCCGGCAGTGATTCTGAACGGGCGCCTGCTGACGTCAACCTCACTTACCGCTCCGGCTTTGAACTCCGCACCGAACTTTTTCGCTTGCTTGCGCATATTTTCGATGAGTTCGGGGCCCATGATGCCATCCGGGAAGCCGGGAAAATTCTCAACGTGCGTGGTGAGGGAAAGCTGGCCACCGGGCTCATGTCCGTCTAGAACGAGCGGCCTCAAGTTCGCGCGAGCAGCGTAGATCGCTGCTGTCAGACCGGCGCAGCCGCTGCCGATGATCACGACGTTGTGCATGCGATTTTTCTCCACTCATTAGATTCAGCGCTGCGGCCACCGGATACAAGGCAGCCCGGTATTGTAGCATTCCCTCCCGCGTGATTTGGAATGCGGGCGGCCAAATTGGAGAAGCTTTTTGCGGTGCGCGCGTTGACCCATCCGAAGGGTTGCCGCTATAGTTCGAGGAAAGAGCAGGTTGCCCCAGGAGAAACCACGATGGATCCGCGCTACCCGATCGGAGATTTTGCAATGCCCGCCCAAGTGTCGCCCGCGCGTAGGCAGCAGGCGATTGAGGAGATCGCGGCGACGCCGTCGAAAATGCGTGCCGCGGTCAAAGGATTGAACGACGCGCAGCTCGATACACCGTACCGCCAGGACGGCTGGACGGTGCGACAGCTCGTGCATCACGTTCCGGACAGCCACTTGAACGCCTACGTACGATTGAAGCTGGCGCTCACCGAGGAAAAACCGACGATCAAGCCGTACAACGAAGCGGCCTGGGCAGAACTAGCCGATTCGAAATCGACGCCCATTGGAGTCTCGCAGACTCTGCTGGACTCGGTGCACACGCGCTGGGACCAGCTCTGGCGCTCGTTGAAGCCCGAACATTTCGCAAGAACGCTCGTGCACCCCGAACATGGCGAGCGCACCGTTGACTGGCTGCTCTTTCTTTACGAGTGGCACGGGAAGCATCACACTGCGCATATTACGGAGCTTCGCAAGCAAAAGGGCTGGTGAAAACACGAGCGGAAAGAACGCAATTTGCCCGCGACGGCTGGAGGCCAAGTGGCGCGCAACACTCAGGCTCGTGTACGATGATGCGGTACACAAGGAGATCGCATGGGCCGGCCACCGGGAACCTACGCTATTTTTGAAACGTCTCAAGGGAACATCGTGGTGCGCTTGCTTGAGAAAGAGGCGCCCAAGACGGTTGCGAATTTCGTGGGGCTCGCCGAAGGCACAAAAGAGTTCACCAATGAAAAGACCGGCCAGAAGGAAAAGCGGCCTTTCTACGACGGGCTGATTTTTCATCGCGTGATTCCGAAGTTCATGATTCAAGGCGGCTGCCCGCAGGGCACCGGAATGGGCGGACCGGGCTACAAGTTTGCGGACGAGTTTCATGCGTCGCTGGCGCATTCGAAGGCTGGAAAACTCTCCATGGCCAATTCCGGACCGGGAACGAACGGCAGCCAATTCTTTCTTACGGTGGCGGCAACGCCGTGGCTGGACAACCGCCACACAATTTTTGGCGAGGTCGTTGAGGGGCAGGACGTAGCAGACAAGATTTCGAATGTGCCGCGGGATTCCAACGACCGCCCGAAAACGCCGGTGTCCATCCAGAAGCTTCGCATCGAACGCGCCGCATAAACGGCGGCCAACATTGCAATGCTCACGCCCGAGCGACTATTCCGATTCATGGTCGAATTCATCTTCGTCTTGCTTGGCTCTCTAGTGATCTGGCTGGGATTGGCGCGGCGCATTTACGTGGATCGGCACAGCACGTCGTGGCTGATTCTCAGCGGGGCCCTGATCTTGTGGGGTTTGCGAGCGCTGTACAGACCGGGCCAGTGGTGGTTGCGCTGGGAGAACTGGACGCGCGGATTGTCGCTCGCACTTCTGGGCGTGCTCATGTTGGCGATGACGCGCGTCCCGTTCCTCTGGGTTAGTCCAATGCTCGCAGCCGGCGGCGGACTCCTTGTCCTGCGCGGGATGATTGCTTCATACCTGGTTTTCCGACCGCGGTAAGACACAGCCTTGCGCAAGAACGCGTCAAAGACTTCGAGCCCAACCGCCTTCTCGTCTTTCTTTCTCTCCCGCTTCGACTATAATCCGCGGAACAGACGACTCTCTCAGAGTTAAGGACTCCACGCGGGGCCGTCAATTTCTTTATAACCAAAATAAAAGGAGAACGCCCGTGCTGAAAGAATTCAAGGAATTCGCGATGCGTGGCAACGTCGTGGATTTGGCCGTCGGCGTGATTATCGGTGCGGCCTTCGGAAAGATTGTCTCGTCGCTGGTGGAAGACGTGATCATGCCGCCGATCGGGAAGTTGCTGGGCCACGTCGATTTCGCAGGATTATTCATCAATCTCAGCGGCAAATCGTATGAGACATTGGCCGAAGCAAAGAAGTACAACGCCGCGACGC
>WNFC01004905.1_pt1 | contig 18521 bp, 20 predicted proteins | sample 5400541 | NCBI WGS metagenome assembly WNFC01 (sample SAMN13153342, study PRJNA577476) | soil metagenome | isolation source: 120 cm saprolite under Douglas fir tree site 2 hole 2 replicate 1 | place: USA:California | collected 2015-04-18 | reverse complement strand
CCTCGATGGCGTATGCCCGTACTGTCTTTCTTGCCTTATCAAGCTGCGCCGTTAGATCCTTATAAGCTGCTGAATTGCGGTATGCCTGCGCTTTCTCCAGGCTTTCAAACTCCGTGATGCCAATACGCTTTGGTGCCTCCCCCACGAACGCAACAATCTTTCCCCCAGCAGGAGCGAGCCTGCGACCACCGGCACCCTGGACCGCAGCCACGACAAGCGGCCTAGACGAGGCAAGGGCCGCGGCATCGAGCACTTCGGACTCGGTGACAATGTACGCTTTCGGCTGACTTTGAGCGTGTAACCCTTGCACGGCAGCTGCGCCGAGCGCGGCGCCGGCAAGTACGCTCAGCGCGATCTTGTACTTTGTATTCATGACGCTTGTCCTCTCTGTTCGTTGGATCAGACCATAAGACCGCGCCCGTCGGAACAGCGCGATCACGATTTGCAAATACTAGTGATGAGAGACCGGGAAAAGAGCGCCGGTCTGTTGCGAGTGGACGCCCGCCGACGGCATCAGTGCTGCCCATTCGCCCAAACGGAAATTTCAGCACACCTCGTTTCTAGGGCAGCTCTCTACAATCTATACGACTTCACGCGCCTGAGAAAGGTGTCTCATGACCTGCGCACCCGGGCGCTTGAATACGGATGCAATGTCTCAAATGGGTCAATCTCGTCGTTTCAAGCACGCGGTGACTTTGTCCGATTAACCCCGAGGAGCGGACGTTTCCGGCGCAATCGGTTCTTCGGGAACGTGCCAAAAGTGGCCATCCCCACGCCACTTGGGCGTGATGCGAAGCACAGTTCCGATAGCGAAATATGCTATGTCTCGCGCCGCACACGGTGTGGTCTTCGGCCCTGGAGGAAGCCCATGAGGCGGCGGGAGTTCATTGCGCTACTTGCCGGCGCAGTGGCGACGTGGTCGCTCACCGCTCGCGCACAGCAGCCCGACCGGGTACGGCGGATCGGCGTGCTGCTTGATAACGAATCGAGCATCTACCCGTTTGAGCGAGGGCTTGCACAGCTCGGTTGGACGGAGGGCCGTAACATGACAATCGATCGGCCGAACTACGGGGCCGGTCCGGCCAGAAGGGACTCCGTTGCCGAACTCGTCGCCCAGAAACCAGACGTTATTCTAGCCAAGGACGCACAGGAAACGAAAGCGGTGTTGGAGCAAACCCACACTGTGCCAATCGTGTTCGCCATGTCCGCCGATCCAGTCGGAGACGGCCTGGTCGAGAGCTTCGCGCGACCCGGAGGCAATGTCACCGGATTCTCCAGTTTCGAACCCGGGATGGGAGGCAAGCGGGTCGAGTTGCTCAAGGAGATCGCACCAAATGTGAACCGCGTGGCGGTCATCGTGCATCCGGATGAGCCCAAGGCGTCGCTCGCTGGGTTCCTGCGCGCAACCGAGCCTTCCGCGCGCTCCTTCGGGGTAGAGCTGACCATCATCCCCGACAACCCCAAGGTTTCAAGAAGCTATAGTGACAGCATCATCGAGCTTGAGCGCGCAATTGATGGATTCGCTCGAAAACCGAACGGCGGCCTGATCGTGTTCCCAGGCACCTATACCACTACTACCCATTATCGTCAGAGCCTCTGGCTAGCAGAGCGATATCGCCTGCCCGCCGTCTACCCGTTCAAACCCTACGTCCGCTCCGGCGGCTTGATATCTTACGGTGTTGACATAGCCGACCAATTTCGGCGCGCGGCATCCTATGTCGACCGCATCCTTCGGGGTGAGAAGCCTGGCGACCTTCCGGTTCAGGCGCCGACCAAGTTCGAGCTAGCCATCAATCTGGGTGCAGCCAAAACTCTCGGGCTCACGATCCCGCAATCCATCCTGATCCGCGCCGACGAGGTGATCGAATGACGGCGCTGGTTGGCTTGCTGCGATGCGGCGATGTCTGCTTGGGGTCAAACCCGGTCCTCCGGGTGTTTCCGCTACACGTCCGCTCAGGGACCTTAAGCGGAATTGCGGGCCGCACAGTGCGATGTCGCAGTCGTGCCAACAGCTGTCTTTCCAGACTAATCCCTCGTGTTCGCCGCAGCGCGGCTAGAGCCGGTCTTGGTTGGCCGCCGTTGCGTCTTCATCCCACTCCAGGCTTACTCTGGGAACTTCGGGAATGTGCAGCAGGCCGTTCTTTATATCGTAGGGCTTCTGCAAAATGGGATCGGCCCAGTCCTGCCACTCGAGCCAGTGCGCGGTCTCCGTCACTCGCATCACGTGTGCGGCGACCTCTGGATAGAGAAAATAATGGTGCAATCCGCGGCGCCGCGCGGCAAGCTCGTATCCTCCATCGTCCGGGAGCGCCCCGATGTCCGTCACCCTGCCGCCTAAGGGCCGCGATCTCAGGCTCGACTTCTTCCGCGGTGTTGCCAACTGGTGGATCTTCCTCGATCACATCCCCAACAACATTGTGAATTGGATCACGCCGCGGAACTACGGTTTCAGCGATGCGGCCGACCTGTTCGTGTTCATTTCCGGCTACACCGCCTCATTCGTTTTCGCGCGGGTCATGCTCGAACGCGGCTTCCTCATCGGCGCCACGCGACTAGGGCGGCGCGCGTGGCAGATCTATGTCGCGCACGTTCTGTTGTTCGTGATCTATGTCGCGGAGATCGGGTGGCTCGCGACCCGGTACGACAATCCCGTGCTGGCCCAGAAATTCAATGTCTTCGGCTTCATACGCGACCCGTTCACCACGCTTTACGAGGGGCTGATCCTTAAATTCAAGCCCGTCAATATGGACGTGCTTCCCCTCTATATCGTGCTGATGGCGTGCTTCGCGCCGGTATTGTGGATGATGCTGCGCCGGCTAAACCTCGTGCTCGCGATTTCGGCGCTGCTGTATTTCGCCGCGCGCCATTTCGACTGGAACCTGCCGTCGTACCCGATCGGGGTCTGGTATTTCAACCCGTTCTGCTGGCAGCTCCTGTTCGTGTTCGGTGCATGGTTCGCGCTGGGTGGGACGTCACAATCGATGCCGCTGATCCGCTCGAAGGCGCTACCCGCATTGGGCTGCGCCTATCTGCTGTTCGCCCTCGTCATGACCATGGCCGGCCGGTTTCCGGAGCTACGAGAGCTGCTGCCGGCGTGGCTCTACGAGACGTTCAATCCCAACGACAAGACCAATCTCGCCCCTTATCGCTTCCTGCATTTCGTGGTGATCGCCTTTCTCATCGTCCGGTTCGTGCCTCGCGACTGGCGCGCACTCGAAAGGCCGGTAGCGTGGCCGTTGATCGTGTGCGGGCAGCAGTCGCTCGAAGTGTTCTGCGTCGGAATCTTTCTGTCGTCCCTGGCGTATTTTGTGCTCGTCGAGGTGTCGAATGAAATCTGGATGCAGGTGCTGGTGAGTCTCGTGGGCGTCGCGCTGATGACCGGCGTTGCCGCCTACCGGTCCTGGTCAAAGAAGGTCGAGAAGACGAAGGCCAGCCCCGCACCGACACCCGTCTAAACGCCTCCGTCTAATTCACATCAGGCCGATCCCGGCCGTGGCGCGGCCGACCGGTGCTGGACGGGTCAGCCCCTCCGGTTTCCACGCGCGCAGCGTGCGAAGGCTGGCTGATCTCGCCCAGGCGCTTCGGATTACCCATGACCCCAGATAACCCCAGCTCCAGCGATCCGGGTCTTCAGCACCCTTTGCCCACCAGGCAAGTTGCCGTGTGTGGAGCGAGGGGCCAGGGGCACCGCAGGTAAATCGCACGAGTCGCTGCCCTCGGGCGTATGTAGGCCGGCACCGGCGCCGCGCAGCATTACGATCCGGGGCCGCCGCCAGACTTGCCTCAAAACGCAACAGCCACGCTCGTGGGAGCGTCCGTGGCTGGCTAAGTGAAGAGCGGGGTTGCCGGGAAAGGGGAGACGTACTGGGCGTTGATTTCACGAGCCAATTTTCAGATGATTGTGGCGGGTCGCTGATATAAAAGAGCCCTAAACATCACAAGCTGAACTGGACAACAGCCATAGCGCTGCAAGCCCTTACGGCCAGCGCTCTCAGGAGGAGACGATGGCGCCGATATCGGATGCCCGACGCGATGTTTGCTGTGCTTGCGGATCATCCCGTACGCTTTCGCGGCGCGGGTTCCTGTGCACGGGAGTCGCGGCTGCGGCCGCGGTTCCGGCCCTCGTGGCGAGCACTGTGGCGAGCGCGCAGGCACAGCCGAGCAGGGCGCCGGGATCGGATCGGCCGATCCTGATCAGGAACGGTTGCGTGCTTTCACTCGATCCCACGGTTGGCGACTTCGAACGCGCCGACGTGCTGATTTCCGGCAGCAAGATCGCCGCAGTCGGGCCCGACCTCAGCGCGCCCGATGCGGAAGTCATCGATGCCGGCCGCGCGATCGTCATGCCCGGGTTCATCGATACGCATCGGCACATGTGGGAAGGCATCCTGCGCAACATGCTTCCGGATGCATCCCTCGACGATTACCTCAAGATCGTGCAGCTCCAGCTCGGCCCGCACTATCGCCCCGAGGATGTCTACGCGGCGAACCTGGTCAGCGCGCTCGGCGCCATAGAAGTCGGCATCACTACGATCCTCGATTGGTCACATATCCAAAATTCGCCCGAGCACACCGATGCCGCGATCGAAGCGCTTGCACATTCCGGTATCCGCGCTGTGTTCGCCTATGGCATCCCATCCAACGGCCTTCCCGATTTTCGAGATGATCCGCGGCAGAAATATCCGGACGATATCCGCCGTCTGCGCAAACAGTGTTTTTCCAGCAGCGATCAGTTGCTTACGCTGGCACTTGCGAGCCCGTCCAATCCGCCCGACCGGGTGGCAGAGGCGTGGGCGGTCGCGCGCGAAGTAGGGGCGCCGATCACTATCCATGTAGGGGGCGGCAATGCGATCACCGGCGTTGTGCAAAAGCTCGGGGACAAGGGCGTGCTGAAAGCCGATACGACCTACATCCACTGCTGCACCTTAAGCGACACCGAGTTCAAGATGATCGCCGACAGCGGCGGCACGTTTTCGCTGGCCGGCTATGTCGAGATGATCATGGGAGACGGCACGCCGCCGGTCCAGAAGGTGCTCGACCTTGGACTGCGGCCTTCACTCTCGATTGACGTGGAGACCACCGCTCCGGGGGACTTGTTCACGCAGATGCGAACGATCCTAGCGCTCCAACACAACAATCTCTGGATACGCGGACTGGCGGGTGACAAGAACCTGCCCAAGCTTCTGACGGCGCGCGACGTGATCGAGTTTGCAACGGTCGAGGGTGCGCGCGCCAATCACCTCGATCGCAAGGTTGGAACCCTAACGCCGGGCAAGGAGGCAGACCTAATCCTGTTGCGCACGGATCGTTTCAGCGTCATGCCCATGAACAGCGCCACCGGCGCGATCGTCGCGAGCATGAACGCCTCCAACGTGGACACGGTTCTGATCGCCGGCAAGGTGATGAAGCGCAATAACCAGATGGTCGGCGTCGACTATCACAAGATGGTGAACCTCGTCGAGGCGTCGCGTGACTACATTATGCGTAACGCGAATTATGAACGAGCGAAACTGTAATGACGAGAACATCGTAGCGATAGTCGCCCGGTCCATCGGTAGCCGCTCTCTATCGGAGTGATCACGGCGGTACAGGCGATGCAGCGGCGGGCGCTTAGACTTGCTGGCTGGCAGGGAGGATGGAAACGATGAACCGGTTTACGATCATTGCGCTGAGCGCAGTGATGCTGGCATATGCACCCGGACCGTCGCTCGCAGCGCCGGCAGATGAAGTAAATGTGTTAATCGGGCGTTGGGCTGAGGCCTTCAACTCCAATGATGCACAAGCACTGGCAAAATTATATGCACAGGACGCGACCTTGCTCGGCACGTTGAGTCCGACGCTTGCGGAGAACAGTGAGTCCGTTCAGAAGTACTTTTCCTTTCTGCCCGGAAGCAGCGCTAAAGTGAGCGTCGGCGAGCTTCGGATCATCGCCATTAGCGACACTTCGGCATTGGCTACGGGATTTTACGATTTTGCAGAGACGCAGGATGGGAAGCCGCTAGAGGTCCCTGCTAGATTTACCTTCGTGGCTATCAAGCGTGGGAATGACTGGCTCATTATCCACCATCATTCATCGCGGCGCCCGGAACCACCGAAGTGATGGCTATAGGTAAGACGATCTGTTGCGCCTCCTCAAATTGTCAGGACTGCCTTTATGCGCCGCCCCAATTGGAGTCCGGTTTGGGTCAAACCCGGTCCTCCGAGCGTTTCCGCTACATGTCCGCTCAGGCGCCGCAAGCGGAATTGCAGGCGGCTCGGTGCGATGTCGCAGTCGTGCCGACAACCGACATCGCGCTTGTAGACGCTGCCGTTTGTGCGAGGTCTCGACGAGGCGGGGCCCGCCAGAGTCGTGATGCTTCCCGACACCATGCAGGGGACGGCGATCAGGTGGCGTGACCGGCCGCTTCCAATATTAGATTGGCGATCTCACGTGGATGCGAGATAATGCCAAGATGGCTGGATTCGATCTCGATGGTCTTGGCCTTCATTCGCTTCGCCATGAAGCGCTGAAGGTCCGGGTTGATGGTGCGGTCCTTGCTTGAGACTTGATAGAAAGATGGCTTTGTGCGCCAAGCCGCTTGCGTCACGCGGTCGCCGAAGATGGGCTCGGCGGCCCGGCCCTGGACCGCGTACAATGCGCGGGCCGTGCCCGGGTCAATGTCGCCGGCAAAATCGCGGAGGAAGGCCTCCTCACTCAGCTGAACATAGCCGTTGGCGTGAACGAGGCCCGCGCTCGCCCGCGGGGTAGGATAGGCCTTGGCGAGCGCCGTATAATCCTCGTTCGCGTCAGGCGCACGTGCCGAGCAGTACACCAAGGCCGATACCTTCGGGTCGCCCCCCGTCTGCGTGACAACCTCGCCTCCATAGGAGTGGGCGACCAAAACTGTCGGGCCATCCTGCAAGGTCAGGGTGCGGCGCGTGAATTCACAATCCTCATCTAACGATCGCAGAGGATTTTGAACCGCCGTAACGTTTAGGCCGACCTGCTGCAAAAGCGGGATTACTCTTAGCCAGCAAGATCCGTCAGCATAGAGGCCATGAACCAAAACCACGTTACGTGCGGGCGTGAGAGGCTGAGTCTGCGCTCGCGCCTTGCCCGCGCCAATTATTGAGGTTGCCGCTCCAGCGAGCAATGCGGCGGTTACTGTGCGCCTGTCGAGCATCCTGCTTGTCCTTTGAAGAATCCATGCACCTTTGTCGCCATCACGGTATCGAGTGGGGTCAGTCTGGTTGTATTGTTCTTTATTTCGAACTGCTACACCGTTTAACCGCGACGGTAATCGCTATCGTGTTCACAGCACGTCGATCAAAGCCATGCTCTCAATTGGCGTGCTTCGTTGAATCTTGCCCAAAGATGCCTCGCGACCTAGCGGGCCGCCGGAAAGGCGGTTGCACTTAGGCAACCGGCCAAACGTGACTCGATCTATCGACGCCAGTTGGATTCGATAAATCCCATCATATCAGGGAGCGCAAGTTCCGCTTCGGGTCAATCGCGTCGCTTTTGCGATGCCCGCACGATGTCCGGTTAGCGGGTAATCTGGGAAATGCCAGTTCGGTGTTGAAGGTATCGGGATTGTCGTGATTCAGGCTCCAAAACTGGAGGCTCGAATCATGCGGTATGAACTCACGGACTGTGAATGGGCCGCCATCAGGCCGTTCCTCCCGAATAAACCACGGCGCGTGCCGCGTGTAGATGACCGTCGTGTGCTCAACGGCAGCCGGTCGGATCTTGCGATCAGGCGCACCATGGCGCGACCTGCCGTAGAGCTTTGGCCCCTATACGGCCTATTACAATCACGATCCCTTCAGATCGCCGGCATCGGGAAAGAACAGCTGCTCGCCCCCGACCTTGTAGGCGGCGATCGTCCGCTGGCCCTCCGGGGAGACGAGCCAGTCCACGAAGGCCTGCCCTTCCCTCGTCCTCACGTTGGGATGCTTTGCCGGATTGACCAGCATCACGCCGTATTGGTTGAACAGCCGGCGGTCGCCTGCCACCAGGATCGAAAGCTCGCCGCGGTTTTGGAACGACAGCCAGGTCCCGCGGTCGCAGAGCAGATAGGCATTGGCGGCCGCCGCCATGTTGAGCGCGGCGCCCATGCCCTGGCCGATCTCGCGGTACCAGGCGCCTTTGACCGAGCCGATATCGATGCCCGCGTCGTGCCAATAGCGCAGCTCCGCGGCGTGGGTGCCGGACCGGTCGCCGCGCGAGATGAACGGCGCCTTGATGGCCGCGATCTTGCGCAATGCCTCGAGCACGTCCTCGCCGCCGGCGATCCGCGCGGGGTCGCTGCCCGGGCCGATCACGACGAAGTCGTTGTACATCACGTCGAAGCGCTTCACGCCGAAACCCTCGGCGAGGAATTTCTCTTCCGCCGCCTTGTCGTGGACGAACACCACGTCGGCATCGCCGCGCCGGCCGATGTCGAGCGCCTGACCGGTTCCGACGGCGACCACGTTCACGCGGATTCCGCTTTTGGCGGTGAATTGCGGGAGCAGATAGCCGAACAGACCCGATTGCTCGGTGGAGGTCGTCGAGGCGACCGTGATCGAGCGCTCCTGCGCGAGCGCCACGGAGGCAACAAGCAGGCCGGCAAGCGCGACTAGGGCGGGGCATTGGCGTTTCATCGGGATCCCTGCAGTGCGGACAGGTCGTGGAACGCGCAACCTATCGGGCGCTCACCGGGACGGCGACCGGACATATCGGCGCGCGTCGGCTCGACCGATGTGCCGGCGCCGGCCGCCGTCGGCAGCTTCCCTTGCGGCGGATAGTATGGTGGATTCTCCACGAATCCGCCATCGATCGGCGGGGATGGAGATTGCGATGCCGGACGCGAGCTGGATGATCAAGGGCCGGGAGTTCGGCCACTGCAATTGCGCCTACGGCTGTCCCTGCCAGTTCAACGCCCTGCCGACATATGGCGACTGCCAGGCGGTGGTCGGCATGCAGATCGACGAAGGATATCACGGCCCGACACGGCTCGACGGGTTGCGCACGGTGAGCATCCTCAAATGGCCCGGCCCCATCCACGAAGGCAAGGGCGAAGCCAGCATCATCATCGACAAGCGCGCAACCGCGGCGCAGCGCGAGGCGCTGCTTCGGATTCTCGGCGGCCAGGATACCGTGCCCGGCGCGACGATGTTCCAGGTGTTTTCCACGACGTTCGACAAAGTCCACGATCCGATCTTTGCCGACATCGAGTTCGAGGTCGACGTGGACGCGCGCAAGGCTCGCCTGAAGATCGCGGACCTGGTCGAGGCGCGCGGCGAGCCGATCCGCAACCCGGTCACGGGCAACGAGCACCGCGCCCGCTTCGACATGCCGAACGGCTTCGAGTTCGCAGCAGCCGAAGTGGGCCGCGGCTGGGCCAAGACCAACGGCCCGATCCGGCTCGAGCTCGCGGATTCCCACGCGCATTTCGCCGATCTGCACTTGTGCCAGACCGGCGTCATACGCTGAAGCGAATGGCGGAAGGATCGCTGGAGATCCTGCTTCGCCGCGACCGCGTGGTCGTGGCGGGCGCGCTCGCCGTTCTGACCGCGCTCGCCTGGGCCTATGTGCTGTGGCTGGCCTTCGGCATGAGGATGCCGGCCACCGAGGCAAACGGCATGCCCATGGGCGACATGGGCGCCATGCTGGCACCGTCGCCCAGGCCGTGGAGCGTCGCCGAGTTCCTGTTCGTGCTGACGATGTGGGCGGTGATGATGGTCGGCATGATGACGCCGGCCGCCGCGCCGATGATCCTGATCTATGCCCGGGTGGCTAGACAGGCGGCGCTGCAGGGACATCCGTTCGCGCCCACCGGATGGTTCGCATCTGGCTATCTGCTGTGCTGGATCGGCTTTGCGCTCATTGCGACAAGCGCCCAATGGGCGCTGGAGCGCGCGGCCCTGCGCGCGCCGATGTCGGGAGCCGCCGGCAGTGCGCTCGGCGGGCTCGTGCTGCTCGCGGCGGGCATCTATCAGCTCACGCCGCTCAAAACCGCGTGCCTGTCGCAATGCCAGTCGCCGCTGTTCTTCATCCACCGCCACGGCGGGTTCCGTGCCGATGCGCCCGGATCGTTCCGGCTCGGGCTCGCGCACGGGGCTTACTGCGTCGGATGCTGCTGGGCGCTGATGACGCTGTTGTTCGTCGGCGGGGTGATGAACGTGCTGTGGATCGTCGGGCTCACCGCATTGGTGCTGCTGGAAAAATTGTCGCCGCCCGGACGGACCTTGCCGGTCCTCGTCGGGTGCGCCTTGAGCGCGGGGGGCGTGTGGCTCGTCGCCACCTCGGGGCTCGTTCCGTCATTTCGGTGACGCGCATTGTCGTCGACGCGTGGTAGTCCAGGTCGCAAGAACCGCCGCGTTCTCGCGCGCTGCGCCGCGAGACGGAACGAACTCTACTCGATCTGACGTGAGGGATCTTCTGGGTCGCCCGACGAAAAAGCCGGGGGCGCGCTCGCGGTCAGCGGCGGTAAAAGCCGGTCAGCGTCGCCTTGGTCAACGTATGGGAGTGCAGATTGAAACCGACGAGCGCCGCGGACGCACTCTCGTCGACCGGGAGCTTGTCGACGTCGACGGCGAAAATGGTGAACACGTAACGATGCGGCCTGTCGCCCTGCGGCGGGCAGGGCCCGCCGTAGCCTACAGTGCCGAAATCGGTCCGGATCTGGATCGTGCCCGGCGGCGCCAAGCCCATTTTCGGGTCGCCGGCGTTGCGCGGCAGGAACGTGGTGGTCGGCGCGATGTTGACGATCACCCAGTGCCACCAGCCGCTGCCGGTCGGAGCGTCGGGATCATAGAGCGTCACGGTGAAGCTTTTCGCCGTGCTCGGAGCCCCGCTCCAGCGCAGCTCCGGCGAGATGTTGGTGCCGTTGCAGTCGAAGCCGCGGTAGACCTGCTCGTTTTGAATGGTCGCGCCCGGCGCGATCTCGGGGCTCGTCAAGTTCAGTCCCACCACCACGGCCGCCTTGCGGGCGCCGGTCTTGAGCCCGGGCACCGTAAGACCGTGCGGATAGTACGCCAGGAACACATAGGCCGCGGCGAACAGCAACCCGGCCAGAATGGCAGCCCAGAGCCGGTGCTTGAAGATCAGGATGTTGCCGAGCAGCGCCGCCAGGAACGCGATCGCCGAGAGCAGGCCCACATTGGCCCAGTCCACCGTCGTCCAATCGAGTGCTATGTTCGGCATGTTGTGCCTCCCCAATGCCCCATCACCGGCGAAACATACCGGTCGTTTCCACTGTAGCGAAAAACCCGCCATGGGGCGACAGGCGCGAGTTAAAAATATCCGATAAATACACGCGGAATTGCCGGGCATTCCTGCGGCGGGAAATGTCGGGTGGTCCTCGCGCGGGCGAAGCGGCGCGTTCAGGCGAACTCGACGCCGATCTCGTTGCCCAGGCGCCAGACCACCCGGCACTCCCGACGCACGGTCTGGGAGCCGGTGATCAGTAGGACGAATTGATCCGGAATCACGATGCCCTCGGCGTAGAGCCTTGCGCCTGCGTCCGAGATGTCGGTGACGAGACAGTCTCGCGGCAGCGAGCCCGCCGATTGGACCTTGGCCACGCGATTGATGCTGTGGCGCTCGTGCCGGCGTCTTTCCTTCAACATGGCGCTTTCAGCCGCTGGATGCGGGGCCGAGGCCCCCACCTAGCCGCAAAGTGGTTCAGAAATCCTTAGTGCCCGGACCGGCGGCGGCCGGGACTGCGCTTCGGCCGCTGGCCCGGCGTCGTCCCGGGGATTAGACTCTCGGGCGCGGCTCGGTGGCCAGGTCCCCATCCGGTGCCGGACAGGTAAAGCTCGATGCGATTTGCGATCCTGGCTTGCGCGGTGTTGTCGGCGGGACCCGCCCGGGCCGCCGCGATCTCCGTGCAATCCGCCGGATCGGAGAAGCCCGCGGTTGTCGTGGTGCAAGGCACGTTGGACGTCGCCGACGGCGAACGGTTTTTTACGAAAATCGCCCCGCTCGCGACGGCCATGGTCCGCTTTCAAAGCAACGGCGGCAGCGTGGTAACGGGCATTCAGATGGGAGAAATGATCCGGTTGAAGCAGTTCCACACCCTCGTGCCTGCGGGCGCGCGATGCGCTTCCGCATGCGCGCTGGCATGGCTGGGCGGCGCCCGTCGCTTCATGGGACCGGGAGCGCGGATCGGGCTGCATGCGGCTTCCGACCCGAAATCCGGGCAAGTGACCGGCGTCGGGAACGCGCTTCTGGGTGCCTACCTTAATCGCGTCGGGCTTTCGTACTCCGCCGTCATCTACGTCGCGCAAGCTCGGCCGGATTCCGTCACCTGGCTGAGCTTTGCCGACGCCAAGCGGCTGGGCATCGAGGTGACGCTGCTGAAGTCCGCAGCAGGAAAACGCGATCCGCCGGTGCAGACCCGAGTTGGCGCTGCCGTTTCCGACGGCTTATCCGGCCCGGCTCTCCGGTAACGTCCGCACCCCGCAGCCAAGGCCCAGAGAGCAAGCGGGCGGCGCCCGTCGTGTTCCGCGCCGCGGGCGGCGGCTCGCGCTCAGGCGGCCGGGGAGAATTGCGGCTGAGGACCGGCAACCCGGTTGCGCCCGCCGGCTTTTGCCCGGTAGAGCGCCTGATCGGCGCGATCCAGCAGTGCACTCATGTCCTGTCCGGGGTCGAGGATCGATATCCCGACGCTCGCCGTCGCCTCAATGGACAATCCATTCACAGTACCGGCAGCGGTCGCAAATGCGGAGCGCAGCCGCTCGGCGACGAACCATGCGCCCTCCTGGGACGCCGCCGGCAGCAGGACGGCAAACTCCTCGCCGCCCAGCCGGCCGACGAGGTCCGACGGCCTCAGATTGGCGCTCGCCGTCTTCGCAAAAATCCGCAGGATCTCGTCTCCCGCCGCGTGGCCGAACTGATCGTTGATCGATTTGAAATGGTCCAGGTCGACCATCAGCAGAGCGACCGGACGATCGCTGGTCTGCATCAGCCTGGAGGCTTCCTGGAAGAAGGAGCGTCGGTTCGCGAGCCCCGTCAGCGGATCTTTGGTGGCCGCCGTCTTGTGGCGGAGCTCGGCGCGCTCCTTGGCCATCGCGAGCAGGATGAAGGCGGTCGAAATCGTCGCCAGCAGCGATTCGCTGCTGATCACGGTGAGCCAGGCGCTGGAGAACACCTGCTCGTCGGTCGGCCATGCCAGCCGGGCGATCGGCGGACTGCGCAGCAGGAACACCGCGCCGTTGGCGAACAGGATGAATATCGCCGGCCAGCGTGACAGCAGCCGCTCCGCCCGGTTCCACCAGAATTCATAGGCCGTGAGCCACATGAACGCGGCAATGATGGCCGCACTGAGTGAGGCACGGATGGCCGGAGCCTGAGCAAATTCGGCGAACTGGCACGCCAGCAACCAGACCGTGGCCCCGGTGATCAGCGAGCCAGGCCGCGGGCCGCGGCCGTCGAAGATGCGTGCGCCGGTCCAGGTTACCGCATACGAGCCGAACAAGATGACGTCGGCGACGGTGATCGTGATCAAGTCGGGCAGCGCACCGTACATTCCGTAGAGCCCGATCGATAGCGATCGCAGCAGATACGCGCAGCCCCACCAGGCGACGGCCCGGACCGCGGTGTTCTGCATCCACGAGAACAGCAGCAGAACCCCCAACATCGCCTCGACGTCGAGCGTGAGCAGAAACAGAGTCTTGAAATCGATGGACATGTCCAAGTCCCGATGGTGCGGCTCTCCCCTTACTATGTCGTTGTTGCCAACGTTCGGTGAACCGCATCGGTCGAATGCCGTGGTTGTATCGAAATGGTTCACGCCGCGTTGCTGTTTGCGCTAAAATTGCTGGCGTGGCGGGGCAGCGCGAGGCTCGCCGAACTGCGCCCCACAGCTCATTTCCAGTGCGGCGGCCAGGTCTTTCGGGTGACGGGCAGCGCCTCCATGCGGCGCATCCAGGCGCTGATCGAGGGGCCGATCAAATCGACCGTTACCAGATCAGGTCTTCGCTTGCCCATGCGCAGCACCAACGCAACATAGGGATACAGCGTGAAATCCGCGGCGGACAACGCGCCGGCCAGATACTCGCCGGCGATCGCCGTCTCCCAGATCGCGAGCTCACGGTGCGCGTCGGCGCGGGCGGCCGCAATCCGCTCCTCGGACCAGCGCTCCGGCGGCGTGAACAGCACGGCCTCGACCAGGCGCTCCATGGGCGCGGCGAAATACTGGTCCGCTTCCCGCACCATACGCCGTTGCAGAGCACGCTGACGTAGATCGGCGGAGAACAGCCGCGGCTCGCCGGGCCGCTTGTCCTCGAGGTATTCGACGATCGCGCCGGATTCGTAGAGCGCGAAGCCCTCGTCGACGATCACCGGCACTTTTCGGCGCGGATTGAGCGCGGCAAACTCCGGGGTCTTGAGATCGCCCGCGTCGAACGACAGCGTCTTGCGCTCGTACGGGATGCCCTTGTGCTCCAGCGCGAGCCAAACGCGCCACGCATAGGGCGTTCCCCAGGGCGTCTTGCGAGAGCCGGCGATTTCGAGCAGCGGCACCTTGCACCATCGTTCAGGCAGCGTCCACGCGGCGCGCGAAGAACTCCACGGCGAGACGCCAGGTCGCGCCGTCATCGGCCGACACCTCGCCCCGCGCGAGATCGATCCGCGTCGAAATAGGGTCGTGGCCGGCATTTTTCGGATTCTATCTGCGGCCCGAAGGTCGAGCAATTTGAAAGCCGCAGGCGGTCGGCCGGCGTTCGTCGCTTGGGGACCGCGGCGCTTGCGATCACAACGGCAGCGCGGGCGCGCCGTTGTTCTGCGCGGCTTCGATCGCGAGCAGGCGGAGCTTGGTCGCAACTCCGCCGTTCGCGGAAAACCCGCCGGGCTTGCCGCCGGCCGCGAGCACGCGATGGCACGGCACCAGGATCGCAAACGGATTTCTGCCGAGCGCCTGCCCGACGGCGCGCGCCGAACGAGGCGCGCCGAGCCGCGCCGCGATCTCGCCGTACGAGCGCGTCACGCCCGGCGCAATCGTGCGCGTAACCTCGTAGACGCGGCGATGGAACGGCGGCACGCCGTCGAGGTCGAGCGCGACGGCGGAAAGATCGATGCGCTCGCCGCGCAGCAGCGCGGCGATGCCCTCGAGCGCACGCGCGACGGCGGGCGGCGGCGGCGCTTCGTGCGCCTGCGGAAAGCGCCGGATGAGACGCCTGCGCGTTTTCCGCTCGTCCGCCTCCGGAAGCTGCACGGCGAGGATGCCGCGCCCGCTCCAAGCGATGGCGCACCGGCCGATCGCCGTATCGAACAGCGTAAATCCATGGGCAATCATGCCTGGATCCTAGCCCCGCCGCGCGCGCCGCACTTGGAGAATCTTGCTCCCGGGGCTCCGGCACCGCGGTGCCGCCGCATGGCCCTTATGGTACCATGGGGTAGTGGGCGCTCGGCCGCGCGGTGGGTTCGGATCGCGCCGCACAGATATGCGAGCCGCCGGCCCGGAGGGCAGGGATGAGGGCAGCGCCGATCGCGGCTTTGACGGCCTCGAATTCCGAGCCGCAGGGCGCGCAAGCGGCCGTTTCGCTCGGCGCGACCTGCCAGACCCCGTGCTCGCTGGAAATTACGGCCGAGGCGCCGTTCACCGTGACTTTCTCGGAGCAGGGCTTTGCGCCCAATACGGTCGCGGTGAAGATCCAGCCCGGGCAGCAGGGCGTGTCCGACCCGAAATTCACGCCGAACCCGGTGTTCGCGCAGCTCGCCCCGGTCGCCCCGCCGCCGAAGCCGGCGGCGCCGGCGAAGAAGAAGCCGCCGCCGAAACCGTGAAGGCCGGCGCGCAGCGGTCGAACCGACCAATGCGTTAGCTGGAGCACGACGGCGGATCGATGCCGCAACATCGCAAGGGAGAAAACATCATGAATCCGATCTCGCGACGAAACATGATCACCACTGCCGCCGGCGGCGTGTTGACGGCGACAACTGCCGCGAGGGCGCAGACCGGCCAGGCAGTGCCGCAACCCCAGCGCCCCGGTCATGGCGGCACGGATCCCGGGCCGCGCAATCTGATGCGCGACCGGCAAAACCCCGATATTCTCGTCCCGCCCTCCACCGACCACGGCACGCTGCCCAATCTGCGCTTCTCCTTCTCCGACTCGCATGTGCGGCTGGAAAGCGGCGGCTGGACGCGTCAGATCACCGTGCGGGAGCTCGGCATCTCCAAGAATATCGCGGGCGTGAACATGCGTCTGAACGCCGGCGGTGTGCGCGAGCTGCATTGGCACAAGGCCGCCGAGTGGGCGTATATGCTCTACGGCAGCGCGCGCATCACCGCGATCGATGCGCAGGGGCGGAACTTCGTCGACGACGTGGGGGTGGGAGATCTCTGGTATTTTGCGTCGGGCATTCCGCACTCCATCCAGGGCCTCGGCCCGGACGGCGCCGAGTTCCTTCTGGTGTTCGACGACGGCGACTTCGACGAAGACAACACCTTCCTGATCAGCGATTGGTTCAAGCACGCGCCGAACGAGGTGCTGGCCAAGAATTTCGGCGTGGCGGCTTCGTTGTTCGGCCACACACCAGACCCCCGTGAGCGTTACATTTTTCCGGCTCCCGTGCCCGGACCGCTCAGCTCCGACAGGATCCCGGGCGCAACCGCCATGCCGCAAAGCTTGAGCCACAGGATGCTGGCGCAGCAGCCGATCAAGACGAAGAGCGGAACCGTACGGATTACCGATTCCGCCGTGTTCCCGGCTTCCAAGAATATCGCCGCGGCGCTGGTCGAGGTCGATCCGGGTGCGATGCGCGAGCTGCATTGGCACCCCAACACCGACGAATGGCAGTATTACATCGAGGGCCAGGCACGCATGGGCGTGTTTGCCGGCGCCGGGCAGGCGCGCACCTTCGATTTTGAGGCCGGCGACGTCGGCTACGTGCCCTTCGCCATGGGGCATTACATCGAGAACACCGGCAGCACGCCGCTGCGCTTTCTCGAGATGTTCAAGAGCAGCTATTACGCCGATGTGTCGCTGAACCAGTGGATGGCGCTGACCCCGCCGGAGCTCGTCGAGGCGCACCTGAACCTGGATAAGCAGGTGATGGCAGCGTTGCGCAAGGAGAAAGTGCCGGTCGTGCCGGCCTAGGCAGGACCGTCCCGCGCCGGACCGGGCCTTGACTTGCGGGTCCGACGACGGACTGCCCGCTGAAGCGCGGCGTGCTATTTTTCACCCAGGCGAGTACAGGTGTTCCCATGGATTCAACCGCTTTTACCGTGCTACCGCGCCGTGGCTTTCTGAAGCTTGCGGGAAGCGCCGCATTGGGCCTCACGCTTTCCCGTTCCGGCATCGCGGCGCCGACAAAAACCCCACCGAAGCCGGAAAACGTCCTCTCTCCCCACGCTGCGCTCGAGCGCCTGATGAAAGGCAATGAGCGCTATGTGCAGGGCGTTTCCAAGCGACATGACTTTCAGCACGAACGCGAGGCCTTGACCAAGGGTCAGAACCCGTTCGCGGGGATCCTCGGCTGTGCCGATTCCCGCGTCGCGCCCGAATATGCCTTCGACACGGGGCGCGGGGATCTGTTCGTTTGCCGCGTTGCCGGAAACTTCGTCAGTGAGGATGCGGTCGCCAGCTTCGAGTACGCGGTCTCGGCGTTGAACACGCCGCTGCTCATGGTGCTCGGGCATCAGGGGTGCGGTGCGGTGGATGCCGCGATTCAATCCATCCGGGATGGCGTTACGCTTCCGGGGCATTTGCCGGCGCTGGTCGGCAACCTCGGCCCAGCCGTGAAGGCGCGCTCGCCGAACGCGGCAATACGCTGGACAACGCGATCCGGAACAACGTCGCCATGAACGTGGAACGGCTGAAGACGGCGACGCCGATCCTCAGCAAGTTCGTGGACGAGAACAAGATCCGCGTCGTCGGCGCGGTGTACGACCTGCACAGCGGGCGGATCGAGCTCCTGGATTGACCATTGGCCAGGGCGGGGAACTCGTCGCGCGCGCCCGCAGCGGTGAAATCCTCAACCGCCGTTGCAAGCGCAGGCGAGCTTCAGCATTTTCCGTCGTGCTTTTTCGCCACCTTGCTCCTGATACGATGGCAATCGTTCGCATAGGTATTGCCGTTGCATCCGCACACCGGCCGATACAGCTGAAAACACAGCTGCCGGACTTTCACGCAAGTCCCCGGGCGGTCCGCCGGCCCGCACTGTCCCGGATCGCGATCGCACCACAGCCCCGGACCGCATCGACCGCCGGTAAAGCCGTCGCACCTTGCCCCGAGCTTGGCGGCGCTTCCGGCGTTCACGGTACAGAACAACGCCAGCACGCTGGCCGCGGCAACGATCGGCAGTCTGGCAAACATCGGTTCCTCCCCTGGCACGTCTCCGCTCCGGCCGTCGATCGGACGCGATCTAGACCTGATGGGACGACGCGAGCCTCAGCTCTTCCGGTTCAGTCGCAAGGAATTGGCGCGCCCGACAGGATTCGAACCTGTGACCTCTGCCTTCGGAGGGCAACGCTCTATCCAGCTGAGCTACGGGCGCATTCGGCCGGCCTCTCGCGACGAAGATCGGGGCTTGTGGAACCCAGGGCCGGACGGAA
>WNFC01004941.1_pt1 | contig 18539 bp, 17 predicted proteins | sample 5400541 | NCBI WGS metagenome assembly WNFC01 (sample SAMN13153342, study PRJNA577476) | soil metagenome | isolation source: 120 cm saprolite under Douglas fir tree site 2 hole 2 replicate 1 | place: USA:California | collected 2015-04-18 | reverse complement strand
ACGGTCATCGGGTACCGAATGCTGGCCGGTCCGCCCACGACGCTGCGGGTTCAGCCATTCTTCGCCCACCGACCGGCCGATCTGCATCGATCGGAGCGCGGAGCACCGGACGTCAGTCGGAGGCCTCACGGGTGGCAGGTCTCCCTCGATGGGATGACGACCCATGTGGATGCGCGGCCGAGCGCGAGCCCGATCGGTCAGCCCGGCTGGATCTATGTCGAACATCCTGCGGAACGCGAGCGTGTACTTGACGATGAAGAGGTACTTTTCTCGCCGGGAATACTGGAACTCCCAATTCAGCCGGGCTCGCCGGTGACGATCATTGCGGGAACCGACCCGCTGCCTGAAACCTGGTCCAGTGCCGACTCGCTCCTTAAGGCTCGTCGCTTCGAGCGAGACACCATCGATGCACTCGGCGACGGAAATCACGACGTCATCACGCGGCAACTGGCGCTGGCGGCATCGCAGTTTCGAGTTGTTCGCGTGTCACAAGACCCCACCCTGCCCTCCCCCAGAGGGGGACGGAAAGAAATGCAGCGGACCATCATCGCCGGTTACCCGTGGTTCGCCGACTGGGGGCGCGACACGATGATCGCGTTGCGCGGGTCGACGCTGGCGGCCGGCTACCCGGACCAGGCGCGCGAAATCCTTAAGACCTTCGTCAGCTTCCTCGACCAGGGCATGCTGCCCAATGCCCTACATGACCCAGGCGAGCCGACGGAATTCAACACCGTGGACGCGACACTCTGGCTCTTCCAGGCACTGCATCACTACCTGGACGCGACGGGCGATTGGGCGTTCGTCAAGGCGCAGCTCCCGGCGCTCGAGGACGTGATCCGCTGGCACGTGAATGGCACTCGCTTTGGTATCCACATGGATCCGGCGGACGGGCTGATCACCGCCACCGCACCGGGTTACGGCCTTACCTGGATGGACGCGCGCGACGAGGACTGGGTGGTCACGCCGCGACACGGCAAGCCGATCGAGATCGCGGCTCTCTGGTACAACGCCCTGCGGCTGATGAGCGACTGGACCAGCCGAGCTAATGCGCCTGTCGCTCGGTTCGCGATGATGGCGGAGCGGGCGCGGCGCGCCGCCCAGGCCCGTTACTGGTACGAGGCTCGTGGTTACCTGTACGACGTGATCGATGGGCCGGAGGGGAGCGACGTGAGCCTGCGGCCGAACCAGCTGCTGGCGCTCGGACTTGCCTACCCGCTAATCGATGGCGAGCCGGCGCGACGGTCGCTCGCTCGCGTTACGGAAAAGCTGCTGACCCCGTTCGGGCTTCGGACGCTGAGCCCGGACGATCCGCGCTATCTCCATCGGTTCGGCGGCAACCATCGGAGCCGCGATGCCGCCTACCAGATGGGCATCGTCTGGCCCTGGCTGCTCGGGCCGTACCTCGACGCCCACCTGCGAATTCATGGCGATCCGAGCGTGGTGGCGCGCGCGCTGGCGCCATTCGAGGCTCACCTCCGAGAAGCCGGCATCGGTTCGATCAGCGAAATCTTCGAGGCCGAGCCGCCGTACCGACCGGCGGGTGCCATCGCGCAGGCCTGGAGCGTTGGTGAGCTCCTCTGGCACGCTCGCCGCTACACGCCCAGGTAGGCCTTCCGGATGGCTGGGTCGCGGCGCAGGTCCGAAGCCGGACCGCTCATGGCAATGTGGCCGTTCTCGAGCACGTAGCCGCGATCCGCGATTTCGAGAGCGAGCACGACGTCTTGCTCGACCAGCAAGACGGCCGTTCCATCCTGGTTGATGGCTTTGACGATCTCCATGACCCGATCCACGATGTTCGGGGCCAGGCCGAGGGATGGCTCGTCGATCATTAGCAGCTTCGGGCGTCCCATGAGCCCACGGCCGATCGCGACCATCTGCTGCTCGCCGCCCGAGAGCGTGCCGGCCTCCCGGTTGAGCTTGTCGCGCAACGCCGGGAAGTAGCCAAGGATCCGCTGGAGGTCGTCCTGCACCTCGCGATCGTGGCGCCGGTAGGCTCCGAGGAGCAGGTTTCGTGCAACCGTCATGCTGCCGAACAGGCGTCGGCCCTGCGGCACGTGGATCAGCCCGCTGGCCACGATCGCCTCCGGACGAAGACCGGTGATTGGCCGCTCTTCGAAGCGCACGCGCCCGCCGGAGGTAGCAACGAGGCCGGACAGCGCCCCGAGCAGCGTCGACTTCCCGGCGCCGTTGGCGCCGATCAGCGCCACCAGCTCGCCGGCCGACAACTCGAGGTCGACTGCGAAGAGGACGGGCGTCAGGCCGTACCCGGCGGAGAGTTGGTCGACCTGGAGCAGCGCGCTCATCGTTCATTTCCCTCCCCCGTTGGGGGTGGGGGCTCCTGGTCCCGCGCATATCGCTGGCCGAGGTAGGCCTCGATGACGCGGCGGTCCTTGAGGACCTCGCCGGGTGGTCCCTCGACGAGTGTTTTGCCAAAGTTGAGTACCAACGCCCGGTTGCAGATGCCCACGATCACCTTCATTACGTGTTCGATGAGCACGATCGTCATCCCTCGTTCTCGCACCCGCCGCACCATCTGCAGCGCCTGCTCGACCTCGACGTCGTTGAGGCCGGCCATCACCTCATCGAGTAGCAGCAATCGCGGTCGCATCGCCAGCGCTCGGGCCACCTCGAGCCGCTTCCGATCGGGCACCGTCAACCGAAGAACGGGATAGTGCCGTTTCTCACCGAGCCCGACCAGGTCGAGCACGTCGTCGGCCTCACCGAGGGCCGCGGCGGGCTGCAAGCGGCCGTGAGGCCGGCCGAAGAGCGCGCCCATCGCGGTGTTCTCGCGGACGGTCATCGAAGGGAATGGCCGCACGATCTGAAACGTGCGGCCGATCCCCAACCGCGCGATACGGTACGGCGCCATGCCGCTGATCGACGCCGCCTCCCATTGAATGTCGCCCGCGTCCGGCCGGTACAGTCCGCTGATGCAGTTGAGCAGCGTGGTCTTGCCCGCGCCGTTCGGACCGATGATTCCAAGGACGTCGCCGTCCTCGACGCTGAAGCTGACGCCGGCCAGCGCATTGACGCCGCCGAAACGCTTATTGAGGTCGTGCACTGCCAGGAGGCTCATGCTCGCCCCCACCCTGACCCTCCCCTGCAAGCGGGGGAGGGAAAAACCGCGCGGGTCACGCGCTGGTCTCGCGCAAGGTCTGGCGGAAATAGCGCAGCGACAAGCGGCTTCGGCCCCCGAAGAAGTCGATCACTCCGCGCGGGATGAAGATGACGCAGGCGGCCAGCAGGACGCCCAGACCGATCTGCGAATAGACCGCGCTCGTCCCGCCGCCGGCCAGGGTCTGGATGATCAGCTCGAGGGCAATCGCGCCCGCGACCGGCCCGAGCACGGTTCCGGCGCCGCCAACGACCGCCATCAGGATCATCTGGACGTTGTCCGAGATGGCGAAGACATTTTCCTGGTTGATGAAGCTGTTCCACTGTGCGAAGATCCCGCCGGCCAGGCCGGTGAGCGCCGCCGCGATGCAGAACGCCGCCACCTTGTAGAAGGTCGTGTTGACGCCGATGACCGCGGCTGCCTCTTCGTTCTCGCGGATGGCCAGCAGGCCGTAGCCGAACCGGGTGCGAAGGATGATCCAGGTGGCCAGCACCGCGAGGGCCGCGGCGCCGAGCATCAGGTAAAAGCCGGCCGAGGAGTCCCCGCGGCCGGACGACCAGCACGGCCACCAGCACAACGAACGCGATAGCGTTGGCGTAGCCTGCCCCGAGTCCCGGAGCGCTCTGCCCCAGCACCTCGATCAGCCCAAACGCCAGGCCGCCGATGATATTCCAGCCGGACGCCATCACGACGAACATCGCGACCGTGGTAGCGATCCGGAACCACAGCTTGTCGGTCAGAAGCGGCAGTCCGGCCTGCTGCGCGGCGTCCATGGAGGTAAGTGGGGCCAGCACGACAAAGACCAGTGCCAGCGCCCCGATAGCGAAGGTGATCTGCCGCAGCCGGCCGAGGAGTCCCCGCGGCCGGACGACCAGCACGGCCACCAGCACAACGAACGCGATAGCGTTGGCGTAGCCTGCCCCGAGTCCCGGAGCGCTCTGCCCCAGCACCTCGATCAGCCCAAACGCCAGGCCGCCGACGATCGTCGCGCTGACGCGGCCGAGCCCACCGAGGATCACCACGGCAAAAGCCTGCAGCGTGTACGGGTCGCCGGCCGTGGGCGTGATCGATTGAAAGGTGCTGATGATGCCGCCGGCCACGCCCGCGAAGGCGGCGCCTATGGCGAAGGTCAGCGCATACATATGCCGGAGGTCGACGCCCACGAGCTGGGCGGCGTCACGGTCGGCCCCGACGGCGAGGATCGCGGCGCCGGTCCGGGTGCGGTTGAGGATGGCCCAAAGAATGCCGGCCAGCACCAGGGCCACCGCCAGACCCCCGAGGCGGATGTAGGGGATGATGACGCTTCCGAGGCGGAGCCCGCTTCCGGAATAGGACGGAGTGACGGAGCGAAAATCACCCGTGAAAATCAACAGCAGCAGGCTGACGATCACGAGGTTGATGCCGAACGTCAGCAGGAAGGTGAAGAGGAGCGGCGCCCGGATCACGCGGTTGATCACGCCTCGCTGGAGCGCGTAACCGATGACGAAGAGTGTGATCGCATCGACCGGCAGGCTCAAGAATGGGTCGACGTGCAGGCGGGCGAAGAGATCCCACGTGATGTACGAGCCGACGATTACCAGCGCGCCATGCGCCAGGTTCACGATGTTGAGGATGCCCCAGACCAGACTGAACCCGAGGGCGACGGCGACGTAAATGCCCCCAAGCAGGAGGCCCAGAACGACCTGCTGGGTGAATTGGCTCACGAGCTCAGCTTGGCGGGAGAGTTGCCGGCCTAGCGCGAGCTCCAGGACGGCGTCGGATATTTCGGCTGGCCGTTCGCGACGTCCGCCGGAAAGACCGTGTAATGCGTGCCATTCTGAATCTGCTCGACGACCATCGGCTTGTAGATGTTAAGGCCGCGGCTGTCGAACTTGATCTGGCCGAAGAAGGTCATGACGTCGAGGGCGGCCAGTGCATCGCGCACCTTGCTTGGATCCAGCGATCCCGCATTCTCGATCGCTTTCTCGAAGGCCAGGCAACCGGCGGTCGATTCGGCGACGTGATAGTCGGGCGGATCCGTGCTGTTGTACTTCGTCTGGTATGCCTTGACGTAATCGCTAACCGAGAGGTAGAAGGACGGCTTGTACTTCACCTGCGGGGTCCACTGCGAGCCGTCGTAAACGTAGTTCGCATCAGCGCCGAGGGCGCTGATAAAGTCGGGCGTCGACGGGCCGACGGAGTAGGCGAAGATCTTGGCGTTCAGTCCGAGCTGCTTAGCCGCTTTGTTGATGGCGATCGATTCCGCCAGGTGGCCGGAGTTCATCACGATATCCGGGTTCGCCGCCTTGGCCTGGCTTATCAGTCCGCTCACGTCTGGCGCTGCCGCGGGGTACGACTTAGTGAAGACGACCGTCATCCCTTTCGTCGTCGCATAGTCCTCGACGGCCTTGCTGACCTCGAGCGAGAAGCTGTCATTGGCGGCGAGCATGGCGATCGTGGTCGGCTGGGGGCTCAGGGTGGCCGCCATATCGATCACGCCGGTGAGGTACTTGTTGGCGGGTGACAACACGCCGCAGGTGTACTTGTAACCGTGGCTGAAGATGGATTGGGCGGCGCCGTTGGATTCCACCATGGGAATGCCATTCCTCTCGGCGACGACGGCGTCGGTCGCGGTGGCGGTGCTGCCGTAGGGCCCGAGGATGAATTGCGCCTTCTCGGTCGTGATCAGCTTCTGGACCAGGGTGGCCGAGAGGTTGGCGTTGCTCTGGTCGTCCTCGTAGGCGATCTGGACCGGATGTTTGACGTTGTTGATCACGATCCCGCCGCGCGCGTTGATCCAGTCAGACCAGAGGTCGTAGCCCTGCCTGGTCAGGCCGCCTTCCTTGGACTGGGATCCGGTCAAGGACACCGCGGCGCCGAAGATGATTGGGGATCCGGCGCTTGGGGCGGTCCCGCCGTTGGAAGTGCCACAGGCCGCCAGTACCACGGAGAGCCCGGCCGCAAAAGCTCCAAGCCTTGCCCTTCGCATGAGCATTAATCTACCGAAACGTCGGCCCGCTGTGTCGGCTTCCGGGCTGGCGAGGGCTGCCAGAACCCGGGCCGTTCCGCGTTGACATACCATGCCTCCCGCAATACCAAAGTCGCTCCGCTATCTCCGGGCCCTTCTCCTGTCATGGCTGTCTTGCTTGCCTTGAATACATTCGGCCGGCTCGGCGTCGTCTGGCAGTACGGCGCATCCGACAGAAACTGGACCGTGGTCGGAGCTGCCCTCCTGGCGATCGTTGGCTGCACCTTCCTCCTTGCGTGTGTCGGGGCCTTCTTCGCGTTGGGCACCCCGGCGAAGCGTCACTGGTGGCTCACCCTCGCCCTGCCTCTACTGGCGATTGCGAACATCGCGGTGGCGTTCGCCATCATCCCGGCGGAGCATGTCAGTGTGGCGTTGGTCCTCGATGTCTATCTCGCCAACGGCCTCCTGACGGTGGTGCTGATCATTCTGCTGATGAAGCGATCGGTCCGAGCCTACTTTGGAATCAGGCGGCCGGCCACCGCTGCGAAAGCTGCCTGAGTCTTTAGCCATGGAAGCTTCCCTGGAACGCATCAGGAGACTCAGCCGGCGGGCCTTCGAGGAATTGATTGCGGAGATCTACCGAGAAGAGGGATATCTCGTCGAGCGAGTGGCGCGCGGCAGCGCGGATCGCGGATATGACCTTATCCTGCTTCGCGAAAGTTCCGTCCTCGTGCAGTGCAAGCACTGGCTTGTCGACCAGGTCGGTGTCGCACCGGTTCGGGAGCTCGCCAGAGCCATGCAGAAAGTCGGGGCAACCGGCGGGGTTATGCTCACAACAGGGGCCTTCACGAAGCCGGCGCGAGAGCTTGGGACAAGCATGGCCATTGAGCTGGTCGATGGTAAGGCTCTAGCCAGACGGTTTTCTGGCGGTCAGCAGCACCTCGAACGAAAACGGGCCGCAGCCTAGAAGCCTTGAACATCTGGGTCATCCTTGGCGTTGTGGCGGCTCTGGTGCTGGTCGTTGTCATGATTGGTACTCGGCGGCCGCGTCGAGCTGAAGACGAGCTGGCGCAGCCCACCCAGCAAGCGGCCCGGCTCGACCTCTCGAGTTCAGTCGATCACGGCGGGCTTAAGGGCCTGCTTCGATCGATGCAGACAGCGCGGGAAATGGGAGCGCTCCAAGTGACGGCCGGCGAGCGTTCCGCTTCGCTGTACTTTCTCTTTGGCCACCTATTTCACGTGACGAGCGGAACGCTCACGGGCGAGCCAGCACTCCAGGACTGCCTGCGTTGGCCGGACTTCAGCTACACCTTTGATAAAACGGCCAAGCTACCCACCGAAGAGTCCATCGAGCGCACGATGAACGAGATCCTCGCGTAGGAGGCAACAACGGGGCGAAATTGGGACCGCTGACCATCTGTTTCCGGCCCGCGTCCACAACCTCGCCCCTGACGCTGCGCTGGACGCCAGACATCGGCATGATCTGCTTAGAAGCGGACCTCAAGATCCGGTGATGCTAAATGAGCTCGTCATCGACATACGCTGCGAGGGGATTCCCGGAGTCTCCCTTGGCGGTTACCTGGCCGGGATAGCCGCAAAAGAGCTCGGGCCGCCCGCTGCCGTCACGCTTATGAAGCCTGTCCCTCCGGGATCGGAGGTCGCCCTGGAACGCAGCGAATCGCAGGTGGTGCTGCGCTTCGATGGTGAAATAGCGGCAACGGCTGCTCCCGCTCAACTTCAAACCACCGCCCCCGCGCCAGTGGCGGCCGAAGAGGCTGAACGAGCATCCACGCGATACCCCGGGTTCAAACATCACTTCTTCCCGAATTGTTTTACCTGCGGTCCAAACCGATTGTCCGGCGATGGCCTTCGTATCTTTCCCGGACCGGTCGAGGGCCGGCCCGTGGTGGCGACCCGATGGCAACCGCCGCCCTCGGTCTGGCAAGCCGATCGGACGGTTGCGTCGGAATTCCTCTGGGCCGCCCTGGATTGCCCAGCGATTTGGGGCCAGGTCGTACATGGCGGCGGCGAGCCTGACGACCGTGCAGTGAGCGGCCGGCTAGCGCTGCATCAGCACGCACCGGTTCGCGGCGACGCTACCAGCATTGTGGTCGGCTGGCCCATCGAACGACAGGGTCGCAAGATCATCGCCGGCGCGGCGATCTTCTCCGAGTCCGGCCAGCTGCTTGCGGAGGCCAGGCAAACCATGATAATCACCCAGGCCGGGGTGCCAATGTCGCTGGCGGCTTGGGCTGGCGACTAGGAGACGGCTTCGGTGTCTCGGGTGCCCACACGCGCGCCGTCGCCGCGATCCTCGGTGTAGTCCCGAAGGACCTTCGACCGGCTCGGGTGCCGCAGCTTGCGAAGCGCAGTCGCCTCGATCTGCCGGATCCGCTCGCGGGTAAGGCCCATGCGACGGCCGACCTCCTCGAGAGTGCGCGGCTCGTCGTCGACCAGTCCGAAGCGCAGCTGGACCACCCGGCGTTCGCGCGGGCGAAGCGTGGCGAGGATGTCCTCGACCTCGTTGCGGAACATCGCCTCCGAGGCGGCCTCGAGCGGTGCGATGGCTTGCTTATCCTCGACGAAGTCACCCAGGTGCGAATCCTCTTCCTCGCCGATCGGCGACTCGAGGGACACCGGCTGCTGTGAAATCTTCTTCAGCTCCTGGACCTTGTCGACCGTGATGCCCATGCCGTAGGCGAGCTCCTCTTCGTTGGGCTCGCGGCCGAGTTGCTCGAGCAAGGCTCGCGACACGCGCGCCAGCTGATTGAGGGTGTCGACCATATGGACCGGGATGCGGATCGTGCGCGCCTGGTCCGCGATGGCACGGGTGATCGCCTGGCGAATCCACCAGGTCGCGTAGGTGCTGAATTTAAAACCTCTTTTGTAGTCGAACTTCTCGACAGCGCGCATCAGGCCCAGGTTGCCTTCCTGGATCAGGTCCAGAAACGACAGTCCGCGATTCAGGTACTTCTTGGCGACGGAAACGACAAGCCGAAGGTTGGCCTCCGTCAGGTGATGGCGAGCCTCTTCGGAACCGGCCTCCATCTCCTTGGCCAGCTCCACCTCTTGCTTGGCAGTCAGCAAGTTGACCCGGCCGATCTCCTTGAGGTACATCCGGACGGGGTCATCCAGCGCCACCGAGCTGACAACCTCGACCTCGGTGAGGGTTTCCTCCTCGTCGGATTCGGGCTCGGCCTCGCCGTCCGCGGTGACCTGGATGCCCATCTCCTGGAAGACGGCGGCGACGCGAACGAAGCCGTCGGCATTGCCCTCGATCGAGGGAAACGCCTTCATGACGTCGTCCGGGGACAGGTAGCCTTGATCCTTCCCCTTCAGGATCAGCGCTTCCGCGCTCTGTACCAGCGGGTCGACTTGGACCCGCGCCTTAACTTTTGTCACCCGGATTTTCTACCCAATTCTCGCGTATTCAGACAGATTCGTCCAGTCCCTCGTTTTAACCGAACGTCGCCGGTATAACATTTCCTAATAGTCAGATTCGACCAAATCGCCATTTGTGGGGTTTTTGCGCCCTCAGCACTGGCCTTGGGCTCAGGCGGCCTGATCGGCGGACCTGCCTGACGGATCCTTCCAGGTGGCGAGCCAAGGGAGGACCTCGTCGGCGAGGAGGGGACGGCTGATGAAGTAGCCCTGCGCCATGTCGCAGCCGAGCGCTGCCAGCACCTCCCAGGTGCGGGCGTCCTCGACGCCCTCGGCGACGCTCTCGAGCCGCAGACTGCGACCGAGGTCGATCGACGCTCGCACGATATTGGTCCGGCTAACAGCCCCCGCCATTGCCGAGACGAAGGACTTATCGATTTTGATCTCGTCGACCGGAAGCCGGTCCAGGTAGGCGAGGGACGAGTAGCCCGTGCCAAAGTCATCCACGGCCAGCCGAACCCCGAGTCTTCGCAGTTGCGTCAGTGTGCTGATCGCTTGTTCCGGCTTGCTCATGATGACGCTCTCCGTGATTTCGAGCCGCACCCAGGACGGCTCCGCCCGGGCGTCGCTTAGCAGCCGCGAGACCAGTTGCGGAAACCCGGGATCGACCAGGTCGCGCATCGAAATGTTCACGGACACTGGGATCGCATGACCGCTTCGATGCCAGGCGGCCGACTGCTTGAGCGCCGAGGCCAGCACCCACTTCGTGAGCGGCTGGACCAGCCCCGTCTTTTCGGCGAATGGCACGAAGTCCATCGGCGGTATCAGCCCCCGCTGAGGGTGCTTCCACCTGACCAGGGCCTCGACGCCGGCGAGGCTGCGATTGCGAAGACTAACTAATGGCTGAAACTGCAAAAAGAGCTGATCGTCGTCGTGCAGCGCCTGTCGCAATTCCGCCATCAGGGTGAGGCGGCTGGCCCCCTGTTTTTCATGTACCGGCGCAAATCGCACGAAGGCGCCCCGCGCTTGCTTTGCGACGAACAGCGCGATGTCCGCGCGACGCAGCAGCGTGTCTGGGTCATCACCGTCGTCCGGGAAGATCGCGATGCCGATACTCATGGCGACGTCGAGGTGCTGTCCCTCTACTTCAAACGGCCGCTCCAGGGCCTCGATTAGACCTTGCGCCTTGACGGTCGCGGCAATCGCATCGGTGTTCGTTAACAGCACCGCGAACTCATCACCGCTGAGCCTGGCGACCATATCTTCGGCTCCAATATCGGAGTGAAGCCGCGGCCCGACCTGCTCGAGGAGGCGGTCGCCGGCCAGCAGACCAAAGGTTTCGTTGACTTCCTTGAAGTGATCCAGGTCGAGGATGAGCACGGCAACCTGCTCGTGCGCCGACCCAGCCGAAACCAGCGCCTCCCCCAGCCGCTCGGTGAGCAAGAGGCGGTTGGGCAACCCGGTCAGCGCGTCATGGAGTGCCTGGTACTCGAGAGCCTTCTGGACGCGGCGCCGCTCCGTGATATCCATCGCCATTGCCAACGAGCCCTCATAGTGGCCGGCCTCGTCAAAGTTGGGCCTGATGCTCAGCAACGTCCACAAATCGGCGCCGTCCTTTCGCGTGAACCGAACTTCTCGTTGTGCCGAGATGCCCTTGACGCGGCTAGGCTGGTTGTCGGCAAAGGACGCGCGGGCCTCAGTATCGAGGAAATCCAACACAGAGCGGCCCACGATCTCTTCGACGGTATAGGCCAACATCTCGCCCATCCGGGGATTCACGTAAGTCGTCAGGTTCTGCGCGTCGATCACCCAAATCCCCTCGTAGGCGGTGTCGACGATCCGCCGGTAACGCTCCTCGCTCGCCTGGAGTGCCTCAGCGGCACGTTTGGCGATGCTGATATCTCGATGGATACCGGTGGTCGCGATCACCGTTCCGTCAATATCGGCAAGCGTTGAGAAGCTGATCGAGACTTCCACCAGACTGCCGTCTTTTCTCTTGCGGAGCGTCTCGACCAAGTCGACCGCCTCACCACGCCGAGCTCGCTCCAGGATGGTTGTCAATTCGTCGGCTTTGGCCTCCGGTGTGATGGTCGAGATACTGCGACCGATAATTTCCTCCGCCGTGTACCCGTACATGCGCTCGGCGCCGCGGTTCCAGTTCAGGATGGACCCCGTCATGTCAACGGCCATGATCGCGTCGGTCGACGTGGCTACCATGCCCGCCAGGCGACGCAGCGCTTCCTGGCCGCGCCGGCGGTCGGTCACGTCGGTGACCATTGCGAGTGACCCCCGGTAATTCCCCTCGGCGTCCAGGTCGGGACTCGACTCCAACAGCACCCAGAGCTCGGACCCATCCTTCCGCCTGAATCGGAACTCGTGCTCAGGTTGGTGGGCCTCTTGCCGGCCCTCGCTATTGGCCGCGAAGGCGGCCTGCGCATCTGGGTCCATGAAGGCGAGAACCGGTTTCCCCAGCATCTTCTCGGGCGGGTAGCCCAGCATATCGGCCATGCGTGGATTGACAAAGGTCGTGATGTTGTTGCTGTCGATGATCCAAACGCCTTCAAACGCGGTTTCTACGATCTGCCGGTAACGCGCTTCGCTGGCGCGAAGCGCTTCAACGGTGCGATGGCGTTCGGTGATATCTCGGATGAAGGCGCTGAAGATGTGGCTGCTGCCGGAAAGGGTCGCCGAGATTGAGAGCTCAATCGGAAACTCGTGACCATCGCGGTGCAGAGCCGCCAGCTCCAGCCGCTGGTTGAGAACGGGCCCATCCCCAGTGGCGAGGAAGTGGCGGAGACCTGCGTTGTGGGCCTGCCGATAGCGCTTGGGCATGATCGTGTCCGCTACTGATCGGCCGACTACCTCGGACTTTGACCAGCCAAATATGGTTTTAGCGATCGGGTTCCAGTCCGTAATCAGGCCGCCGGCGTCCATGGTAACGACCGCGTCGAGGGCGGAATCAAAGATGCTGGCCAGCCGCCGAAGATGTTCGCTTCGCGCGAGGCGCGCGGCTTTTCGTTCGGCGGCGGCCCGGAGCTCACGTTCGACGGCTGGCTTGAGTCGGGAAAGGCTGTCCTTCAGGACATAGTCGCGCGCGCCGCTGCGCATGACCGCGACGGCAGCTGCCTCACCGATGGTCCCCGAGACCACGATGAAGGGGATATCTAGGTCGAGCTTGTTGAGCAGCTCCAGCGCGCGCGGGGCGCTGAACTGGGGGAGGTGGTAGTCCGCGATGATCACGTCCAATTCGCCGTTCAGCTTGAGCACAAAATCCGCCTCGCTGTCGACCCGCTCCCAGACGGTCATCAGGCCGGCATCGCGCAGGTGCTCCGCGATGAGTTCGGCGTCATCGGGCCGGTCCTCAATGATCAGAACGCGGAGCGGTGCCGGCATGTGTTTCAGGCAGCTCCGATCGCAGCCGGCCGCATGAGCAGCAGCCAGTAGGTCCCCAAGCCGCGCACTAAGCCCTCGAAGGTAGTGAGCGTCGCCACCAGGTCATCCGGGTTGTCTTCGACGAGAAGGATCTCTACGCTGCCGCCGGTAACCATGTCCTCGCGTCTCCAAGAGTGAAATAGAAGGTCGCGCCTTTTTCGGGTTCGGCCTCTGCCCAGACCCGGCCCCCAAACCGCCCGATGATTCGATGGACAATGGCTAGACCGACGCCGGTGCCTTCGTATTCGTCGGGCCGGTGCAATCGCTGAAAGACTCCGAAAAGCTTGTCGGCATATTGCATGTCGAACCCCACCCCGTTGTCCTTGACGAAAAAGACCGATTCCTTCGTGCCGGGATCTGATTGGCACCCGATTACAATGCGTGCCGGCTCGCGCCCCCGCGAATACTTCAGGGCGTTGCCGATGAGGTTGACGAATACCTGCTCGAGCAAGACCGGTTCGGCAACGCATTCGGGAAGCTTTCCGATCGACAGCTCCACCGCACGACCCTGCAGGTGCGGGGCCAGCTGCTCGAGAGCTCGTTGCACCGCGCCTGAGGTAGATACACTGCGTGTCTCGAGCCGTTGATGGCCAACTTTTGACAGGGCCAACAAGTCATCGATCAAGCGCGACATCAGCGTGGTCGCGGCGGTCACCCGGCCGAGGTATCGCTTAGCCTCCGCGTCTAGTTGAGCTTCGTTGCGCTCCACCAGCAGTTGCGCAAAACCATGGATCGCACGGAGGGGCGCCCGCAGGTCGTGGGAGACGCTATATGTGAACGCCTCGAGCTCACCATTGGCGGCAACGAGATCCGCGGTCCGCTCGGCGACCCGGCGCTCGAGATCGGTGTTCAGCCTCCGAATCTCCGCTTCGATCTTGTGACGTTCGCTGATGTCTCGCGCGATCGCCGAGGCGCCGACGACGGCGCCCTTGTTGTCGTATATGGGCGAGACCGTGATGGAAACGTCAACCGTCTGTCCGTCCTTCCGACGCCGCACGGTCTCGAAGTGCTCGATCCGCTCACCGATCTTGATTCGTTTCAGGATCTCGGTAATCTCGTCGACGCGGTCAGGCGGAGCGAGCACGGAGATGTTGCGCCCGAGCACCTCGAAGGAGGCATATCCGTAAACGCGCTCGGCGCCGCCATTCCAGCTCAAGATCGTGCCCGTGAGATCCTTCGCGATGATGGCGTCGGACGATGATTCAACGACCGCGGCGAGGCGGAGCCGTGCTTCCTGCTCGCGTTTGCTCGCCGTGATATCGCGGACGCTCACGGCAGCGCCCACGACGGAACCGTCGGTCTCACGAAGTTGCGAAACACTGATGAGAACCGGAACCAATCGCCCGCCCTTCGCGACGACCTCGGACTCATAGGGATCGATTCGCTCGCCTCGAAGGGCCTTCGCGCGGCGTTCGACGGATTCGGGTGTGTTCGTCGGCGGCCAGGGATTCCTCCCCATGACTGCCTCAGCGGTCCATCCAAAGAGCCGCTCGGCCCCCGCGTTCCAGCCTGTGACGAGTCCCCCCACGTCCAAAGAGAACATCGCATCGTCGGTAGACTGGACGATCGCCGCGAGTTGCCGCTGCGTCTCTTCGGCCCGCCTGCGTGCCGTCAGGTCTCGGAAGATCGCGACCACACCTTGAGACTCGCCGCGCTCGTTGCGTAAGGGACGAGCCGAGGCCGAGATATAGATGCCGTTCGGAGCCCCGGCATGGCGAACGAAGACCTCCACATCGTCAACCGTTTCACCCCGCGACGCTCTTGCCGTCGGAAACTCAGCGGGAGGCAAGATGGTCCTTCGGTCCGGACGGAAGACCAGCAGCTTCTGATTCCATGCGCTGACGGGAAGGCCGCTGAGGTCGATGCCGAGGATCCGGTTGGCGGCCCGATTGTAGATGCGTTTGCCGTCTGGGTCGACAATGATCACGCCGTCTCCGATGCTCTCCAGCACCGACTGGATCATCGTCGCGCGCTGCTGGCGCTCTGCGTTCGCGCTCCCGAGCTCCTCCTCCGCACGCTGCCGCTTCATGTCCACACGATTGAGAGACCGGGCGGAGTGGACGACGACCAGGCCGGTCAGCAGGATATTGAAGACGACGAAGGTCGCGACCATCAGCTCGGCCGCTATCCAGCCGGCTTGCTCTGCTCGCAAGATCAGCCAGCCCAATCCGAGGGACATCCAGGCAAAGGCAACCAGCAGGCGGCGGGCCATGAAGCCGCCGGGACGGCGAGCGGTGATTACCGCCATCAGGCCGTGCTCCGGGTCCTGTTCTAGAAGGCCACTCGCGAGGAGGAGGAACAGAATGGTGGACGGCAGGGGGGGAGCGGTGGTCCACGGCACCCGGAAGTAGAGGGTGGACGCATCGAACAGGTACCCCGCCAAGCCCACCAGGGAGAGGAACATCACAGCGAGCGCCAGAACCTGGGCAACCATCGTCGGCATCGGCCGGCGCGCCGAGATCAGGAGGAGCGCCATGCCAACGATTGCGAAGTTCACCGCGCTGGTAGTCGCCGGCTGCAGGTGCGAACCGAGGTTCAAACCGGCGAGGTCCAGGAGGAGCGACAGCCCACCCAGGGCTGTGACCAGCATGGCGCCAGCTTGGGCTGCGCGCGCGCGCCACCGCGAGGTCGAGGGACTGAGCAGCCAAAGCGACGCCGCGGCGAGGATGAAGATTGCAGCGCCCAACGGCGTCGTCGGCGGTCGCCCGGGAAGGATTGCTGTCAGGAGCGGGATATCGAACAGCCACCCGGTCAGGATCAGGACACCCGTGACCGCGGTGCCGTAGCTGATGAGCGACTGCACATGCGCCGGCCCCGGGCGCCAGCGAACCCGATACACGCAGGTATGTATCGGCCTCAAGCAGGAAGGTGTGATTTCCGCCAGGCGTTAGGCGGATAGGTGCAACCTCGTAACAAAAAGCGCGAATCGTCCGGTCACGTCTAGGTCAAATTGCCTAGGTGGTAAACGTGGCGAGCCACCATCCGGACCGAATGGGTCACCTGTAGGACCTCGAAATGGAGGCGGCGGTCAGGGCCCTCCGCGAACAACTTGCGAAAGGTCCGCGACGGGCCGACGAGTTGAAAGCAATCCTTGCCGAGCGGGGCCTGCCGTCATTCGCGTTCGGCGGCGTCGCCCAATGGCTCGACATGATTCGCGTTCCGCCCTCCGGCACGTGGGAACAGCGGCGCGCCGACATCTACAGCCTGGCGGAATCGCGGATGCGGCCGACCGCCCATGCCGAGTCGGCTGGACTTGAGCACGTCATCCGCCGCTATCTCGGCGCCTTCGGGCCCGCGTCGTTACGCGAAATTGCGGACTGGGCCGGAATCCCCAATCCGAAACTGGTTCCGGTCCTCAAAGGGATGTCCGTCCGACGCTTTCGCGACGAAAAGGGCGATCGACCTGCCGCGGGCGCCCTTGCCTGATGCCAGCATCCCGGCGCCGGTCCACTTCTTGCCGACCTGGGACGCCACGCTGCTGGTGTATGCGCGTCGCACCCAGATCCTCCCCGAGCGGTACCGCCCGCTGGTCTTCAACACCAGGACGCCCCACTCCGTATCAACCTTCCTCATCGATGGGACCGTGGCCGGAACGTGGCGCGTCGAGGGCGGTCGCGTCGAGCTCAAGCCGTTCGAGTCGATCCCGAGGTCGGTGCGACGCGAAGTCGACGACGACGCCCATCGGCTGGCGGCATTTTTTCGCTAGCAGAAATGCAGCGGCGCCCCATCAACCTGATGGAGCGCCACTTATCGAGAGTCGAACTTTAGCGGCTTTGTCCGGGCTGCGTCGGCCAGGTGGTCGGCTTGTGCTCGGGCTGGTTGCCCTGCTTGCTCGGCCACTGCTGGCCAGGCTGGGCGCCTCCCTGCTTGCTCGGCCACGGCTGCGTTTGCGGTTGCCCGCCCTGTTCGCCGCTCTTCTTCTCGCGCTTGCTCATCAAATTCCTCCTGACGGATAAGGTCCGACTCGGAAGCCGGTCGCCTCCGGGTGCATCGACTATATGACCGCCTCGGCCAGACCGATAGGGCCGTAGGAGATATTTCACGCGTTGCCGCAGTTCGGACACGGCTCAGGCCTGATCGGTTAGGGGCGAGGCCGCGATTCGTTGGCAGGTTGGTAACGGCTTCGTGAACCAGCGCAGGGATCGGCCCGGTACTATTCGGGACGCGATGGAAATCACCCGCGCGGTCGAGGAGGCGGAACTGCGGCTGCAGGGCATCGTTTCGACGACGCCGCTCCAGCCGTCGGTCCGGCTCTCCGAGCTCTATGGGGCCAACATTTTGATCAAGCGCGAGGACATGCAGGCGGTTCGATCCTTCAAGATCCGTGGCGCCTACAACAAGATCGCATCCTTGTCGGCCGAGGACCGGCGCCGGCCGGTCGTTTGCGCCAGCGCGGGCAACCACGCGCAAGGCGTCGCCTTTGCCTGCGCGCGCCTGCGCATCAAGGGGACGATCTTCATGCCCCGGATCACCCCGACCCAGAAGATCGAGCGGGTCGAGGACTTTGGCGGCGACTTGGTCGAGATCCGGCTGGTCGGCGATTCCTACGACGAGGCCAACCAGGCGGCGCAGCAGTTTTGCGAAGAGACGAAGGGCGTCTTCGTCCATCCCTTCGACGACATGCTGACGATCGCCGGCCAGGGAACGGTGGGCAAGGAGATCCACGATGCCCTGCAGGGAAAGGTCGGTGTGGTCATCGTCCCGATTGGCGGCGGCGGCCTCGCGTCCGGCATCGCATCCTATCTAAAGGAGCGGAATCGTTCGATCTCGATTGTTGGCGCTGAGCCGGCCGGGTCGCCCTCGATGTACGAGGCGCTCAAGCAGGGGAGGATAGTCACCCTCGACGAGCTCCATACCTTCGTCGATGGAGCTGCGGTCCGTCGGGCAGGGCAGCTCACCTTCGAGCTGGTCCGGGACCACGTCGATCGCGTCGTGCTCGTCCCCGAGGGCCGGATCTGCACCACCATGATCGAGCTCTATCAGAACGAGGGCATCATCACCGAGCCCGCCGGCGCGCTCGCCCTGTCGGCGCTCGAGGATGCGGCGGGCGACATCAAGGGCAAGACGGTGGTCTGCATCCTGAGTGGCGGCAACAACGACATCCTCCGCTACCCCGAGATCATGGAGCGCAGCCTCGTCTACCGGGGCCGCAAGCACTACTTCATCATCGAGTTCGCGCAGAAGCCCGGCCAGTTGCGCCAGTTCGTCGACGACGCCCTGGGACCGACCGACGACATCGTGCGTTTCGAGTACATCAAGAAGACCAACAAGGAGCGCGGCGCGGCCCTGGTCGGGATCGAGCTGAAGAATAAAGCGGACCTGGCGCCGCTCCTGAAGCGCATGGAGCAGATCCAGCTCAACTTCCGGCCGCTGGGCAGCGAGGAGCTGCTCTACGACTATCTGGTCTAGTCCGTCAGAAGCTGAAACAGTCCATCAGATTTCCAATCTCGCGCCGTCCATCCCGGGGCGGCGCCGGCGGGCCGACCGCCTGGCCGTTGGACGCCGCGTTGTTCGGACCGCCCGGCGTGGAGGTGTCGAACTGGTGATTGACGGAGGCCAGTGTGGGCAGGTTGAAGACGGTCTCGATGAACTTGAGGATGGAGGTGTGTTCGTAAAGCGTCCCCTCGAGGTGGCGCTTCTTCGCAAATGGTGAGATCACCCACG
>WNFC01006266.1_pt1 | contig 18540 bp, 16 predicted proteins | sample 5400541 | NCBI WGS metagenome assembly WNFC01 (sample SAMN13153342, study PRJNA577476) | soil metagenome | isolation source: 120 cm saprolite under Douglas fir tree site 2 hole 2 replicate 1 | place: USA:California | collected 2015-04-18 | reverse complement strand
CGACGCCGGTCGGTCCAGCGAGGATGATGTTCTGATGGCTCTGCACCCAATGGGAGGAGGCGAGGTCGAGCATCACCGGCTTGGAGAGGCCACGCGCGTGCGTGTAGTCAATGTCTTCGATGCAGGCCGGCTGTTTGAGTTTGGCGTTCTTCAGTCGGAGTTCGAGCTTCCGATTTTCTCGGTAGAGCCACTCCGCGTCGGTGAGCAGCCCAACCAGGTCCGCCGGCGCCAGTGCCTTGTCCTTGGGTTGGTCCAGCCAAGCCCGAAAAGCTCGGGCCATACCGAAGAGCTTCATCCCGTTTAGCTTCTCCAATGTTTGTTCAATCAGCACGGTTTCCTTTGAGCGGCTACATCTCAACCCGAACGTTCGGAGCTGTGCTGACGCAAGCAGCACTCGAAGGGAAAACCTTCGGTGCCCGGGATGTGGAGAGCCGCACTAATGAACTCGTCGAATTCTGTCGCACGCGTTGGGCGCTTTGGGCATAGAGGTAGCCGGTGAGAAATCGAACTGTTCGCTCGATTTGCAGACGGTTACGATGGTCTCGGTGACTTGCAGAGGAGTATGGCGTCGCGATCGCGTTCGATCTCCCCGCCAACGCTAGGTTATCACGGAGACGGACGGCCTTACTTGTGGTTCTTCTTCCGGCTACGAGATTGCACGTTGCTGGACAACTCGTGCTTCAGAATCGCATCGCGGGTTTGTCCCCCACCTGTCCCCCACTGTTCCCCCACTTTGGCACCATTCGGGACCACTTCCCCCTCTGAAAGAGATTTGCCGCTCGGGCCAAAATGTGACTGTTAATCACCATGTCTGCGGATGAGTCCTCACGGCAGGGCGGAGTAACGGAGTAATGAGGACAGCAAACGCACTCCGCCGCTATCCGGAGCTCGCGCGTGCCATTCGAGGATCGGTGAGCTAAGCAACGGCGTTCACTCCGGGAGGAGCCATCGACTTAGCGCATAGCGCATCGAGAATCCGAGTGGCTGCCTTCGTGATCCGTTGCCCAGAGGTGGCGATCAATTTCAAAGGATCTTCGTCCCGGTCCCTGCTAGCCCAGACCGCCACATACGGAAAGCTCGCCTTGCTCGTATCGAGCCCGAGCGCGTGGCAAATGACAAAGGCTGTGCTCTCGGCCTCCACTTCCCGCTCTGGTGCGCCGTGGGGATCTCCGATGGGATGCAGCAGGGCGTGTGCCACTTCATGGCAGAGCGTCGAAAACTGTTGCGCCCGCGATTGGCCGTCGGTCAGGACGACGATGTGCTTCGTTTTCGGGTTGTACCAACCGAGAGCACTGCGTGGATCGCCCTCTTGCCGAGCACGCAACTCCATGCCGCTGACCGGATTACCGTCAATGCTCAACGCAATCTCCCTGAATGTTTCGACGCTTCCCTCGAAAGCCTCGTCCGCCGTGATATTGGGCAGCTGAACCTCGGGAAGAGCATCGCCGTCCGTTTGGTCGACTCGAAACACCGTCACGAGGCGAAAGCCAACGAGCCGCAGCCCCTTGGTCTCGTCATCGGCGTCCTCTGCAACGTTCTTCACGACGGGAGCCAAGATGCCGATGCCATTCTCGCCTTTTCGGACGAAACGCCCATGCTCTTTCCAGGTCTGGAAGGTCGCTGCGAGCCGCGTCCCGGGTCGCTGCTGCCAAATGAGAACTTGGTTCTGAAAGCTGTAACGGCCAACGCTTAGTGCACCGACCTGCGCCATGCCTTCGAGCATGCGCCGCCAGTCGTCGGAGCTCTGGAGCGCCTTGAGGCCTTCTTCGAGAGCAGTTTTTGCGTCCTGAAGCCGCTGTTCCTTTTGAGCCAACCACGAATCTTTGTCGAATGCCTTCGCCATGTGCTCCTCCGTTTTGAGTGGGCGGCGAGCCGCCGCTTCACGCGCTCGAAAGAGCGGCGGCGAGTTGCTCACAGCGCGAAAGGGCAGGGGACCGTTGACGTCCAACACCCAGCCCAGCGGGCTAGGCGAGCGCCGTGACAGTGGCGTTTTGCTGGCGCGGCGCAGCGCGGGTGTTTGGACGGCGCAGTTAGGCCCGTGTCCGTTCGCGGATCGCAGGAGGAGCTGTGTGTGCGGGCATAGCGAGAGGCTCGAGGGGGCATGGGGCAGTAGGTATGACTTGACGCCGCCGCGTAAGCGAGCTATCTAAAGATATATCTTATAGACACATCTTAAAGATGTGTCGCCAATTTTGCGGGCGCCACCGCGCTCCGCGGAGGAGAGAACAATGCACGGAAGACACGGAATCTGGGAAGAACGCTGCTTCATGGGACGAGGTCCGTTCGGCCGGCACGGGCCCGGTGGTAGAGCGGACTGGTGGGAGATGTTCGGAGGTCCGCCGCCCAGAGCCGAGCGGGGCGAGGTCCGTTACTTGGTTCTGGACGCCATCGAGAAGCAGCCTCGGCATGGCTATGAAATCATGCAGGCGATCGGCGAGCGCAGCGGCGGGACGTATCGGCCGAGCCCTGGCGTCATCTATCCGACGCTACAGCTTCTCGAGGAGTTGCGCCACGCGCGCGCGGAGGAACGGGACGGCCGCAAGGTCTACGCCATTACCGCGCAAGGCAAGGAGGACCTCGAGGCGCACCGCGAGGAGGTCGAGGACTTCTACGAGCGTTCGGGCGCAAGCAGCTGGGAAGAGTATGCCGAAGAGCTAGGCGACTTGATGAGGCGTGCGGGGAGGATGTTCAAGACGTTCCGCCGGGCAATGCGACGCGGACGGCTGACTCCGTCCACGTTGAAGAAACTCCGCGCCGTTTTGGACGAGGCGCTGGCGAAGATAGAGGCGCTGGTCGAGACGGAAGGGAAGTAGCCTCCAGCGAATCGACGTCTCTGGAGGCGCGACCCCGGCTTCTCGTCGTTATCGATGTTCCCTTGCCAAAGTAGATGAGAATTTCAATCAGCCAAGTGATGCATTCGGCTGATGCACTTTTAAAGGTTCGTGCCGTGCCGATCGGGACCCCTGGGGCCATTTGGGCCGAGGGTTTTCGGAATTCTGCGGTCACTCTGGGGCGCACCCGCCCCAAGATTCGCCCGCAACTGCTGTTGGCAGCACGTCCATGATTTCATGGAAGAACGGCGACATCGTGAGGTTTGCCCAGAACCGGTTCCCAGTTGTGACGCTCAGACCGAGCTGCTTCGCTTGCCCGCGACCAACGCGCAGCGCTCTAGAAATGACCAGCGTTTGTTTTGTCCGCGTGATCGAGACGTAGAAAAGTCGCCGCTGCTCGTCCTCGTAGTCGGCATCAGTGCCTGGGTAGTCAGGGCGCCGCTCGCCTGGGAGTGCTTCCCGGCATGCTCCCAAAATATACACGTGCTCGGCGGTGACTCCCTTGGCGCCCCAAAGTGTTGCGACCTGTAGGTTGCTCGGTTCGCCGGTCGCGAGAGGCTCATTAGTGGCGATCTGGTGACGGAGTCGTTGAGCCACCCTCTTGAGATGTTGTGCGGCATCACCATTAGGATTTCGCTCCTGCTCTTGCTTGAGCAACGCTGATGTCTTTTCACGGAGCAGCTTAAGGTCGAAAGTCGCCCCATCGACCTTCTCCTCGTCGTAATTGATGCCTATCCAGTGTTGCGGGTCGAAGAGGTTGGTTACGAAGCCTGCGGCGTCTTCACCATCCCAATCAAACTTGCCCTGAAGCTCGAGGAAACGCATTGCTCGATCCCAGAGCGCCCCGCCGCCTACTCCGCGGGACTTACTGCGCGGCTCTGTGACGAGCTGCTTAAGGGTGGCGTCGGTTATTACGTCGTTGGCTCTCTTCAGAATGCGCAGATACGCGGCAGCATTCCGCCCCGGAGCGTTGAAGTCCTTACCGGTTACACTGCTTCGATATCCAAGCCAGGCCCGCCATGTCGGTGGATCAGGATCGACGAGAAGGCAGAACAAGAGAAATGCTTCACGGGCTGCCCAGGACTCGAGAAGCCCCTCGGAGAAGCCGAGTTCCACGCGCAGCGTCGAGTCCAACTCTGCAATTCTGTCGCGTAACCAGTATCCGAACTGCCGCCGCGTAACCATAGCGAGGTGCCGCTCGGTTGGGTGCGCGTGGATGTTCTTCACGATCGCTGCGGCCATTCCCGCGGCCTCAGCCTCCGGTGTCTTCCAGGTGACGATATGGATGTTGGCCACAGCTTCACTGACAGGAAGCATCTCCTCGACGCCGGACAGCGACATCAGTTGGTTGGCGGCCACAACAATCGGCTTCGGGCACCGCTGACATTCTGTGATCGGAATATCGGTGACAGCGGCTCCCTCGCCAATATGTGCCTCGAGTTTCGCCAGACCTTGCTGATCATTACCGCGAAATGCGTAGATCGACTGCCGCGGGTCTCCAAGGGCTACAACCTGGCCGCCCTCGCGCCGCAGGCGGAACATGAGTTCCTGTTCACCTGGTGTCAGATCCTGAAACTCATCGACGATCACATGGTCGTAGGCCTTTTCCGGAAAGTCGCCGCCTTTCAGACGCTCGAGGAGAAGTCGCGGAAGGTCGCTAACAAGATGGGCCTTGTGCCGAAGCAGCCACTGCCGAGCCGCCTTCCACAACACTAAGTGCTGCGCGTGGCCAGCCTCGTGATCGCGCAGCGCCTGCTCAGCGTCGTAGAACTTTCGGTAGAGTTTAGCAACCTCAGGATACTCCTCCAGCACGTCGTAGATCATCGCGTCGACTTCGTGGGGCAGAAGCATCCGCAGTTCCTCGCCAATCACTTCGACGCACAGAGCGTGGATTGTACGGATCACCGGCGCGTGACTCGGCTCGAATGTCCTCAAGCGATCGTTAATGTCGTCCCGAAGCTGCCGCGCGATGACCCGATTAAACGCGACGACCAGAACGTCATGGCCGTCAACGGCAAGGCCTTCGGGATGGAGTAGTCGCTCGACACGCCGTACGAGGCCGAACGTCTTGCCGCTTCCAGGCCCGGCGACACAGCGAATGGTGTCCGCATCAGAGTTGATAAGAAGTGTCACTTGATTTCCGCGAACGCCCTGGTTCCACGAGTCCGGCATTCCCAGAGTGTAATCCGCCACCCGGTTTTTGGAAGACGTTGGCGAGTAGCGATTTCAATCGTGAGGAGAGTACCTCGCAACCAGAGCCTGATTGCTTTTCGAAGCTCGCGTGTTGCAGAGTCTGATCCTGCATCGAGCGGGCAAGGGCTATTAGGAAGACGTCTCCTCTACTCACGCGCTCGTTGGTCCGCGTCTGAACCATCTCCAGTCTTCAAGATCCAACCGAGGATCTCTTCTTCTCAAGCTGCGAAAGCGAAGGGAAGACTGTTCGCAATAGCCTGGTATATTCGTGATGTAGTTGAAGGGAATCGCAGTTTGCTGCCGAGGCGGGATCGGTTTCGACTTTCTCCACCACCGGCAGAGTAATTGGAACAGAGGCGCAACTATGCCGAAACGCGAGTGGGCGAGACTTAACCCCAAGATCACGCCCAAGGAGTTCGAGGAGCACGTTCGAGCGCTTGTCACGAGCAATGGCACGGGGCTGAAGAAGTTCATGGTGCAATCGAGTCGAGAGATCGACGCAAACGACGGCACCTATGAAATCGACGTCTCGGCGGAGTTCTCGGCCGTCGGCGGTGCCGCATTTTTGGTGCTGATCGAGTGCAAGCGGTACAAGGACGCTGTGAAGCGCGACGTGGTGATGCTTCTCAACCAGAAGTTGATGTCTACCGGCGCTCAGAAGGGGATTGTGTTCTCGACCTCGGGCTTTCAAAAGGGGGCGATCACATTCGCCAAGAACCATGGCATCGCCCTGGTGAAGATCGCTGACGGCCGCGTCACCTGGCTAGCAAAGGCTGAGGATGAGGTTCCTCCACCGAAGGACCACCCCAAGATCGTAATGCTGTGGCGTGAGGCGGTCGCTTCCCATTCCGTGGTGCGTCCGGAGTTCCCGGAGAAGCTACTGGGTTGGTTGAAAGAACCCGCCCCGGCTCGCGGTGGAGTCGACCCTGCGGATGATCCGACTGATGATTACGACGCACCCGAGCCCGCTAGGTGAGGCCTTCTTATTTGGATCGGACCCACGCAGGAAGGCGACTCACGCCACACAGCACGTGCGCAAGGTGATGAGCGACTCGGGCTAACAGACCTCATGCGCCTTCGTCGAATCCGTCCGAGTTCGGCGGTCCGTCATTAAACGTTCCGCATGCCCTTAGCAATCAAGTGCGTTTGCGAAACCACTCAAAGGCATTGTGAACAGGGTCGCCGCTCATTTCATCTTGAACTTGAGAATCGTTGACCGCTAGTCGAGCAACTCCGTTACGCTACTCACTCTTGGATCTCCCCCGTCTGGACTCGATCTGCGAACCATCGAACCCACTGCTCCTGGTTGGGCCTCTCGATTGCGTTACGGTCGTAGTTTGCGCGGACCCATCCGACGGCGTCGTTCACCGGCACGCCTGCTAACACCACCATGCAGGCGAGGACCGTACCGGTCCGGCCCAGTCCGCCGACGCATCCGATCTCAAGTCGCTCCCTCCCTTTGGCGCGCTTGAAGGCTGCTGCAATCGCGCTGGCGGCTGAGACACCGTCCTTAGGTACGCCGAAATCGGGCCATTCAATTACGCGTGCGTCCCACGTGGGTCGCCACGCGGCGTCCATGTAGAGGCCGAAGTCCCTCTCTGGGTTACTCTCGCTCCGTTCCGCCAAGGAGGATGCGGTCACAACTGTGCCGTCCGGGAATCGTACCTTCATGGTTCTTCTCCCCTCTACGCGGCGGCCGATTGTAGGTCGCTGATCCCTTGTTGGATTGCATCGAGGATCGTCCTGGTCGCGGGACCACGAACGCCGCTCATGACCTCAGCGAGCGTGTCGGGAATCGAGAGACCGAGGGCGAGGATCTCGGCCGCCGCAAGCGACCGCACGCTCCGCACACGAAGGCGGACCGACCCGCTTGACCGCGTCGAGGACGGGTACACGAGCAGGGCGGCCGGGAGCACGTGGCCGGCTGCTCCGCCGTACGCGTAGGCATAAAGGAAGGCCTGGTACACATCACCGCTGCTGAGCTTTCTCTCATCGTACAACTTGTACTTCGCATCGACCGCGATGCGAGCAGCCGAACCAGGTCCAGTTGCCTCGATGAGAACGTCCGGGACCATCCGGGCGTACGGCTGGTTCGTCGAGGCGTTCAGAATGATCGACCGGTCGCCGCGCTGGTAATGCACGCGCATCCCCGTTCCCGCGAGCAGTAGATCGACGAGGCGGTAGACGAACATCTCGAAGAGCCGGTTCATATCGATCAGGAACGCGAAGGAGCTCGTTTTGCCCGGACCCAGCAGGTCCTTCGTGCCAAGGCCGTCGAGGAGAAGCCACGAAAGCTGGTGGGCGTCTCGGTAGTGCTCGTTGAGGCGATGGTAGGTGATCCAGGTGCGTGCGGCCTCCAGGTTCAGCTCATCCGCCCGGCAGACCTGCTGGAAAATGGCCAGCAGGCGCCGCACACGTCGCCTGACCGACTCGTTGGTAACGCGCGACGCGCACCGCCCCAGGGCTGCCGCCAGCAGTTGGTTCTCCACGATATTCTGGTCGTGATCATCGAAGCGGCAGGCGAGTCGGTCCAGCTGCCCGAAGCGCCGCAACACCTGCTGGTCGCCGAGAAGACGGCCTCGTACGACGGGAAGGTCGTCCTCGCGCTCGACGTAGTCGGCGAGAAGGCCTCCGCGCAGGATGACTTCAGAGGCCTCCGCGAGGAGGAGTGCGAACAGATCGAGCAGCCCAGCTCCTTCCGCGTGTAAGGTCCGCGCGCTCGAGCTCCGCCGTAGGGCGTCGAGCCCGGTTGCGAAGTCGATCATCTCGACGAGCCCGAGGTTGTCCCCTGCCAGCTTGGGGACGACCCTTACCTCGAAATGCTCGAAGCGCACGACACCGACCCACGACTTGGCGGTGATCCGCACGCCGCTCCGCAGCTCGTCCACCAGGACGCGGCCCTCTTCCCCCGCCTCGAGCTCTTGCTTGAGCCGCTGATCCGACGCAGAGAGGGTTTCGCCCTCGATCACCAGGCTCTGCCACTCGGCGAGCTCGAAGGTGGCTATGCGCGTGCGCGCTCGGATCACGTGACGCCGCTCTCGCGCCGGCAGAATTCCTCCTCCAGCGCAGCCAGTAGGGCGTCCGCATCACCGAGGCGCTCGTGGTCCAGCGTCTGCGCTTCCTTGTCGACGAGCTTGACACCGATGTAGGAGGCTAAGGCGTCGTAGTCGTCGTAGCAATATTCCTGCAGGAGCGGCAGGATCTCCTGCCGGAACCGCCGCGCGAACTCGTCGGGATCGGTGATTGGCTCGTCGCCTTCGAGGAGGAAGGATTGCCCGATCTGTTTCTCCCGACCCTCGTTCTTCGCGATACGTTTATTCAGTTCCTCCAGGAAGTCGTCAAGGGCGAGCGTTCCGACCTTCGCGCCGTGAAGGACTTCAATATTCGGCATCATCTCGACGAAGGCGAACCGGCGGCGCAGCGCCGCGTCGAGGAGTTTGATGCTTCGGTCGGCCGTGTTCATCGTCCCGAGCAAGTAGACGTTCGACGGGATGCAGAAGCTCTCCTTGCTCTGTGGGAGCGTCACCAACATGCCGCGCTTGTCGACCTCGAGGAGTGTAACGAGTTCGCCGAACACCTTGGCCAGGTTGGCTCGGTTAATCTCGTCGACGACCAGGAGGAACCTCTTCGTAGGCCGCGCGAGCGCCGCATGGCAGACGCGCTTGAACACGCCGTCCGCGAGCCGAAGCGATAGGGCTCCGTCGCCGGTATCGTTCGGACGGAAGCCCTCGACGAAGTCCTCGTAGCTGTATGACGGGTGGAACGTGAGCCACGTGAGAGGCCCGACGGCTTCATCGCCCTCGACGTAAGGCTGGAGCTCGGGGTCGCGCTCCGCCAGAAGCGAGAGGGCGTGGTCGGCCTCGTCGGCCGTTAGCCCGAACAGCGTTCCCTGGTTACGGAAGCGCATGGGCTCGGACCCCTTAAGGACGCGGTCCGCGGCCAGCTCGTCGTACGTCAGGCCGTTCTTGACCCGGGCGGCCGGCGCGATCTCGATCGTCGGATCTTTCCCCTCGTGCACGCCGAACGCCTTGGTGACGCGAGCAAGTGCCATGACCCGCTTCTCGGGCGTGGACTGGTACCCGATCACCAGGTCACCTGGCTTTACGTGCGGGTAGTTGCGCTGGAGCCGACCGTAACGGTAGCTGACCCTCTTCTCCTTGAAGAGGCGGTCCCAGTTCCATTCCTTCGGGTTCGCGACGACCCACCAGACGCGACGTGACACTTGGACCGTGGAGAGGTCACGCTCCGCGGCCTCGAACTTCGCGGGGTCGGACAGCACCGCTTGGACCTCGGCTGACCGACCATCGTGCTGGAGGAGCCAGGCGAGGGCGAACCGGCGAGCGTGGTACGTCTTCCCCGTGCCGGGCGGCCCGTAGAGGATGACCTGGCCCTTGCGCTCGAGCGCCTCCGTGATGTCGCGCAGGAGGGGGTCCAGCGGGACCACAGGGGTTTTGCTCGGCGCCCCGCCGACGATGGCCTCGTAGAGCGCCGCCGGCACACCCGCGACGGTCACCATCGCCCACTTCTTCTGAGGCGGGATGTCCTTCGCGTAGGACGTGTCCCACTCGATGCGAACCGTGTGACGATACTCGGGGCGCTCCCCGTTCCAGGTGTAGCCCGGCTCCACGACCTCCCCGATGGCGAGGACCTGCGACGTGCCCCGGTTGGCGATCACGATGTCCCCGGGCTCGAGTTCCATCAGCGTCCAGAGTTCGTTGGACTTCTTGCTCAGCGTTGGCTTGTGGTTCTTATATTCTTCCGCGAACTCCTGCTCGAATCGTGAGCGAAAGGACTCCTTGGACTCGAACTCCCGCAGATCGCCTACCTTGTCCCAGGCGACGCAGATGTATCCCCCGCGCCGGCAGTCATCCCAGTACTTGGCGTCCTGACCCGGAGCGATCTTGACGATGCGTCTCTGCTCCCGAGGATGCGCCCAGCGGTAGAAGAACTGCATGATCTCGTTCGTCGTCCAGTCTTTGAACTCGGCGTGTTCGCGGACGGCCGCGCGCAGTTCCCGGTTGAGGCGCACGATGTCGAGGCTACGGTCATTGGCCCCGGGATGCTCCAACAGACGCAGGAAGTGCCGGAGGTGCTGCTGCGAGTAGATCGGGAAGATCTCCTCGGGGAAGTAAAGGTGGAGGGACTTGAGGAGCAGCGCGGGGCCCCCCTGCAGCGGCGTCAGGTCGTCGATTGTCTTCCAGTCGTGGACCTTCGCCTTCTGGAAGGCCTGGACGAACGCTCCGCGGACCTTCTGCCAGGCCTCCTGCTCATCCTTGTACTCGGGGTCGAAGTACCAGCCGGGCTTGTCCTTGTGCTTGTAGATGAGCAATTTCCGCGCCGACCCACCTCGGATGCTGCCGAGGTGCTGCGTGCGAAACTCCATCCACCGGCAGAAGGTGTCCTCCGACTCCTCCTGCCCGAGGGCGTAGCGCTCGAGCGGCAGCGTCGGCCACTGCTCGAGCGGAAAGCGGTCCGTCACCTCCTTCCGCTCGCGGTCCGCCTCGGCCACGAGCTCCTTGTCGAGAGCGCGGTGGTACGAGGCGAGGCCCTCCTTGAGGAACGGACGAGGATCAGGCATCGGCCCTCTCGCGGCGCGCAATCTTTCTGGCGGTTTCCGTCTTTCCGCATGGAGCCGATCGCACACGAACTTCGCCACTCAGGAGACGAGAGAGCAACGTGTTGCGCAACGTAGCATACCGCTCGTGAAAGTCGCTCAAGTTCAAGTGGCGGCATCGGCTGTCGGATTGGGTGCATCGCGTCGGGTTTCGCGGGCTAGGTTCGCTACCGAACTCATGTCCTCCAGGCGCCTTTTGCTCCTGGGAGTGCTCTTGAGGCGGGAGATGCACAAAACCCAATCATCGGACGAACGCGCGTCGGGGGCTGGTGCCTCACAAGGCTGCGATCACACTTATTCAACACTGAAAGTCGCTGGTTCGGCGAGTTGGAGCACGGTCAAAACATCGACCTCTATGAGATGTTGCCGGTCGGTTCTCGTTCGAGCCGACCTACCCTGCACTGAGCGAACAAAGCTTCGATGAAGATCGTGGAGCTGAGCCTGCTCTGGGAGTCCTCTGCGTACTAAACGTAAAATCTGTGGGGATACCAAATCCGCTGGACGACGGCGCCGTCCCTCAAATTGTTTGCAACGGCGCTGTCTGTTCCGGACGCCACCGTTCTCACGATCGGGTGCAGCGACCTTGTGTCGAACGTGGTAATCCATGTCGCACGACGGCGTTAACGACGCGGTCAATTTCCGGATGGGTTGGCCTTGAAGCACTGGGTCGGTTGTTTCGTTGGGTCTTGGCAAAGCCCTCAAAATCTTGCCCCCGGGACGACCCCCAGATTCGACCCAAAGTTCTTTGGACGCGCAGCGGCCACCGGGGGCGCCTGCCGGAGAGGAATCCTACAACCTCAGACGGCACAGTTGACGGGCCGATAACGGCCTGCACGAGCCGGGCGCGGGAGGCCATATGGCGGCTCTGTACTTCTACAAGATCACAAACGATGGAGGCGCGCCTTGCGTGATGGGCGGTCTGCTATCGCTCGCGATCTGCAAGCCGAAGATCCGCAAGGCCGCTGGCCGACAAGATTGGCTGTTCGGTTTTGGCGCTCAGCGGCTCGGGGAACGGCTGATCTACGTTGCCGAGGTGACCGACAAGCAGTACCAGGGTAACTACTATCGCCGACCCGAGTTCGCCGACCGGCCCGACCGGATCTACGAGTGGCGTGGCGAGATGCTTCGGTGGCGCAGCGGGTCTTGCTTTCACCCCGCGGGCAAGTGGGCTCACAAGGACATCGGCGATTACCCGCGCTACGAGCGCGCTTACGTGCTTCTGAGCTCGAACTTCAGGTACTTCGGGAAGGAATGCCTCGGACGAATGGAAGGAACGCTACCCGGCACTCCGCGAGCGCGTTGAAGCCCTGGGCCAGGGAGAGCGCGTCCACCACAACGAAAGCGTGCGCGCGGAGATCCTGGCCTTACGCGACTGGGTCTGGTCGACATACCCCGACGAGCCTGTTCTCGGGAAGCCGAACGACCAAGAGGGCCAGATCTGCGAACCCGACGATGATGCCGACCAGGATGAGTAGCACCAGGGCGGCGGCCACTCTGCCGCGCCCTTGAGGCTACTGGGCCAGCGAGCTCTTCGGTGGCCGCACAGATCCCTCGCTGAAAGGACCGGATGTCTTTCTCCATCTTCTTGGTTGCGCCTCTCAGTAGTGGTCCGGCCTTCTCACCATCATGCGACCTGCTTGCTGATCTCTGCGATCGCGTTCGCCCTTCAAACGCAAAGGCGGAAGGTAGCCGTAATATGAAGTTGCGTTGGAGCGAGCACTCAGACGGACCGCCGCTCCAAATAACGGAAAAATAACGTAATCCGGCGAACGGGTCCGAACGCTACTGAACGTAAAATCGAATAGTTACAACCATGTGGGAGCGACGTCTGCATTTTATGAGACCGCCGCTCTAACCAGATGAGCTACCTAGCCGTAGGGCCCGAACTCCTATAACAAAAGGCTCGAGGGCAGCAACGGTCCATCCCGCCGCTCTTGCTCAGCTTCGCTTGCCGTCGCGGATCCCGTAGCGCTTGAGCCAGCGCTGCACCTGTGGCCGTGCTTTTCCCAGGGCTCGGGCGACCGCGCTGACGTTGCCCTCATGCGCTCGGAGTAGACCGAGTAGCTCCTCTCGTTTTCGCAGCTCGCTTTCCTTTTGCTTGGGCTGCGTGGCGGGGTCAGTGCCTGGTTTGTTGGCGGTCGCTCCTCGTATTTCCTGGTCGGGGCAATCTCGGCGGCGTCGTGTCGAATCTCGGTCGTTGCTAAAAGGACTATCACCGGAAGCTGCGCCAGCTCAGGCTCGCTAAGCTGCTTTGCGCGAAATTGCCAGCCGTCCATAAGGGGTATCATCAGATCGAGGGGAATCACGTCGGTCTTGAGCTTCTCCAGCCCTTCGAGTCCATTACACGATCCGCTGTGAATCTCTGGACTCGCTCGGGTCCCTGCGGAGCGCGTCGCGCCTTGACAGGTCCGAGTGCGGGGCGTATCGCGGTGGTTCACCTCGAGTAAAATCGAGCTGCCTGGGGAAGTGGCGGTTGGCGCCGCTTTCCGATGCCTAAGGTTCATTCCCCGTGGTCACCGGGGGGCTCGATGCGAATCATAAAAAACTTTCTCATCGGATGTGCAGCGCTCACGCTGACTCGCTGCAGTGCGTGGTCGGAGCCGGTCAACATGGGAGAGCCGATCAATTCGCCTGACAACGACTCCCATTCCTGGATCACAAAGAACGGGCTGAGTCTGTACATCACAACCACGCGTTTCTCGCACAGCCTAACTGACGAGGACATCGCGGTTTCGCAGCGTACCAGCGTCAATGATCCGTGGGGTACGCCGGTGCGACTCGGGCCCAACGTCAACACGGTGGGCTACAACGATGCGGTGCCGAGCGTCTCGGAGGACGGGCTCGACCTGTACTTCCATAGCCCGCGGCCTTGGCCTGACGGCTGCGGCGCTGCCGATCTCTACGTGTCGCACCGCATCGACCCGACCGACGACTTCGCTTGGGAGCCGGCGGTGAACCTGGGATGCATCGTAAACAGCACCGGCCCCGACAACGGAGCGGATTTCTTCCAGGCGAAGGGGACCGACTACCTCTACTACTTGCAGACCAACCCCCCGGGTGGCATCGGCACCCTGCCGAACATCGTGGTGAGTACGCGCCCAACAGGCGCTGGGATGAGCGAGTGGGGCGAACCGGTGCCGGTGAATGACCTGAACTCCGAGTATCAGCAGGGGCGTATGAGCATCCGACGGACAGACGGGCTCGAGATTCTTTTCACCTCGACCCGCCCGGGAATCGGTACCATTGACATTTGGGTCTCGACCCGTGAGAGCCTCTCGTCGCCATGGTCGCCGCCCGAGAACCTCGGACCGCCGATCAACATACCGGACAACGAAGATGCCGCACCCAACCTCGACTTCGACGGGACAACCTTGTACTTCTACTCCTCGGCGCTGCTCGTACTGACTAACCAATGTGGCTGGTGGCGATCAGCCTGGTACGGGATCGTGGCCCAGTGGTTAGCGAGCGATGCTCCTTGGACGGCAGGGGCAGCTTCGGCACTTCCCTGATCCGCCAGCCGCTGCGGCGCAGCCTCGACGATTGCGGAAGTATAGTTAACAGCTATTAATTATACCGGCTCCTATAGTCGCCGCTCGGATCTTGTCGCGCTGCCGTACTTTGGCGCGAGAAAGGCGATTGTATTGCACCGGCTGAGCGACGCTGCGCAACGCGTGTAATTGATCCGATTCAGCGGAGCGCAAAAGCGCCAAGCACTCCACTAGTAGCGGTAACTCATGCTTGGCGGGCCGAAATAAGATTTTGCTCTGAGTTGATGGAGTCAACCGCAGTGTGCAGCAACTTCAGTTCTCGAGTGAAGGATCCAGCCCAGTTTAGGTGAGCCACAAGCGTGCTGCCGTAAGCAGTAGCCCACGTCAAGCGAAGATTTGGAAAATAGGGCTGGCGAGATCAATCCCGAGCCCTTGGAGTGCCTGATTCACGTTCGCGGCCAACGACTGCAGTTCGGCCTGTCTCGCATCACCCGTCATCGCCCGTGGATCCTTCGGCTCCTCTGGATACCCTTCGAGCAAGGGTCGGATACCCTCGAAGTCTGGTTCAAAGTACGCGAGCGCTGCCGTGGCTGCGAGTCGGACCAGAATCGTTCGCTGCATGGTTTCATCGGACGCTGCTGGGACTGCACCGGCCCGCACGAATGCGGTTGGGTGGATTACCCGACCCTTCGAATCACGGAACGAGTGTGCCATGGCTTGGCTCCGGTAGGCCCGGAGCTGAGGCCAGGCTCTGAGCCGGCGAATCAGCGGCTTGACTGCGGCACACAGCTTCTTCACCCGGTCGTTCGACTTTGCGAGCCCGTTGAAGGTGTCCCAACCTTCCACAAATTTATCGATCACGATGACGGCGTGGTTCATGACGGTGAATACAAGTGAGCCATCGCTCTTGCGATCTTCGTGGCCGAGGAAGATAGCGGCAAGATGCTTCGCTTCTACAGCCGCCAGATAGAGACAGAACAAGCAACGCTCCACCTCGGTCAGTTCCCGTCCGCTGGGATGCCGCGGCTCGACCAAGTCCTCTGGCATGGAAGACCTCTAACACGGGGCCCGGACGCCGGACCTATGGATCCACACCCGGGCTCGGGCAAGAGAGATCTCCCGCTACCTGGCCGGATCCTTCTTGTCTAGACCGAGCAACTCGTAGAACTCCTCAAGCAGTATTGCTCGAAAGCTGACGCATGCCTTCGAGCCAAGAAACAAGCAGCGCTCACAGAGAGCTTCATCCTCGGTAACCAGGTAGTGGGCATATGCGGCTGACATGGCGACTGTCGCATCCGTGAAGTCGTTCTTGTCGGGCTTCAGGTACCCGTGAGACTTCGTCAGCTCCTCAAAACCTTCTGGGTCCTTCCCTCCGGCGGAGAGTAGCAACCCAATGACGCGCAAATGGTCTAGCCCAACCAGAGTCTTAATGGCTTTGAATCGGCCGTTTTGCTCTAGGCAGGCGGAGAGTTCCTTGTCGGGTAGCTTAAACTCCCGAAGAAAGCCCTGGAACGCAGTGGGCGACAGGGTCTCGGGTGAGATGTTCGCGAGCGTATGCCAAAGGAATTCTCTTTTCTGCGACAATGACCAGGGTTTTGGGCCCGGAAACTGAGCACTCAGCCAGTGGTCAACGGCGGATTCTCTTTTCTCCGGAGAAAAAGTGTTGCCCCTCTTCCAGGCTGACATCGTCCCCCGTACCTTGCTGAGATAGCCCTGTGGATCCTCCGGATTCGCGATCGACTTCTCAAGGCTGCTTCGGGAAATGGACTCTTTTGTCAACAATGGCGTTCCTTCCAGATCGCCCTTGGCATCAAGCTCCAACATTTTCCGCGGATCAGCGCTGAAGCCAGAATAGCCGTCATGCTGCGAGAGACAGATCAGCGCCTGGAGGCGTTCCAGTGTCTTCCGCGGGTTCCTGTTATTGAGGAACTCCCCGACGGTCATGCCCGGTATAAGAAGGGCGGACTTCTTGGCGGTTGCCGCATCCAAGACTGGTTGAAGGCCGCCAGGGCGTTCAACCAAGTGTTTAAGAGCGCTGTTCTCAAACACGTACTCTGTGATCGCTCTCACAATATCTCCAGCACGACCAAGCTACGTGGCCTCGGCGGTGGCGAGGCAGACGGCTCGGCGAACGTCACCAGCTCAGACGCGGCCCCATGTGGCGCAGCGCTTCCCGGCGCATCTCATAGTCGGGAAGGACCTGGCCCAGCTTTGACCAGAAGCTGCGGCCGTGATCGTCGTGGAGGAGATGGACGACCTCGTGCGCGACCACGTATTCGACGAGTCGTATCGGGGCCTGGATGATCCTCCAGTTGAACCTGACCACGCCCGGACTACAGCTTCCCCAGCGCCGCTCCTGGTGCCGCACCGTTAGCTTCGGCACAGCGACTCCGACCCGGCGAGCCCGTCGCTCCACCTGCTCCCGCAAATCGCTTGGTCGCGTGCCGCCGGTACCAGCGCAGGAGGAGCTTCTTCGCGATCTCCTGTCGCTTCCTCGCGGACGACTGGCCAACATTCACGATGAACCGACCATGGTCGAGGTGCGCATCTGGGAGCCCGCTCCGTACCGTGAGTCGGTACTGCCGACCAAGGTAGAGAAACGTTTCCCCGCTCACGAACTCGCGAGGGGCTGGCGCCGGTTCGACCGGCCGGACCAAACGCAGGCGCGACACGATCCAGCGGGCCTTCACCTGAACCACTCGGTCCAGCCGATCTATGGGCGTGTTCAATGGCGCTGTGAGAAGGACCAGACCCGGGGGCGCGACCGTGACCGCGACCGTGCTCCTGCGGCTGCTGCGCCGGATATCATAGCTAATTCGGGTCCGGCCGAACTGGACCTCCGAGTGTTCGCTGGCCGCACTCACTGGCCCCTCCTTACCTTGGCGAGGTCCACGATCCTTCCGGCCAGGGTTTCAATCTTCTCGGCCTCGTATTTGGCCGCGCGCAGATGCCGCTTCACCTTCTGCCGCATCTGCCGCTGAACGTCGTCCTTTCGAGTCCAGTCGATGATCTGGGTCTCAGGCTCGATTGCCTCATGGATCAACGTCGCCAGCTCCCTGCCGGCGTCGTCGCTATAGGTAGTTTCGGGCTCGGCGGCAATCGGAAGGTGGCCGTCGTGGAGGATGCCATAGATCGCGTAGGCGAAGTCGCTCAAGCCCGCGCGCTGGGCAGCCCCGGCCTCGTCGCGGACCTCCTTAATAAGGTTCTGGAAGAGTTGAAGCTGCTTGGCGGCGTCAATGCGTTCCTGCTTCCGCTCCTCGATAATCTGCTCGAGCCGCTCCCTCAGCGACTGATAGAAGGCTGGGTTCTCCTCGAGCCTGACGTGAATCTCGTGTCGGATCGCGTGCTCCATCTCGCTGGCTTTGGCCTCGGGCGACTTCAAGGCAGCCAACTTCTCCTCGAACTCGCGGGAGAAGATCGAGACCTCCTTCACCAAAAGCTGGATGCCCTCGGCGACAACCAAGTCCTCGATCAGCTCGCGAACCTTGGCGCCTGCGTCGGAAATGTCGAGACCAGGGTCGCGGTACCGGGCATGGGCAGCACCCCGGATTTTCCCTAGCCAGCGCAGATCATCCACGTAGGGGAGAGCGCGCGGATCCGGCAGGAGCATATCCAAGGACTCGCTGAAGACGCGGAAGGCCTGGTCGAACTCAGCCCGCACGTCCTCCGGCTCAAGTACGGCGACACACTCGTCGAGGTCGTCGCGGTTCTTCACCTTCACGAAAAAGCGGAGAGCTGCCTGGTGCCGGGTTTGAAGCCGGGGAAGCTCGTCCATCTTCGGCTTCATCGCACCCTTCACATCCGACGGAGAGAAGATAGCCAGGGCTCTCTGGAGATCATCGGAAACGCCCCAGTAGTCCACGACCAAGCCGTAGGTCTTCCCGTCCGCCTTCCGGTTCACGCGGGCGATGGCCTGGAGCAGCGTGTGCTCTTTAAGTGGCGAATCCAGGTACATGACCTGCTCGATGGGAGCATCAAACCCGGTCAGGAGCATGTCAATTATGAGACCGCCGCTCTAACCAGATGAGCTACCTAGCCGTAGGGCCCGAACTCCTATAACAAAAGGCTCGAGGGCAGCAACGGCTCATCCCGCCGCTCTTGCTGCTCAGCTTCGGTTGCCGTCGCGGATCCCGTAGCGCTTGAGCCAGCGCTGCACCTGGGGCCGGGCTTTTCCCAGGGCTCGGGCGACCGCGCTGACGTTGCCCTCATGCGCTCGGAGCAGACCGAGTAGCTCCTCTCGTTTTCGCAGCTCGCTCTCCTTTTGCTTGGGCTGCGTGGCGGGGTCAGTGCCTGGTTTGTTGGCGGTCGCTCCCCGTATTTCCGGGTTGGGGCGAACCCGGACGGGCAGGTGCTCGAGCTCAATCCGCTGTCCTCTGCTCAAAACCAGGGACGCGGCGAGCCACTTCTCCAGCTC
>WNFC01002969.1_pt1 | contig 18544 bp, 12 predicted proteins | sample 5400541 | NCBI WGS metagenome assembly WNFC01 (sample SAMN13153342, study PRJNA577476) | soil metagenome | isolation source: 120 cm saprolite under Douglas fir tree site 2 hole 2 replicate 1 | place: USA:California | collected 2015-04-18 | reverse complement strand
CTTCCTGTACTTTCATCGCCCGCTCCATCGCGGCCTTCGAATAAGAAACCATGCTTCGCATGGTCTCTTATCCTCACCGCCCGAAAAGCGGACATATCACGTGCTATCTCAACCGGACATATCATGTACCAACGACACGCATGTTGGCCGGTGCTCGGCAACCTTCCCACCCTGTGCTACCATCTACTGTTTTCTTGTGGCGTTCGCGGGGCCGCGCGGAAAGCTTCACGTCGCGGCGGGTCTAAGCAGCACGAATACAGTCTCAGAACTCAGAGGCAGTATGATGATGAAAGATACTCTCGGAGTCCTGTTGGCAGGGGGAGCCGGAGAGCGCCTCTATCCCCTCACACGCGACCGTGCCAAGCCGGCGGTCACCTTCGGCGGCATCTATCGCATCATCGACATCACTCTCTCCAATTGTCTCAACTCTGATCTGCGCCGCGTATACATCCTCACCCAATACAAAGCGCTCTCTCTGAACCGTCACATCCGCGAAGGCTGGAACGTGCTGGGACGCGAGGTGGGAGAGTTCGTGGAAGTGCTTCCGCCCATGAAGCGGGTCAGCGACCAGTGGTACCAGGGCACGGCCGACGCTGTGTACCAGAACATATATTCCATCGGATCAGAGCAACCCAAACACGTTATCATTCTCTCCGGCGACCATATCTACAAGATGGATTACGGCAAGATGATGAAGCAGCACGTGGACTCCGCTGCGGACATCACCCTTGCCACGATACAGATCGATCTGGAAGAGACCTTCCGCTTCGGCGTGGTTGACGTCGACCGTGACGGCCGCATCAATGGCTTCGAAGAGAAGCCCAAGGTGACGCATCTCAGGTCGCCATGGAATCCTGAAAAAGTTGCAGGGTCCATGGGCATCTATCTTTTCAACGCCGACGTGCTGATCCCGGTGCTGCTCAAGGATGCCGAGGATCCCAATTCCAGTCACGATTTCGGCAAAGACATTCTGCCGAAGATGGTGGATGACTATCGCGTCTTCGCCTACGACTTCATCGACGAAAATAAAAAAGAGGCCCTCTACTGGCGCGACGTCGGTACCCTCGAGGCTTACTACGAAGCCAACATGGACATCGTTTCGGTATCGCCGATCTTCAACTTGTACGACGAAGAGTGGCCCATCCGCACCCACCAGCGCCAGTATCCGCCCGCCAAGTTCGTGTTCGCTGAAACCGGACGCACGGGCACGGCGTTGGATTCCATTGTCTCGAACGGCTGCATCGTCTCCGGTGGAGTGGTGAAGAACTCAGTTCTGTCTCCCGATGTGCGCGTGAATTCCTATTCCGAAGTGGATGACTGCATACTGTTCTCTCATGTCAGCGTGGGACGGCGCTGCCGCATCCGGAAGGCCATCCTCGACCGCGACGTGCATGTCCCCGAAGGCACCACCATCGGTTACGATGCCGAGGCCGACCGCCAGAGGTACTTTGTCACTGACAGCGGCATCACTGTCGTGACTCGTGACTATTCCCTGTTCGAGAATCCGGTCACGGTGGATTACTTCACCAGCGAGTAGTTTCCCTCCGGCAATTCGAGTTGCCTCGCGAGCGCACGGGTCAGTCCCCTTAAACAAGAAAGCGTCCGAGATAACTCTCGGACGCCCTGCTGCTCAAACCTCTGAGACTCGCTTCTATTGCGGAGGCTGAGGTCTTGCGTCCTGCTTGCGCTGCTCTTCCTGTCGCTTCCTTTCCTCGGGAGTTGGCTGACGTTGAGGCTGCGGCGGACGAGCCTCGGCCGGCGGTGGCGTGCGCTGTTGGGGTCGCTCGCTCGGCGAAGGATTCTGTGGAGGTTGAGCAGGCTGGCTGCGTTGCGGCGGCGGTGCCGGCGCCCGGTTTGTTTCTGGATGATTGTTTGGCTGCGCTGCGGGCGGTCGATCACTCCGCGCCGGAGGTTCCGTCGGCCGGTTGTTCGGCGCCGGCTGATTCGGCTGCGGACGATTCGGTTCCGGACGATTATTCGGCGCCGGCTGATTCGGTTCCGGACGAGTGGGTTCTGGACGACTATTGGGCTGCGCCGCGGGCGGTCGATCATTCCGCATCGGAGGTTCGGTTGGCCGGTTGTTCGGCGCAGACGGGTTCGGCTGCGGACGATTCGGCTCAGGACGATTATCCGGCGCCGGCTGATTCGGTTCCGGCCGAGTGGGTTCTGGACGATTATTGGGCTGCGCCGCAGGCGGTCGATCATTCCGCGCCGGAGGTTCCGCCGGACGGTTGTTCGGCGCCGGCGGAGTTGGCTGCGGACGATTGGGTTCGGGGCGATTCGGTTCAGGACGATTGTTCGGAGCCGGCTGATTCGGTTGTGGCCGATTGCCTGGCTGCGCCGCGGACGGTCGATCGTTCCGCATTGGGGGCTCCGCCGGACGGTTGTTAGGCGCGGATGGATTCGGCTGCGGACGATTCGGTTCGGGGCGGTTTGGTTCGGGACGACTGCTCGGCGCTGGCTGATTTCCCGGACGATTCGCTGGTTGGTTGCCGGGCTGATTGTTAGGTTGATTCGCCGGCGTATTGGCGGGCTGGTTGCCCGGACGGCTCGTGTTTGGCGTCGCGGGCCTTCCTGCGGCCACGACCCTTACTGGAGGTTGGTTCCCAGCGGCATGCGCCGGAGCCAATCTTTGCATCTCCTGACGAGGCAGAGGTTGACCCGGATGCACTGTCAGTTGCTGCTGCCTGGCCGCAAAAGTCGGCGGTGGTGGCGGTGGAGCCGTCTTGGCGATTACCTGGCGGTTGCTCACTGCCGCCGGAGGAGCAGCGACCCTGTTTGCTGTCTGTGCGTGCGCTCCTAACACAGCCTCGCGCGCCGGAGGTACTGGCGCTCTGGAGCCCACGGGCGCAGACGCTAACTGGCGCGCGTTCACTGGAACTGCTGCCCGAGCCACCGGCTGCGCGGTCGCGAAGGTATGTTGCGGAACCGCCGTCACCGCACCGTTCACATTGCGATTCACATAATTTACATTCGTGATCGTCGTGTTGTTGTTGACGATGGTCGTGTTGTATACGTTGGTGATCGTGGTCTGATTGACCGTGGTGTTGCTGACGTTGACGCGGTTCACGTACTCACGGCTCACCTGGTAAGACGGAACGTAAACCTCGCGCGGACCTAGCGGGAACCATGCCACGTTGTCGCCGAATGCAACCGCGCCGCCGCCTACAAAGACCACAAGGGCGGGCGCATACACCGGCACGACTTCCACTGGTCCTGGGATCCAGCCCCAGCGGCCTTCGATGGCCATCCAACGGCCATAGTGAAACGGAGCGTAGCCCCAGGGCTCATCATCGACCCAGGTCCATCCCCAAGGATCGATCCAGGCCCAGTGGCCCTCGCGATAAGGAGCCCAGCCCGCGGAAACGTGTGGGTACCACACATTGCCATAGCTCGAATCCGGGCGCCAGTCACCGTTGTCATCCAGATCTTCATAACCGACGACATCGTGCGAGACGTATCTCGAGGAACGCGAGTACTCGTAGCGACGGTCGCGTCCGTTGCTCCAGTTATCGAAGTCGTCGGGAGGACCGAGATCCTCGAAGTCCGCATTCAACGAATTCGTGCCGCTGAAGGTGGCACGCTGGCCGGCGTGGAGCGTGTAGGTCTGCCCGTTGCCAGTCGATTCCCCTTCTCCTTCCCGCACGCTGACGACAGTATTGTTTCCGTCTTCGCTGGCTTCGATCCGGTAGCGTCCGGGCTGGAAGATGGAGAAAGCCTGATTGGGCGTGTCGATCTCAAAGACATCGTCACGGCTTAGATGACGCACACGAACATTGATGGCGCCAGCACTGAGCTGGATTTGCACGGTACGGTCATCCAGATTGAGAAAGGAAAAACCGGTGTTGCTGTTCAGACGGATCGAGGCTGCTCCTAATTGCAGCTCGGCGCGCGAGTCCTTATCGGCCCAGATCTTGTCGCCCGTGGTCAACGGGCGGTTGGAGACGGCCTGCACCCACTCTGACTCGCCGGCCGGCTGAAATGAAATCGAACCTTCCATGTGGCCGAGGCGCGCGACCCGGCTCGGAGGATCATCTTGTTGATCCTGCGCCGCCACTCGCAGCGAGAACGTAGTGCTCACGAGCGCGACCGCGAGCAGCGCACTCATCCAGCGCATTGCATTCCGTGTTTTTTTCATAAGTGAAAGTCATCTCCGAACATTCAGGTATGGAGAATGCCGAGTCTCTCGGAATTCCCGTTTAGTTTGCACCTCACGCCCCAACTTCTCAGAACGCTATCTCTCGACTCTTGTCTTTTATCCAGACGACGCAGCGCGGTAGGCCTTTTGGTATTAAGGTATGATGCACTTAAAGTGGGTCGCGTGGATACCCCGAACACCTTAAGTGGTAATAACTTCCTGATTTCTCACGCAACGGTCGACACGAGCGGTAATTAGGACCGACCCGATTCACTCCACGCCAAACTACGAGGTCTTGCAGGACGCACAATCGCCTTGGGGCGACCTTCCAACGAGAGTTGCCGGGCAATAGCTCATAGCTAACTCCTGCAAGGATTGATCGCAGCAGGATGCAGCCCAGGATCAAGTCGATGTGCACCAGCCCGACAAAGGAACATCATGATCGCTCTCGTGCCCGAGCGGGGGACCATACGTCCCTCGGCTCGCTGCTACAATTCGTTTTTTCACATAAACTTGCGGTCGCGAACTTTGAGCTGGACATCCACGTATTGTCTTGTGGGGGCAGCGGCCTGGGCTATGTTGTCGAAGGTTGGATGTCCCGGCTAGACGATTTTAGGTAGAGCTTTTCGGGCCCAATTGGCAGCGTTTCCGGGGAGTACGGGTTGGAAGACGTCCAGGTCGTTGCGATGCTTGTGCGCCGATGTGTAGCCGGCGATGCCGCCGCCTGGGAAGAAATCGTCAGGACCTACAACCGGCGTATCTATAACATTTGCTATCGTTTCGCAGGATCGGGCGATGACGCCGAAGACCTCACTCAGGAGGTCTTCATCAAGATGTATCGCACGCTTTCAAGCTACGACTCCTCGAAAGGTGCTTTCGTCACCTGGGTCACCACGATTACGCGCAACCTGCTCGTCGATCACTTCCGCAAGACAAAACAGGACCGGGTGACCGATTCGCTTGACGGGGCAGCGTCCGACCACGAAGACGCGCAGCCGCTCAGTGAGCAAATTCAGGACCAATCTGCGCCCCCGGACGCGCATGTAGGCAGCCGAGAGGTAGGGGAAGTGGTTCACTCGGCCCTGGCAAAGCTGTCGCCAGAACTGCGGGAAGCGGTGATTCTAAGGGACTTACAGGATATGGACTATCGCGAAATTGCAACCGTTTTGAAGGTACCGGAGGGCACTGTGAAATCTCGAATAAATCGTGGGCGGGCGGAACTTGCGCGCCTGCTACAACGTACCTATAGGCAGGTGATGTGATGCCAGAACAGACCAACAACGGAATGCAGTGTCACGAGTTTGATGTCCTGCTCGCGGACGCGCTTGACGGCGTCCTGACAGGAGGAAAACTCGACCGGTTCCAGGCTCATGCGCGGACTTGTACCGCGTGTGGGCCGCTGTTCGCCGAAGCTGAGGCGGGCCGCAACTGGCTGAAGCAGCTCACGGAGGTGGAGCCTGCAGCCGGCTTGGTCGAGAACATTCTGGCATCGACGACGGGTATTGTAACGGATCGCCTGCGAGCCCCTGCTCCTTCGACCCAACCACATGTTTCATGGTGGGAGAAGACGCAGGCCTGGGCCTCAGGGATGGTCGAGCCCATCTGGGCCACGGTACGGCAACCGAGATTTGCCATGTCGTTCGGCATGGCCTTCTTCTCGCTGTCGGTGGCATTAAGCGTGGCCGGAGTGAAGCCCTCCGACTTGCGCCAGGTGAGCTTGCGGCCAGCTGCCATACGGCATACGTATTACAGCACCCAGGCCAGGGTGGTCCGCTACTATGAGAACATCCGGTTCGTCTATGAGGTCGAGTCGCGCGTGCGTGGACTGAAGCGCAACGTCACGCCCGCTGAACCCGGCTTGGATCGATCAGGACCGGCCAAACAGAAAGACCGGAGGAACGACACAACTGAACAGCCCGAGCAGAAGCAGGAGCGCAACTATAGCCAATTTGACAGCCGTGTAGTATTGGCCAGCGTGCCATTGGGTCCATCTATAAGCGATCTGCCTGTAGTGTCGGTGACCACATACAGGAGGTTCGTATGAACTGCGCCACTCACAACGATATTGCCGCAGTAGCTTTCTGCCGCACATGCGGCAAGCCGCTGTGCAGCAATTGCACCCGCGACGTTCGCGGAGTGATTTACTGCGAATCTTGCCTGGCAGCGAGGATGGAAGGCGCGCCACTGCCAGCAGCCGGGTTTGCGCCGCCGCAAACCGTATATGCGCCGGTCGCGGGTCAGAGCCCCGGAGCAAGGGTTCCGGGCGGACAAAGTTCCGGCCCACACCCCGTAGTCGCCGGGATACTTGCCGGCTTCTTTCCCTTTGGTGTGGGCGCTGTCTACTGTTCGCAATACGCGAAAGGACTAGCGCACCTACTGATATTTGTAATGCTGATTTACGGCAGCGACCATGCGGGCAATTGGGACTGGATCTTCGGCATCGGCATTGCCTTCTTCTACGTCTACCAGATCATTGACGCCGTTCGTACCGCAAAAGCAATCCAGTCTGGACTGCCTGCGCCCGATCCGATGGGCCTTGGGCGGAGCTTCGGCATGGGCGAGAAGTTTGACACCGGTAAAGTTCCGGTGGGCGCGGTCCTCCTCATCGGCCTTGGGGTTCTCTTTTTGCTTCACACGATGGGAATCATGGAGCATGGCTTCGAACGAATCTGGCCGATGTCGCTTATCTTGCTGGGCGTGTGGATGTTTTACCGCCAGTGGGAGCGGGCCAGATGCAGCTGCGGCCGTTGCCGTACCAGTTGGATCATGGGTCCAGCGATGGTGCTGACCACAGGTATCCTGTTCCTGTTGCAAAGCCTCGACGTTGCAGATCTCGGCCGTACATGGCCAACCTGGTTGCTGGTGGTAGGAGTAGTCAAATTAATGCAGAGCTCAGCATCGTCAGAGGGCCACATTGGTCCTCCGCCCCCGGCTGCGCCGCCGCCCAGTGCCCCTACGGCGCCGCAAGCTCCGCAAGGCTCGGCTACGCCGTCTTCCGGGGAGGTGGACCATGTCTAACTTGGGAACACCTAACTTAGGGACACCCGGCCCCGGGATACCACCGGTTCCGCGAAGGCGACGCCGCTCTATTTCTGGACCGTTTGTGCTGATTGTCGTCGGCATCGTGTTCCTGCTGGGCAACCTGCATCTGCTGTCCTGGGCGCGGCTGGGAATGTGGTTCGCTCACTATTGGCCCGTACTCCTGATTTTGTGGGGCGTGATCAAGCTGATCGAGTATCAGCAAGCGCAACGGGAGGGAGCGCCAGCCCCCGGGATCGGCGCCGCCGGAATATTTCTCGTCGTAGTAATTGTTGTCTCCGGGTTGATTGCGACCCAGGCCGCGCGCTTCAACTGGTCTGGCATTCGCGATCAAATCAACATCGACGATGACGATCTCAATAACATTTTCGGCGAGTCCTTCAACTTCGACGACCATCTGGAGCAGGACTTCCCTGCCGGCGCCAGCCTTAAAGTGATCGACAATCACGGTGCGGTCAGCGTGCACGCCTCGGACGACAACAAGATCACCGTAGTCGTTCGCAAACGCATTGGCGCTGATAACCAATACGATGCGAACAAGTACAACGATCAGACCAAGCCCACTCTAACCACGATTGGCGGCCTGGTCACGCTGGACGCTAAGGTCGAGGGTGCAGGCGATCATCCGGTGCTCACCGATCTCGACATTTCAGTTCCGCGGAAAGCCGCGATCACGATTGTTTCCCGCCGCGGCGACGCCACCGTCGCCGGCCGGGATGGAGACGTTGAAATCTCTGACCAGCGCGGCGACGTGTCGGTGGAAGAGGTGAAGGGGAACGTGAAGCTGAGTCTCCAGAAAGGCTCAGCGAAGATCGAGCAAATCACCGGCGACGTGCACGTCGAGGGTCGGCTAAATGAAGTCTCAGTCAGCGACGTAAAGGGCAGCGTACAACTCGATGGCGAATTCCAGGAGAGTGTGAAGCTGGCCCGCATCGGCAAGACTGTATCTTTCAAGTCTTCGCGCACGGACATGGAGTTCTCGAGGATTGACGGCGAGCTTGACCTGAACTCCGACGACCTGCATGCCGATAATCTGACGGGACCCATACGTCTGACGACTCGCTCGAAGGAGATCCGGCTGGAAGGAGTCTCCGGCGACGTGCGATTGAAAGACGAAAATGGAGGCGTGGAAGTCACGATGCGTTCGCTGGGCAACGTCCAGATCGATAATCGTAAAGGCGACATCCAGTTGAGGGTTCCGGAGAAGTCAGGGTTTCGCATAGATGCGCGTACACGGGATGGCGAGATTCAGTCAGATTTCGGCGAGTTGAAAGTGGAAAACGGAGATCACCAGGCGAGCGCGTCCGGTGCGGTGGGCAACGGCTCGTCGCACATCGTGCTTAACAACGAACACGGCGGCATCGAGATCCGCAAAGCCGCACTCGGTGAGCCGAGGCCGCCTGAGCCTCCGGCAGCGCCTAAGAGTGGAAAGGCATTGCCCGCTCCCAAGGACGAAGTAGAGCCGACCGAGAACTGAACAGCACGGAGACATTGGGTGGCGGACTCAACTCTCTCAATGATTCACTTTCGCTTTCACTAATTCTTCCAGCTTGGCCAGCACCTCAGCTTCGCCCAAGTTCGTCGAATCGATGATGATCGCATCGGCGGCCGCCTCCAGCGGAGACGCGGCCCGCGTGCGATCGCGGCGGTCGCGTTCGCGCAAGTCCGCGGCCAGGCTCGCGGTCATCTCACCCTTGCTCTTCTGCTGCTGCATACGACGCTGCTCGCGGATCACCGGGTCGGCATCGAGAAAGATCTTCAGATCCGCATCAGGGAAAACTTTCGTGCCGATGTCGCGACCTTCCATCACGATGCCGCCGCCCGCGCCCATTTCACGCTGGCGCGCAACCATCCACGCGCGCACTCCCGGGTGCACCGACACGCGAGACGCCCCTTCGGTTACGTCCCGCTCGCGGATGCGCGAAGAGACGTCGCGCCCATCGAGCAGCGTGCGGTTGCCGCCGACGGTCGGCTCAAGCTGGATACGCGAATCCTGCGCCAGCTTCACCAGCGCGGCTTCGTCGTCAAAGGACGCGTCGCGGTCGATCGCCTTCAACGCGAGCGCTCGGTACATGGCGCCGCTTTCCAGGTTCACATAGCCGAGTTTTCGCGCCAGCCGCGAGGCAATGGTGCTTTTCCCCGCCCCAGCTGGGCCGTCGATGGCAATGGTTAATTTGCGTGGAGAGTCGGCGCTCTTCGACTTGTCATTCATGCGAAAGTTAATGATGAAGTTAACGATTGTACACGGGAGAGAAGACCGTCATCGCCTTGGGGTTGCCAGTCTCTGAGGAGCAGAATCAATTACTTTCGCGGGCGTAATCTGAACCATCGACCGCCCGCCTATATGCACAAAGCTCAACTCCCGCGCGGCCAGAAGTGCATTCACGGCTTCCTTCACTTTCGAACGGGCGACGAAGTTTCCAAAGAAGCTTTCCAGTTCCGATTGCTCGGCTGCGATCACGCAGTCCAGGTATTTCGAGAGCAGCGCGGTGAGCGCCTCCTGCACCGACAATCCCACGCCCTCCTTCACCGCCTCCGGAGCCCAGCGGTAGAGGACGTCCCAAACCGAGCCCTCGCTGGCTTTGTAGTCGACGCGGGTAATGCGCAGCTTTGACCATAACTCGCCCAAAGCCTTGTCGAGCGCCGCAAACGATACGCTGCCGCCCAATACTTCCTGCATTTTCTGCTTGGAGATGGGCCCGTCGCGCCGGATCAGCTCGAACGCGTCGCAGGCCAGTGCAGAATAAGGAGATCGCGATCCCGCCTTGGGCGCCAGCTTGGGGTTCCGTTCGCCCACCAGCGCATAAAAATAAGGGAACACCGACGCCGCCAGCAGGAACGAATTGTTCTCGAGCAGGTTCGCTTCATACGCAGCGTGTTCGCGCAAAAGCCGGACCATTAGTTCGGTGGACTCCGCTGCCCGCGGATCAGAGTAGGCGTGCTGCCACGTGGGAAGGCGATCGTCGGAGCCGACGAATGCGCCGATAAAGGTCGGCACCGGGACCGTCGGGCGCACGGGGTACATCAGACAGAATCCAACTGTCTCCACGAACGCGCGCGCCTCCTCGATCGTCCGAATAGCCTTGCCATCCAGCCGCCACTTTTCGCGCCGCAATTGCTGTAACTCTTGATCAGTCATAAAACAGCTGTCAGCATTCAGCACTCAGCATTCAGTCATCGACAAGCCATGGGCAATCCCCCGCAAGGGCTGAATGCTGACGGCTGAGTGCTGAGTGCTGAGAGCTAGATCCTCTTGAACGCCTTCTGAATATCCTTTACAGAATACCGCAGTACCACGGGCCGGCCGTGCGGGCAGGACATGGGATGCTCGGTCTTTGCCAGCTCCGCCAGCAGCCATTCCATTTTGTTCTGTTCCAGCGGCGTGTTGACTTTGATGGCCGCATGGCACGCAATCGAGGCTGCGATCGAGGACCGGATCTTCTCCAGATTTAAGGACTGCTCTTCGCGCGAGAACTGATCGAGCAAATCGTGCAGCATGTGCTCAATGGCGGAGGCATCGACGCCTGCCGGCGCAACCTTTACCGCCACGCTGCGCGCGCCAAAAGGCTCGGCTTCGAAGCCGTTGTGTTGCAACTCGTCGGAAATCTCCGCGAACACTGCCTGCTGCGCGGGAGACAGTTCGAGAACGATCGGCATCAACAACCGCTGGCTTTCCACCTTACGAATCGCCCGCTGCTTTAGAACGCGCTCGAACAGCACCCGCTCGTGAGCGACGTGCTGGTCCACAATCCAAAGGCCATCTTCATTCACGGCGAGAATAAACGAGTTGCGAATCTGTCCCAGAGGCTTGAGATTGCCGAGCGAGGCGAGAGTTGGATCCTCATCTTTGACTTCGAGCGCGGGCGCGCAGCCTCGGTCGGGAATCCATTGGCCCGGAATCAATTCCAATCCGCGAGCCACCGGCATGGCCGCGTTCGCCTCGACGGCTATGCCGCCCTCAAAATGGAATCTTGCCGAAACTGGAGGCGCTGCCGGGGCTTGTAGGGCAAATCCTCCGCTCGCTGCAAACCCGCCCGCTGCCGGAGCGTCCGGCGGTCCCCATACGCCCGACTGCGCCACTGCCAGAGCCGCATTGGAGGAGGGCTCCCACTCAGGACGCGCCCCGGGGGTAAGCGACGGGCTCGCGGTGGCATGCGCCCGAATTTCCGTGGTGAACTGCGGAACCGGGCGCGCCTTCATGAGCGCTGCCCGAACGGAGTCGCGGACGAAATCGTGCATTACTGTTTGCTGGCGAAAACGGACTTCCGTCTTCGAGGGATGCACGTTCACATCCACCTCGGCAGACGGCAACTCCAGAAACAGAAGCACCACCGGATAAACCGTGGGTGGCAGGATGTTGCGGTACGCTTCGGTCAACCCGTGCTGCACCGTGCGATCGCGAATCAAGCGTCCGTTGACAAATACATAGATCGAATTGCGATTCAGCTTCTGGATCTCGGGCTTCGAAACAAAGCCGTGAAGGCGCATCTCGCCGGGATCTTTCGGTTCAAGGTCTTCTTCCGCTTCGCGCCGCCAGGGCGGAGGCTGGGGCAATCCGACGCGTTCGAGCGGCTGCATCGCCGCCACGGGAATCAACTGGTCCAGCGTCTCCTTGCCAAATACCTGGTACACCCGCTCTCCATATCCCGCGACCGGAGGCGCGACCAGCACTGCATTGGTCGCCGCGTGCAGTTCGAAATGCTTGTCCGGATGCGCCAGAGCATAGTGCGTCACCAGCGACGCAATATGCGACAGCTCGGTGGATTCTGCCTTCAGGAACTTCTTGCGCGCGGGCGTATTGAAAAAGAGATCGCGCACAGTAATCGAAGTGCCGAGCGGCAGTCCGGCCTCTTCCACTCTCGCGATCCTGCCGCCGTTGATTTCGACTACCGTGCCCGCCGGTTCTTCGGCTGCCCGCGTCTCCAGGCGCAGCCTCGATACCGACGCGATGGAGGGCAACGCTTCTCCGCGAAATCCCAGCGTCGCCACGCTCAGCAAATCTTCAGCGTCCTTGAGCTTGGAGGTTGCGTGCCGCTCGAACGCGAGCATGGCATCGTCGCGAACCATGCCGAATCCGTTGTCGGTAATCTGAATGAGTTTTTTGCCGCCCGCCTCGACGCTGATCTTAATGCGCGTCGAGCCCGCGTCGAGCGAGTTCTCCAGCAGCTCTTTCACGACTGAGGCAGGGCGCTCCACAACTTCGCCAGCGGCGATCTTGTTGGCGACGGTTTCGGACAGAACGTGGATTTTACCCATGGGTGATAAGTCAGTTTCGCAGATGAGGGAGTGGAAGGCAAAGATTGCCGCGTGTTAGAACGCACGGATGGAGGAGGGCAAGGATTTGCTGGGAAGGAGCCCGTGTTGTAGGCAACAATCTTGCGTTATCGAGTCCTGTTGAAAAAAAGCGCTTCGTGATGAGCGGAGCGCCTTTTCCATCCTGCGTGTGCAAGGCTAGTTCACGGTCAGGTTGATCTTCACCGTCTGCGTGACGGGATTGGCGCCGCTCGTCGTAGCGGTTACAACGACCGTACTTGTCCCCTTCGGAGTTCCCGGATCCTTAGTTGTTGAGCCGTTGCCGCAAGCGGCCAGCCACAGGGTCGAGAATCCGAGTATCAACATCAGGCTCAGCAAGCGCATCCTGCGAACGGCACGGTTGCGAGAACCTCCCGACACAAAAATTCCCAATAGGCCGGGAATCAGTACGGCGTAGAAAATGCGACCGCCACGCTCGAAGGGCGCGTTCAATTGCGCTGTGGGAGCGGTGGTCTTAATGCTCAAACTGTCCGTGACGGCGGCACCGTTTGGGGTGACACTGGTGGGACTGAAAATGCAACTGGACTCTGCGGGTAGGCCTGTACAGGTAAATGTGATTGATTGAGGAAAGTTATTCCCGGGAGTGATTGTCAAAGTTGCCTGGCCAGATGATCCCGCGATGACGGCCACGGTCGCAACATTCGAAGAAAGGGCATAACTCGGAGGCGTGACTGTCACCGTGACTGCGGACGACGCCGAAGTAGCGAAGATCCCGTTGTAAGTTGCAGTAACAGAGTTCGTCCCAGGTGGAAGCGCGGTGGTACTGAAAGTCGCGTTGCCCCCGGACACCGTTGCGGTACCGAGAGCGGAGCCGTTGGTGGATAAACTGACCGTCCCGGTCGCAGAAGAAGGTGCGACCGTGACCGTGAAGGTCTCGTTGATGCCCTGAATGATCTGTGGAGCGGACGCCGAGATAGAAGTACTGCTTGGGGTGAGAAGGTCGCCCCAAGCTAGCGCCAGTGCGTTACCAGCGATCGAACCGAGGCCCGTGACCTGATCGTAGCCCGTCCCTGCGCTGAAGCCGAACTGAAGAGTGCCGGTGGTGGGACAACTAGGGGTTCCCTTTGTGCAAGGGACAATGTTGTTTCCTGACGTAACGTCGTGGAGTGCGGATGGATTATACGTCGCAATGTGATAGAGGTTTGGGTTGGCATTGCCTAAACCCGGCTGACTTTGGAATCCGTAAGTGACCAGATACTGGTTGAGCAGCGCCAGAACCCCAGAGAGGGTGGGAGCGGTCGCAGAGGTGCCGCCGAGAACATCCAAATTCTGGTTGCTGTCTCGGAAGCCACTGCTGCAGGTTGGTACTTTTGCGCCGTCCTCAGAGCAGACCAGATATCCGTCGTGGTCGGCGGAAGCACTTAAGGCAACGTCTGGCACATCGCGTTTCGAGTCATTCGGCACTCCAGTGCCGGTCTGCCACGACGGTTTCGCGAAGTAAATACTGGCACCGCCCCCTGAAGCGGAGATGAACCCACCGCTCGCAATGTCAACTGCTGTATCGTTCCAGCTTGTCTCTGGAATGTAAGAGAGCGCCGAACTGATGGGGTCGACACTGTTGGTAGTACCGCTCCAGTAGGTCGTGGCGCTGGCGTTGGTATTTGGAGCAACACCAGTCACGGTGCCGGCAGCGTCTCCGTTGAACTCGGTGCCTCCGACACCCGTGACTTCGGGAATCGATGCAGGAATGTCCACCGCGAAGCCCTGACTAGCGGAAGTTACGTGGAAATCGCAATCGGCCGCACCGGAGTCGCCCGTGGCCGAGACGATGGTCTGGCCCTGCGCGTTCGCCTGTTGCGCCGATCCCTGCAAGGCTAAGGCGTCAGTCTTAATAATGCCTATGGCCGAGTTGGTGTTCTCGCACAGGCCATAGCTGTTGCTGATGACTGGAGCAAGATTCTGATCCACTGCGTATTGCAACGCATTAAAGGCGCCAAACGATCTCTTGGAGCAGGTTTCACCGGTGAGAAGACCTGTGTAGACGAAAATGATCGTCGCGTTCTTGGCTATGCCACCCGTCCACTCCACGTCAAGGTCGGATTCGCCTTCGTCTCCCGCGCAGACCGTGGAAGTTCCGGTACCCGGCTGCAGCAAAAGCGTCGGATCGTTTGTGGCTAGGCCGGCTGCGTTACGAAAGTTGTGCACATCAGTCAGGTTGATCGCACTCTGCCCGGTGACAGCGATTTTCTGGCCGGTACCGTCTATTCCGGATGTATACAGCGCCTGCACATCGTAGATCGTGGCGAAGTCACCCGGTGTAAGAAAGTGGTTGCCGGAAATATGCGAGGTGAAATTCGGCCACACTTGAGCCCGAGGTTTGGGCTGGAAATTGTGCAGGTTCTGCACCCCAATCGTCATACCCGAGATTGCCGCCGGCACTGACGGTTCGCTGGCGTTGGCATAGTGCAGTTCCCCATTCACCAGATAGTTATGGATCTCGGTATGGAAGGCCGATTCCACCTGCGCGACCGTCCCTTCAAAGAAGATCTGGTTACGACCGTTGGCGACCCGGGTGACGGTGAGTCCCTGCGACTGCAGCCAGTCGGTGACTTTGCCGATATCGTTCCGGCTTAAGCCAAAGCGGTCGGCGAACTGGGCGGGGGTGAGCCATTTGTGGTATTTCGGCGAGGAAGGATCCTGCTGTTGAGCCAGCAGCTTATTGAGATCGCTCTGCTGGGCGGCCGACGGTTTGAATACCAGGGAGACTCCACTCATCAGCGTGGCAGCGTCCACGCGGCCCTGATCAAATTGTGCTCTGGCCATGCCGTGTACGTTGCCCCGGAGCGGAACCACTTGGCCGGAGGTCAGGGGAGAGGCGATGCGGTCGGGCTGAACGCCAAAACTAAGGGTTGAGAAAATAGTAGAGAGGACAAAGACCAACAATGAGGCCCTAAAGGGTCGCATACACGCTCCGAGGCAGATTCGTTATTTTTGAGCTTACCTGTGTCTTGAGCTACTTAGCTTATATACGGCTCATTCCTCTCTGATCAACCTGTTGCCCAGAAGGTTGTATGGTGGCAAAAACTTGACAGCAACCCGCGCGGGTAAAATCACAGATTGCGTTCGCCCGTCCGAGCTCTGCTCCTTGTCGGGCTGGCCAATCTCAGGCGGCCAAGTGGACGCGGGGAATGTCGGAGCTCCGCACGTGGGCTACGGGCTTCTCGTGCAGCAGGAGTTCCGTCGCCTGCACCCGGCGGTCGCTGTGGAACCAGCGCTGCACCACGTTGTCGCACAGGAAATTGCCTAGGGCGAGCAGACTCATGCCCTGGTGGTGGGCCATCCACGCGCGAACCACCTGGCAGCGCGACCAGCGAAAACGGCTGCGGAAGACAGTGTAGTCGGCAGCTTCATAGAAACCGTAGGCGCCGAACCATCCCATCGATTCCATGCGGCGCAGATTGATGAGGACTGCCGAGGGATCGATCGTGAGCGCCAGGAAAGTCGAGTAGGGCGAGATAACGAGCGGGTTTGAGTCGCTCTTCATCATGGCCAGCTGAGGCAGTCCGAATGCACGGTACTGGTAGTTCCCGGCTTCATCGAGCTTGTAGTACGCCGACTCAGAAATGCCCCACGGGATACCTCTGCTTTCGGCATAGGCCTGCTGCGAACGCACTGCTGCGATCCGGCTGCGCTCAAGCAGAGTGTTGGAGAAAGAACGCATCCACAAGGCCGGCATCAGGTATTCGAACATGGTCCCCGTCCACGAGAGCAGAACCGGCCGACCGTGATCGAGGGTGTGAGCGCGGCCCAGCAGGAACCAGCTTTCTTGCGGGATGTCCTCTTTGGCGACGGCGGCGAATACCGCGGTGCGGGACTCGGTAGCCAGCAAGTCGTAGCACGAGGCCTGAAGCTCGTTCGCCTGCACATCAAATCCAACGGACATCAGCTTCCGACGGGGATTAAGCAGGAATGCGAAATCCATATCGTCGGCCAGCCTGCCCGCCTGTGTCGCCGTGTTTCTCAAGTCCTCGATCAGCCGAAGGGCGTTAGCGCGAACCTGAGGGAGCAAACGGAGCAACTGATCCGAGAGGTCGCCGGCGTGGGGCAGCGATTGGCTGAGCTGCTCTTTCAGCGCATCCACGAACGCTGGCAGAAGTTGCGGCGAGATGTGCTCCGCCAGCTTGGCGCCAAAGGCTGGATTCTCCCGCAAGGGCGCGAACTCAGGCAGCCACCACGGAGCGTAGGAGCGCACCACATTCTGGATGCTCTTCAGACGCTGGAGCGCCTCGCCGCGGAACCACTCCACATCGGCCAGGTGCTTCGACTTTGCGGGAGGCTGCACCTGATGGAAAGTCGCTTCGGGCAAGGCCAGCAGCGAGCGGAGCCAGTCTTCTCCGCGAAAATCGGATTCGCATCGCGCCAGCTCTTTGCGCGGGAAGGCCCGCATCTCAGCCAGCGCCTGTAGGTAGTCCAGAAGACCCTCGGCCAGCGATGGCTGGAGCAGAGGCTGCCGCAAACGGTAAAGACATCCTTGCTGCAGCGTCCAAAGGGAGGCCAGCAGGTTGCCGCTATCCACGGACGAAACGAACCAGGGTGAAAGCGGCTCCAGCGTGCGAGTGTCGTACCAATTCAAAAGATGTCCGCGATGTTTGGGAATACCCGACACCGTATCGAGCGTGTGTTTCGTTAGCTCGGCGAATTCGGGAAGGGCGAGGTATCCCAGCTCGCAAGCAACCTGGCGGGCGTTCAGCAGCAGTCCCACGTTGGTGGGGGAGAAGCGCGCGGCGACGGCAGCAGGCTCTTCCTGCACATTGTCGGGAATCAGCCAGTTGTGCTCCTGCGTGCTGAACTCGGAAAAGTATCGCCAGGTGTGAAGCGCGGAACTGCGCAGGAACTGAACGTCTTTACGCGGGAATTCCCTCCCCAGCGCGATGGGAGATTCATTGAGCCAGATTGAAACCAGCTTGCTGCATGCCCACAAACATAAGATCGGAATGGCTGCGGCTAGCGAGTGGGGCCGAACCAGCCAAACCAGCAAGCCGACGCCCAACGCAAGAACGGGCATCCAGTTGAGATAGCGGTCGACAGGGTTTCTACGAGCCCCTTCCTCAGCCTCGGCTGCAGTTTCCCACTCCAGAAGCCGTTCGCGCGTCACCATCCGGCGCACCAGTGCACGAATCACGGCGTCGAGTGACAGCAGCATCTGGTGAGCAAGGAAAACAATCGTCAGCAGAACGGTAAAATTCCCGGCGTAGAAATTCGTGACCGCCTCTTGTGCGACCGACAACCGCTTCTCAACTGTGGCCTTCACCAGGCCGAATATGAGCTGAAACCACACTGGGATGAACAGTATGAGGATGGCGGAGAGAGTCCAGCGAATGGGCCGCCCGGTGGGAATTAACCATCCAAACAGCAGCAGAATGAAAGTTGCGGGCTCTACCAGGCTGCGGCGCAGGTTGTCGAGGATCTTCCAGCGGGACACCAGCGATATCGGATTCGGAACCCGAGCGCCCGATTCGTCAGGCACGGTCGAAGTCAGCCATTGCACGATTTGCCAGTCGCCTCGCAGCCAGCGATGTTTGCGGCGGTTGTAGGCGCTGTAGTGAGAGGGATAGTCTTCGATCACTTCAATATCGCTGGCCAGGCCCGAGCGCGCGTAGGCTCCCTCAATCAAATCGTGACTGAGAAGCGCCCAGCACACGATGGATCGTATCCACCTCGTAGATTCCTTTGCCGGTAAAGCTTCCTTCTCCGTACAGGTCTTGATAAGCGTCAGAGACAGCGCGGGTGTAGATGTCAAACCCAGTCTCGCCCGCGTAAATGGCCGCCAGTCGCGAGCGGGCCGTACTTTGCACACTCACGCCCACGCGCGGCTGCAAGATGCCGTAACCGGCAACCACGATGTTCCGTTCCGGATCGACAATCGCCCGGTTGAGCGGATGAGCCAGCGTCCCTATCATGCGATGCGCGGCTCCGCGCGGAAGCTCGGTGTCGGAATCGAGCGTAAGCACAAACTGAACCTGGGGAAGAACGGACAAATCGCCGACCTTGATGGGGAAACTGTCGTATTGCCCGCGAAGCAGGCGATTCAGATCCATGAGCTTCCCGCGCTTG